>Ga0075163_10005107_pt1 | contig 17543 bp, 6 predicted proteins | sample JI1023141ADNA_FD_71478 | JGI IMG/M metagenome (GOLD analysis project Ga0075163, IMG submission 71478) | Wastewater effluent complex algal communities from Wisconsin, to seasonally profile nutrient transformation and Carbon sequestration -... | ecosystem: Engineered > WWTP > Effluent > Algae...
GTCTGCGCTCTGGCTGGTCGCCCTCGGAAGACGTTATCATTCCGTGCTATCGGACCACTCTCGATAAGCCCCTGATTCTTTGTCCATTTCGGCGGGAGCGTTCATCGTCGGAGGTGAGCACGCAGTGCGTCGAAGCGTACCAAGCCATCATTGTTGGTTTGGCAAGAGGGGATCCCTTATGTAACCTTCTGTAGAAACGGTCGAATGCCAGTGCATCCGAAGTAGCGCTTCAAGGGGCCGTGCAAATCGACGCTGGCCGGTGAATGGACGGCATCGGACGGATCCCGGACATTGCAAGGGGGCGGGGCGGAACGCGGCACCCGCAGAAGATAGCGCCGAATGGCGCGCGGACTGTAGCAGACGTCCCACTCGGCGCCTACGACTCGTAGAAGCTGGCCGCTGCGAGGCCGTCCGGATAGATGTCTAGGAGCGGCTCTCCTCCCTCTTGCGTGTGTTTTGCGCGGACGCCTTGATCGATCTTCGTGTATTTCTCGATGAGCGCTCGTTGGGCCTCGGGATCGTCCGGGTATAGCCGCTGCGCCTCCTCGCGTATGTCCCATGCCAGGTGGTAGCCGTGCTGAAGCTGGACCGTGGTGCTGTCCATCAGCTTGGCCAGCACCCGGTCGTACCTCTTTGCGAGCGGGCCGTTCGGATCATTTTTCTTGGCCTCGGCCAGGCTGACCCATTCACCGTTTTCCTGCGTGAGGATGTCGAATCCGTCGAAGTCACCGGTGAACGGTCGTAGGTAGCCGCTCGTCCCGAACTGGGCCCGCCCCTGCCTTTCGGGGGGCCGCGCGTCGAGGAGCAACCCTTCGTATTCCCCCTTCCCGCGCCGCACGATGGGCGGTATCTCGGCGTCGAGCTGGCGGATCGAGTCCTTGTTCCTGTCGTATTCGTCGTCCCGATCGCTCCGTTTTTTTCGGAGCTGTTCCAGCGTGATGTGCCTGGGGATCTTGTCCTTGTTCTGTTCGTACAGTCTGACGAGATCGTCCTCGCTCAAGGGTCTGTAGAAGCCGATCAGTCCCTCGGTCTTTTCAGCCGGCCCGCCGCCGATGCCGCCGGCCCGCATCAGCCGCCCGAGCGTGGTATCGACCTCGTTGACCGACTTGGTCACGACGTCGTGGGGCTTTTTCGAAAAACCCAGGCGGATCCAGCGCGCGCTCTCGAGGTTCGTCGGTCGCATCTGGATGCGTACGTTTTCGTCCATGCACACGGACTTCACCTTCTCAACCGCGGCGGTCCGCATCCCGAATTGCGCCGCCTTGATCTCCTGCATGCCCCGCTCACGCCCGTTCGTGCTATCGTCGCTCCGCTGCTGGTGCGACCGCTCCGACCGCACAGGGGTGCTGCGCCGAGGCAGCCGGCGTCCCGTTTGCCGGATGACCTCTTCAAAGGCCTCCTCCTTGCCGCGCCGGCGCTGCGGATCGGACCGATGCACGTTGTCTCGTCGATAGGGTCTTGGCATTGTCGCCTCCGATCTTGTGCTCGCCGTTCTCAGCTCTTCTTCAGTTGCGCGATCAGGTCGGTGAGATCGGCCTGGAGCTTTTCGACTTTGACCTCCAGACCGCGCTGCCGCTGGGAGAGATCCTGGAGGAATCCGACGACGGCATCGGTGATCGGGTAATCGCTCTCCACCTGGCGCAGATCGCGGCCGAAGCCCATGAGCGCTGGCCGCTCGACGTAGGTCACCCGGTGCAGCACGCGCCAGGCCTTGTTGGCCTTGCCCATCGCCTGACGCAGCGCCCGCGCCTCCTCGCCGTTGCTCTGCAGCCACTCCGGATCAACGACGTAGCGGAAGAAGTCGTAGTAGTTGCGGGTGCTGGCGGCCAGGTAGAAGCTCATGAAGCGGTAGCGGTCGACCTTCTCGCCGGGCAGAAGCGGCTGGTCGTTGTAGTCGGTGATCCCGGTGCTCTCGACGCCGGACAGATCGACGTTGAGCTCCAGGCCAGTGGTCCGGGAGTCGGTCTTGCGCATGGTCTGGGTCAGATTGATGGTGGCGAGCGCCGTGAGCTCGGCCTTGGCCCCGAAGAGGCCGAGCTCGCCCTCGGCCCCGAAGCTGGCGTCCATGGTGAAGGAGCCGCCAATGCTCTGCTCGGCGGTGCTGGCGAAGCTCTGGACCTCGGTGCGCAGGCCGCCGTCTGCGTCCCAGACGTAGGTGTTGACGATGTTGCGCTTGCCGGCCTTGAGCAGGATGTCTTCCATCCGCTTCTGCCAGCCCTCGAAGCTGGCCTGGGCGTGGACGCGGCGGTCCTGATCGGCGGCCTGCGCGTTGATCTCGGCCTGCTTGCGGGTGACCGCTTGGGAATGCGCGCCGGAGGACGCCGCGGCCTTCTTCTGCGCTGCATCCGTCGGCTGGCGGTCCGAAGCGGGGCCGGGTTTGGGCGCGTCTTCGGCGCGGTTCACCGTGAGGTCCTCCACCGCCGGCCCCTTGTCGATCTCGCGGATCAAGTCCTCCTCACGCACCTTTTGCGCGTTGAACTGGGCGAAATAGGACTCCCGCCGCTTGTCGTCGTTTTCGATCTGCCGCTTGAGATCATAGGCCTCGTGCAGCCGGTAGTAGCTGGCCGGATAGAGCGCGCCAAACTGCGAGCGCATCTCGGGAACATACTTGAAGAAGCGGTCGCTGGTCGGCTGACTGCCGGTCAGGCCGTCCAGGCTCCCCTGCATGACGTAGGCGGGGTTTATCATGAAGGTGATGGTGTTTACGTCCGGTGGAATGCCCTCGACAGGCAGGACCTGATAGCCGACCATTTTGCCGCTGCGCGAAAGGCGTGTGACGAAGGTGTCGGCGATCCCCGAGATGACCAGCGCATAGCCGACGTTCTTGGGAATGAAGCGCCTCCCGAGGTGCCGGAACTTGGGTTGCAGCTCGGGAGAGCCGCGCAGCTCCAGGCGGTCGGTCAGCCTCTGCGAGGAGCTGGCCCGGATGTTGGTCTCGGTCTGACGCTGGCTGGCTTGGTCGAAGCTGCCCTTGAACCCAACGCGGATATCGGCTGTCTTGTTGGTGACTCCCAGTCCGACATTGACCTCGGTTTCGGCGCCGATGAAGGTGTCGTAGCTCATACCGCCGCCGACGTCCTGCGAGCGGTTCCACTGGAACTCGACGTCCTGCGAGGTAGATAGCTCGACGGAGGTCGCGCCCTTGTAGTCCGAGCCCTCGGTCAGGTTCTCGCTGGGAATCGGCGGCGCCCCCTCGATGAAGCCGAGCAGGGTGGGGGCAAACTGAGCGTTGCCGATCCACTTCAAGTCCAGGCTCTCGATGCGCTTGTCGGGCAGGAGCAGCGCCCCGCGAGTCGACGGCGCAGCGAGGAAGCGGCGCATGATGGCCAGCTTGCGCTGGCTCTTCGGATCGGTGCTGATCGTGGAGTACTCGGCCGAGATGAGCGCATCGGCGGCGATCGGCAGCATCGCATCTTCGACGATCAGCGCCTCGGTCACCGTGCCATGCCGTCCGCCCGGACTGAGGTCGAGGACCTGACTCGTCGTGTCCATCGGCACGATCGCATCGAGCGGCCAGTAGCCTAGGAGCGCCTCCTCCTTTCCGCTCAGCCGCTGGTGCCTGCCCATGCGGATCTCGGCCGGGCTTTTGACCTTGTTCCAGATCCGCACCTCGGCGAGCTGTCCGTCGAAGTTCCCGTCGGTGTCCCAGTTACTCCGGCCGAGGTAGTTCTTGCTTCGGCCCAGGATGTTCGGCGTAGCTACCTTGCCCGTCTGCACCGCCTGGCCGTTCTTGTACAACGTGGCGTTCCCCTGCGTATCGAGGGTCGCCGCGACGTGGATCCACTGTCCGAGCTCCAGGACATTTTGCGCCTGGAGGATACTCTGCTTGTTCCCCTTATACACGCTGAGGATGAGGTGGGGGCTGGTATCGGCATTGAACAGCGCGACGTTATCAGCGGCGGGCCCATTGCCGAACTCGAGGACCCGGGACGATGGCTTGAAGCTGTTCCAGCGCACCCAGGCTTCAAAACTCAAGCCCTGCGAGCTATCGAGGCTCATGGCCGGCAGGCTGACGTGATCGTTCTTGCCGTCGAAGCTGAGCGTGCGATGGCCGGGGTGGCCGATGGGCGCTGGGCAGCCGACCCACAGGGTCTCATCGAGCTGGTGGTCCATCCCGAGCGGCAAGATGTTGTCGATCGCCGTCGTCGCCTCGGTGATCACGGCGTTGATATTGCCGGTGACGTCCACCGCCCTGCGCTCCTGGCCGACGACCTTGATGCCGTTGAGCGGCAGATAAGCGACCAGCCCGGATTCCTTTCCGAAGAGCCGCTGGTGCAGGTCCGCCTTGATCTCGTCCTGCGTGCGCGCCCGGTTGAAGATGCGCAGCTCGGCCATCCTTCCCTGAAAGTAGCGATCTGATTGCCCGTTCATGTTGCGGCCGATGATGAGCGGCGAGCTGTCGACGACCACCGGGGAGGCGACCGGCCCTTCCGCAGCCAGCTCGCCGTTGATGTAGGTCCTGGCCTTGGCGCCGTCGTTGGTGATGGCGATGTGGTTCCACTGATCCCACTTCACCGATCCATTGGGGGTATCGGGCGCCCCATCGTTCGCATTTGCCTGGGTGTGAAAGCGGTGGTGGACGAAGCTGCCGCTGCCTTGTAACCAGATGTGGAAGGCGCGGCCGGGTTTGCCGACGATACCCATCCACTCCTGATTGGGATTCCGGGTCGGCCGCACCCACACCTCGACGGAGTAGGTCTTGATCTGAAGGCTCGGATGATCGGCGGCGAAGATGGAGTCGTTCACGCCGTTAAAGTTCATCACCAGCGGCTCCCGGTTGCTGGTCGACGTGGCGTCGTTGCTGTTCGCCGAGAGATCCTTCATCACATTGCCGCCCGCCTCGTTCATCGGGTAATAGGCGGAAAGCCCCGGCTCGTTGCCGCTGAGCAGGACCTTGCTGTGGGCCGCGACCTCATCGTCGGTGAGCGCCACGCCGAAGACCCGCACTTCACAGAGCTTGCCAAAGGACTGATCCTCGCCGCCGCCGCCGATCACTTGCGTCCGCTGTGTCCGCGTTTTGAGCGGTACTGTGTTGCTGGTCAGCAGCGTCGGATTCCCGGTGTACTTGCCATGCCGGCCGGCGCCGGTCTGATCGGTGGCCTGGGTGGCTTCGAACTTCCAGTAGGCGAACAGCCCGGCCTCCGTCGGGTCGAGAGGCCGGTTCATCAGGCCCTGGACCTGGGTGTCGGTGAGCTCCCGGTTCCAGATGCTGAGCTCGGCGACGTCGCCCTGATAGTATGACGCTGCCTGCATGGCGGCCCGGCCAAGGACCACCTTGCTGGCCACCGGCTGTGGCGATCTCTGAATTGCCTTTCCGGTGCCGGAGTGCCACTTCACGCCGTTCCTGTAGATCGTCATGTTCTTGGTCTTGGCGTTCCTGGTAAAAGCCCAGTGCGCCCAGCTTCCCCTGTATTCTGCGGCGCTCGCAGCCTTCTCGATGCGGTCGAGGGCGCCGACAATGCCAAAGTCGAAATCGATGAACGAATTGTCCCAGGGCAGATTTATGGTGAGGTAGCAGCTCCGAGCACCGTACACTTCCAGGATGGTGCTCTGCCGTGGTAGAGTAGTGCCGCCGCGAGCCCAGAAGCTGACGGTGATATCGGTATTGACCGGGAAGCAGGGGCTGGGAAACTCCACCATGTCATCGACCCCGTCAAATGATAGCGCCGGCGCCTGGACCGAGGTCACGACCTCCTCGGTCACCTGCCGGGTCTCGGTGCCGTGGTAGTTGCCGATCAGGGCGATCTGATGGCCATCGCCGATGGCCATGTCGAGGAGCGGCGGGCCGCCGATCAGTGTGCCGTCGTTGGCGTTGGCAGAGACGTCTTTGGCCCGGCTGCCACTAAACAGGAAGTATCCGCAGAGGCCGGGTTCCCGTCCCGTCCAGGGGATGCCGATGCGGTCCGCTAGCTCGATGGCGCTGACCTCGCGGGAGAAGATGCTGAGCTCGGCGAGATAGCCGCAGAAGCGCTGGCTGTCCGTGGCCGCGGCCTTGCCGATCACCAGGGTCGACGCGGCCGTCAGGAACTTGGTTTTGGACTTCGCCTCCGCGCACAGCTTGCCATTTCGATAGATGCGCATCAGGCCCAGGCCGGGATGCTTGGTGAACACCCAGTGGGTCCAGCGATCCTCGAGATCGGCGGTGGCGGCCGCGATCTCGATGCGATCCACACCGCTTACGCCGCCGCCGCACTCGAAGAAGACCTTGCCCGAGGCGTCTGGCAGACCGATCGCCAGCACGCGCTGCTTGGCGTTATCGACCGCTTCCAAGAGCAGCGCGTCCTGCGCGCCGGACCTTCCGCCCGTGCGGGCCCAGAAGCTGATGGTGATCTCGCGGCCGATCGGCAGGCACGTCACCGGCAGCTCGGCGTGATCGTTTACGCCGTCGAGTGCCAGGATCTTCTTGGGCGGCGCCATGACCTGCGCCATCCGCTGGCCATCGATGTAAAAGGTCACGCTGGCCTGCATCCCGGTGCCGCGCTTGACCGCGCACAGGTGATGCCAGCCGACGGAGAGATTCCCCAGTTGATAGCCGCTGTTGAAGAAGAAACCGGATCGCCGCAGGCCCAGGTACTGCCCGCGGAGGGCGACGATCAGGCTGTCCTCGCCGTCGCTGCTGCTGGTCAGGCTGTTCCACTCGCGCGGCGGCAGCGGATACTCGAACCAGGCCTCGATCGACCAGCTCTCGCCGAGCGCGATCGGGGTCTTGGGCTGGAGCACGGCCTGGTTGCTGGCGAGGTTCACGCAGGTCCGCTGCGCCTCGGGCAGCCACTGCTCGAAGGCGTTGTTGCGGCTGTCGGCGCAGGCGTCATAAAGCGTCTGGCGCATGCGCCCGCGGTCGTCGAAATAGGAGAGCTGGACGTTGCCCTCGCAGGTCTCCATGGCGGTGAGGCGGCTGGTCGGGCGGACAAAGGGCAGGAGCGCGCCGCTTATCGACAGGCCCCGCGCATCCTTGGCCAAAAGCGGCATGCTCTGCGCAGCCAGCGGCGTAGTGCGGACGCTGTTTACGAAATCGGAGTTTAGCACCCCGAGCTCGGTCTGGAGCTTTTGCAAGAGATCCGTGACCTGCTGCAGCCGCGCCTGCCAAGCTGCCTTGTCCGCGTCCGTGGCCTGGAGCAGTGGGCGCAGCGCATCGAGAACCTTCAAGCGCGCGGTGTACAGGTCGCGCTTGGCTTCCCAGGCCTTCCGCGCATCCTCGATGCGGGTATTGGCAAACTCGTCGGTCCGGCGCAGATCGATCTCGTTGCCGGCACCGGCATGGCGGACGATCTGCGTGTTGTCGGCATTGCTCTGTAGCCAGATATGGGACCCCTTCCAGTCCTCGTCCTTCGGCCCAACATCCCCGAACATCGGTATCGGGGGGAGCCGCGGAACAGCGACATAGCTCCACAGCGAGTACTGCGTGCCGCCCAGCAGATTCACTTTGAAGAGGTTCCCTGGGATGGCTGCATTGGCGACCAGAAGTGCGCCGTTATTGAAATTCTGCCCCTGGACATGCACCCCCTTCCAGGTTCCACCCGCCTGGATCTGGAGGCGGAAGGTTCCGTTGCCGTCGTTGGTAAACTTCACCGGATTTCCCTGATCCTGGATGCGAATGAGGTCGGCCTCCGTGGCCAGTGGATCTCGGACGTGAACGCCCTTCCAATCCGTCCCGACCTTGATGAACAGATAGCAGACGTAGTTCATGGGGCTGTTGAGCTCATCCTGATAGGCCTGGCTGAGGCTCTGGGTCTCCCGACGCAGGCGCTCGACCTCCGGCTCCAGCGCCTGGATCACCGATTTGTTGGACTCCTGCTGCTGGTACAGCTCCAGCTTCTCTTCGAGCTGCGCCTTCTCCTTGACGAGCTGCTTCTCCAGGAACTGCTTTGCGCCGAGGGTGCGCAGCTTCTGGTCGAGCGTCGCGGAGGTGTCGGGAAGGGGCGAAAGGTTCACGCTCTCTTTGCAAGTCGAACTGGTGATGCTGTCCGAGATCCTCCGCAGGCGGTGCTTGCGGATCTCGAGCGAGGTGAAGTTTCCTTTGACCTTGGCGAGTTCGAAGGAGCGCAGCGTCGAGACGCTGTCGGGGACGATGAACGAGCCGGACGCGGCGTACCAGCCGCCGCCCAGCTCCTTCCACGGCTCCTCTTTTACGTCGATCGGGATGTTGTCGGCGGCGCTGCGGTTGCGCCGGCCCCACACCGACATCTTGAAGATCGGGTTGCCGGCGCCGTCGATGTTGGCCAGCTTGGCCAGCGTGAGCGGCGGGGTGGCGTTGACCCGGAACTCGAACTCTTCGCGGTAGGTGGCGCGCTGGCTGACCGCGATGAGCTCGGAGTTTACGTACTTGACTGCGAGGCTGCCGTCGCGCAGAGTACGTCCCAACGTCATCGCGCCGACGTAGGCGCCGCCCATCACCACGCCGTCGTTACCGGCCGCGAGGTCGATGACCTTGCGCTCCGTCCCTTCGATGATGCTGCCGAGCGGCCAGTACCCGCACAGCCCCGCCTCCTTGCCGTTGCGCGGCAGGTACATTCCGTTTCTAATCTCCGCCTCGCTGAGCGTGCGCGCCCAGATCGTCAGCTCGGCCAGCGTGCCATCGTAGTGCTGATCCGCGGACTCGGTGTTGCGGCCGATCGCCAGATTGGTAGCTTCCCCGACCGGCTGGGTCATTCCGGTGCCGCTGTGCCATAGCTGTCCGTTGCGGTAGATCTTCATCTCCCCCGACTGCGCCGACTTGGTAAAGGCCCAGTGGGCCCAGGTCTCCTTGAACTCTGCGTCGGTGGCCTGCTTGATCAGGAGGTCGGACCGGCTAAAGTCCTGACCGCAGCCAAAGTAGACCTTGCCATCCGCCCACGGCAGGTTGATGCGCAAACATGGCGTCCCATCCTTGGCCCTGGCGCTGATGGCGCGGGTGCCCTTGGGCAGGCTTGGGCCGCCTTTGGCCCAGAAGCAGATCGAGAGCTCGTTTCCCTTGGGCAGGCTCCGCGGCGGCAGCGCGATGTAATCGTCGACACCGTCGAACACCACGCCACGCCGCTTGCGCGACTCCAGCCTGATGTTTAACACCTCGGCCGCGTTCCACAGCCGATCGATGATGAAGTTCTGCTCGTCGAGCTTGGACACCGGATACACGCCGTCCTGGCTCCTGGTGCCGATGATCTGGATCTCGTCGCCGGATACCAGACCGTGGTTCCGCGCGCTCACCATGAGCTTGCCATCCGGCGTCCGCTCATACGCGGTCACCATGCCGTCAAAGTAGAGGCCCCCTTCTTCGTCCTCCTGCTTCTCCCACTGGCCCAGCCTCGTGGCCTTGGCGACCTGCGGGGACTGCAGCTCGAACGTGCTCGCGGCGACTTTTGTGACCTGGTACACGCCGTCAATTGGATTCGTGCCCGTCACCTTGACCACATCGCCATTCCCGAGCGAGCCCGCCTGATCCGAGGTGACGATTACCTTGTCGGCGGCGTCCTCGCCATCCGTCCCGAGCCGCACCCCCGTGATGCTCCCTTGCGGCGGTGGAGTGGCGTCGGCGAAGGCCTTGAGCTGTTCCAATGTGTTCAAGGGCAGAAGCACGTCCCGCTCCGTGCTGCGCACGATCACCGACTCTGCAGTGGCGACGAGCTGGGACAGCGTGCCGTCGGCGGCGATGCCGAAGCTGAGCGCCGCCGTCCCCTTGTCGGTCGGGATCGCCAGCATCAGGCGCGAATCGGTTCGCAGGAGCTGGGTCTCCCGGCCGTTTGCCACCTGACGCTCCTGCTGCAAGTCATACCGCGTCGCCGACAGGCCGTTCGTGACGACGGCGCCGGGCAGCTCAAGTTCGCGGCGGATGAGCCCCGGAATGACGCGCGGGCAAAGCGTGTCGTCGCTCGCCGAGCGCGGCTCGAAGACGGTGGAGTCCTTGACGTCGAACAGCCCGTCCTCCGACGTGCGCAGCGACAAAAGCTCGACCTTCTGCGTCTGGCTGTTATGGAAGAAGAAGTGCCAGCGGCATTTCTCGTGTTCGTTGGTCGGCACCAGGACCACCGAGAACCAGCCGCTCTGTAGGTTGCTCACCGCGCACAGCTCGATCGTAGGTTCGTAGAAGAAGTCCTCGTTGGTGTCACGGAAGTCGAGGGTGTCGACGCCGGTCAGCCCGCCGCTGCCCATCTTCATGTTCTCGCTCGGCTTGTTCCGCTGCCGGCTGCGCCGGTAGCGCACCTCCAGCTTGCGGGTCAGCTTGTTGGTCATTCCGTCGAGGACGAAGCGATCGACGAGCAGCGTGCCTTCGCGCGACTGCCGGAAGACATAGACGTGTCCGAGCGCCGAGATGAGCTGCACCGGCGCCACCGCCGACTGATCCATCGTCCTATAGCGCGAGCGCAGGACATAGGAATCGGGCTTGCCGACATAGGTCATCTCCGCCTTCTCCAGCTCCAGTACCGAGGGGTCATCGGCCTCGTTGGGGAGCTCTATCCGCTGCCAGGCCTCCCAGCCAGTGCGCTGTTCAGGCGGCGTATTCAGATAGCTGTCTTCGAAGCCGTCCTGCCTGATGGTGTAAAATAGCCGGCCTTCTCCGTCGGTTGCGACCGTCATGATCTTGCCTTCGTGCGCAACGCAGCTTAGATGACGTAGCTGATCCTTTGGTAGCAGCATCAAACTCTCCTAAAAACAGGGTGGAAGAAGGCCCCTTCAGTTAATACGAGTAGCGTGCTGACCCGAAGTCGCAGAAATTTGCACGGCATTGGATAAATGTCTGCGGGGACTGATGAACCAAGCGATGGCCGTTTCGCGGTCGGAGCTTGCGGTGAGACGCGTAGGTGAAACAATTGTTCGTTTCGGCCAGGGGGCCCGCAAGCGCCAGGGGTGCGACAGGTGTTCGAACGTCCGCTAAGGATGCTTGCTATTGCCTGAGAGATCGGCGACGATGCAGACTCACAGTAATGGCCTCACCACCTACTCTCATCGGTCCTTATAGGCTCGTTCGCAAGCTGGGCGCAGGCGGCATGGGCGAGATCTACGAGGCGCGGCATGAGACCATCGAGCGGCAAGTTGCCATCAAGGTTCTCCGTCCCAAGTATGCTCACGACGCGGAGATCAACCAGCGCTTCATCAATGAGGCGCGTGCGGTCAACCTGATCAACCATTCTGGACTCGTACAGATCTCCGACTTCGGCCAGCTTGCGGATGGCAGCCTGTACATCGTCATGGAGTATCTGCGCGGCGACACGCTCGGCCAGAGGCTCAAGAGACTGGGTGGCTGGCTGCCGGTCTCGCAGGTGCTGTACGTCACCTGGCAAGTAGCCTCGGCGCTGGCTGCTGCCCACGAAGTTGGGATCACCCACCGGGATCTCAAGCCCGACAACATCATGCTCGTCGCCGACCCAATTTCCCCTACCGGCGAACGCGCCAAGTTGCTTGACTTTGGCATCGCGCGGCTGGCTACCGATGCCCTGGGTACTCACTCGCTCACCGGTAACAACATCTTGGGCACGCCGCTCTACATGTCACCGGAGCAGTGCCGCGGCATTGGCGCCGTCGGCGTCAAGAGCGACGTGTACTCGCTGGGGGTGATGCTCTACCAGCTGCTTGCCGGCCGCCCACCGTTTGTCAGCGCAGGCATCGGAGATGTCATAAGCATGCACATCTCCCAGGAGCCTCCACCGCTGCGCGAGCTGGCCCCGGACATCTCCGTCGAGCTGGCCACGTTCGTACATAGGCTGCTGCTCAAAAATCAGGATCAGCGTCCCGCGATGCTGGAAGTGCTGGCGGAGTTGGAGCAGTTCCAGAGGCGGCTGGGTCCTGCGCAGGCCCAGATGACCAGCGAGGCCCGCGCGCCAGCTCCCTACTTCGGCATTGCCAGTGAAAATCTCAGCGACTCCCTGGCTGGCATCCTGGGGCAAGAGATCGAAGAAGAAGGGAACCTTCAGGACGGGGATGGGGTATCGCTCTCGGCGATGGCTTGTGAGCCGACTGTGGCACCTGGACCGGGAGCTCCCGCAGCGCCGCACTCAACACCAGCGGGCGGAGCCGAGCAGTCGGAGCAGTTGGTCGCCATGGCGACCCAGCCATCCGCGAAGGAGCTCTCCCCCACATTCGTATCGGCGGGGTATTCACTCGGAGGAAGGGGCGAGCGCTGGCAGCCGCCCTCGCGGCACAATGTGCATTGGAGCTTCATTCCTGCCGCCATGGTTGTTGGCGGGATCGCGGCTGCGGCAGCATGGTGGCTGGTCCTCGCCCGCGTCGACAGCCCCCGCACGAGACTCGCTCCCGCGCTCAGCAGCGCGGCGGCAGCGGTCGGTTCGCCTGGGGAGCGCGCTCCTGCGCTGTCTTCGCCGGTTGCGAAACCGACAGTGTCCTGGTCGCTGGACTCGCTTCCATCCGGTGCACAGGTCCTGCGCGCAGGCACCAAGGAGGTCCTGGGCCTCACCCCGTGGCGCACCGAGCCATCCCAAGCGATTGGTTCGCTCGTCGTCCAGCTACGCTACCCCGGTTTTGCTGCCAAGGAAGTCCGCCTCGACTACAGCCAGAGTCACAACCAGACAGAGCGGCTGATCCATCTGCCAGGAAGCCATGCGCGAACTCCGGGTCCGCGCGGCGCTGGAGACAGTCAAAATCCACCGGCCGATCCACCCAACTTGAACCGGCTCGATGCGCCCGCGAAGCCGCAGTTCGAATTTGTCGACTAGTCGAGTGCTGCTGGCGAGCGTCGTGTTCGGCCTTGCCGAGCTCGCGCAGGCGCAGACCAGCCAGCCCTCGGGGCACGACGCGCTCCTTCTGACGTGCCAGCAGAGTCTTCCTTGTAAGAGTCACCTGGACAGAGCAACCGAGCTCAACAAGCAAGAGCTCCATAGTATGGCTGTTGAGGAGTATGAGGCCGCCTATTCCTTGCAGCCATACCCTCCCATTCTCTACAATATCGCCAGGCTCCACCACAAGCAGAACCATCTGGCAGAAGCCGTCGCCTACTACCAGCGCTATCTGGATTCCTCTCATCCCGAGCGGGTGGAGCGGGCCAAGCAGTTTCTCTCCGAAGCGCAACAAGGGCTGGCGACCGAGCAGTCCAAGCCCGCGCCGCCACCACTGATGCCGGCAGCACCTTCAGCCCTCAGCACGCCGGTTGCGCCGGCAGCGCGTCCTGCCCTCGTCACGCCGGCTGCGCCGGCTGCGCGCCATGCCAGCCTGCCCATTTACAATAAGTGGTGGGTCTGGGCCCTGGTCGGGGTAGCGGCGGCCGGCGCGGCGACGGCGATCGGCATCGGCGTATACGCCAGCGGTCCCGACGTCTCTGGATTGCCGACCAAGACAGCTTCATTGGGACACTAGCAAGGAGCTCTGACGATGCATCGATGGCCGTGTTCCAGTCCGCAGCGGTACAGCAGGGGGGGATCGCTCTTTTCTTCGCTTGTCCTGGTCCTCTCCACCTGCGGTGGCCAGCCCGGAGTGCTAGTGGATATCGGCAGCTGGCCGGATCACGCGACCTCGCTGCGCGTTGACGGCGCGCTGAACGGGACGCCGTTCGTTGCGCCGCTCTCCTTTCCGGGGGGCACGACGCGGTTTGTAATCAATCTACCGGAAGGCAACAGCGGCCAGCTCAGCCTGGCCCTTGCGGCGCTCGATGGCAATGACTGCCCGCGCGCGACCGCCAACCCGCAAGTGAAAGTAGGGAGTGGTCTGCGTCGCATCGCAGAGGCCAATGTAACGATGATTCCCACCGAGCCACCGTATTGCCAGACGCCCAGCCTGGACAGCGTCACTCCTCCATTTGGCAAAAATACCGCGATGACCCCGCTGCTTCTGACGGGCAAGAACTTCGCCGTCGGGGCCTCGGTGACAGTTGGCGGCGTGGTCTGCAGCAACGCCAGCGTCGTCTCTTCCACTCAAATCACCTGCAAGCTGCCGGCGCGGCCAGCAACCTGCGGCCCCCAGCCTGTCGTTGTCACCAACCCCGATCAGCAGATCGCCAGCAAGGCTGGCGGGTTCTCTTACTTCACATCCGTGTTTGCCCTGAAAGCGGCCACCCCGGCCACTCAGGCCGTACAGAACGCGCCGCGCAGCGCCGCCGCCGGGGATTTCAACGACGATGCAAAAATGGATCTTGTGGTGGCGAACCAGAACAGCAACTCATTCAGCCTGCTCCTCGGCAACGGCGATGGTTCCTTCCAAGCCGCCGCCAACTTGGCCACCGGCCAGGGTCCGAATGATATTGGCGCAGCAGACTTCAATGGGGATGCAAAACTCGATGTAGTCGTTGCCAACATTGGCGACGGCACCCTCAGCCTCTATCTTGGTAACAGCGACGGCACCTTCCAGCCCATGACGACGGTAAACACAACCGGCCCGAGCCCAATTGCCCTGGCGATCGGCGACTTTAACGGCGACACCCTGTCCGACGTCGTTGTCGGCAGCTCCGCCGCGGCCAAACTCTACGTTCTGCTTGGCAACGGCGACGGCACCTTCCAAACTGTCAAGCAGAACGCCGTCATGGGCCTGCCCCTAGGCGTAGCCATCGCCGACGTCAATGGGGATCAGAAAAGCGACCTCATCGCCAGTGCCTTTGATAAAAACCAAGTCAGCGTCCTCCTCGGAAACGGCGACGGCACCTTCCAGACCGCCACGAGCGCCGGCGCTACCTGCTCGCAACCGATCGGCGTCGCCTGCATAGACGTAACCGGCGACGCCAAGCCTGATATTGTCGTTGCGTGCTCGGGCGCGGGCATCGCCGACAACATCGGCCTGCTCCCCGGAATAGGGGACGGCAGTTTCCATCCCCAGCAGCTCTTCACCGCCGGCGACTCGCCCCAGTCCGTGTGGCTTGGTGACGCCAACGGAGACGGGCAGATGGACGCCATCGTGACCAACCTGTACAGCACAAACGTCAGCTATCTGCCGGGCCTGGGGAGCCTCGGGTTCGGCTCTGCGGTGAGCACACCGATCGGCGTTGCGCCCGAGGACGTCATCGTGACCGATCTCAATAACGACCTGCTGCCCGATGTCGTGAGCGTCAACACCGGCGGCACAACGCTCAGCGTCTTTTTGCAGCAGTGCAAGTAGGCTGCTCCGAACCCTCAGGAGGCGAAGGGCTTTGGCCTGGCGTGCTTTCGGGCAGCGCCTTCACCAGATCTACGAGCACGGCTCGACAGTCCGCGCAGTCGTCAAGGTGCTCTTCGACACCTGCCGCCTCGTCGGGGGGCACCGAACTGCTCAGAATACGCATCAGCTGGGTATTGGTCAGACACGGAACGCGACGCATTTGATTAGACGCTCCAAAGTCGCACCGGGCAACAAGATGCGGGGGCGCCGGCACCGTCATTGGCCCTCACCCCGCGCTTCAGAAAGCTCCCAAATCAAGCCGAGGATGAAAATCGATTCGACCGCCTGATCAATTCTGCCGGTGCGAACCGACTTTCAGATTGAGAAAGTGCGCACCGGTCGGGGAGACCCCGCGTTAGCGTGCAGCTTAACGAACCCACACCTGATGCTGGGTGGTATACGCGAAGTTACCAGGGAAGTCGTCGCACTCCCAACGATTGCCACTGCCACCGATGCCCCAATGGTAGGCCGCGCTTGTGAAATAGGGAAATTGGGTCAGCGGGGAAACAGGGAAATTCAGGCCCGAATTCGTCGATGCGGGGAGGTTTGCGGTGTGACCGGGTAGCAACGTAAAACCAGTGTTCCAGTAACTCGGGTCGTTGGTATTTGCCCCCTGCACGTAGCCGATTGCATTCGCGACGGAGGTTTTGAATGAGATGACCCGGTTGTGCGCAGACGTCGTGCAGAAGAAGCGTAGTTCGGAGAACACCGCCTGTTGAAGCTGGACGCTCGAGTAATGACTAAACCCGTTATTCGGATCCAGCGGACGCACGCTGACATTTAGCGATGGGTTGGTTCCTCCCTGGTGCGCATAGGCGAGCACGAGCGTCCAGCCACCACCATCGAAGTTCATGTCGCAGTAGGCCTGGAAGGGCGCCATGTCGGCAGGGCGTTGGCCCGGATCGATGACCCAGATGCCACTGGGTACGGTCGGGTGAAGCTGGTGGATTTGGTTGCACATCGGCAACGCGAGGCAGATGTTGTTGCTGCAGTGCGCCGTCGTGCAATCGGTATAGGCACCACACCCCTTCTGGACCCCGCAGGCGGGGCACAAGCTGCCACCGCAGTCGATATCGGTCTCTGTGCCATTTTGGACGCCGTCCGCGCAGCTCGGCGCTACGCATATTCCGGCGACGGCGGCAGAACAAACTCCAGAGGCGCAGTCCGCGGTCAAGGTGCAGTGCCGGTTGACCGCACACGGTGAGCACGACCCCCCGCAGTCGGTGTCGGTCTCGCTGCCGTTCCTGACTCCATCGCTACACGAGACCGGCTGACACTCGGCATTGGCGCAGACCAGCGAGGTGCAGTCGGAGGCGGTGATGCAGGTCTTGTAGTCGCTACAGGCTGGGCAGGTTCCGGGGCCGCCGCAGTCGATGTCGGTCTCGCTGCCATCCTTTTTCTCATCGAGGCAGCTCGCGCCAGGGGCGATCGTCGGCGCTGGCACGCCGGGTGCGTTCTCAGAGTGCAGCGTGCAGCTCATGCTCACTGCGGCAAGCGCCAGGAAGAGGTATTCATACCTTGTACCATGCATCTTAGTTCCTCCCGATAAACGGCTCACTGCGTGCTACTCGAACTTATTTGCTATCGGCCGGCTTCTCAGCTGGAGCTGCCGCGCGCTTTCGTCCAGGGGCCTTGCCCTTCGTGTACTCTGCGGGCTGGGCGCTGGGCGCCGCGGCAGCCTTTACTGTGATGGGCACTCCCGTAGCCTGGTCGGGCTGTGGCGGATCAACAATCCGGAAGTCCACGCGGCGGTTGAGTGCGCGACCCTTGCTCGTCTTGTTGTCAGCGATCGGGCGCGTCGGCCCATAGCCCTTGGCCTCCAAGCGATCGGCCGCGACGCCGTGGTCGACCAGGTACTTCATGACGCTCTTGGCGCGGCGGTCGGATAAAGAAATGTTGAGCTCGTCCTTGCCCGTGTTGTCGGTGTGTCCCTCGATGACGACCTTCTTGATGAGCGGGGTCGCCTTGAGCGTATGCCCGATGATGTCCAGCAGGCCGAAGCTCTTCTTGAGGATCGTGTCCTTGTTGGTCGCAAAGAACACCTGCTCCTTGATGAGAATCTGTCCGCCCTTGATCTCGACCAGGCCGGGGCAGCCGTTGCGCTTGGGATCCGGGGAAGGCGCCCCCGGTTGATCGGGACATGCGTCGACGGCGTCGGGCACCTGATCGCGGTCGCGATCGGGCAGCGGGCAGCCGGGCCGGTTCGGATCGGGGTTGAGGCCCGATGGCGTGTCCTTGCACTGATCATGGCTGTCATAGACTCCGTCCTTGTCGGTATCCACGTCGGGGCAGCCCTTGCGGCCCGAGTCAGGATGGGCGCCGACGGGCACGTCGGGGCACTGGTCCTCGTTGTCGAAGACGCCGTCCCCATCCTTGTCGTTACGCGGGCAGCCGGGCTTGTTCGGGTCAGGATGGGCACCGGCGGGCACGTCGGGGCACTGGTCCTCATTGTCGAAGACGCCATCCCCATCCTTGTCGCGTAGCGGGCAGCCGGG
>Ga0075163_10005108_pt1 | contig 17543 bp, 9 predicted proteins | sample JI1023141ADNA_FD_71478 | JGI IMG/M metagenome (GOLD analysis project Ga0075163, IMG submission 71478) | Wastewater effluent complex algal communities from Wisconsin, to seasonally profile nutrient transformation and Carbon sequestration -... | ecosystem: Engineered > WWTP > Effluent > Algae...
GTTTACAGTTAAAGCCACGTAGTGGCGAAAGAATAAAAGGACTAGCTTATTTTATTTCATTCTTTCGCCGCTACGCGGCTATAATTTCTAATTAACTGATAACATAGGACTTACGTCCTACGTTACAGATATTACGCCCTTCCAGGGCTTAAGAAGTAACTCCACTATTTTCAATTATTTACTTAAGTTGACACCAGTGACCAAGGTGTCTGCCTTCTTTGATAATAAATAGCGTCAACTAATGTGTCTGCCCTCTTTAGATAACAAATAAATAGACGCCAAGCTAAAAAGTCGAGTACAATAACAGGCTTCCTAGAAACCAACTTAGCTATTAAAAAATGATTGGCAATAAAGTATCACATTATACAATTCTAGAGCATATAGGTATTGGGGGAATGGGCAATGTTTACAAGGCTTTTGACCCTCGCCTAGACCGCATTATTGCGCTAAAAATACTTCATCCTAGTGCTATGCTAGATGAAGCAAAACGCCAACGTTTTATGCAAGAAGCCCGTATTGCTTCAGCACTTAACCATCCAAATATTATTACTGTTTATGAAATTGGTGAAGAAGGTGAGCAATTTTTTATTGCTACAGAATTTGTAGATGGTCAAACGCTTAGACAAAAGTTTCAAGGCAATGCATTACCAATTCCAATAGTACTAGAAGTTGCTACTCAAATTGTTAAAGCACTAAAAGTTGCACATTCAGCAGGTATTCTTCATCGGGATATAAAACCAGAAAATATTATGGTTCGACCAGATGGTTATGTAAAAGTACTTGATTTTGGTTTAGCTAAACTCCTAGATATGGAAGTTACTTCAGGAGGCAATAGTAGACGCCCAATAATTAAAACAGAAAATAGCCTAGTTCTTGGTACTGTACGCTATATGTCTCCAGAACAAGTTCAACACCTACCAATAGATCACCGTAGTGATATCTTTTCTTTTGGGATACTTTTATATGAAATGCTTACAGGAAAAGTACCTTTTGCTGGACAAAAAGCAATAGATATTGCTTATGAAATTATTGGTGCAAACCCCTTACCACTTAATGAAGTAACTACAGGACTAGCTAGCCATTTTCAGTTTTTAATTAATCGTTGTTTGGAAAAAGACCCTGCTACTCGTTATCAAGACGCTGATGACTTACTTAAAGACCTAAGACAATTACATAGGCGATTAGATATATTAACCAATCAAAACGATAACGGTTTACTCCCTACAGTATTTTCCTCTGAGCCAGTAGTTTCATCTGTTATTTCTCGTCCATCAGTGGTAGTTCTTTATCCAGATAATCTTACAGGCTCTCCAGAACTAACTTGGTATAGACTTGCTTTAGTAGAACTTTTAACTGCTAGATTAAGCTGGAATGTTGGTTTAGATGTGGTAAGCCATCGTCAATTAGCAGATGTGTTTTATCAATTAAATTATGATTTAGAACAAGATGTTGATAAACCTATGTCTTGGGAAATCGCCCGGCGAGTAGGTATAGAAAGATTTTTCCTTAGTTCCTTTACTTTATTAAATGGTCAAATATCTTTTTCAATTCATGCTTATGAAGTAAGTACTGGACAACTAAATTTTTCTCTAATGGCTAAGCGCTCTCAAGATGAAATCTTTTCTTTAATAGATGATATTGCACTACGTATTGAAAGAGAACTACAGTTAAATAGAGAAGATATTGAAGCCCCTAAAGTTGTTGATTTAGTTACTAATTCTCTAGGGGCGCTACGTAGGTTTGAGTCAGGTTTTAGTTATTATCAGCAAGGCGATTTAGATAATGCTAGAGAACAATTTAGACAGGCTGTTAAAGAAGATAACCGTTTTGCTTTAGCCTACTATTATTTATCACGTATTGAACGTTGGCAGAATAAACCTGAGCATTTGCAGCATTTAGATAATGCTTTAGAATATTGTGGACGAGTAAGTGAAAGTGAGAGGCTAATTATTTTACTTGAGAGAGCTTCCTTACAAAAAGACTATATTAACCAACAAAGATTAGCAGAAGAATTAGTAGCACAATATCCTAGAGAAAAAGCAGGTTATCTTTTTTTAGGTCAGTCACATCATTGGCGAGGTGAATGTAGTCGAGCTTTTATAATCTTTCAACAAGCTCTTTCTTTTGATAACCGCCTTTTATTTGAAGGTGCAGAGCTAGGCTTAGGTATTAGTCAAGTAGCAGAAAGCTATCTTGATACAGCTAATTTTGATCGTGTTGAGCAATTAGCAAGAAATCAATCAAAACAAAACTGGTTATTAGAACAACTATTAGGAGTAATTTTTTACTATAGACGTAACTATATAGAAGCAGAAAATATTTTTAGCCAAGCAACTAAAAATACTAATTCTATTATCCCTAAAATTTGGGATGCTAGAGTCCAAATGCTTACAGGTCGACCTGATTTAGCTGAACAATATTTACAACTACTTTCTACAGAAAGTGTAGGCTTAGAACAAGCTTTTTGCTTACGTGATCTAGCTGAAACTTTTAGAATAAGAGGACGTCTTAGAGATTGGTTAAGCCTCTTGCTAGAGTACCAACAAGAGGTGGTTAATTTAGCTGATTTAGACCCAACTATGATGCCTCAATTTTGGAAAGGTTATTTTTTTGAACAAATTGGTGATATTGAAAAAGCTTTAGCAGAGTATGAAATAGCCTTAGAAGAAATTGATAAAAATACTGGTTCGTTAGTTCAAAATGTAAATAGTGTTTGGGTTAGAGTAAATCTTGGACGTATGCTAGCTATAAAAGGTAATTATGAGAGAGCCTCAGAGATTGTTGAACAGGTAAAATTAATTGGCCGTAATATGCCTAACCCTAAAATGGAATGTTTAGCTTTATTTTTATGGGGAACAATAGAGTTTTACCAAGCTAACTATGAGCTAGCCGCAGAACTATTAGAAAAATCTATTTGGTCTTATACTAATGGATTTTCACTAGCTGTCTGTACTCTAGCGCAATGTCTAAGGCAGTTAAAACGCTATCAACAAGCAATAGAGTTACTAGATAGCTTACAGCCTTATGGTGCAGTTCATAGTGCTAGTTATTTTTGTTCAGCAACACAAATAGATTTAGAATTAGCAAAAACATATGAAGCTAAAAAAGATTACCAACAAGCAATTAAGTACTATAGCCGTTGTTTAGAATATTGGCAGGATGCAGACTCAGATTTTCTTGGTAGACTAGAAGCAGAAACAGGTTTTGAATTATTATCTCGTTGATGCTACTTATGTTAATAAGATTATTAAGCTATAATTTTCTCACTTAACTATATAAACTGAGTAGAGTTGTTAGCTCTAGTTGTGATATATTTGTTGGCGCATTAACAAAACTAAAATCAAATTTTTACTATATTTTATATAGCTAAATTATCTAGGCTTTAATATCTTAATTATAGATATTAAAGGGGAGGTCGCTATTACTACCGCGAATGAACCATCACAAAAAGAGGCAAAACCAGATCCACTTATTGGTACTACTTTTGAAAACAAGTACCGTATAGAGAAAAAGATTGGTGAGGGCGGTATGGGTATGGTTTATAAAGCTCACCATATCTTAATGGATCGCATGGTAGCTATTAAATTCCTTTTAGCTGATAAAAATGTTGATCAAACAACATTAGACAGATTTAGACGTGAAGCAATGGCCTCAGCTAAAATTAACCACCCTAATGCTTGTGCTGTTACTGACTTTGGTATTTCTGCTGATAATACATTTTATTTAGTGATGGAATTTTTAAGCGGTCGTAGTTTAAGAGATAAGCTAAAAGCAGAAAAAAGACTTTCCTTTTCAGAAGCAGCTAAAATTCTTTATCAAATGTGTGCTGCTGTAGAAGCAGCACATAAACGCAATATTGTTCATCGTGACTTAAAACCAGATAATGTCTTTCTACAAGTAGAAGATGGTAAAGAGATTGTTAAAGTTATTGATTTTGGTATTGCTAAAATGACCAATACTGGTACAAAAACTGTTGATGGTCTAACTGAAGCAGGAATGATTGTTGGTACTCCTTATTATATGTCTCCTGAACAGTGCCAGTCTGATAATTTAGGCCCAGGAGCAGACCTCTATAGTATTGGTGTAATGCTTTTTGAAATGATTACAGGACAATTACCTTTTACAGGTGAATCACCTTTATCTATTGCATTAAAACATCTTAGTGAACCTGTTCCATCTCCTCGTAAATTCTTACCTGATATACCTGAAGAAGTTGAAGCTGTAGTTATGCGAGCAATGGCTAAAAAACGCGAAGATAGACAAGAAAGCGTTTCACAGCTAGCAAGAGACTTTGCTCATGCTGTAGGTGCTGGCACAGGGATGCTTACTGGTGAATATGGTGCTTATGATAGTGAAGCAATGGACGGGGTTTCAACTATTGGTGGTGGTAGTCGCCAAACTACAGAAGTAGATGTTTCTGATATGGGAACAAATGGTGCTGCTACTACTGCAATGAGTGCTGCTGGCCGTAAAACTACAGAGATGAGCGGTGGTAGAAAGGCCACAACCGGCGGGGGACAAGCTGTAAAAGGCCAAAGTAATGCTACTCATCAAGGTGCAACACTTGCTATGGGACGAGAAAATACCTCTGGTGGTACTGTGGCAATGGGTAGCCCTAAACGTCCAGTAGATAATGATAATGGCCAAGAAGTTGTTTCTACTCCATCTCGTACCCCGATGTATATTGGCGGAGTAGCTGTTGTATTAGTAATTGCAGTTATAGCAATATGGCAATTTACTGGAAAATCAACCCCTATTAGTACAAATACTCCTACCCCAATAGCAACTGCTACAGTAGCACCTCCTAAAGTAGATAAACCTGGGGCAATGCTAGAAATTCCTGGTGGCACTTTTAGAATGGGCCGTGCTGAAGGCAAGGATCAGTTTGGGTTTGATATAGAAAATCGTGAAACCCCAGCATATGAAGTAACAGTAAAACCCTTCTTGCTAGGTAAGTATGAAGTAACTAACCGCGAATATGCGGAGTTTTTACAAGCTACAGGCTATAAAGCTCCCCCAGATTGGAATCCAACTAATGAAGGTGCAGCAGACCAGCCTGTTAATAAAGTTGATTGGAATGATGCTACAGAATATTGTAAATGGCGTGCTAAAAAAGAAAATAAACCCTATCGTTTGCCAACAGAAGAAGAATGGGAGTTTGCTGCTAGGAGTGAAGAAAATCGGCTCTATCCTTGGGGTGCTTTATGGGAGCCATTTGCTAATACTAAAGAACTAGCTGGAGAAACCCTTTTACCAGTTCTTAGCCAATCTTTAGCCAAAGATTCTAGCTCTTTTGGAATAGTATCTTTGTCTGGCAACGTTTCAGAATGGACATCATCAGATGCTAAGTTATATCCAGGAAATGCAGCAATCTTAAAAGAACAAGGGTTAAAAGTGGCCCGTGGCGGTAGTTTTGCTACACCAAAATCTAAATCTGCTACTACCACCCGCTTTTTTATTTCTGCAACTACTAGAGATGCGGTTTTAGGTTTTCGCATAGCAATGGACAAAACAAACTAGTTAAAAGATTAAGGTAGGTTGGATTATGAAAGTAAAACTTTTTTGGGCACTGTTATTAATTTTTTCACTGGGACTTACTACAAGTTCCTTGGCTCAAGGAACAGGCTTAGGAGTAGGAACACCTAGTGATAAAAAATCAAGTGATAAAACTAAAAGTACAGGCTCACAAGATGGTTTAGGCAAAGGAGATAAAAGTAAACCTAAAATAGAAGAACGTGAAAGTGGTTTGGGAAAAGATATAGTAAAACCACCACCACCGCCACCACCAGCCTTAAGCCGTATTGTTATTTCTACTAATGCTATTGGTGCAGAAGTACTAGTTAATAGAAAACTTTTTAAAGCAAATAAAGGGATTACACCATTTATTGACGTTAATCCAGGCCGTACAAAAATTGAAATTACGCATCCAGACTTTGACCCAATAGCTGTAGATTTAGTCTTAGAAAAAGGTAAAGCTAAAACAGAGAGAGTAGACCTTATATCTAAATATGGAGATCTTAAATTAGGTGGAATACCTGAAGGGGCACAAATTTTTATTGATAATGAAGAAAAAACCGCTAGCGCAAAACGTGATGGTGAAGAACTAACCTTAACTCGTATTCCTAGAGGCACAAGAAAACTCAAAATTATCCATCCTGACTATATAACTCGCGAGGAAAATATAGACATAAAACAAAGCGAACTAATTGCTGATGCTACTGGAATGGTACTAGCTACAGCAGATCTAACTGTAACTTCTACACCAGGAGCAGAAATCTATGTTGATGCAGAATCAAAAGGTAAAGTCCCAGCAGCAGGAAAAATAGTAATTAATGGTATTAAACCAGGTGAACGCGAAATTAAAGTAGTTAAAGATGGCTATGATGAGAAAAAATTAGTAAAAAAACTTGCTATTGGCCCAGCAGATTTAGTAGTAAAACTAGTTCCTATACCCAATACAGGAGAATTTTTTGAGCCATTTAATAATGGTTTAGCTCTTTGGGATGCTCCAACAGATTGGAAAGTAGATGAAAAAGCAAAACTTCATGTTCAAGGTGTAAGTAAATTAGGTTTTCCTAAAAAGGGTAATTTCCGTGACTTAGATGGACAATTTACCCTTAAAATGTTAAATGGTAAAGGTTTAGCTTGGGCACTTAGAGTTAATGGCGGAGGAAAGAATTATTATTTATTCCATCTTTCAGGCCCCAAAGGTAAAACACCTAACATGTTTCGTACTTATATTTGCCAAGAGGGTAACTTAGACTTAGCCAAATTTGCTCAATCAATAAAAGTTAATACTGTAACTTTAAGCCCAGATTACTTCTATAGCCTTAGAATTGAAGCAAGGGGTAATAAAATAGCAACTTTTATTAAACCTAACCAAGGTCCTGAAGCAGGAACAGAAATCCCTCTAGATGTTTTTATTGATGAAAGCAATACCCTTACTTATGGCAATATTGCTTTTACAACTGTTGATGGCGAAGAAGTTATGATTGATGACGTAGGTATTAAACCTGTAGAAACAGAAGAGGAAAAAGCTGGTAAGGTTGCAAAAGAAATTGTGCCAGAAAAAACATCTAGAGTTATAGGTTTTGGTCAAAACTATGGTAGTAGTTTGTTATTAGATATTAACCAAACAGTTTCAAAATACCCAGAAGATTTTCAAGTGTTTACACTATGTTTAAATAATATTAAACCTGTTTTAGCCCTTGAATTAGTTAAAACAAAGAAACGTAATGCACATTTGCTAAAAGGGTTTTAAGAGTTTTATCGTAAATAACAAATAGTAGTAATAGATATAGTAGATAAACCCAGCGTAATTTTTTTTAGAGCACAAAGTTTGTTTATAAGCTTTGTGCTCTAAGCTATTTTGGGATACTAGTTTTTTAGCATATAATCAATCGGACTCTTAAAAGCTTTACCAAGAAATATTTTAACTCGTTAACTCTTTACAATTATTTTAGAGGAGCGCCTTATGTATATCTTAAGCAAAATGATGCTACAGATATTTCTAGCAATAAGCTTGGTATTTATGCCTATTGTTAATATTTATAGCCAAACATCTGGTACTTTAGATGGTACTGTAGTAGATGAAAATAATATGCCTGTAGAACTAGCATTAGTAACTGTAACTAATCAAGATGATGGTTCACCTTATACTGCTAAAAGTAATGCACAAGGCAAATATGTTATAGCCTTCCTTGAACCAGGACGTTATACAATTTCAATTGAAAAAATAGGTTATCAAAAAACAGAAAAAATTAACTTTATTATTCCACTAAATAAAACTACTGTAACCTTACCACCAATTGTAATTAGATCTGTAAGTAATCCAACTCAACCTGATCCAAATCAAAACCCAACAAATCCAACAAATCCAACAAACCCTACTCCAACATCTTCCCAACCTGTTGCTAGTAGCTCTGGAAATGATGTCTTAGTAGAACTTACTGATGCTGCTAATCGCAGTAACTATGATATTAACCTTCTTACTGCTTTACCGCTTGGTGGTATAAGATCATTTGACTTTTTTGCACTACTTTCACCAGGTGTTTTACCTTCTCCTGCTACTACTGGTGCTGCTGGCCCTGGTCTAGGCCCAGGCGTTGGAACCTCAGGTCAATTTTCTGTTAATGGTCGTCGTGCTAGATCTAATAATTTTACTATTGATGGGTCAGATAATAATGACCAAGATATAGGTGTACGTCGTCAAGGCTTTGTTTCACTAGTTCCCCAATCAATAGAGAGTGTTAATGAATTTCAAATTTCCACTCAAGTTTGGGATACAGAATTTGGTCGCAATATTGGTTCACAAGCAAATGCAGTTTCTCGCTCTGGTGGTAATGAAATTCATGGAACTTTCTATGGTTTTGCAAATTTTGATGAGCTTAATGCACGTAACTTCTTTGACTTAACTGGCGGTGCTTCTGGTGATAAAGACAAATCTAGTCGCCTGCAAGCAGGGTTTGTTTTAGGTGGACCAATTGTAAAAAACAAAACTCACTATTTTGTTTCTTTTGAAAGACAAGATATAAATGGAACACAAGAAAATCATTTTGCTGTTCCTGGTGCAGCCGAACTTGGTTTTAATGGCAATACTGCTTTTACTACTAAAGTTGGTAATGCTTTAAGAGCTATTTTACCTCCTCCTAATAATTTTGCTGGTCCTTATGGTAGAAATAACTTTACACAAATTTTAAGTAATGATGCTAGTGGGACAGTTTTTTCTGCTAAAATTAATCAAAAATTTGGTAAAAGCACTTTTACAGGTCGCTATAACTTTACTGATGATGAATCAATTATTCCTAGTGTTGGTAATGCTATAAATGCTTCATTAGGTACTGAAACTAGAACCCAAAATCTCTCTTTATTCTTCAATACCCAAATTTCTCCTAATCTTTATAATCAAGCACGCGTTTCATATGGACGCACTACACTAGCTTTCCCTGTTGAACCAAGTAGTCCACTACTTTTTGGTGAAACTGCTGCTACTTTAAACATCCCACAGCTTCTTAAAGATCTTAATAAAGCAGGTAATGTTCGGGTAGAAACTTATACTCAACCTATCACTAGCTCTTTTGGTAGATTTAGCCCTTTTGGACGTACTGGCCCATTAGGTCAATTGACCGTAGCACCTTTTAGTCCTGTTGGAGTAGATCCTTTTACTTTCCCACAAGGCCGCTCTAATAACACTTATCAAATTGCAGACACTTTAGTAAAAAGTTTAGGCAATCATACAATAAAACTTGGCGCAGATTTTCGTCGCACCCAACTTAATAGCTTCTTAGATCGTAACTTCCGCCCACAAGTAGTTTTTAATAGTGGATTTTTAGCAATACCTGGCCGTAGTTCTAGCTTAGTTCTTGGTTCAGATACTACTTCAGCTTCTGTACCATCACAATTCTTTCAAGCTATTGCTACTACCCCTGATTCTAATATTGGTCTTAGATTTAATGAATATAACTTTTTTGCTCAAGATAGCTGGCGAGTTAACCGCCGTTTATCTCTAAACTATGGGCTACGTTATGAATTTACCTCTGTACCAGTAGAAGTAAATAACAAAATTGAGCAAACTTTTAACCTACAACTACCTGCTTCTAACCCAAATATTCCTAAATCACCATTTGGTCAACAGTTCCAACCACTGTTTGATAGTATTTTGAATGGTTCAATTAACTCACTTAATAGATTTTTAGATGGACGTGACAAGATATTTCGCTCTGATAAAAATAATTTTAGCCCTAGAATAGGTCTAGCTTTTGATCCTTTTGGTAAAAGCACTACCTCTATCAGAGTTGGCTATGGTATCTACTATGATCAAATTATCGGTAGTGTTACTAGCCAATCACGAAATGTTTTTCCTAATTTTATTCCAGTAGTGTTTGATCCTACTTTTTCTTTTGATCCTTTTGGAAACGTTATTCAAGTATTAGGCTCTTTTGGTGAAACAGGTCTTGCTGATGTCGGCATACTAATAGATTTTATTCAACCAGGGTCACTTAATACTTTAGGTTTTAGAGGTGATACCTTACGCTTTGGTTTAGGTGAAATCCTAACTGCTACAGGTGCTCGTAATCCTAATGGTGCTCGTGGTGGTGGACTTGCATTTGTCTTACCTGATGCTAATTTGCGTAGCCCTTATAGTCAGCACTGGAACCTTTCAGTTGAACATCAATTTGCTCGTGATTATGTTGTAACAGCCTCTTATGTAGGTTCAACAGGGACAAAGTTGATTCGTTTCCGTACCCCTAATGGTGGGCCAAATTCATTTACTATTATTACCCCTGATAGTTCTTTAACAACAGGCTTTGGATCAGTATCTATTGCTCCTCCAAGAAAAGATCCAAATTTAGGCCCATTTACAGTAATTGAATCTTCTGCTGCATCAATTTACCATTCCTTGCAACTATCCATTAATAAACGCTTTAATAATGGTTTGCAATTTGGTTCTAGCTACACTTATGGTCATACTATTGATGAAGTCTCTGATGTATTTGACACTGCTGGTAGCTTTACCTTACCACAAGATGAAAATAATATACGTGCTGAACGAGGCTCAGCTAATTTTGATATTCGCCATCGCTCAGTAACTTATTTTAACTATGACCTTCCATCTTTTACTAAATCTCGACTCTTAAATGATTTCCAAATAAATGGTGTTCTTACCCTACAAACAGGACAACCCTTTACTGTTAATCAATCATTTGATATTAATCGAGATGGTAACCTAAATGATCGTTTAGATAATGATGCATTATTTAAACAAGTTGATAATGGTATCCAACGTATTAATGATCCAAGTAAATCTCTTAGAGATGCTTTAGCCTTAATTGGTTCACGTGTTAGAACTGGTGGTGTTGGTAGAAATACTTTCCGCGCTGCTGGAGTCGCTAGCCTAGATTTAGCTGTAGTAAAGAAATTTAAGTTTACTGATAGACAATTTCTTTCTGTTAGAACAGAATTCTTTAATCTCTTTAACCGTACCCATTTTGGTATTCCAGTACGTACTTTTGGCGCACCTGCTTTTGGTCGTTCTGTTAATACTTCTTTACCAGCTAGAACTATTCAATTTGCGGTTAAATATCAGTTCTAAAAAGCTAAATATATAAAGAAATACAATGTAGGGGTAGACACACAACTCATAGGTGTCAATTTAAGTAAACAGTTGAAAATAGTGGAGTTATTTCTTAAGCCCTGGAAGGGCGTAATATCTGTAGCGTAGGACGTAAGTCCTATGTTCCCAGTTAATTAAAAATTATAGCCGCGTAGCGGCGAAAGAACGAAATAAAACAAGCTAGTCCTTTTATTCTTTCGCCACTACGTGGCTATAACTGTAAACTATTCAATACATAGGGCTTGCGCCCTATGCTACAGATATTACGCTCCTACGGGGCTAAGAGAATTAACCTTTTGATTTTCAATAACTTGCTTAAGTTGACACCTATGACACGCAGGTTCGCCCCTACGCGCCAACATTCTAGAGGGCATATGTTAATAGCAACATTACCTGGGGTTCATCAAGAAAGATTACTTACTCAAATAATCCAACATCCATTGGTTAATGAAGTACGTTATAACACAGGGGTTATTTCTCCATATTCACCTAAAGAAACTCTAACACGAATCCTAGCTCTTACTGAACGCTATGAAAAAAGGCTTTGGATTGACCTAAAAGGGCGTCAATTACGCATTACTGAATGGGCTGTGCCTAATTATGGAAAAATAGTACTTAATCATGAAATTGAAGTAGATTATCCAGCTAAAGTTTATTTTCGTGGTAATGATTTTTCTGAACTAAAAGTAGTACGAGGTAATGTTATTTATGTTGATCCTCCACCTCGTTATGCTGTAGGTAATGGACAAGCCATTAATATTCATAGTGATAACTTAAAAATTAAAGGTTATTTTACTCCAGAAGACTTAAGTTTTATTGCTGCTGCTAGTGAGTTAGGGGTTAATAATTTTATGCTCTCTTTTGTAGAAACAACCTCTGATGTTACTGAGTTTCAAAGCCTTTGGCAAAAACACTCGTCAAATAGTAATGTTAATATTGTGCTAAAAATTGAATCTCTAAAGGGCTTAGAGTTTATTAAAGGGTTTGACTTTAGCTCTAATGCTAATTGTTCTTTAATGGCTGCTCGTGATGATTTAATGATAAATATTGGGCAAAACAAAGCAAAAATCTTACCAGCACTAGAGCAAATTATTAAGCAAGATCCTAGTGCTATTGTAGCATCGAGGATTTTTGCAGGGCTGGAAAATGGTGGCACAGTTTCAATGGGAGATTTAGCTGATTTAGCTTTAATGCAACGGCTAGGTTATAAACGCTTTATGCTTTCTGATGGGATTTGTAACCAATATTTTGATAAAGCCATTCAAGCTTGGGATGATTTTTTATCAGTAGATAGCGGATATCACTAGTAACAATAATTTGTAGGGCAGACCTGTGTGTCTGCCCTTTTAACTTTCTTAAATTCTATTTTATTGATACTCCATTATTTCTAGCATCTTTTTGTAATTGCTCTAAAGAAGTGGATGACTTTTGATATTCCTCTTGAGCTTTCTTTAGTTCATTTTGAGCTTCATCAATAGCTTTTTTAAGTTCAGGATCAGTGTAGTAAGGATTTCCTACACGGGTAGCTTTGTTTGAGCGGCCTTGATAAGCACGTTGTTGGGCTTCGTTAAGTCGGGTTTGATAGAGTTGGATTTTACTTTCTGCTGTTTGCTGTTTTTCTGCTAGATCCTTATAGTTTTTAGTGTAGTAAGTTTGGTTTGGAGTACCATCTTTGTTTGTTTTAGGAATATCTTCTAGTTTGGGTTGTTTATAACCTTGTCCTTCACCCTCTTTTTTAAATTGTTCAGAAGATTTTTGAGCTTCATCATATTTACTATTTAAGGAACTTAAGTTTTGCTCAGCCTGTTTTAATTGTTGGGAAAGCGCCTCAAATTCTTTTGGATCAACGCCACCAGCACGTAGTCTATTACGCAAATCTTGAATAGATAATTCAGCTTGAGTTTTTTGTTTGTCTAATTCTTTATTTTTTTGCTCTAATTCAGCGTTTTTCTTTTGCCATTCTAGCTCTTTCTTAGCTTTTTCTTCATCTTTTTTGGCTTTTTCATCTTTGTCGCCTTTGCTATCTTGGCCGGCTTTGTCTTTAGTATCTTTAGTGTCTTTGCTGTCTTTTTTAGTATCTTTAGTGTCTTTACTGTCTTTAGTGTCTTTATTTTCTGCAGCTATTGCTTTATCAGCTTTTTCTTTTTCAGCATCTTTCTCTTTTTCTGTTTTAGCATCTGCACGAACGCCTGATGGAAAATCGTCATTAGTGAGGGACTTACTTTTTTGTTGCTGTGCAAAAGTAGGTATACTTAAGCACAAAACTAGCCCAAATGTTAAAAGAATCAAACGCATATACACCTCCTAATTATCTTAATTTAATGTTTATTATAAAAACGATAGTACTAAATTAAGCCATCTTTTGCAAGCCTTAGGCTTTACTAGGTTTAGAGCAAGATTAAAGAAGACTTAAGGATGTTAAATTATGTTTTCTATATAGTTATTAATATGTTATAAAATGGCCTACCTCAATAATTCTTCAATATAAAAAGGATTTTCCTTATGAGTGTTGGTAAAAGTGTTACCCGTACAGAAGGACGGGATAAAGTAACTGGTGCGGCAAAATATATTGATGACTACAATTATCCTGATATGTGGTATGGAAAAACTGTCCGTTCTGAAATTGCTCATGGACGTATTACTTCTATCAATTTTTCAGATAAATTTGATTGGTCAAAGGTTATAGTAGTTGACTATAAAGATATTCCAGTAAGAAATATTGTAGCAATGATTTTTGACGATCAACCCTTACTAGTTGAGTCTGTAGTCAAACACGTAGGAGAACCAATTATTTTAATTGCTGCTCCTAGTAAAGAATTAGCAGAGCAGGCTAGCCATAATGTTGAAATAGTTTATGAAAAATTACCAGCAGTGCTAAGTATTGAGGAAAGCCTAGCTGTAAAAGCAAAAATTTTTGGTGATGATAATATTTTTAAACACTACACCATTACTAGAGGAAGTGTAGAAGATGCTTTTCAATCAGCAGAGGTAATTGTAGAAGGCAGCTATTTTGTAGGGCATCAAGAACAGCTTTATATTGAAACTAATGGAATTATTGCTACTTATGAAAAAGATGGCAGTCTAATAATTCAAGGTTCAATGCAATGTCCTTATTATGTTCATCGAGCAATGAAAGAGGTGTTTGGCTTATCTGATGAACAAGTGGTTGTAATTCAAACTGTTACAGGTGGTGGTTTTGGAGGTAAAGAAGATTTTCCTTCAGTTGTTGCAGGTCATGCTGCTTTGCTAGCACGTAAATGTGGCCATCCTGTAAAAATAGTCTATGAACGTGGTGAGGATTTTGCAGCCTCTACAAAACGCCATCCAGCACTTATTCGTCATCGTACAGGTTTAACTCGTGATGGACAGCTATTAGCAGCAGAAGTTGATATTATTTTTGATGGTGGCGCTTATTGTACTTTAAGCCCAGTAGTTTTATCTAGAGGGGTTATTCATGCTATTGGGCCTTATAAATGCCCTAATGTAAAAATTAATGGTAGTGTAGTAGCTACTAACACCCCGCCTAATGGGGCTTTTCGTGGTTTTGGTGTCCCTCAGGCTTGTTTTGGTGGTGAAATGCAAATGGAGAATATTGCTAAAACTTTGGGTATATCTCCTGTAGAGTTACGCCGTAAAAATATGTTAAAAGAAGGTGATATTACTGCTACTGGGCAACAACTGCTCTATAGTGTTGGTACACAAGAGGTTTTAGACGCAGTACTAGAACGATCTGACTACTTAAGTAGAGTAGAACAATATAAACAAGAAAATCTTTTAGATAACAAACGTCGAGGAATAGGACTATCTTTCTTCTATCATGGCGGTGGTTTTACTGGTAGTGGAGAGGAAAAAATTAAAGGTAAAGCTGCTGTTGAATTAGACCCACATGGACAAGTACGAATCCTTACTGCTTCTACAGAAATAGGACAAGGGACTAAAACTATCTTTCGGCAGATTGTTGCAGAGGAACTAGGAATCTCTATGGATTTAGTTGTTTTTGGTGAAACTGATACATCTAAAGTCCCTGATAGTGGGCCAACTGTAGCATCTAGGACTACTATGGTAGTAGGCCGAGTAGTACAAATGGCAACAGCTAACTTAAAGCAGGAAATAACAAAATTAATTGCTCAAAAAGTGGGTTGTGAGGCTTCTCAAGTAGAGATTAAAAACGGACAAGTTTCTTGGCCAAATAGCGAAGCAATAAGTTTTACTCAAGCTGCAATAGATTGTGTTAAGGAAAATGGAGCAGTTAAAACATTAGCTCAATATAGCAGCCCTCCAGGAATTAAATGGGATGAGATTAATTATACAGGGGACGCTTATCCAGTATTTTCCTATGGTGCAGATGTGGTTGAAGTTGAAGTTGATATGGATACTTATGAGGTAAAAATCACTAAAGTTATTACTGCTTCAGATATAGGTAAAGCAATTAATCCTGCAATGGCTGAAGGCCAAATTGAAGGAGGAATGGTACAAGCTTTAGGTTATGGTCTATGTGAAGAAGTAGTTTGGAAAGATGGAAAGATTCTTAATAATCGATTTACTAATTACATTATTCCTACTGCACTAGATATCCCTGAAATGGAGACTATTTTAGTTGAAAAACCTTATCCTTATGGCCCTTATGGAGCAAAAGGGCTAGGCGAATTACCAATGGATGGTGGTGCACCGGCTTTAGTTGCAGCAATTGCAAATGCAACAGGAGCCTTTGTTACAGAAATTCCTGCTACACCAGAAAGAATACTTTCGGCTTTAGAAGCAAAACAACTATAGAATTTGGAGAATAAATAGATGAGTGTAAAGCTTAGTGTTAACAATAAGGATTATGAGCTACAAGTTGCTCCAATGAAGCGCCTTTTAGATGTTTTGCGTGAGGATATTGGTTTAACAGGGACAAAAGAAGGTTGTGGAGAAGGTGAATGTGGTGCTTGTTCAGTTTTTATTGATTCAGTTGTAGTTAATTCTTGTCTAGTACCTGTTTGTCAAACTAATGGCACAAAGATAACTACAGTTGAAGGCTTATCAAATAATGAGTTAAGCAAATTACAACAGTCTTTTCTTGATTATAATGCTGCTCAATGTGGGATTTGTATTCCTGGAATGCTGATAGCCGCACAAGCCCTACTTGATATAAACCCTAGCCCTAGTCGTGGTGAAATTCGTGAAGCAATTGCAGGTAATCTATGTAGATGTACTGGTTATATGAAAATAGTTGATGCTATTGAAGCCGCAGCAATAGGTGATAGGGGGTAATATTTTATGGTTACAGTTCATTCTGTTCAAGAACTAAGTCAAGCATATAAAATTCTTAGTCAAGAATCAGTAAAAGTAATTGCTGGTGGTACAGATTTAATGGTGCTCTACACAGGTGGCTTGTCACTACCTAATAACATTCTAGATATTTGGCAATTAAATGAATTACGCAGTATTAGTGAAGAGCAAAATTACTTAAAAATAGGCGCACTCTGTACTTATACTGAATTGATTAATGATAAAAAAGTAAAAGAGTTTGCTCCTAGTTTAGTTAGTGCTTCTCGAACTATTGGTGCAGTCCAAATTCAAAACCGAGGTACATTAGGAGGAAATATAGTTAATGGCTCACCAGCAGGGGATTCTTTACCTGTTTTAGCTGCTTTTGATGCAGAGCTAGAACTAGGTTCAGCACGAGGCACTCGACGAGTGGCTTTTAATGAATTTTATACAGGTTATCGGCAGACTGTCTTAGCAAGCGATGAACTACTGTTAAATATCTTTTTACCTAAACAGCAGGAAAAAGAAAAATCTGATTTTTATAAAGTAGGTACTCGTGCTGCTCAAGCAATTTCTAAAGTAGTAATGGCTGTGCGAGCAACTGTTAATGATAACAAAATCGAGTCTATTGCAATTTCATTAGGAAGTGTTGCCCCTACAGTGATTAGAGCAAGGGTAACAGAACAGATGCTTACTGGTGCAGAAATCACCTTAGAGTTAATTGAGCAAGCTAAAACAGCACTTAGCCAAGAAGTAAAGCCAATAGATGATATTCGTTCTACAGAACATTACCGTCGAGTGGTAACAGGAAATTTAATTGCTAAGTTTTTGAGAGGTTTTTAACTATTAGAAGGAACTATGAGCGATATAAACAAAGCAGTTGAGACACAATTAAAAAATATTCAAACCAAAACAGGTAAAACTTTAGATGAATTAAAAATAATAATTCAACAAAGTGGTTTAGCTAAACATGGAGAAATCCGCGATATGCTTAAACGCGATCTAAGTCTTGGACATGGAGATGCTAACACTTTAACTCATTTCTTTTTTAATTCGGCTAGTGAACCTAAGACAGAAACAACGGCTCCTAATGATATAGCTAGCGAAATTTATATTGGTGCTAAAGCACATTTGCGACCTATACATGAAAAGTTGATAGAAAAAATTAATGAATTTGGTT
>Ga0075163_10005109_pt1 | contig 17542 bp, 9 predicted proteins | sample JI1023141ADNA_FD_71478 | JGI IMG/M metagenome (GOLD analysis project Ga0075163, IMG submission 71478) | Wastewater effluent complex algal communities from Wisconsin, to seasonally profile nutrient transformation and Carbon sequestration -... | ecosystem: Engineered > WWTP > Effluent > Algae...
GGCGACATGAGCTGCATGATGCACCTCGGCGGTCTCGCCAAAGAAGAGGGCAAGCCGATCAAGACGATGCACCTCGCGCAGGTGCTCCGCGACTCATTGAAAAACGCCGGGAAACTCTGACCCACGCCATGCGCTACCAGCAAATCGACCAGTTTGCCGCCGAGCTCAAGGCCGACACCCGCGCCGCAGTTTACCAGAGCACGAAGGGCACGCACGAGAAGCGCACGCGGCTGCTCTTCGACCAATTTGCCGATCCCAACCGGCTGCGCGCGCTCGCCGGCGAAATCAAGCAGCACGCCATCGAAAATCTCGATACCTACCTGCCGCAGGTGGAGGCGAAGATGAAGGCCAACGGCGTGCAGGTGCACTGGGCGTCGACGGCGGAAAACGCGTGCGAGGCTGTCTTGAAAATCATGCAGGCGCGCGGGGCTTCGAAGCTCGTCAAGGCGAAGACCATGGTGAGCGAGGAGATCGAGCTGGAGCACTATCTGAAGAAGCACGGCGTCGAGTCGCTGGAGACCGATCTCGGCGAATTCATCGTGCAGATCGACCACGACCATCCGAGCCACATCGTCCGCCCGATCATCCACAAGAACCGCCGAGAGATCGCGACGAGTTTCGAGCGCGAAGGACTCGGCGCCTACAACGACGATCCGCAGACCATCACTCGGCGCGCGCGGCAATATCTCCGCCACAAATACCTCGAAGCCGACGTCGGCCTGACGGGTGCGAATTTTGTGTCCGTGGAGAGCGGCCGGATGGTGCTCGTCACCAACGAGGGCAACTCGCGGTTCTGCCTCGCCGCGACGAAGTGCCACATCGCGCTGATCGGCATCGAGAAACTCGTGCCCACCGACCGCGATCTGGCGATCTTGCTGAATTTGCTGGGCCGCTCCGGCACGGCGCAGGAGCTCACGGTCTACACCGAGTTCATCCACGGACCGAAGTCCGCCACGCAGCCCGACGGCCCGGAGGAGATGCACGTCATCTTCGTCGACAACGGCCGCACCGAGGTGTTGGCGAGCGACTGCCGCGAGATTCTCCGCTGCATCCGTTGCGGCGCTTGCCTCAACGTGTGTCCCGTTTACCGGCAGGCGAGCGGCCACGCGTATCGCAGCGTTTATCCGGGTCCGGTCGGAGCGGTGCTCTCGCCGTTGTTGATGAAGGAAAAATTTCCGCAGAAGGCGGATCTGCCGAAAGCCTCGACGCTCTGCGGTGCGTGCAACGAGGTGTGCCCGGTCAACATCCCGATTCCCGATTTGCTACTCCGCCTGCGCAACCGCGCGAAAGAGGAAAACGTGCCGTCGGTCGGCACGCCGCCGATGGGCGCGTGGGCGTTGCTCGCTTCACAGCCGACTGTGTGGAAAGCGTCACTCTTTGGCGGCAAGGTGATCAATTACCTGCCGACAAAATTGCTGCCGATCCCGGCGTTGCGCGCGTGGGAAGCGAAACGAGCTTTGCCCGAATGGCGCGGCGGTGAGTTTAGAAAGTGGCTGAAGAATCGTCCGGCCGGAAAATCCCCCTCATGAGCACACCCAAGGTCGAACCGTTCATCCCGTCGGAAACCGTGATGCGCGAGTTCACCGCGCGGGCCGTCATCACGGGCGCCGTGCTCGGGATGATATTCGGAGCATCGTCGCTCTATCTTGTGCTGAAGGTCGGCTTGACGGTGAGCGCGTCGATCCCGGTGGCAGTCATCTCGCTGGCGATGTTCCGCGGGCTCTCGAAAGTCGGCCTGCGCGACGCGACGATCTTGGAGAACAATATCACGCAGACCGCCGGCTCGGCGGGCGAGTCCATCGCGTTTGGCGTCGGCGTGACGATGCCGGCGATTCTGATTCTCGGCTTCGATCTCGAACTTTCCCGCGTGCTCCTGGTGGCGCTGATGGGAGGGTTGCTCGGTATCCTCATGATGATCCCGCTGCGCCGCGCACTCATTGTGAAGGAGCACGGTGTGCTCAAATATCCCGAGGGCACGGCGTGCGCTGCGGTGCTCAAAGCCGGCGCCTCCCCCGAATGTCGGGCCGCCGCCTCGCCAAAAGCGCAGGCGGAAATGCGCGCGGCCGAAGCCGCCGGGCTGGGCGCCTCGCCGGGCGCGAAAGTGATCTTCACCGGCTTCGGCATCGGTCTCCTCTACAAGACGCTGAACATCGCGTTCAAGGGCTGGAAAGACGTCCCGGAAAAAGTGTTCGGCGCGCCGCTGAAGGGCGGCTCGGTGGGCGCGGAGATTTCACCGGAATTGGTCGGCGTCGGCTACATCATCGGACCGCGCATCGCGTCGATCATGTGCGCCGGCGGCGTGTTGAGTTATCTGCTGTTGATTCCGCTGATCAAATTCTTCGGCGACCACATCCCGGGCCCGCTCGCGCCCGGCACGATGCCGATTTCCGAAATGGGCCCGAACCAGATTCGCGGCGCTTACATTCTCTACATCGGAGCCGGGGCGGTCGCGGCCGGCGGGTTGATCAGTCTGTTTCAATCGCTGCCGACGATTTGGCACGGGCTGAAAGGCGGCTTGCGTGATATCGGGATCGGTCGCTCCGCGGGCGAAGGCTCGACGGCGGTGGCGCGCACCGATCGCGATCTCTCGATGAAATTTGTGGGCATCGGCATCATCGTGCTCATCGCGGCGGTGATGCTCGCGCGCGAGGCGCTGCACATGAACATCCTCGGTGCGCTGCTGATCATCGTGTTCGGATTTCTCTTCGTCACAGTGTCGTCGCGGCTCACCGGCGAAATCGGTTCCTCCTCCAATCCGATCTCGGGCATGACGGTGGCGACGCTGCTGTTTACCTGCCTGATATTTCTCCTGGTCGGTTGGACGGGCGGAACGTATTACGTCACGGCGCTCTCGGTGGGAGCGATCGTGTGCATTGCGGCTTCGCAGGGTGGCACGACTTCGCAGGACCTGAAGACCGGGTTTCTCCTCGGGGCCACGCCCAAGTATCAGCAGATCGCCATTCTCGCTGGCTCGCTGCTCTCGGCGTTTTTGCTGGGGCCGATTTTGCTCAAATTGAACGACACCGCGACTGTCTACGTGCCGGTGGCCAAAGTGGCGCCGGCCGGATTGCAGACCGACGCGAGCAAGCTCGCGAAACGTGAACCGCTCGTCGGCCCACAGGCGCGCGACGACGCAAATTCCTATCTCGTGTGGCAAAAGACCGACGAGGTCGGCGGACCGGCCGGGAAATATTTCGTCAACGCGAGCGGTGCGGCCGTGTGGCTCGTCGACCCGGGCATCAACGGCACGCACAACACGCGTCCCGACGGCACCACGGTGCGGAAGTTCGACGCGCCGAAGGCCACGCTGATGTCGTATATCATCAAGGGCATTCTCGACCAAAAACTCCCGTGGGCGCTCGTGCTCCTCGGCGTGATGATCGCGGTTACGCTCGAACTCTCGTTTGTGCCGGCGCTGGCCTTCGCGGTCGGCGTGTATTTGCCGCTCTCGGCATCGTCGCCGATTTTTGCCGGCGGTCTCGTGCGCTGGCTCGTCGACCGCCAGATGCGCAAGAAGGCGTCGCACGCAGCGATGACGCAGGAGCAGTTCACCGAAGAGAGCGACAAGAGCCCCGGCGTGTTGCTCGCTTCCGGCTACATCGCCGGCGGCGCGATCGCCGGCATCATCATCGCCTTCCTCGCGGGTGTGCTCGATACCTTCGACGCGGATCTGCAAAAATGGTCCACGGCGAACAATCCGTTCTTCGAAGGGCCGCATGCCGACGCGCTCTCGATGATTCCTTTCATCGCGATCTGCGCGTTTCTCTACTTCGTGGGCCGCGAAAAACTTCTCACTCCGAAAAAAGTTTAAGATGTCCTCCAACGCCGATCGTGAAGCCATTTTTTCCCGTGTGCGCGGCGCGCTGGCCCCGCTGCACGAGCGTGCCGCAATGCCCGACTACACGACGGAGATCGCCGTGATGCGCCGGATGATCGCCAACCGCGATCTGCTCGCGGTGTTCACGGAGCGCATCGCGCTCGTCAACGGCGTCGCTCTCACCGATCCCGCGGCGGTGGTCGCGCGGTTGCGTGAAAACAAATGGCTGCGCGGCTACTGCGATCCGGAGCTGTGGCCGACACTCGCGCCGCACTTCGGCGCCGATTTCAAAGTCGAGACGACCTTCGACCGGAAGCGGGTGGACGATTATGCGTTTGGTATCACGCGCGCCGCCGGGGCGATCGCCGAGACCGGCACGATTGTGCTGAACGACGCCACGACCTCGCGCCGGCTCGGTGCGCTCACACCGTGGGTGCACATCGCCGTGGTCGAGCGCGCGAAGATCTTTTCGGATCTGCCCGAGGCTGTCGCCGGACTGGGAAGCGACAACAACGTGATTTGGGTCACGGGTCCGTCGAAGACGGCGGACGTCGAGGGCATCCTCATCGAGGGCGTGCACGGACCGGGCGTGCAGATCGCGCTCGTGGTCTGAGGCGTGCATGGGGGCGTGGACACTACCGTCGGCGTCTTTCAGTTAGCGTTTAGGATGAGACGAACTTGGGGCCAGGGGTAGGAGCCTGCTTGCAGGCGATTTCATGACGCGACGACGGACAACCTCCTGAATCGCCTGCAAGCAGGCTCCTACCTCCAGGCCCTTGGGGCTCAGCTTGAAAGCGCCTTGGAATTGGCCAGCGGCAAACGCAGCTCGGCGCGGAAGCCGTGCGGCGTGCGGTTGGAAAAAATCACTTCACCGCCACACGCAGCGACGCTGCTGCGCACGATCGCGAGCCCGAGGCCGGCGCCGCCGGATTCGCGGGTGCGCGCGGTTTCCGGACGATAAAAGGGTTCGCCTAGCCGGGCCAATGCCTCGGGAGGCACGCCGGGACCATCGTCTTCGACGACGAGTGAAACGTGAGTGCCGTCGCGCGTGGCCGTGACGCGAATGGCGTCGGTCGGCGCGGTGTAGCGGAGGGCGTTGCGGATGAGATTGCCGACGGCCCGGGAGAGGAGTGCGGCGTCCGCGCGAGCGGTCAACTCGGCGGGCACGCTCACATTGACACGGTCCGTGCCCTGCTCGCGCGCAAGGGCTTCTTGCACGAGAGGGTCGAGGGCGACGGCGGTCAGGTCGGTGTCGCGGGGGCGTAGGCCGGCCTTCGTGAAGGCAAGGAGCTCGTTGACGAGCGTGGCCATGTGTTCCACCTCCTCGCGCACATCGGCGATGTTTTCGCGAAGGGAGGGATCGGCGCGGGTTTCGAGAATTTCGGTGGCGACTTGGAGCCGGCCGAGCGGTGAGCCGAGTTCGTGGGCGACATCGCCGAGGAAACGTTTTTGTCCGTTCACGAGGGTGTCGAGGCGCTCAGCCATGCGATTGACGGAGTGACCGAGGTGGCCGAGTTCGTCGCGGCGGCGGAGTTCGACCCGTGTTTCAAATTCTCCCTCGGCGATACGCTCGGTCGCGCCGGAAAGCCGTCGGAGCGCGCGCGTGATGCTGCCGACCAAGGGTAACCAAAACAGGACCGACAAAAGAAATGCGCTCACCGCGATCGCCAACCACGGGCCGGCGTGGAGGAGCCGGCCGACCGCGAAGACCGAGGAGGCGCGGATGATCACGGTGCCGGCGGTGCGCTGACCGTATTCATTTGGGATGGGCACGCGGAGTCCGATCCAGGTCGCGTCGGGCGAGGTTGAGTGAATGATGAAGCGTCCGTCGGTCCCGCGCGCTTCGGGCGGAGGGCGTTCGCCGGGTGGAGGTCCTTCTTTTTTCCGTTTGGAGTCGGGCGGGCCGCGGTCGTCGAACGGCGGCCGTCCTTCCGGAGGACCTTCCCCGCGGGGCGGACGGGCGCGCGGGCCCCGGGGGCCGGGCCCTTCGGGGCCGCGCCCGCCGAGGCGTTGGCCTTTGTTCAGCTCGGCGCGCACGGCAGCGGGCAACTCCACGGGATCGCCCGCCACCTGTGGTCCGGTATTGGCGAACAGATAAAAATCAGCGCCATACTTCGTGCTCCGCGACCGGAGAATCGCCGGCCGCACGCCCTCGGGCTCGGTATTGAGGTCCGTCGCGATGGAGTCGCCGATGCTTTGCAGGCGTTCGCCGAGGGCGCCGTGCGTGAGTGATTTCCAGCCGACGCCAAACTGGCTCACATAAAACGCAATGGCCGCTGCGGTCAGCAGCAGCATGTTGGCGAGCAGCCAGAGCGAGACTTTGAGGGTGAGCGGAAACGAGACTTTCATGGCAGCCGGGGAGACGGCACGGGTGGAACCTACCCCTCTTGGCGGGAAAAATCCCGAACGTTTACGCCGGCTTAACAATATTCTTCCGTCGCCTCACATACCCTTTACCGCGTCATGGTTTCATCGGCGGCATGAGCTTTACCTCCCGCCTCCTGATCTCCGCCCTCGCCACGTCGCTCGCCGCCCTCGCGGGCGATCCGCAACTCGAGTCGTGGCAGACCGCCAACACTCGCCGCTACGCGCGCATCTACGAGTCCGACGCCGCGCGCCTGGCCGGCACGACGGTCACGACGTGGTCGCGGGGCACCACTGCACAGTCGACGCCGAGCTACGCGGGCGTGATCCAGGTTTCCTCTTCGGCGAACTGGGTCTACCTTCGCTCGTCGGGCCTCGGCACGCACGTGATGGGGCCGTGGTATCTGAACGCCGCGCACACGCAGAACTTCCCCAGCTATCCGGCGAACACGGGCGTGCTTTATCGCTTCCCGCGCACGCCGAGCATCACGACGACGAAGACGCAGACGGGCGGCGGCGCGATCGGCTACTTCGTCGATGGCGTCGCGGCTTACGACAACCGCGACACGTTTTCCTACACCAACGCGAGTGGCGCGGACGCCTCGCCAAACAGCGCGGGCCGCGGCGACGGTGTGTGGAATCGCGAAGCGTATGCGAACGAAGGCGTGACATTCGATCCGGCGTTTGCCCATCAGGCGATGACGAGCCATCACTATCATGCGAACGCGCCGGCGGTGCGTTTCCAACTGGGTGACAACGTCGAGTTCGTCGCCGCGACGAAAACCTATCGGGAGAAATCCACCACGCCGACGACGCACTCGCCCATCGTGGCGTGGCTCGCGGACGGTCTGCCGGTTTACGGACCCTACGGCTATGCGTCGGCGATGGACGCGACGAGCGGCGTGCGGCGCATGACGCCGGGCTACGTGAAACGCGACGGCACCAACGGCACGACGAACCTCGCGGCCACGGGCCGCACGACGCTGCCGGCATGGGCGGCGCGGGCGCAGAACCGCAGCGCGACGCTGCCGGCGAATCTTACCGGTCCCGTGGTGGGCACGGCTTATCCGCTCGGCAACTACCTCGAGGATTACGATTACCTCGGCGACCTCGGGAAGACGCAGGGCGTGGATTTCGATCTGAACGATTACAACGTGCGCTTCTGCGTGACGCCGGAATTCCCGAATGGGACCTACGCCTATTTCATCACGATTGAGCCGGACGGCACGCCGAAATTTCCGAACATGGTCGGTCGGTGGTTTTTTGGCAGTCCCACGGGCGGCAGCGTGAACGCGATCAACGAAACCGTCACCGAATACGTCCGCGCCAGTCAGGCCTCGCCGATCAACGTGACGGCGACGACCGCCGGCGGTGCGGTGGCGCTCACGTGGACCTCAGTCGAAGGCGCGACCTACAAGATCGAAACTTCCGCCGACGCGACGACCTGGAGCGCGCTCACCGGCGCGAGTGCGGTGACGAGCAGCGGCGGTGACACCACGAGTTTTTCGACGACGACGGTGGCGCCGCACTACCGCGTGACGCTCACGGCGCTGGCCGCCTACGACACGCGCGGCACGGGCGGACTTTCGGGTGTGGGCAACGCGGCGACGGCCACACCTGCGGTCGGGTCCTCCGGCACGGCGCGGCTCGTGAACATCGCGACCCGCGTGGCGCTCGGCGGTGCGGCGGGCACGCCGATCCCCGGCTTCGTGCTCAGCGGCACGGGCACGAAACAAATGCTCGTGCGCGCCGTGGGCCCGACGCTGAGCGTGTTTGGTGTGACCGGCGCGCTTGCCGACCCGCGGCTCAGTTTGGTGAGCGGCACGACCACGGTGGGCAGCAATGACAATTGGCTGACGGCGGACACGGCGACGATGGCGGCGGCGGGTGGCTTTGCGCTCGCCGCGAACAGCAAGGATGCGGCGCTCGTGGCGACGCTCGGCGCCGGCGCGTATTCAGCGCCGGTGACGGCGACGGATGGCGGCAGCGGCGTGGCGCTCCTGGAAGTTTACGATGCGGCGACTACCTCGACGGTGAATGTGATCAACGCCTCGACGCGCGCGTTCGTCGGCACCGGTGACTCGGTGCTGATCCCCGGCTTTGTGATCAGTGGCACGGGCGCGCTGAAACTCTTGATCCGCGCGGTCGGTCCGACGCTCGGGAATCTCGGGGTGAGCGGTGTGCTCGCCGACCCGACCATCACACTCTACCGCGGCAACACGGTGCTCGCGACGAATGACAACTGGTCTGCGGGCGACGCGGCGACGATGACGGCGGTCGGGGCGTTTGCGCTCGCGGCCGGAAGCCGCGATGCGGCGATTGTGACGACGCTGCCGGCCGGCTCCTACAGCGCGATTGTGAGCGGCGTGGGCGGCACGACGGGCACGGCACTCGTCGAACTCTACGCGGTGCCATGAAACGTCTTCTCGGTCGGATGATGGCGGGGTTGGCCGTCGTGTTTGCCCTGGCGCTCGCCTCGGGCGGGGAGGGCGGGTTACGCGCGGCTGCGCCGAATGTGTTGCTCATCGTCGCCGACGATCTCGGCTGGGGCGATGTGCCGTGGCGCGGAAGTCCGGCGCGGATGCCGAATCTCGACGCGTTGCGCCAGAGCGGGACGGAGTTGCTGCGCTTCTACGCGAGCCCGTTGTGCAGTCCCACGCGTGCGGCGCTGCTCACGGGGCGCTCGGCGTTTCAGCAGGGCATCCGCGACCAGTTCGCGCCGAACAACGACGGCGTTTCGCTGCTCGAACATTTCCTGCCGGAGAGTTTTCGCGCGGCGGGCTACGCGACGGCGCTCGTGGGGAAATGGCATCTCGGGTCGACGAGCGCGGAGCGGCTGCCGCAGCAGCGGGGCTTCGACCACTTCTACGGATTCACGGGACCGGCTGTGGATTATTACACGCACCGTTTCACCGGGCCCGGCACGCCGCTCGATTGGCAACGCAACGGCGTGACGCTCACCGAGGAGGGCTACGCGACCGATCTGATCGCGGCGGAGGAAGTGCGGCTGCTGCGGGCGCGCGACAAGGCGCGGCCGTTTCTGCATGTCGTGACGTTCAACGCGCCGCACACGCCCTACGCGGCGCCCGATGCGCTCAAGGCGAATTACCCGACGCTCTCGGGCGACGCGCAGACCTACGCCGCGATGCTGGAGAGTCTCGATCTCGGCATCGGCGCCATCCTCGCCGAACTCGCGGCGCAGAATCTCGCGAACGACACGCTCGTGGTCTTCGTGTCGGACAACGGCGCGGTCGGGCCGGGGCGCAACACGCCGCTGCGTGCGGCCAAGGGCAACGTCTACGACGGTGGCATCCGCGTGCCGGCGATCGTGCGCTGGCCCGGAGTCGTGCGCGCGGGCGCGACGAGCGAACAGTTTGTCGCGGCGCAGGACCTGTTGCCCACGCTCGCGAGCGCGGCGGGAGTGACTTTGCGCAACGGGTTGCCACTCGACGGACGCGACGTGTGGACGCCGCTGCGCACGGGCGCAGGCACGGTGGAGCGGACGTTCACGGTCGCGACGACGAACTACGCGCAGTTCGATGGGCGCTGGAAACTGGTGCGCATCGGCGCGCGCGATGAACTCTACGACATCGTGGCCGATCCGGCGGAGACGACGAATCGCGCGGCGGCGGAACCCGCGGCGCTCGCGAGCATGCAGGCGCTGCTGGCGGCGGCGGTCACGCGCTCGCTGAGTGCGGAGCCGACTGGCGATGCGCGCGTGACCAACCTCTCGGCACGCGCGCAAGTCGGCGGCGTGGCGGGCACGCCGTTTCTCGGCTTTGTCGTGATCGGTGGCGACAAGCGTCTCGTCGTGCGGGGCGTGGGGCCGGCGATCACGGGCTTCGGTGTGCCGGGCGCGCTGGCCGATCCGCTGGTGGAGTTGCGCCAGGGGCAGACCTTGCTGCAGGCGAACGACAATTGGCTCGCAGCGGATGCGGCGACGATGGCGGCGGTCGGGGCGTTTGGGCTGCCGGTGGCAAGTAAAGACGCGGCGCTCGTCGCGATGCTGCCGGCGGGCAGCTACACGGCGCAGATTTCAGCGGCGGCCGCGGGGGCGAACGGCGTCGCGCTCGTGGAAGTTTACGATACCGGCGTGGGCGGTGCGGCGGCGCGGCTCGTCAATGCATCGACGCGGGCATTCGTCGGCTCGGGTGAGGCGGTGCTGATTCCGGGGTTTGCCGTCGGTGGCCACGGAGCAGCGGGGCTGCTGATTCGCGTGGCAGGGCCGGCGCTGGGGAAGTTTGGTGTGGGCGATGCGTTGGTCGATCCGGTGCTCACGCTCTATCGAGGCGGCAGTGTGATCGCGACCAACGACGATTGGGGTGCGGCGGAGAATGCGACGCAGCTCGCGAGCGCGGCGGCGGCGGCCGGGGCGTTTGCGTTTGAGGCCGGCAGCCGCGATGCGGCGTTGCTCACGACGTTGCCGGCGGGCACGGGCTACACGGTGCAGGTGAGCGGAAAGAACGGCGCGACGGGCACGGCGCTCGTGGAGTTTTATCTCGTGCCGTGAATCACTCAGGGCCGACCATCATGTAGCCGGCGGAGCGGACCGTGCGGATGTAGCGCGGCTCTTTCGCGTCGTCGTGGAGTTTTTTGCGGAGGGACGAGATGTGGACGTCGATCGAGCGGTCGAAGACGTCGTAGTTGCGATCGCGCGCTTCGTCGAGGAGGGCCTCGCGGGATTTGATGCGGCCTTTGGCTTTCGCGAGGCTGGCGAGGAGGTCGAACTCGACGGGCGTGAGCACGAGGGGCTCGGTGCCGAGGACGGCGGAGCGGGCATCGAGGTTGAGGCGGAGTTCGCCGACGACGACTTCCTTGGGCGGCGCGGCGGCTTCGGCGGAGACGGTGGCGTTGAGCGCGCTGCGGCGGAGGACGGCGCGGAGGCGGGCCAGGAGTTCGCGGGTGGAAAATGTTTTCGGGAGATAGTCGTCGGCGCCGACTTCGAGGCCGACGATGCGGTCGGTCTCGTCGCCGCGGGCGGTGAGCATGAGGACGGGGATGGCGGATTTTTGGCGGATGCGTTTCAGGACTTCGAAGCCGTCCATGCCGGGGAGCATAACGTCGAGGATGAGCGCGTGCCACGGGGCAGCGGCGGCGGTGGCGCGTTCGACGCCCTCGGGGCCGGTGTGGACGGCGGTGACGTCGAAGCCAAGCGGCTCGAGGTAGGAGGAGACGAGGCGACAGAGTTTTTTGTCGTCGTCGATCATCAGCAGGCGCGTGCGGCCGGAGTCGGGGGCGTCGGCGGTCATGGGTGGCGCGGAGGTATGGCGAGCGGTGCGGGGCGGCGCAACTCCGGGGTGCTTAACACGAGCTTAACAAATTCCCAGCGGGCGCACATCGAGAGTTAACGGCATCGGGTTAGGGTAGGCCGTGCGCTGGATGCTGAGTCTACTTTTGGGGCTGGTTTCGCCGCTCGTCGCGGCGGAGTTGACCGTGGCCGTGGAGCTGCGCTGGAGCGGCGCGGCATTGGCAGTGCCGAGCGAAGGGAAGACGACGGCGAAGGGGCAGGTGGTGAGCGTGACGCGACTGGCTATGCTGGTGTCGGAGGTGGCGCTCGTGCGCGCGGACGGTGGTGTGGTGCAGCTGCCTGGGCAGTTTGGATATTTGGACGCGGAGAGCGGACGGCTGGCGATGACGCTGACGAGTGTGCCGGAGGGCGAGTATGCGGGGCTGGAGTTTTCCGTGGGCGTGCCGGCGGAGACGAATCATGCGGACCCGAGTCGGTGGGCGGCGGGGCATGCGCTCAATCCGCTCGTGAACGGACTGCACTGGGGGTGGCAGGGCGGGTTCGTGTTTTTGGCGCTGGAGGGGAAGTGGCGCGCGGGCGGGGAGGCGACGCAGAATGGAGCTGCGAAGGCGAACGAGGGAGCGACGGAGGGAGAACGCGGATTTTCCTATCACGTGGCGACGGATGCGCGGAAGATGGCGGTGCGGTTTCGGGCGGATTATCACGTGGCGGGGGCGACGACGGTGAAGCTCGCGCTGGATGTAGCGCGGGTGTTGCGCGATGTGACGATCCGCGCGGACGACGGGAGCGAGTCGACGCATTCGGCGGAGGGCGATGCGCTGGCGGTGGGATTGAGCGCGGCGGTGGAGCGGAGCTGGTTTTGGTTGGAGGTGGGGTCGACGAAGGAGAGGGGAGCGGAAGCGGAGCGGCGCGTTGGGGACAACGCGCCCTACCTCGGCGCGACGCCGCTAGCGTTTGTGGTGCCGGTGGGGTTTCCGCAGCCGTCGTTGCCGGAGGATAATGTGCTCACGAGCGAGGGCGTGGCGCTGGGAGAGAAATTATTCTTCGACGTGCGGTTGTCGGGCAATGGGACGCAGTCGTGCGCGAGCTGTCATGCGCCGGAGCGGGCGTTCAGCGATAGCGTGGCGTTGAGCCGCGGGGCGGAGGGCGCGAGCGGCGTGAGGAATGCGATGCCGTTGTTCAATCTGGCGTGGTCACCGAGTTTTGCGTGGGACGGGAGCAAGGCGCGCGTGCGCGATCAAGCGCTCGCGGCGATGGTGAATCCGATCGAGATGCACGGTGAGCCGGCGAAGGTGGTGGCGGCGTTGGCGCAGGACGCGGCGATGGGCGACGCGTTCACGGCGGCGTTTGGGTCGAGGGAGATCACGGCAGAGCGCGTGGGGCTCGCGCTAGAGCAATACCTGCTGACGCTCGTGGCGGCGGACTCGAAATTTGATCGCGCGATGCGCGGCGCGGCGGAGCTGAGCGAACAGGAGACGGAGGGGTTCGCGTTGTTTGTGACGGAGTATGATCCGGTGCGCGGGAAGCGCGGGGCGGATTGTTTTCACTGTCACGGCGGGGCGCTGTTTTCGGATTTTGGGTTTAAGAACAACGGGCTGGATCTCGTGAGTGCGGATGCGGGGCGCGCGGTCGCGACGGAGAAGGCGGGCGATGTGGGGAAATTCAAGACGCCGTCGCTGCGGAATGTCGCGGTGACGGGGCCGTATATGCACGACGGGCGTTTCGCGACGCTCGAGGAGGTGGTGGCGCACTACGACCACGGCGTGAAGCGGGCGGCGACGCTCGACGCGAATCTCGCGAAACATCCGGATGCGGGGCTTGAGCTCACGAACGCGGAGCAGGCGGCGTTGGTGGCGTTTTTACGGACGTTGACCGAGCAGGCGCCGGCGGCGAAACGTGAAGCAGGGGCGGAATAATTTTATCATGAAAAAAATGCTGTGGATCTGGGGCGTCGTAGTGGGGCACGCGGTTTCCGCGCACTCGGGACACGAGGGGCTCACTATGGTGGGAGCGCCGACAGTGGCTGCGGAGGTGAGCGTGACGGTGGAAGGCGCCGCGCGCGTTATCCGCGCGAATGGCGTGCCGAATCATCCGACGGGGCCGTTTCCGGGACGCGGAAATCCGCACACGATCGCGGCGCAGAAATATGAGTTTCGCGTGCCGGTGGCGCCGCAGCGCGCGGACAAAGTGACGCCGAATGCGATGAACTTATTTGGCATCGCGGTGAATGGCGTGGTGTTTGATCCGGCGGCGGCGGAGTGGTGGCGCGACGATCGCTCGAGCGGTTGGCAATACGAGGCGCTGGGCGGCGGGAAAAATCTCGGCATCGATGGTGAGCACGCGCACGTGCAGCCGACCGGGGCGTATCACTATCACGGAATTCCGGAGTCGCTCGTGGCGAAACTCACGTCGGGGCAGCCGCGCATGGCGCTCGTGGGGTGGGCGGCGGATGGGTTTCCGATTTACGGGCCGTGGGTGCCGAGCGTGGCGGGCGACGTGGCCTCGGCGCCGAAGCGCGCGGTGTCAAGCTATCGGTTGAAAACGGCGGAGCGCGCGGGCGGGCCGGGTGGGAAGCCGGACGGAAAATTTGTGCAGGACTGGGAGTATGTCGCGGGCGTGGGCGATCTCGATGAATGCAACGGGCGCACGGGCGCGACGCCGGAGTTTCCGGGCGGGACTTACTACTACGTGCTGACGGAGGAATTTCCGTTTATCCCGCGGATGTGGCGCGGGACGCCGGACGCGAGTTTTCTGCGCAAGGGCGGGCCGCCGGGCGGCGGGGCGGAGGGCGGGAAAAAGCAGAAGCAGAAGCGCGCGCCGTGAGGGGCGCGCGGTGGGCGTGACGGGTCAGGGCGCGTCGCTGAGGCGGGCGCCGATGGGGGCGAGTTCGTCGAGGCGGGCGGCGGGTTGGCGGGCGGCCCACGTGATGCCGCGGAAGGCGAGGAGGCGGAAGACGGGATCGTCGAAGGTCCAGTTGTAGTGGCCGGGCAAGGCGACGAAGACGCGGCCTTGGCCGACCTGGCGCGTCCAGAGTTGCGGGCGAAGGGCGCCGTCTTCTTCGGCGCTGGCGACGAGCTGCACATCGGCGGGATTGCCGATGAGGGCCCAGTAGGTTTCGTCGATGAAATTGGCCCGGGTGAAATTCACGGGTGCAAAACCGCGGGCGAGCGGGTGATCGTGAAACACGAGGTCGACGGGGCCGTGGCGGTATTTGGTGGTTTTGGAATTGCTGGCGATACCGATGCGGCGGGCGAATTCGGGCGCGGCGAGTCGGGCCTCCACGGCCCAGTGAAAATACACGGCGCCGCCGCCGCGGGCGAGGTAGGCATCGAGCTCGCGACCGCGTTCCTCGTTCCAGCCGGGGTTGTTGTTGAAGAAACAAATCACGTGGGCGCGGGCGAATTGGTCGGCGGTGGGCCAGATGTGTGCGGTGTCGACGGTGACGCCATCGGCAAGGGCGAGGAGTTTGCTCCAGCGGGCGCGCCACTGCGGGTAGTCGTGTTCGCCTTTCCCGTGGTCTTTGGGGCCATCGACGAGGAGGAGGTGGAAGGGTTTCGCGGGTGCGGGCGCGGCGGACGCGGGGGGCGTGAGACTTTTCAGGAGCGCGTCGAACTCGGCGCGGGCGCGGGGCGGAGGCGGGGCGGTCTTGCCTTCGATGGGGGCGGGCTCGAGCGGCGACGTGAGCAGGAAGGTCATGAGGTCGCGGACCTGCGTGGCGTCGAGGGAGGCGAGGAGGCCTTCGGGCATGAGGGAGCGGAGGGCGGCGCGGGTGGTGCGGACGCTCGTGCGGGGGACGGTGCGGATGTGGCCGGCGGCATCGGCGACGCGGAGTTCGGTGGCGGATTCGCTGACGATGCTGCCGGTGAGGGCGGCGGCGCCGTCAGTGAGTTCGACGGTGAAGGCGGGGTAGTCGGGGTTGATGGCGGAGCTGGGCTCGAGGATGTCGAGGAGCGTGCTGGCGTAGTCGCGTTGGACGAGGTGCGAGAGATCGGGACCGACGTGCTGACCTTCGCCGCGGACGCGGTGGCAGCGGGCGCACGCGACTTGTTCGCTGTGAAAGAGACGGCGGCCGCGAAGCCAGTTGCCGCCGGCGATCTCGGGGATGACGCGTTCGGCGGCGAGGGTGGGCGGCGTGGTATCGGCGGCGGCCCAGGGTAGCTTGAAGCGGTGGAGCGGGAGCGGGCGCGCGACGTCGGGCTGCGCGGGGCGCGTCCAGGTGGCGGAGGTGTCGGCGGGTGCGCCGGGGCTGGTGGCGAAGGTGGCGGTGACGGGTGTCCACGCGTCGGGCGCCATCGTCCCAAACGTGGTCGCGAGCGGGCGGAGCGGGAGCGGGGCGGCGCCGGGAAGACGGACGGTGAGGGCTTCGCGGGCGGGCTCGTAGTCGAGCTTGGCGCCGGGCTGCACGGCGGGCTGGAGGAGGGAGTTGACGTCGAGCTGCGTGCGGAGCGTGAGCTGGCCGGGCGTGGCGAGGAGAGACCAAAGGCGCTCGTGGTCGGCGCTGCCGGTGGTGAAGGCGCGCGAGACGGCGAGATCGGGATGCGGGAGCCAGCCGGTCCACGACGCGCTGGCAGTGGTGGACGGATTGGTGGGTGTCCATGTGACGGCGACGCCGTGGTTTTGGACGTGGAGCTCGATGTCGTCGTAGGTGCCGGGCTTGGCGGGTGTGGCGGAGGGGGCGGCGGGAGCGGAGACGTTGGGAATGCGCACGGCGTAGCTGAGCTCGGCGGTGCGTGGGGCGGTGCGGAGGATGAGCGTGCGGCGGTCGGGCGTGAGGCCGCCGGACTGCACGGCGATGTCGAAGCGCGGGGCGGTGAGCTGGTCTTTCACGACCTGATACGGCGGGCGCATGGCCTCGAAGCGATCGCCGGGCATGACGAATTTTCCGGCGGTGACGGCGCTGCGTTTGGCGAAGTCGCGGAGGGCGGCGGGGTCGAGGGGGCGGTCGAAGGCGACGCGGATTTCGGTGGGACTCGCGCTCCACGTGGCGACGGGCTGGGGCGCGGCGGGATCGGTGTAGCGGAGGAGAAAGAGTTTGCCGGCGCCGCTGGGGCCGGTGCCCCAGTCGGGTTTGCCGGTGTGGCAGGCGACGAGGAGATCGCCGCGGGGTGTCACGCAGGCATCGACGGTGAGGAAGTTAAGGCAGGCGATGAGGTGATTTTGCGCGACGTAGCCGGCGGCGGTCTTGACAAGCTGCGTGCGGTAGATTTTTCCGCGCGACTCGCCGGTGACGAGGGCATCGCCGGCCCAGGAGGCGGGGCCGAAGACGGGGCCGCTGTTGACGGGTTCGTTGAAATTCAAACCGCAGGCGCTCTGGTGCTGCGGGCCGTAGTCGAAGGTGCTCGGCTCGTCGAACACGTCGGGGAGGTGCACCGGATGGCGCGGCGGAAAGCCGTAGTGGCGACCGCGCTGGAGGTGGAGGAGCTCGTCGAAGGGATTGCCGTTGGGCATCCACGTGGCGCCTTCCTGCTCGGAGCCGAAGAGATCGCCGTGGCGGTTGAACGCGAGGGCGACGGGGAAGCGCGTGCCGGTGCAGAAAATTTCGCGGCGGGAAAAATCGGGCGAAACCTTCAGGACGGTGGAGCGCTCGGAGGTGAGGCGGAACAGGGACTGGCCGGCGGCATCGAGGAGGTAGGCTTTGTTGTAAGCCTCGACGCCGAGGGCGAAGTAGATGTTGCCGTCGCGGTCGAGGGCGCAGCCGACGGCGTCGACGTTTTGCGGGATCTCTTTCCAGCCGGAGGCGACGACGATCTCTTCGTCGGCGACGTCGTCACCGTTTTTGTCGACGATGAGGGAGAGTTTGCCTTTCGAGGGAACGAAGACGCCTTCGCCGCGGGCGTAGCCGGGGGGAGTGAGCGCGAGGCCGATGGGACCGCGGAGAGCGCCGGAGCCATCCCAGAAAAGTTTCGCGCGGTCGGGCGCGCCGTCGCCATCGGTGTCGGCGAGGAGCCAGATTTTGCCGTTGTAGCCGACGGCGTAGCACTGGCCGTCGGCGCGGTATTTGAGCGATGTGAGGTTGGTGAGCTCGAGCGGGACGGGCTGCGCGGTGAAGCCGGGGAGGATCATTTGCACGGCGGGCGCATCGGCGACGACGAAGGCGGGCTGCACGGGCGGGG
>Ga0075163_10005110_pt1 | contig 17541 bp, 10 predicted proteins | sample JI1023141ADNA_FD_71478 | JGI IMG/M metagenome (GOLD analysis project Ga0075163, IMG submission 71478) | Wastewater effluent complex algal communities from Wisconsin, to seasonally profile nutrient transformation and Carbon sequestration -... | ecosystem: Engineered > WWTP > Effluent > Algae...
CAAGCAGGACACCACTGGCTTCGACAACAACATGGGTTCCTACGATGAGTTTCATCGGATGGCACTCGAAGCTGCGGCCAAAGGGGATGAAAACAGAGCCCGTGGTCTGGAAGCCTCTGCCCAGCACTTCCTAACCGATCGATTTTCGGCGGGTCATCAGTTCGACAAAGACAAGATCATCGAAGCTGGAGGGGGTGGAACAGGGGGCCAGATCATGACCCGCTTTGTCCACAATCAGCTCGACAAAAACGGCGTGAAGATGACCGATGCCAGTGGGACTAGCTGGGATGGGCGAGGCGATGAGCATTGGGGTGAAAAAGAGAACAAAGAGAACCGGAAGCACGCGGCTCAAGCGACGTACCAGTCGTATTCCGAGCTAGAGGATGTGCTGTCGAAAAAGAAGAAGCCGGAAGAGGCACTGAAAGGCAGCAAAGTGTCCGGTATGGTTCCCCAGTGGAGCCCGGATAACGAAAAGAGAGCCGAGGAATCGGCCAAGATGAAGGGTATGGATGATCCCGTTGCCTTCGCGAAGTTCCTAAAGAACGAAGGCGGGGATATGCTTGAGGAAAAGACCCACGAACTCAAGAAATGGGCGGGAGACAAGTGGGACGGAGCCAAGAGCTGGCTGGGAGACAAGTGGCACAAGGCGTCCAGTTGGCTCGGGAACAAGTGGGACGGAGCCAAAGAGTGGGCCAGCGAGAAGTGGGAAGGTGCCAAAGATTGGGCGGGCGACAAGTGGCAGGGGGCCAAAGACTGGGCCAGCGACAAGTATCAGGGGGCCAAAGATTGGCTGGGAGACAAATGGCAGGGCACCAAGGACTGGGCCGGGGAAAAGTGGCAGGGAGCCAAGCAGTCTGCCAGTGATGCTGTGGACTGGGGCAAAGAAAAGGCCGGTGCCGCCAAGCAATGGGCCGGGGAGAAGTGGCAGAGCACCAAAGACTGGGCCGGGGAAAAGTGGCAGGGAGCCAAGGAATCCGCCTCGAACGCGGTGGAGTGGGGCAAAGAGAAGGCCGGTGAAGCCAAGCAGTGGGCCGGGGACAAATGGCAGGGAGCCAAGGAGTCTGCCTCGGATGCGGTGGAGTGGGGCAAAGAGAAGGCTGGTGAAGCCAAGCAGTGGGCCGGGAATAAGTGGGAAGGCGCAAAGGAATCCGCTGGGGCCGCCAAAAACTGGGCGTCAGACAAGGCCAGTTCGGTTTGGAACTGGGCAAAACGGAAGGCCTCTGGCGACTAACCACGGCCCGTGGTCTATATTCTCATTATGCAAGCTACTTTCTCTTGGATCAGGTGGCGGATGTGCAGCTTCGCGCTGCTCGGTGTTCTCGCCACGTCGACGGCATGTCCCAAGAAAAATGAGAGTCCGATGCCAAGCACAGACAACGATCTAAGACGGGCGCTACTTGATACTCTGTTGCAACAGCCTACGGTTACGAGCAAGACGTTTGGAGAAGCGCTGCTCAACCACGGCAGCATTTTGCCGGAGGAACTACCGTACTTGACGACCGCAGCGGGCTCTGCCAACCCGGTCGTGCGCAAAAATGCGGTGTATCTGATTGCCAAGATCCAGACCCCTGAATCGCTGGCAGTTCTGCGCCGACTGGCAACGGACTCCGATGATGCCCAGGTGTTTGTGTTGGCCGTGGATGGACTGCGCAAAAGCTCCGATGGGAAGCAGCTTGCTGCGACACGCCCTGCGCTGGCTCTTCAGGCGATGCTCGACCCCGATTCGACCGTGCAGAGTGCGGCGGTTCGGGTCGGTTGGTTGTCTGGCGATCCTGCTTTTTTGCAAGAAATGGAGAAGCGGTTACACAGTCCACTTCCGCCGGTCCGCGATGCCGTAACGGCGATTCTGGCAGCGAACGGAGCAGGCCCACTGGACAGACCGTTGCGGGAGATTCTGCTTCATCCATCGGCCGACGTTCGCTACGGCTATGCGGACATTTACCAAGCGCTGGCCCAGAGCGATGATCCGACGATGGGTGATGTATTCCTGCGTTCGCTCCGCCATGCCAGCATCGATCTTCAGACAGACTTCCTGAACGGTATTTCGCTTTCGAAGAGCCGGAAGCCGTGGCTTCGGGAGCTGCTGCTCACGTTGGCTCGGCAGGATAGCAAGGTCCGCTGGAGTGCGTTCGACCGCCTCACAAAATGGGGTACGGACGCACCGGAAACAGAGCTGCTTGCCATCTGTGTGCAAGAGCTAGAACAGCGCATTCCGAAAGATCCCGCAGTGCAAACGCACTACGAACTCCAGCTCGAGTCGTGTCGCGGCTATCTGGGAACACTGGCGCAACGGCCCTTCGAGTGGGGTGATCTTCGACGGGCGCTGGAGTTTGCCAAGAAGCGTCTGTCTGCGACAAAGTAGCCACCCAGCGGGCCTCCTTCCTCGCGAGGCAGAGCCCAAAGATGTCACCGGGAGAGCTTACGGAACGTACTGCAGGATGGTTCCATTGTTCCCAACCACCCAGGCATTGCCTGCATCCATCGCAACGACATTGTTCAGAATTTGCAGTGAGCTGCTTTTCTGAGCGACCCAGGCCGTCCCGTTCCACCGCAGAATCGTCCCTGAACTTCCCACCGCCCAGACGTTGCGCGAGTCGACACCCGATACGCCATTGAGGGGCTGGGTCGTGCCACTGGACTGAGCGGTCCACGCGGTTCCGTTCCACTTCAGAATCATGCCGGCATCGCCAACGGCCCAGACATTGTTCGCATCGCTTCCCCATACGTCAAAGAGGTGCGAAGTGATGCCGCTCGTTTGGGGGGTCCAAGTAGAGCCGTTGAACTTCAAAATGGTTCCGTTCCAGCCGACGGCCCAGATGTTGTTGGCGTCGCTTCCCCACAGGCCAGGAAGATACTGGGTGGTGCCACTACTCTGGGGCGTCCAGGTGGTTCCGTTCCACTTCACAATGGTTCCGGAACTTCCCACCGCCCAGATGTTGTTTGCGCTGGTGCCCCACACACTGCCAAACGTGGCCGTGGCACCGCTGGCTTGGGAAGCCCAGCCATTTCCGTTCCATTTCAAAATCGTCCCGGCCCAACCGACGGCCCAGATGTTGTTTGGATCGGTTCCCCATAGTCCCAACAGGATCTGCGCGGTGCCGCTCGTCTGAGAGTTCCAGGTGCTCCCATTCCACTTCAGAATCGTTCCGGCATTGCCGACCGACCAGATATTGTTCGCATCGGTCTTCCATAGGTCCAAGAGCTGATTGGAAACGCCAGCGGATTGGGAGACCCAAGCGGTGCCATTCCATTTCAGAATGATTCCTCCATACCCCACGGCCCAGACGTTTGCGGCGTCACTTCCCCAAACACTCTCTAGGTGCTGCGTGGCACCGCTCACCGCCGTGCTCCATGCTGTTCCGGTTCTCCTCAGAATGGTGCCGGACAGGCCGACGACCCAGACGTTACTGGCATCCGTTCCCCAGATTCCTGTCAGGTGATTGGTAGCGCCACTGGTTTGCCCGGTCCACGTGCTCCCATTGGATTTCACAATGGTCCCGTTCATTCCGACCGCGAAGACGTTGCTGGCATCGCTGCCCCAGACCCCATGAAGAGCCTGGCTGGTTCCGCTGGCTTGTGCCGCCCAAGTGGCACCGTTCCATTTCAGAATGATCCCATTCGAACCGACCGCCCAGACGTTGTTGGCGTCGAGTCCCCAGACAGCATACAGAGGCAGGGAGATGCCACTGGTCTGGGACATCCAGGCGGTTCCGTCCCACTTCAAAATCACTCCGGCATTGCCGACGGCCCAGATGTTGTTTTCATCGCTTCCCCAAACCGAGAAAAGGATTTGCGTAGTCCCGCTGGTTTGAGCCGCCCATGCGCTGCCATTCCACTTCAGAATGGTTCCATTTTCACCCACTACCCAGGCATTGTTTGCGGCACTGACCCAGACCCCCCAGAGGGACTGGGAACCGCCGGTGGCCTGGCTCGCCCACGCAGTGCCATCCCAGCGGAGCACGACACCATTTGCGCCAATCGCCCAGGTGTTGTTGGCATTGGTGCCAAAGGTAGCCCTGAGATCGTTTCCTTGCGGCAGGGGATTTCGCCAACACCACCCATCCGGGGAACAGACATCCGATGCCGATTTGACGGTCAACACCGCCGAAGCGCTCAGCCCAGCATACTGCGCCATGATGGTTGCTTGGCCCGGTTTGCTGCCCGTTGCAAGTCCTCCGCTGTTCACCGTGGCCACGCCGGTTGCTGGGGCGATGTCTGTGGCTGTCCAAGTCACCTGTCCGGTTAAATCTTGCCGTGACGCGTCGCTGAGGATTCCTGTCACGGTGTACTGCTGGTTGCTCCCTTTGGCAATGACCGCGCCCATTGGCAGGACCTCCAGCCCCATGACTGTCCCTGGCTGATCACTGTTGCAGTGAAGAACCACCAATGACAGCAGCAGCATCGCGGCTCGCCACCACAACTGTCGATACTTGGGAGGATTCGTACGGTTCGAAGTTTTCATGCACGGGTCTCTTTCGATAGATGGGAAGGCTGCGATTTTTACGATCAGGGTCTCGCGAGCGGAGCGGTTTGCGGTTCCGATGGGCCCAGGTCTTTGCTCTTGAGCCATTCATCGATCAGCTCCAGATCGGTGCGAGAGCTGGAGCCCAGTCTGACATACGTGGCACGGGCACTGTCGATCAGTTTGCGCACCTGTTGGTGCTGTGCTTTTGATTTGGGCATGGCATAAAGTGCCTGGGCTCTGGAAAACTGACAATCTGCCTCTTGATCGGGTGAGCCTGATCCGCTGCGCAACCCGTCGGCTCGGTCAATCAGTGGCAGCGCTAATTTGGGTTTATGAAGTTCAGTGAGTGAGTTTGCCATCCCAATCAGTGAGTTGATGATTCCATCGTTGTTGCGCCGCTTTTCATAAATCTGTAGGGCTTCACTATGGAGCTTCAGCGCATCGGTAAACTGAGCTCTGCGTCGGGCCAGTCTGCCGAGGAGATTCTTGCTCGACGCGACTTCGCCCGACTGCGGACCAAGCGCGGCAGTCCGGATCATCAGCGCCTGCTGCGCGAGAGCTTGCGCCTCGTCGAACTTCTTCTGCTCGATTTTCGAATGGGCGAGCAGCGCGATGGCACTGGCGGTTGCAGCATTCGGCTTGTCAAAGCTATTTTGATAAATTCGAATGGCTTGATTGAGTGATTCGTCTGATTTTTCGAAGTTCTTTTGCGCTCGAAGCGTACTTGAAATCGTGATCAATGCCCAAGCAATTTTCGGATGAAAAGATCCGAGCGCTTCGGTCTCGATGCGATATGCTTGATAGGCAAGTTCTAGTGATTTATCAATCTTTCCCATTGATTTATATATCAATGACTCGTTGGAAAGAATGGATGCGACCTTGGGATGATTTGGGCCAAAATACTTCCGACGGTACACCAGCGCCTGTTCACAGAAGGGAATCGCGTCCGCAAAGGTCCGTTTGCGTTGTCCGAGCACGCACAGGTTGTTAAAGAGCTGTCCTTTGACTTCATCGGCACCGGTGGTTTGATCGAGCTCTGCCCGCGCCATCCATTCCCAGTGCTGCGCAGATTCGAAGTCTCGGCGCTCGATAGCGAGGAACATCAGCAGCGTCCAGCTCTGGGCTGCTCGATGGTGGTCGCGACCACGTACTGCTGCTGCTACGGCCTGAAACAGAGCCTGCTCTGCCGCCGCCTTGTCTCCACTTAGAACCAGCAAATCTGCCAGCAGAACTTGGGCCTCTGCCTGGAGCGGTGAGTAGCCCGTGGACTTGATGTCCTCCACGATCCGTTTCGCATCGGGAAGCACCTTAGAATACTGACCGACGCGCTCAGCGATGCGAAGGGCAATCAGGCGCTCCTGGAGCTTCTCGACCTGCCTCCGGTCGGACTCCTTTTCGGGAAGGGGAACCGGTGCACTTAGTGCCGCGACATCCGCACAGCTCGCAATGGGAGTGAGCTCTCGTCCGGTACCTCCCAATTGATCAATGGTCGCTTCCGATGCAGACAGTAGTTGATCAACCAGTGCCGTAACTTCAGAGAGGCGACGATCCAGACAGCGCATGCGTAGATCCAGCGTCGCTTGGGACTGCACGCCGCGAACGTACGTCGCTTCGCAGGCATCTACTTGCGCAGCGGCCACTCCGTGTAGATAGGAATCGAGTTCCGCTTGGACCCTGGAAAAGACCTCTTTTGCATAGCGTCTTCCGGTCGCAATGAGCGCCTTTTCGGCAGCCTCCTTGCGAGCAGGATTCCAGATTCCCACGATTCGTGCGGAGGCACCTTTGCACTGAGACCCGGGTTGTTTGCGGAGCCCGCGTGCCAACAGTCCACCAAGGCCAATCATGAAGATGGCCGCTGCAACCAATCCGAATATTCGCAATCGCTGGCGATCCTCGTCACGGGACAGCGCCGATAGCAGCGCGGACATATCGAGATGCCGAGCGTGTGGATCGGTCCGCAGCCCACGCAGCACGTGTAGGCGCAGCCACATCGGTACTTGCTTCGCTTGCGTTTCCGGCAGCGGTTCAATGGTCCCTTTGATAACGTTCAAGCACCGTGAGCCAAGTGTCGTTCCGCCAAACGGCTGTTGACCATGCAGGGCTTCATAAAGCGCAACACAGAAGCTGAATTGATCACTTTGCGCCCCCACTGGCTCACTGCGAAATTGCTCAGGAGACATATAGGAGGGAGTGCCAACCAGCGCTCCTTCCTGGTCCATCGGCACACTACGGGAAGACAACATAGCAATCCCAAAGTCGGTCACCCGTGCCCGCCCGTCTTTGCCAATGAGCACGTTGTCCGGTTTGAAATCTCGGTGCACCAGACCGACGCGGTGGGCGGCTTCCAGACCCCTTCCGGCATCAATGAATTTGGCCAAGATCTCGTTGCGACTGCGGCGCTCGCGGGTGAGCCACTCAGTCAGGGTGCCGCCATCGACGAACTCCATCGCGATGAAGACCTGTTCGCCGATTGTTCCGACGTCGTAGACCGACACCACGTTGGGATGCGACAGCTTGGCCATTGCCTGCGCCTCGCGAAGCAGCCGCGTACGGCCGACCGAACCGTCCTGTTCGGTACTCGCATGGAGGAGCTTGATCGCGACCTTTCGATCCAGCTCTGGATCGTAGGCCGCATACACCACTCCCATTCCTCCCTCACCCAGCTTTCCCAGTACAACATAGCGCCCAATGGTCGCTCCCTTTGATAGCACTGTGGAGAGAGAGAGTCCGGCTTGAGGGAGTGTGCTCGTGTAGGTATCCGTCATGATCGTTGATGCGGCACCGGTATCATCCCGTGATTGTCGATGAGAGTACCGGCTGGTTTCAACCTCTGTTCGGTGGCGACGAGTCCGTAGGTCACTGCGCGTAACACCTACGTGTTTAGCGCCCGGCACGGGGGCACAGTAGCCCCTATTACCGACCGAACGGATCAGCAGACGCATCGTTGCAAAATGGGTCGATCATCGAGACAGTAGGGATGTGGTCGGGGCCGAAATCAAAAGCAATAGACTCCTAATCAGCACCGCTGAACCGTTGACGGGGAGGGGAGTGACAAGCCACCGCCACCGTAGTGGGGTCGTGCGTTTCGGTTCAGGTCGTGACGCGCTTGGAGCTGTGGGCCAGTACTTCACTGGCTGCACGCTCTCCGCTGGAAAGTGCTCCATCGATGTAACCGCTCCAGACCGTGGCCGTCTCTGTTCCTGCGAAGTGCAGCGTGCCAATCGGCTCACGTAGGGCGGAACCGTGCGTGGTCAGCAGTCCCGGAGGACAGAATGCTCCATAGCAACCATGAGCCCATGGGTCTTGTTCCCACAGCTTGTCCACGTAGCTCCTGGGATTGCGGGCCTCCTCTCCGAAATACTTCGCAAAGCACGCCAGCACGCGCTGCCGTCGTTCGGACTCTGTTAGCTTGCCGAGTGCCCGCGCACCATCGGCCTCCACAAAGCCTAACAGCACGCCCGGTTTGCCTTCTGGCGGAGAGCTGTCGAACGTTACATGGCACGGTCCCTCATCGCTGACGCACATGCCCGATAGGCCATTTTTTCTCCAGAATGGCTCATCGTAGACCGCCACACACTTGCCGGCCGCGCCCATTGGCATTCCCTCATGCAGCGCTTGTCTCGACGGCGGCAGCGGGGGCTCGAACACGACCTCCTTCAGCAGAGGAGGAGGCAGGGTCAGTATCACCTGCTCAGCGTGTACCACAAGCCCATCACAGTGCACCACTGCACCGTCCGCAGACCACTGCACGCGGCGAACCGGAGTCTGGAGTCGCACATCCAGCCCTTGAGACATCGCCTCTGCCAGTCGCTGCATCCCGCCGCTTACCCGGGTCTCCTGTGCCCCCCCCTCGCTTCCGAGCAGCGTATCGGTGTTCTTTCCGGAGTGGATGTAAAACAGCGCATGGAGCAGCGAGTAGTTGTCCGCGTGTTCCGCAAAGACCGTTTCCATGCCGATAGAAAGTAGCTGCCGAGCCAGATCACTGCTCACGTTGCGCTTCAGCCAGCTCCCAAAGCTTTGAGAGTCCCATTCGGTCGCCGACTTGGCCTGCCATGGCGCTTGGAGAGGTACCTGTTTGGCCATCCGATCCAGTCGAAACTGCGCCCACGCCACGCTGAGCAGCGCGGTCAGCGGTAGCTTGGGAATCGTGCCTCGGTACAGCGTCCGCTTGCCGTTCCACAAAAGAACATTGTCCCCAGCTGTCCAGGTCTTGTAGGTGTCCAGGCGATACCGTGACAGGTAGTGGGCTAAGCGCTCCTGCCCCGCGCCAAGCCACTGTCCCCCAAGGTCCACCCAAGTCCCGTCGGGCAGCGTAGTGGTGAAGACCCGTCCCCCCACGCGCTCCCGCGCTTCTAGTACGACCACCCGCTGCTGCTGTGCGCCACTTGATGTCGCATCTACGATTGCCCGAGCCGCTGCGAGTCCCGCAAATCCCGCACCGAGTACCGCTACGTTACAGGTCACTTCATGTTCGCTCATCACCGACCTCAATCGTTTGATGGTCCATTTTGGCGCGTTACCGAGTAGCGCGGTGATGCAATGTGAAAGTAGGGGATCATTGGGGACGGGGTGACAGGGGGCGGGTCCACCTGGACCTACGGATGATGGATGCGGACGCGCTGCCGATTAGGGCAGCGTACAGGCCGTAGCCGAAATCGTGACATCCGTCGTCATCATGACCATCATCGGAGTACCTGCCGGAGTAAAGACCCGATAGGTTCCTGGCATCAGTGCTGGCACGTTGCAGTCAAACGTCGACACCGAACAGATCGCTGCGCATGCGTACTGGGGAGGTAGCGTACAGACCTCTCCCACCAGACTCAGTTTGACGTCGGTGCCTTGCACGGCTACCTCGCAGCGTGTGGCATGTTGGGTACAGCCTCCGCACTGTTCCCGGATCTGAAGTCGCAGCGGCTGGTTCGCAGCGATACGCGTCGGAGCGCAGAATGCCGAAGCTGCTTGAGGCACAGCAGACAGCTGACACATCGGCATGCCGGTATCTCCGCCGCAGGACGCGAGAAACGGAAGCAGAGAAAGAAGTCCCAAGGCGAGCTGAAGAATAGAGCGTCGGTTCCTGTTAGACATGGCGGTCTCCTTTGCAAGGGGTCTGGATTCTCAGTGGCCTTGCGAAGCCCATGCCGTCGTCTCTGAATACCCGCCGTGTCGGAAAATCACGGGCTTGCACGCTGCGGGTTCTCAGTTTTCTGATGCAGTGACCGGACGAAGCCACGGAGAGAGTTCGAAAATCCCTTCAAGCACAAGATCCGCTCTGCCATTCCAGTTCATCGCGAAAGTCCGCAGCGTTGAAACGATCACAGCGACAGCAGTGCCTTGGTCGCCTCTGCAATGTGCAGGGGTCGATATAGCTGCCGCTTTTTGTGCTGATGATGCTCCATCTTCTTGATGATATCGACGAGCGCCGTCATCGCAGCGAGCAGATGTGGACCTCTGTTTAGCATGACGCACTCTGCACGCATCGCCATCGCAGCATCGGTGATCTCGGCACGAGTAGGAATTCCGGTTTGTGTCAGAGTTTCCAGCACTTGGGTCGCCCAGATCACCGGTAGATGCGCTGCTTCGCAGAGCCACAGCAGCTCTTCTTGCAGCTCGGCCAGTCGCTCGAATCCACATTCCACTGCGAGATCTCCGCGTGCGATCATCAGTCCCACTGGAGCATGAGTCATGAGTTCGAACAAAATGTCAGCCAGGTGATCAACGCCTTGCTGCGTCTCTAGCTTGATCACAATTCCTAGCTCGTTGCGGCGACTCCCAATCAGCTCTACAGCTTGACGAACCTCGGTGGCGCTTCGAACAAACGAAAAGGCAACCAGATCTGCCAGATCGATCACGGTGTCGAGGGCTTGGATGTCTGTCTCTGTCAGGAAATGTACCGGCAGTGTGGAGTCAGGAAAACTGACGCCCTTTTTGTCTTTCAGGGAGACTCTCTGTGCTTGCGCTTGCGCAATCTGGACGCGGATGAATCCTTCTGATTTCTCGACGACAACTCCGTTGAGCTTGCCATCATCAAACACCACTCGATCATGCAAATCTACCGACGCCAGAAGTCCGGGAATATTGAGCCCAAACACCGCTGTAGATGGCGGATGCGGGACTTTTTCGCCTTCAATCAGCGTGACCAGATCGCCCACTGCTAGTTCGATACCATAGGGCTTCGCTGCGATCGCTCCGCAGGGTTTCTCACCGAGCTGGATGTCGCCACGGAACCACTGCAAAGGAGTCCCAGGAGTCAGATAGAACGACTGGGAACACGCTGCGACCAGATGATCGGGATGCTTTTCGGTCACGGTGAGCTTGCGGTGCCGTCCAGAGGAGTCTACAAAGCGGATGGTGTCTGAAACCTCCAGTTGCTGCGTCCAGGTCGTATCAATTGGCAGGATTCCTTCTCCCTGAGGTCCAAGCCGAATCAGGCTCGGTTCGGTGGTCTGCCCCAGCTCATTCTTGTTGCGCCTTACGTGCAGCACTTGGGGGCCTGGCAGCAGCGCTCGAGTGCGAATCTTGGGCCCAGGAAGATCAAACAACAGGCGACAGGGAAGCCCGGTTGCTGCTTGTGCCAAGCGAAGCTGTTCCGCAACTTGTCGCCACTCCAGCGCCGAACCCACGCTGCAGTTAATCCGCAGACAGTTCATTCCTGCCCGCAGCAGCGCAGCCATCGATTCTTGGGTCACTTCGCAGGCTGCTGGACTTGTGACCATCACCAGGACGTGTCGGTCGGAAGGAGTACTCCCGAACAGCTCGACTGTGTGCTGATGGCGCAGCTTCTCTGCCTCATCGACACCGATTCCTGCAAGCGTGGCAGGCCGATGGGAGGGATCGGACAGCGCGTCATCTAGCCGCCTGGCGACCTGATGTAGGTTCTGTAGGACATGGCCCTCGGATCGACCAAGCGACGATAGACCTAGTCGTCCCAGTTCGAGCTGTAGTTTGCGCAGATCGAGCGTCCGCAGGCCCAGATAGTGAGCCAAGTTTTCGGCACTGGCTCGATAGCAAGGACGGCAGCGTAGGATTCTCGACTCAAGTTGTTTAGCCAACTGGCCGCAGTCCTTGATGATTCGCTCGACCTCCTCACGCAAGGACCGAAGCGTTGCAAGCTCACTCATCAGCACAGCGTATCGCCAAATTGAACGACTGACCATGACGACTCTGTGACAGATGTGGTGGAACGAGCGCTACGCGGAGTGTGCCTGTGCCACAGAAGCGCCGGCGAGTGCAATGTTTATCCGCTTTTATCCGATCCACAGAACGACTCGATCGGCCATCTGCGGAGTCTTCGGTTTACAGCCGAACGCGGACTTCGTAGCGACGATTTTTGGCTTGCTTGGCAGGGGTGTTGTCGGGCTTTACGAGAGGCTGGGTTGATCCTTTACCGACCGAGATGATTTCATCGCTCGGCACACCCTTGGCGACGAGCTGCTTGACCATCACCGCAGCGCGCTTGGCAGACAGCTCCTCATTGTGCTGCGCCGCCCCTCGGGTGTCGGTGTGACCAGAGACTTCAAACTTAAAGCCCGAAACGCCGGCAGAGGTGAGCTTCTTTTTGGCATCAATGATGGCGTTGGCGAGCTTCTGCGCTTTGCCATCACAACCAGGTTCCAGAAGCTCGCTGTCACTCTTGAAGCTGCACTGATTTTTGCGCGCTTCATCGAGCAGCCGCGAGTTGATCTCTTGTTCCAGCTTTCCAGAAGCTGACTTGCCAAGGTCGGATTTCTTGGCCGTTTCAACGACTTTGTTTCCAGCCTGCTTGGCGGCGTTCTGCACCTCGGGCTTGCTGGCCACGCTCTTGACCGTGTCCAAAAAGTCAGCGCGAGCGGGGTGGGGTACCAGGGCAAGCAGAGTAGACGGAAGTAGCACCGTACAGAGTGCTCGGGTCAGCGCGTTCATGAACAATCCTCCGGCGTCATCGTAGCACGTCCACAGCCCGGTTGGTGGCTTTGCCGGCGGCCACCGTGCGATCGCTACTTCTCCTCTGCCGAAAAAGATTGGAGCGGTCAGTGTGCCATCGGGGCCGCTGGGTTCTTCCCTGCCTCTGTAGGCGTCTCGTAGCGAGGATATTCCATCCAGTACAGATTTCGGCCCAAGTTGGATAGCAGCTCCTCCAGCGCGACGACAGAAGAGAGTCCCATGGTTCGGGCGATGAGCGCGATCCGAGCACCTGCATCGGCGGTGATTTCGAGGGGTGAGGGGAGGTCGATGGTGGACGTCCGCGTGTATTTCACCGTCACGGTAATATAGGGTTCCTTGGAACCGGGAACATAGGAGTGGACCACCAATCGCTCCGGCTCATCGGCGTTAGGTGCAGGCTGCATCGTGACTCCTCCACCATAGGTGTTACGCATGGACACAAAGGGAGTGGGCAGATAGTAGCTTGTCACGCTTTCAATGGAGTTCATTGTCGGAGAAAAGTAGATCATCTTGGGTTCCCCGGTCGCGGTTCCTGCCTCCAGCAGATAGAAGGAAGGGCTAAGGTCCGTGAGATTTCGGTAGCCGAGGTAGACAGCGATGGCTCCAAACCGTGAACCAAGATGTCTCGCAGGAGTGATCAGATCGATCCGTGCGGGTTGGTAGCCCAGGTACTCTTTGGCTGAGTACTTGGCAGAGACCAGCTCGATGCTGCCCAGCAAATGATCACGGGAGAGATCCACTTCTCCGATCACGGTGTCGATCTTGAAGTTCTTGGTATCGAGCTTTTCAGGAAGCGTGACTCGCACCATGGGAAGCGTAGTCATAAACTCTGACTGCATCGGTGCAGAGGCCGGGGGCAGCGACTTGACCCGGTAGTGAATCCCGTTCCCAAGGTAGAGTCGGTGCTGTTTTTCCGTGACACGGCGGCTGATGAGAGCCACTTCGCGGTGGGTTCCGTCCTCATTGGGTCCACTGCCCCGGTAGAGCAGCAGCCGAACCACTTTGTCGACGAGCTTGTTCGGAACATGGGCCTGGGGAAAGGTTTGCACCAGGGCCCCTTTGATTGCACCATACTTTTGAGGACCGATGGCTTGTTGCTCTGCGGAAGCATCGTTCTCAGTCGGCATGGCCAGACTGGGCGCGACTGCATCCACCGGAGGGGGAGGACAGCGATCAGGAGTCTGGCACAAGGCTCTGGGGGCGCTGCATTCGGAAAGACCCACCGCCATGCACTGCCCGCCGCTAGAATCCTGCGTACTGCCACACCAAGCGCACTCACCACGAGATGCGCATTGTCCGCAGTAGGTGATCTTCGAGCAATCAGTCTGGGCTTTGAACGGGAGGTGAGTGGTGCAGCCAATACCAATGAGCGCCAGTAAACAGAGGAAGCTATGGGCAGTCTTCATCGGGACTCCTTTGTTGAGGAGAACACTACCCAACAACTGGTGCGTCGGAACAAAAAAGAGAGCCGACTCCCGATGATCATCGACCCAAAACGGCTACGACTCCTCAGTCTGAGGCCTAGTCGATCTTTTCATCTCCCAGATGGATCTTGACCGAACGATCTTTGGGCTTGCGGTAACAGACTTTGACCTTGTGCGAGTCAAACCAGGCTTGGACATCGGTCAGGGCTTTCACTCGCTTTGCATCGGTCGTGCTCGTGGCATTGATCAGTTTGGCAGCGTTTTTGGGGAACGTGGTCCACACGGTCCACGTGCCAGCGCCACGCGCTGTCCAGAGCATCTCAAGGACGCTCTCATCGGGGTTGCCATCCTTGCCGTTGGCCGAAATGACGTAGTGTGAAGCGTGGACCTTCTGAAAGAACTCCAGCGTCGAGTTTCGGCAGGAGCCATGGTGTGGCAGCTTGAGTACATCCACGACAAAAGGTTTCGCTGTGCTCAGCTTGCCTGCGGTCTTCAGTCCAGCCAGGAGCTGATCGGCCCGGGCATCTCCAGTGAGTAGGAGTCGTTTGTCTCCAGCTTCTGCAAGGAGCGCGATGCTCGACAGGTTGGTAACAGAGGTGTCTTTGGTCGTGCTTGCGACGCCTCCCTCTTCCCCCATGGAGTGCTCTTGCAGATATTTGTCCCATGCCTTTTCAATCGACTGAAGCTCCGCAGCACTTGGTGACAGTACCGTTAGTGACAGGTCATCAAATGATACCTGCGGGGCCTTTTTGGCCTTGCGCATTGCGAAGGTGTCAAAGTCCTGATTGATCGGCACTACCAAGTAATCGGCATCATCGCGCAGCACTCGTCCACTTGGTACTCCGGCCACAAGCGCACGGATCTCGGGACTGGGAGAGTTTGCTAGACTCTGAATCGCCGCTACCTCTTTGTTCTGGATGACATCGTCGAAACTGTTGTACCAAATGCTCTCGGCTCGATAGGGAGCGGGGCGGCTCTGCTCTTTTGCTTTGCGTAGCTCATTGAAGAGCTGCACCAATCCATCCAGATGATCTTCATCGGTGTGAGAGAGCACCACCAGTTCGATCGACAGACTCTTTGATGCAGAGAGTCCATGCAGTTTGCGCAACTCCTCTAGTCGTGGTTTGAGGGAGTTGAGATAGGTTGATGCCGGTCCACCATCGATCAGGATGTGTCGAGGATCTTCGGCGCTGCCGTGATGCAGCAGCAGACAGTCTCCTTCCTCTGCATTCAGTGCTTCGAGTGTGAGTAGCATGGCCGTGCTCCTATCCGCTAAAAAGGGTGAATTTACATCGATTCCATGGCACGCAGAATGTCGAGAAGACCAGCGCCTTGAAAGCTGCGCTCTCTCTTCAAGTCTGTCGCCGTTTCACACAGGATTCGCTTCACTTCGCTCGGCTTTCCTTTAAGCTCTGCGTAGCGACAGAATAGCAGCGCCGCCGCTCCGCTTACATGAGGGGCGGCCATGCTGGTTCCATCGAGCGATTCTTCTTTGTTTCCAGGAGTAGTCGAGGTCACTTTCTCTCCTGGGGCAACCAGGTCTGGCTTCATCCGTCCGTCCCCCGTGGGACCACGGCTCGAAAAGTAGCTCACTCCGTAGTTTTGCGGTTCGGAGCGATGCGTAGCCCCCACCGTGATCACGCTTGGCGCATTGCCAGGGTCAGTGATGCTAACGGTACGATAGCCTTCCTCATACATCCCGCTGGTGGTTACGTACCGCGCCATGCCGTTGTTCCCTGCGGACGCCACCACCACCACCCCACTACTCACGAGCCGTTCACATTCCTCGCAGACCGGAGTCTGACCACATGCATAGTTTGAGACATCGTGGTTGAGCGAGAGACTCAAGTTGACGCCGTGGATCTGGATATGCTCATGGCGCGAGTTGATGGCGCGCACAAACTGTAACGCCGCGAGCACCGAAAATTCGTCGGCTGTTCCATCTGCTTTGAGCGTCCGAAAGTCGTACAACTCGATCTCGGGACAGATGCCAATTCGATCCGTCATCCGTCGTGGTTGGCCCAGCTCTGCCACCACCAGATCGTCCTTCAGATCCTCGGCATGCCAGTCGGCACCGAGGATTCCGGCCACGTGGGTTCCGTGCTTGTGTCGGGGCACTTCATACTCCCCGACGTCGTGAGGCATCGTTAGCATGGGCTCCCATACTTCCCAATCCAGTGTGCGACCATCTGGAACCAGCTCTGCTTTGCCTTCCTTGGTGCAGTGGAACTGGCCGCAGGTCCGCTTGAGCGCAGCCAGGAGTTGATCCCGGTACTTTGTGTCCCCTTCGATCCTGCTCCGCACAGATGGGGGGAGTCCTTTGCCAACGGAGGCTGGGAGCTTTGGTCGCTTTCGTCCTGTTCGTTTGGCACTAAGGGCCTCCAGATGACGAGGTGCGATGGCCATTAGCTCACGCAAGTAGGTAAAGTCATAGGTTGCGATAATCCGTGATCGCTGCAGCATCGCTTGAGGCGTCAGAGCTGGTTCTGCTTCCGGGCGGTGAGTATCCTCCCGGTGTCCGTTGCGGTGCGGAATTCCATCGCGCTTTTGGAACGCAATGTGCGTTGCATCAATACCGGTATCGAGCACGGCCCATCGAATACCTCGACCAGAGACTCCGAACACCTTCCGGGCCGCATCCGCTTTGACCGTTGCCGTGGACTCGCGCATCGAGATCTTCGCTTCCCGATTCATATGCACGCTCCACAGAGGTTCCTCCTCACCCACCGGAGGCATGTCGCAACATACTTCAAACAACGCGTTCAGCAGCTCCTCAGGCTGTTGCCGCTGCTGTACCCACTGCTGTAGACGCTCAGTGCTTGCGTGATCGAGTCCTTCAGGATAGTAGTCGCGATGCAGAATCCAGATTCCGCCAACCACTCGCGCCAGCCAGACAAAGTCTCCACTAACACGGAGCGGAAGTGGAGCGACACCACGGATGGACGGATCTGTCCATCCGTTCCCTCGTCGGTCCTTTTCAAGCTCGCTATGGAGCGCGGCGCGCAGTGGTGCAAAGGAATTTCGACTGGCGAAGTAGGAGGAAGGTTCTGTGGCTTGATAAGAGCCATCGGGATTCCGCCGCCCTGGTAGCAGATAGCGGTGCCACCACGGTGAGAGTGGTAGCACACACCGCACAAAAGTCCGGAAGTCTAGTTCCGCAACGGCCGCCGATTGAGTGGGGGCCAGACGCGCTGCTGCACAGACGTCTTCGGACTCCTCCTTGGTCAATCCAAAGGTCAGTCGGGTCGCCAGTGCTTCTGCGAGCGAGGCGTGGACAACTTGCTGCCAGTTCGAGATCAGCAGCAGATCTTGCGGAACCTGCCCGCGCACGCCAAAGGTCCGCCACACTTCCGGCATCGCGGGCGATCGCTGGGTAAACCTGCTCCCTGCCACCGTCTCATACAGAAGGTCTTCAATCCAGATGTGGGCTTGCGAAAACTGCATGGTGCCTCTTTACGAAGTCGCTCACGTTACGCAACGATCGACCGATAATGACTCATCCTGTACGACTAATTTGAAACTTCTCCGGTGTGCCGTCAAGCAACGCCTTCCATCGTTCGATTCAAGGCGAGGAAAGCGGGCAGGGCGCACGGCCTGACGGCGTTTCTGGTGGGCTTCTTACTCTCCGCCCGAGTTCGATGCTGCAGACTGCGGGCGCTGAGTGAGGGGGGCTTACTTGGCGAGATAGAAGATTCCGCGCAAATCCTCGGTGCGCGAGATAGCGACCCGCCC
>Ga0075163_10005111_pt1 | contig 17539 bp, 11 predicted proteins | sample JI1023141ADNA_FD_71478 | JGI IMG/M metagenome (GOLD analysis project Ga0075163, IMG submission 71478) | Wastewater effluent complex algal communities from Wisconsin, to seasonally profile nutrient transformation and Carbon sequestration -... | ecosystem: Engineered > WWTP > Effluent > Algae...
ACGACGACGAGCGCACCGACGAACGTCCCGAGCACGGTCGCGACCGCGACGAGGAGCTCGTCGAACGCGGCGAGCCGGCCGAGTGCCGCGTCCGGCGCGCGCCGGAGGAGCTCTGCGTGCGACGCGACCCAATTCGTCCCGGCCCCGATGCCCCAGGCGAGCGCGACGAGCGCGAGTCCGAGTCGCGCGTCGACGAGGCCGATCGCGGCGACCGACGCGTACGTGCCGGCGCGCGACACGAACACCGCCGCGTGGTGGGGGCCGTCGCCGCGGAGCAACGTGGCCGGACCGAGGACGGTGCCCGCGCCGCGGACGGATTGGAGCGCTCCGAGGACGAGCGGGACGACGACGGACGATTCGTGGGACTCGGCGACGGCGCTCATCGCGACCCACGCGGCGCCCGACGCGAGCGCGAGCGGGGCCTTCGCGAGGAGGGCGGCGAAGAGCCGCGGTCGTCGCGATGCGATCGCGAGTGCGAGGGCGGTGTCCCTCGGCGCACGACGAATCGCTCGGGCGAGCGAAACGTCGGGCTCGGTCGATTCGATCGGGATCGGCGGCAGCGACGCATGGAGCGCGGTCGCCACGGCGAAGCTGAGCGCATCGATCGCGAGCGCGACCACCGCCCCGAGGCTCGCCGCGACGCCGCCGAGCGCCATGCCGACTACGTACGTGAGGCTCCAGCTCGACGCGAGGAGCGTGTTCGCGCGGACGAGGTCGCGTTCGCCGACGAAGCGACGGACCGCCGCGGCTTCCGCCGGCGGCACGATCGAGGTCACGATCCCGCGGAGCACGAGCAGGCCTTCGAGCGCGTGGAGCTGACGGGCGGAAGCGGCGATCGTCATGCCGACCGTGAGGGCGGTCGCGATCGCGTCGGCCGCGACGAGGACCTTGCGTCGATCGAAGCGATCCACGATCGCACCCGAGAACACCGAGCCGAACGCGATCGGCAGCGTGTGCGCCGCGAGCACGATCGCCAGATCGACCGGACCGCCCCCGGAGGAGAGCGCGAGCACCTGGATCGCGACGAATCCGAACCAATCGCCGACGAGCGAGATCGTGCCCCCGGCGAAGAGCCGTGCGAAAGCGGGACGTTCACGGAGCAGCGTCATCGGATCAGCGTCGCACGGCGCCTCCGGTGCGCTGGCAGCCGCGCCCATGGATTGGCACGGCGCCCGTCTAGGCGCGTTCGGGCGCTTCCGGGAGCCTACGGAGGCGCATGGCGAGAAGCGGCGGCGTGACCATCGTGGTGACGATGATCACCACGACGAGGGCGGAGAACACCGCCTCCGACACGACCGGATGGCCGTCGAGGACGAGCTCCTTGCCGATGCCGGCGAAGATGAGTCCGACCTCGCCCCGCGGGATCATCCCGACGCCGATCGTGAGCTTGTCGACCGGCTTGCCGAGGGTGCCGAGTCCGCTGACGAGTTTGCCGACGACGCCCGCGACGAGGAGCACGCCGGCGAGGCCGAGCACCGACGGTTCGAGGAACGCCCGTAGGTCGGTCCGCACGCCCATGACCACGAAGAAGACCGGCACGAGGAACGACGCGATCGGATGGAGGAGCACCTCGAGACCCGGGTCGCCGCGGCTCGTGAAGTCGCGGTAGTGGACGTCCTCGAGGATCAGGCCGGCCGCGAACGCGCCGACGATCGGCGCGAGTCCGATCGCGTTCGCACCCCACGAGAGGACGAAGGCGAACGCGAGGGCGAGGGCGAGGAGTACGCCGCCGCCACGGAGCCGCGACGCGACCCGGAACGCGCGCGGCGCGAGGTAGATCCCGAGCGCGAGCGAGCCGACGAGGAATCCGGAGGCCTTCCCGATGGTGATCCCGACGTCGAGCATCGAGATCGCCCGTCCCTCGGACGCTGCCGCGATCACCCCGGTGACGACCGCGAGCACGACGAGTCCCAGGACGTCGTCGATCACCGCGGCGCCGAGGACGATCCGCGATTCGTCGGTCTGGCTGCGCCCGAGGTCCTTGAACACACGCGCCGTGATGCCGACGCTGGTCGCGGTGAGCGTCGCGCCGACGAAGACGTGCGCGTAGACGCTCTCGTCCGGAAGCACGAGGCCAGAGCCGAAGTACCCTAGGAGGAAGGGCGCGGCGACGCCGATGCAGGCGACGACGAACGAGGTCACACCGACCCGCATCATGTCGCGCACGGTCGATTCGAGTCCGACCTCGAAGAGCAGGACGAGCACGCCGATCCGCGCGATGAGGTCCAGACCGGCGTCGGTTCCGAGCGCCTCGAAGCCTCGGATCCCCACGAGGTCGAGGTTCCCGAGGAAGACGCCGGCGAGCAGTTCGCCGAGCACCGCCGCCTGTCCGAGTCGCACCGCGATCTCGGCGCCGGCCTTCGCGGCGACGAGGATGATCGCGAGGCCGAGGACCACCGGCGCGACCGGGTCGGAGTGCCCACCTCCGTCGGCAGCGGCCACCGAGGGAAGGAAGGCCGCGAGCGCGAAGATCGCTGGAATCGTGAGGGAACGGCGCGTCACGTCCGGGAGAGTAGTTCGGAAGTGACCGAGCGCATCCGCCCGCGACGCGGAATCGGTCGAATCGTCCGAGCCCCAGGTCCCGAATCGGCCCGTGTGCGCCGAATCGGTTTCCGACGGCTCGTCGACCTGCGTCGGACATCGTACGTTCACGAGCGATGGCGATTCGTGTGCTCATCGACGGCGAGGTCGTCCATGTCGCGTGGGAGGGGGAGCCCGACGAAGAATCGCTGCGTCGCTACTTCGTGGACATCGCCGACGTGTCGCGTCGGTTGCCCCGCTACGCGATCCTCTACGACCTCCGGCGCGCCGAATTGCCGACGGCTTCGCGACGTCGCCTGCTCGCGACGATGAGCCAGCGGATGCCGCCCGAGGTCCGCGTCAACTGCATCGCGATCGCGTTCGTGACCGCGTCCGCCGTGATCCGCGCGGCGCTCGTCGCCGTCACCTGGCTCCAACCGATGAAGGTCGAGCACCTCGTCGCCGAGACGATCGAAGAGGCCGAACCGTGGATCGCCTCCCGTTTGCGCGAAGCGGCGCGGACGATCGACGAAGCCGAAGGCTGAGCCGGACCGGGATCAACGCGGCGCGGGCCGCACGTCGACGAGGATGCCGTTGAGTCTCGCCATGCCCGAGATCGGGTCGACGGAGTCGGGACCGTCGTCGGCGAGGAGGTTCACGTTCGCGCCGCCGGTCGTCCGCGCAACGGTCAGTCCCGTGGCTGCCGCGTGTCCGAATCCGTGCGGGATCGCGACCGCGCCGATCATCATCTCGTCGGTGACTCTCACCGGGAGGACGATCGACCCACGTTCGCTCGTCACCTCGACCATCGTCCCGTCCTCGACCGCGCAGCGCCTCGCGTCGTCGGGGTGAAGATGCGCGTGGTTCGTCGTCCTGCGGCCACGGACCAGCTCTTCGTGATTGTGCATCCAGCTGTTGTGGCTGTTCGACTCACGCTTGCTGATGACCTTCAGCCGATGGCGCCGGGCGCGTTCGTCCGCGAAGCGGCCCTCGAGGCCGCGCGCGGCGATCTCGAGATCCGGCGGACAGAGATCGACGAGTCCGTCGTCCGTGACGACGCGCTTGCCGAGGAAGGTCCCCGGTCGGTTCGGCTCTCGGAGGCGCCCGTGAGGCGTCGCGAGGAGTGCGTCGAGGCCGCCGAACGAGAGCGCGCGGGCGATCAGATCCAACATGCGGCGCGAGGTGAACCCGAGACGAGACCCGACGCCCGGGATCCGCTCTGCGGCGATCCACGCGCGCAGCGCGCCGCCGAACGCGCGTGATCCGAACGGCGAGACGCCCGCGGCCTGCGCGAGGTCGAGGAGGATGCGCACCTCGTCGCGTTGGTCGGCGTAGGGCGTGACGACGGCGTCGGTCGCCTGGACGTAGGGGATCGGCGTCAGACCGACGAGGGATTGGAAGACGAAGGGAAGGTCCGCACGCTCGAGCGCGTGTGTGCCCGGGAGCAGGTAGTTCGCGAGGTTGCCGGTCTCGTTGCGGAAGAGATCGATCGACACGAGGAGCTCGAGGTCGCGGAAGGCGCGCTCGAGTTTCGCGTCCGCGTTCGGGACCGAGAGCAGAGGGTTGCCCGCCATCACCACCATCGCGCGGACCTTTCCCGGTCCGGGCGTGAGGATCTCGTCGGCGAGGATGCCCGCGGGAAGGCTGTCGACCACCGAGGGGAGCGATCCGACGCGGCTGCGATCCGTCCGCATCGCGTTGCCCGCCGCGCGCGCATGCTTCGCGAAGTCCTTCACGTAGCCTTCGCCGACCAGCGTGCCGCCGCGACGATCGAGGTTGCCGGTGACGGCGTTGATCACTTCCTGGACGAAGAACGCGAGCGTTCCGTCGCTGCCCTGATTCACGCCGGTCGACGAGAAGAGCGCGGCGCCGTCGGCGGCGAGATACGCGGCGACGATGCGCTTCAGCGTCGCCGTCGGGATCCCGGTCACCTCTTCCGTCCGCTCGGCCGGGAAGCGGGCCGCGATCGCGGCGATCCGCGCGGCGCCCTTCATCGCGACTGCGACGCGCTTCCGATCGATCGCGTCCGACGCGAGGACCTCGTTCAGGAAGCTCAGGTAGAAGAACACGTCCGTGTCGGGACGGATGAAGACGTGCTCGCCGACGAGCTTCGCCGTCTCGGTCCGCCGCGGATTCACGTGGAAGACCTGACCGCCGCGCTTCTCGATCGCGCGGAGGCGCGCCGCGGGATTGGGCAGGTGGATGAAGCTCATCTTCGAGACGGCCGGGTTCGTGCCGACGAGGACGAGGCAGCGGGTGTGATCGAGATCCGGGAACGGCTGGATGAACGGATAGCCGTACATCCGCTCGGCGACCGCGAACTTGTTGTTGCAGTCCTGCGAGCCGGTCTGGAAGAAGTTCTTCGAACCGATGCCCTGCATGAAGCCGGCCGCGAGGATCGGCGGCAGGAAGCTGAGGCTCACCGGGTTGCCCAGGTAGAAGCCGATCGCGTCGGGCCCGTGTTCGGCGCGGAGCGCGCGGAGCTTCGCGCCGATCTCGCCGATCGCGTCGTCCCACGCGATCGGCACGAACCGGTCGCCGACGCGCTTCATCGGCGTCTCGAGGCGATCGGGCGAGCGGACGATCCGGTGCTGCCGCAGGCCCTTCACGCAGGCGAACCCCTTCGTGACGACGTGGTCCGGGTCCGGAGCGATCGAGAGGATCCGGTTCTCGTCGACCTCGGCGACGAGGCCGCAGGTCGCTTCGCAGATCCGGCAGAACGTCGTCACGCGCTTCGTCATGAGGCGCTTCGAATACCACGATGGGCTTCGAAATGCCGAAGGCGCCACGATCGCTCGCGACGCCTTCGTAGATGCCGGATCGGCCGGTACGTGCTCAGCCCGGGAGCGAGGCGGCGAGTCGCTCGACGGCTTCCGCGTACTCCTCGAGGAGACGGTAGATGACGTCCTTCGACTTCTCGACCTTGTTCACCATGCCGATGACCTGGCCGGCGGCGTTGAACGCGACCTTCTGGGTGTCGGCGACGCCGGCGTAGCGCTTCACGCGGCGGGTCGCGTCGGCGGTGACGAGGCCCTGCAGCGGCATCCCGAGCGGCTGCGGGTTCGCCGGATCGGCCCACGCGTCCGTCCAGTCGTTCTTGAGCATGCGGGCCGGCTTGCCGGTCCACGAGCGCGAGCGGACGGTGTCCTCGCTCGTCGCCTTGAGATACGACTCCTTCTCGGCCGGCTCGGCTTCCGCCTCTTCGACCGTGAGCCAGAGCGATCCGGTCCACGCGCCCGCGCAGCCCATCGCCATCGCAGCCGCCATCTGGCGACCGGTGCCGATGCCGCCCGCCGCGAGGACCGGCGTCGGAGCGACCGCGTCGACGATCTGCGGCCAGAGCACGATCGACGAGATCTCGCCGGTGTGGCCGCCGGCTTCGGTGCCCTGCGCGACGATGATGTCGACGCCGGCTTCCTTGTGCGCCTTCGCCTGCTTGATCTTGCCGCAGAGCGCCGCGACGAGACGACCCGACGCGTGGATCTCTTCGATGATCTCCTTGGGCGGGGTGCCGAGCGCGTTCGCGATCAGCTTCACCTTCGGGCGGCGGAGCGATTCCTCGAGGAGCGGACGCGCGGTCGCCTCGGTCCAGCCGAGCAGGCCGAGCTTCTCGTCCGGGTTCGCCTCGGGAACGCCGTGATCGGCGAGGAGCTTCGCGGCGAAGTCACGGTGAGCCTGCGGGATCATCCCTTCGAGCTTCGTGGCGAGCTTCGCCGGATCCATCTCGCCCTTGCCCTCGTACTTCTGGGGGATGACGATGTCGATCGCGTACGGCTTGTCGCCGATGTGCTTGTCGATCCAGTCGAGCTCTTCCTTGAGCTGCGCCGGCGTGTAGCCGAGGACGCCGAAGACGCCCATGCCGCCGGCCTTGCTGACCGCGACCACGACATCGCGGCAGTGGGTGAAAGCGAAGATCGGATATTCGATGCCGAGGCGTTCGCAGAGCTCGTTCTTCACGTCGGGTCTCCTCTCGACGAGTTGCGCGGGATAGCAGCGCCAACTCGGTTGTAGACAAAATGTATAGAACGAGTTCTATTTCGTCAAGGGGCTGTCGTAGTGGCTCGACGTAGCCTCCCCGGGACCGCAGAACCGGCCCGGAATCCGCCCGTCCCGCGACGATGACCCAGTCCCCGAAAGTCGATCCTCCTCTCGATTCGAACGACACCGCGAAGCGGCTGCCGGCGAGCGAGCGACGTCGGCAGATCGTCCGGACCGCGAGTCAGGTGCTCGCGGAGCGCGGCATCGACCACGTCCGGATGCCGGAGGTCGCCGAGCGCGCCGGCGTCACGCGCGCGATCGTCTATCGGTTCTTCGCGAATCGACAGGAGCTCCTCGCCGCGATCCTCGTCGACTTCCGCGAGGAGATCGAGCGCCGATACAAGGAACGTTCGTCGTTGCTCCGCGAGGGACGCCCGATCGACGTCGCGGTGCGCGGCTTCATCGCCGCCACGTGCGACGCGATCGACACGACCGGCGCCGGCGGCTTCGTCCTGCTCAACATGGACGGCCCCGACCCGGAGCTCGCCGAGCTCGCGCGCGCGACGCGCGAGTCGCTTCACGCGCCGTGGCTCGCGCGCATCTCGAACGTGACCGACGTCGACCGAGTGATGGCGACCGCGATCTCGGCGATGTCCGTCGCCTCGAGCCGCGCCGTCATCGCGCTCTACCTCGACCGGACGATCACCCGCGATCAGGCGGCGGACGTACTCGCGCGCGGCGTCGCGGCGCTCCTCGCCGAGTTCCGTCGCTGAGGCGCGTACGTTCCGCCGTCGAAGTCTCGACGCTCCGGTGACGAACCGGAGACATCGGGCTCGCCGGACCGTATAGGCTGCGCGTTCGAGGGTGAGATGAACGACGAGCTGGGGTGTTTCGTCTGCTTCGCGAGCGTGGTCTTCGGGGGCGGTCTCGTCCTGCTCGTGATCGCCTGGAACGACGCGCGGGCGAAGCTCGCCGCGATGCAGCAGTACCTCCAGGGAGAGGCCGCGGAGGCGAGTGCGCTCCGTCGCTCCGTCGCCGATCTGGAGCGGAGATTGCGCGCGCTCGAATCGTCCGGCGTCCGGCCGCTCGCTCCCGACGTCGCGCCCTCGACCTATGCGCGCGAGGCGCCCCGGGCCGTCGAGGTCGAGGCGCAGACGGCGCAGGTCGGCCAGGCTCGACCGTTCGAGCGCTCGCTCCCGCCTGCTCCCGAACCGATCGCTCCCGAACCGACCGCGATCGAACCGACCGATGCGCAGGAGCGTTCGACGTTCGCGCGGCCGGCCTCTGCGGAGCCGCCGTCCGGCGACGTCCCGCCGACGGACGTCGCGCCCGTCGCGGCCTCCGAACCGACCGCCGACGTGGCTCCGCCATCGGTCGACATGCAGCCGACGGTCGTCGCGTCGCCGGCCGCTGCCGCTGTGCCGCCTCCGCCCGCGAGCCCGCCTCCCGCGCGACCGGTCGTCACGCCGCGCCCCGATGCACCGAACCTCGAGCAATGGCTCGGCGTCCGCGGGGCCGCTGCGGCGGGCTCGATCGTGCTCGCGATCGCCGGCGTCTATTTCTTCCGGTTCTCGCTCGAGCACGGGCTCATCAGCGAGACGACGCGGGTGATCATCGGCCTCCTCGTCGGCATGGGCTGCGTGCTCGTCTCGGAGTTCCGGCTCCGGCACACCCACCGGATCCTCTCGCAGTTCCTCGCAGGCGCGGGGTTCGCGGTCCTCTACCTCTCGGTCTGGGCCGCGGTCGCGCTCTATCACCTGATCCCGAGCGCGGCGGCGACGGTCGCGATGATCGCGATCACCACGTCGAGCTGCGCGCTCGCCTATGTGCGGCACGCCGCGCCGACCGCGGCGCTCGGTCTGATCGGCGGCTTCGCGACGCCGATCCTCCTCTCGACGGGACACGACCGGCCGATCGCGCTGTTCTCGTACCTCTTCCTCCTCGACGTCGGGCTCTTGTTGCTCGCGCGGGCACGGAAGTGGTCGTGGCTCGGCGCGGTGAGCCTCGTCCTCACGCTCCTCTATCAGGTCGTCTGGATCGGGGCCCGACTCGACGCGCCGCGCGCCTGGCTCGGCGTGCTGATCGTCGCGATCTTCGGCGCGCTGTTCGCGGTCGCTTCGCCGCGCGGAGAAGCGTCGACCCCGATCGATCGGCTCACACGAGCGCTCGCGGTCGGCATGGCCGGCGTGTTCGCCTTCGTCTTCGGCAGCCACCGCGGACTCGGCGACAACCTCGTCCCGACGGCGACCCTGCTCGCGCTGCTCACCGGCTCCGGCGCGGTTCTCGCCCGCATCGACGGATCGAACGTCGTCCGGCCCGCGACGTCGGCCGCAGCGGCCGCGACGCTCCTCGCGCTCGCCTCGCGGATGCCCGACTCCATGGGTGGCGCGATCCGGTTCGCGATCGCGACGCTCGTCCTGCTCGCGATCCAGTTCGCGGCGAGCGAATACGAACGTCGTCATCCTCGCGCCGGCGTCGACCCGGCAGCCCCGTCCTTCGACTTCGGGAGTATCGGCTTCGAGATCGCGCTCTTCGGCGGTCTCCTCCTCGAGCTCGTGGCGGTATCGAGGGGCTCGCACTATCCGTTCGTCGTCCACTACCTGAGCGCGGCCGCGCTCCTCGGGTTCGCGTCGCTCGAATCGATCCGGGGCGGTCGATCGATCCGGATGCTCCCCTTCCTCTTCTTCCTCGCGATCCTCGCGTGGTCGATGCATTGGGGACACGCCGGCGATCCGGGCGTCCCATCGTCTGCCGCGATCCTCGGCATGATGCTCGCGCTCGCCCTCGGGGCGTTCGCCGCGCCGCTGCGGATCCGTTCGCTCCGCCCTTCCGAGTCGACCCGGTTCGCCGAGCACGGCATCGGTCTCTTCTCGGTCGGCCTCCTCATCGAGACGATCTTCGTCCCGTACCATCTGCCGCTCGCGATGGTCCCTTTCCTCGGGGTCGTCGTCGGGGTGCTCCTGCTCGCGTCGCTCGTCGCGTCGCTCCGTGGCCACGGCGGTTGGACCTTCGTCGCCGTGCTCGTGACGACCGTCGCGCTCACCGCATACCAAGGGCGGATCAGCGCTCCGTCGGTCCAGATCTCGCTGCTCGCCTCCCTCGGGCTCGTCGCGATCGTGATCATGTTGCTGCCGCGGATCGTCTTCGGAGCGGCCCGCGAACATCCGATGACGCATCGGGCGGGCTCGCTCGCCGGTCCCGCGGTGTTCGCCGCTGCGGCCTTCGCGTTCGAGGACCGATTCGGTCGGGACATGATCGGCCTCTTGCCGCTCGCGCTCTCGGTGTTCGGGCTCTTCACGATCGTCGACGCGAGGAAGAACGTCGCCTCGCAGTCCACGCGCGACTCCGCGACGGTCTGGGGCGCGATCGCGTCGCTCACGATGATCGCGATCGCGATTCCGATGCAGCTCCACGACGAGTGGGTGACCGTGTCGTGGGCCATCGAGGGCGCGATCGCGATCGCGATCTGGCGCCGCTTCGACCATCCGGGCCTGAAGTACTACGCGCTCCTGCTCTTCGTCTTCGTGTTCGTCCGGCTCGTCGCGAACCCGGCGGTGCTCGAGTACCACGCCCCTTCGGGACGGCCGATCCTCAACTGGCTCGCCTACGGCTACCTCGTTCCGGCCGCCGCGATGGTCTTCGCTGCGCGGATCCTCGCCGAACTCGAGATCCCGCGGCGTCGGCCGCTCGAACGTTCGATCCTCGGCGTGAAGGTGTCGCTCGCCGGCGTCGTCTTCCTCTTCGCGATCCTCATCGGGTTCGCCTGGGTGAACCTGACGGTGATCGACGCGTTCGCCGTCGGGCGGAATCTCGCGATCCCGTTCGAGCGACGGCCGGCGCGCGATCTCGCGATCAGCCTCGCCTGGGCGGCGTACGCGATCGTGCTGCTCGCCGTCGGCATGTGGAAGGAGCAGAAGGCGCTCCGCATGGTGAGTCTGATCCTCGTGATCATCACCTGCCTGAAGGTCTTCCTGTACGACCTCGGGAACCTCGAGGACCTCTACCGCGTAGCTTCGCTCGTCGGACTCGCGTTCGCGCTGATCGGCGTCTCTCTCGCCTACAAACGCTTCGTGTTCACGGATCCGGAGGAGCGGTCATGACGAATCTTCTCGCGCGCGTTCTCACGCTGGCGATCGCCCTCGGCCTCGCAGGCCGGGGCCTCGCCCAGCCGAACGCGCTGTCGCTCCACCGCTTCCGCGCGGACATCCCGACCACGTCGTCGGGGCCGGTGCGCGCCGAGCTCGGCCCCGCGATCCTCGACGCGTGCGGACCGACGTTCGACGACGTCCGGCTCGCGACCGGCGGGAGCCCGATCTCGTTCGTCATCGAGTCGGCTTCGGCGAGCCGCGAGCTCCGCTACGAGACTCCCCCGGTCACGCCGCTCGAAGCGATGCAGGAGCAGCTCGAGTCGAATCCGGTCACGTTCGTCGAGCGCTTCGATCTCGCGCTGCCGGAAGGTCCGCCTCCCGGATCTCCATGGAGCCTCTCGTTCGGGAGCTTCTCGGTCGGGAGCACGGCGGTCGTGCGGTTCTTCGCGCTCACGGACCTCGAGCATGCGGTCGCCGAGCGGACCGTCTTCCGCTTCGGGGATTCGATCGAGCGGACCGCGCTCGAGCTCCCTCCCGGGCTCCCTCCGACGTTCCGCATCGAGATCCGAGGCCAGAACGGCTTCCTGCAGCCGACGTTCAGCTTCGTCTCCATGCTGCCCGGCCCGTCGGACGCGATCGAGAGGACCCTTCCGCTCCGCGTCGTCGCAGGTCGTGTCCGAGGCGGGAGCTACGAGGTCGAGCTCGAACTCCCTCCCTTCGCTCACCCCTCGAGTCTCCGGGTCGAGCCCATCGGGACCGACCGGCGTCCGGTCGAGCTCGTGGTCACGGCGAACGGGTTCGGCGGAGAGCTCGAGCTCGGGCGCGCGACGATCGATCCGAGCGGCCCGGCTGCGCGTCGCGACGTCGCTATCGCACGGACCGGATCCAACAGCGTCCGCGTGCGATTTCTGGGACGGGACGCGGCGTCGGCGACGCAGCTCCGGGTCGCGGGACTGCTCCGTCGTCCGACGATCGTCTTCGGTCTCCCCGGCGACTCGTACTACGCGAGCAGCGCCACGCTCTATTTCGGGGGCGGTCGCGCGCGGCCGTACGAGCGGACCGAGACGACGGCCGCGTTCGAGCAGGTCGTGGACTCTCCACCGACGTCGAACGTCGGTTCGATCGAGCCGAATCCCGAATGGGCGGCGCCGCCGGCGTTCGCCTTCGCGATGCGTCCTGGCGCGGAGGTCGATCGACGCGCGTTCCGTGCGTTCGCGCCGGTCGTCGTACCCGCGTCCCCGGAGGGCCTCGTCCGGATCGTCGTCCCCGCGAAGGTCGCCGCGGAGTCGAACTCCGGAGGAACCGATCTGCGTGTGGTCGACGCCGCGGGGCGTCAGTGGCCGTATCTCGTCGATCCGGCCGTTCGGCCGCCGCTCCCGATGCGCGTACGGGCGTCGCGGTCGCGCGAGTCGCCGCGAGAGTCGGTCTACGCGATCGCGCTCCCGTCGCGCGGGATCCCGATCGTCGGCGTGCGCATCGAGTCGGTCGAACCGCTCGTCGATCGCACGGTTCGGATCGAGACGACGAACTCGGACGGACGGCGGACGCAGATGGCGAGCGGTCGTCTGATCCGCCGCCCCGACGCGACGACGCCCGTCGACGTGACGCTCGTCGACACGGTTCGCGGATCGCTCTTCGTCGTCGTCGAGGACGGCGACGAGGCTCCGCTCGACCTCCGCTTCTCGCTCTTGCTCCCGGCGCACGAGCTCGTCGTCGCGGCGAGACCGGGCGACTACCGACTCTACGTGGGCGCTCTCGCCGAGACGCCGGAGTCGTCCGAGCCGCTCTACGACCTGGCGCAGAGCGGAGGCCTCGCCGCCGCGGTCTCTACGCCGGATGCGACGGTCTCCGCGCTCGTCGCGAATCCGGACAGCGATCCTCCATCCGCCTGGTCGCGGGATCGTTGGCGCGATCTCGTGCTCTGGGCGGTGCTCATCCTCGCGACGGTCACGCTCTTCGGCATGACCTACCGTCTCGTCCGTTCGTCCACGCCCGCGGGTCCGACTCCGACGGCGCCCGAGGCGGCTCCCGAGGTCGAACCGACGAAGGGCGACGACGCCTGAGCCGCTCGTAACTCCGACACCCCGCGGCGCGTAGCGGGTATGCTCCGCGACCATGTGGAGACGGCTCGGGCTCGGCCTCGTCGCGTTGATCTTCGTCGGGGCATGCAAGGCTCGCGAAGAGTCCGGGCTGGCGCGACTCGATCGCACCGGCGTGTTGCGATGGGGCGGTGACCTCCAAGGGGGCGAGCCCTACGTCTTCGAGGATCCGTCGCATCCCGGAAGGATCACCGGCTTCGAGGTGGATCTCGCCAACGCGATCGCTGCGAAGCTCCACGTGCGGCCGGTGTTCGTCCAACAGGATTGGTCGAACCTCGTTCCCTCCCTCGAGCGGGGCTCGTTCGATCTCGCGCTGAACGGACTCGAGGTCACGCCCGAGCGAGCGGGTCGGGTCCGGCTCTCGCGACCGTATTTCATCTTCTCGGCGCAGCTCGTCACGAGAGTCGCGGACGTTCGGGCGGTCAACCTCTCGTCCCTACGCGGGCATCGCGTCGGGACGCTCGCGGCGTCGTTTTCGTACGACGTGCTCCGTGAGACCGGGGGCATCGAGATCGTCTCCTACGAGGGCAACGAAGAACCCTACTCGGATCTCGAAGCGGGCCGGATCGACGGCGTGCTCCTCGACGACGTGATCGTCGCTCGCTACGCGAACCGCCCGACCCTCCACGTGGTGGAGGACGTCCGCTCGGGCTTCTACGCCGCCGCCTGTCGGAAGCAGGACGCGGATCTATGCGACGCCGTCGACCGTGCGATCGATCAGCTCGCCGCCTCCGGCGAATTGCGACGGATCCTCGCGCGTTGGCACGTCGACAACGACCGACAGGCCCGGCTCGCCCACTGGTCGGCAGAGGACACGCACGCGCTGCTCCTCGTCGAAGGACGCCAGACGTTCGGAGTGCGGCACCTCGTGCTCTTCCTCCACGGCGCGGGAGTGACCCTGCTCGTCTCCTCGGTGTCGATGGTGCTCGCGGTCGCGCTGGGGCTGTTGCTCGCGCTCGTGCGGCGCTACGGCGCGCCGCCACTCGCGGTCTGCGCGACGATCTACATCGAGGTCTTCCGCGGAACGCCGGTGCTGCTGCAGCTCTATCTACTCTATTTCGGCATCATGCCGGCGATCCGGAGCACCTTCGGAATCACGTCGGGCGTCGACAGCGACGCCGCCGTCGCGGCGGTCCTCGGCCTGGGCCTCAACTACGCGGCGTACGAGGCCGAGATCTATCGGGCCGGCATGCAGGCGATCCCGCTCGGACAGATGGAGGCGGCGACCGTCCTCGGCATGAGCAAATGGCTCGCACTCCGGCGGATCCTGGTGCCCCAGGCAGTCCGCATCGCGCTGCCGGGCGTCACCAACGACTTCATCGCGTTGCTCAAGGACAGCTCACTCGTCTCGGTGATCACCGTCGTCGAACTGACGAAGCACATGGCGATCACCGCGGTGGACGTCCGGAGTTGGGCGCTCCCGGGGCTGCTCTGTGCCGCGCTCTACATGGCGATGAGCTACCCCCTCTCCAAGCTCTCGCAGCGCCTCGAGGCGCGACTCGATCGGAAGTGAGGTCGATGTGGAAACGATAGCGATCGACGTCCGTGACGTCCGGAAGACGTTCGGTTCCCGGACGGTGCTCGACGGACTCTCGTTCTCGGTGCCGAAGGGACAGGTGCTCGCGCTCGTCGGCCCTTCCGGCGGCGGCAAGAGCACGATGCTCCGCTGCATGACCGGGCTCACGCCCTTCGAGGCGGGCTCGATCCGTGTCGAGGACGCCTCGCTCGTCCCGGGCGGCGACAAGCCCAACGCCAGGGCGCTCGAGACGCTCCGCGCGCGTTCCGGACTCGTCTTCCAGCAATGGCACCTCTTCGCCCACATGACCGCGATCGAGAACGTGATCGAGGCTCCTCTCCACGTGAAGAAGACGTCCCGCGCCGACGCGATCGCGAAGGCGAATGCGCTCCTCGAGGAAGTCGGACTCGGGCATCGCGCGAACGCGATGCCCCGCGACATGTCGGGAGGCGAGCAGCAGCGCTGTGCGATCGCGCGCGCGCTCGCGATGGAGCCGAAGGTGCTGTTCATGGACGAGCCCACGTCCGCGCTCGATCCCCAACGCGTCGGCGATCTCGTCGAGCTGCTCGCGAAGCTCCGGGAATCGGCGCACTTGACGCTCGTCGTCGTCACACACGAGATGAGCTTCGCGGCGCGGCTCGCCGACCGCGCGATCGTCCTCCACGAAGGCCACCTCATCGAGGACGGCGCGCCCCGCGACGTCCTCGAGAACCCCACGGATCCGCGGACGCGTAGCTTCCTGGGGCTCGAATGAGCGCACGCACGGCCCTCGCGCTGGTCCTCGTCGCCTCGGGCTGCCGGCCGGCGCAGACGACGCCGGTCGTCGTGCCGACCGCGGCGGCGGCCGATCTCGCGGTCGTTTCGCTCGACGAAGCCTATTCGTTCAGCTGCGACTTCGACGACGAGGTCCCCGAGTCGCTCGAATGGATGATCGAGCAGGGCGACCTCGGCTACGGGTTCCTCGGCGACGCCGATCCGAACCCTTCGATCGAGGCCTTCCGTACGCCGGACGCGTCGCTCGTCCTGACCCGACTCCACCACCCCGGCGCGATCGAGGCGCTGCTCAGCTGGTCGGTCGGCGACCGGGCACGTTCGACGGCCCGCTACTCGGAGATCGGGGTCGACGACGCGATCGGTCGACTCGAGACCCTGATCGCGATCGATCGCGAGCGGGTCGTCGGCTGGTTCTGCGACAAGGCATTCGGCGTCGCGAGCGCGTGCAGGTACGGCGTCGTATCGGCCGGCACCGACCCGCCGACGCGCGTCGCGCGCGAGGACCTCGCACCGCTGTCCGAGTCCATCGCGGTCGAGCTCGATCGTGACCACCTCGTGGTCGCCGGTCGACTCGTGCAGCGAGCCCCTGGCTCGGGCTCGGGCGACCCCCTCTTGGTCCTCGACACGATCGACCTCGCCTCGGGGACGGTGGACCGGGCGATCAGCGAGGTCCGTGTCCCGGACGGATACTTCGGCGTCGTCGTCTCGGACGCTTCCACGCGGTTCGTGCTCCCGGAGGCCGGCACGGGCGCTCTACGAATCGTCGACCCATCCGGCGCGGTCGGTCGAACGCTCCGACTCGCGGCGAGCGTCGCATGCGACGAACGCGAGGTGCCGCGCGCACGCGTCCGACTCCCCTTCGACCTCGAAGGCGATCTCGACGTCGGCGCTCCCGCGCAGACCGACTCTCCCGCCGACGTCGTGTCGATGGGAGTCCGCGGCGAGTCCGCCTGCGATCTCGCGTTCGAGATCGAGCATCGCGACGGAGGCGCGGGCTCCTACGAAGGCGCCGTCGCGCTCCGGCTCGATCCGGTCGCGCTCGGACGTGCACGGTTCGTCTATGCGGCCGGCGAGGCGGAGGTGGTCTGTGCGGAGGATTGACCGAGTCGGGGCGCTCTTCGCGCTCGTCGCGAGCGTGGTCGTCTCGGCTGCCGAGGTCTCGGCGCAATCCGGTTCGTCATCGCCAGCATCCTCGAGCCCGAGCGCTCGAGCCGCCGCGCTCGCTCGCGTACGCGCGCGCCTGGGGTTCGAGCCTCGATTGAGCCACGAAGACGCGCGGTCGTTCGAGGGATTCCGAGTCCACATCGGTGCGGTCGACGACCACCAGGCCGTTCGTGTCGGCTGTTCGGACCTCGCGCTCGAGCCGTTCCCGCGCTGCTCCGCCCCGGACACCGGAGGGGCCGCGATCCTCGTCGCGACCGACGACCCGAGGTTCGAGCCCTTCGTCGTCGCGCTCTCCGACGAGCTCGTCGTCGACATGTTCGGGATCCTCCCCGTCGCGATCGATGCGGACCCGGAGCCGGAGTTCGCCCTCGTGATCCGCGAAGCCGCGCTCGAGGAGCGATTCGACGAGGAGGGCGATTCATACGGCAGGGAGCCGGTTCAGGTCGATACGCGACTCGTCATCATCGACCTCGACGGCACGGTCTTCTTCGACGAGGTCCTCGTCACCTGCGGCGATTCGTCGGACGAGGCGTTCGAGACGAGCTGCGACGAGTACGCATTCACGCTCGTCGACGAAGACCACGATCGCGTCCCCGAACTACGAGTGGCCGGGGCCGTAGGGTTCTCCGCCGCGTCGACCCGCATGGACCGGGTCGCCGGCGACGAGCAGGCCGACGCGATCCTCTACGAGCTCGAGGACTCGGTCCGCTTCTTCGCGTTCATCCCCTCGGCGCGGCGCTTCGTGCAGAGGTCGGCCCTCGTGCGATGAGCGCTGCGGATCAATACTCCTCGTCGTAGTACTCGCCGTCGTCGTCGGGCTCCGGCTCGGGCATGAACCGCGAGCAGATCGAGAGCGAGAACGGCGTCTCCTCGTCGTAGTACTCGTCTTCTCCGGACGCAGGATCGGCGAGTCGCCCGCAGACCTCCCGGAGCGGCGCGGTGACGCCGGTCCGCTCGAGCGCTATCAGGAGATGGCCGAGCTGCGCGGGATCGTCGGTCGCGAGCAGCGCTCGGACGGACTGAAGCCTGGCGAACGAGCTCCGGATCGCGCGCGGGAAGAGGCGCAGATCCGGCGTGTTCGCGATCCGCTCCGCGATCCTGAGGGCGGCGGCCTTCGACGTCCTCGCGGCGCGCGCGATCGCCGCGAGACCCGCGTCGTCGAGTTCGTCCGGAGGGACGGCGAGCAGGCGGACGAGGGGCGCGGGATCGTCGAGTTCGTCGAGTTCCTCGGCGAGCGCCACGAAGAACGCGGCATTCGCCTCGGACGCATCGTCGGCCGCATCGTCGTGGTCGCCGAGCGCGACCTCGACGAACGGATCCCGGACGCCGAGCAGATCGAGGTAGGGCGTGAGCCGCGTCGCGTTCCGGATCAGCGCCCCGTCGACGGGGACGAGGTCGCC
>Ga0075163_10005113_pt1 | contig 17534 bp, 14 predicted proteins | sample JI1023141ADNA_FD_71478 | JGI IMG/M metagenome (GOLD analysis project Ga0075163, IMG submission 71478) | Wastewater effluent complex algal communities from Wisconsin, to seasonally profile nutrient transformation and Carbon sequestration -... | ecosystem: Engineered > WWTP > Effluent > Algae...
CACGCCGCTGCCCGCAAATCTGATCGCGCAGTTCCCGCCGCCGGGTCAGGTCTCGCCGTCGCAGACCCCACCGGGGTTGCCCCGGCCCGCAACCCCGCATCCGACCCAGCGTCCCGAGCTGGCGGGCCGCCTGGTCACCGACGGTGGCGTCGGGTTCTTCCGCGACTCGGGCGAGATCACGAACCTGTCCGGCTCCGGGGCGTTCCCGGTCGGCGACTCGACCTCGCTCGTCGAGGTGCGCCGCCGCCGTCGGCTCGTGGTGATCGGCGTCAGCGCCGCGGTCGCGATCGCGCTCGGCATCGTGGTCGTCGTGATGTTTGCGGTGAGGACCACAAAGGAAGACACCACGACGCCGCCGGAGGCCGGCAGCGTGGCGCCCGTCGTACCGAAGGACGCCGCGCCGCAGGTCGTGGGCACACCTCCGGACGCGAGCGTGGAGGCGCCGCCCGAGGACGCCGCGATCGTCGTCGCGCCCAAGCAGCCCGAGTGCACCGTCGAGGTCACCACCGTGCCGGCCGGGGCCGAGGTGCTGGTGCAAGGCAGCCTCGATGTCCTCGGGGTCACCCCGGCGAAGCTGCCCTTGCCGTGCGGGCTCGAGGTGCGCTTGCTCGTGCGCAAACAGCGCTTCGCCAACGTGATCCGACCGGCCACGCCGACCGAGGACGGCGCGCCGATGCGCATCACGCTCCAGAAGCTGCTGTTCTCGGTCAAGGTGAGCTCGACGCCGGCCGGCGCCGCGGTGTCGCTCAACGGCAAGCAGGTCGCGGTCACGCCGACGACGATGAAGCTGCCGGCGTTCGAGCTGTCGACGGTGACGTTCTCGAAGGAGGGGTTCGCCATCGAGTCGCAGAAGATCACGCCGAAGCAGAACAACCAGACCGTGCACGCGGTGCTCAAGAAGAAGCCGCGGCGCTGACGTGCGACGGGTCGTGCTCGCGCTGCTGATCGGCTGCACCGAAGCGCAACCTCAACCAGCGCCGCCAACCGCCGTCCCGGATGCCGCGCCACCCGCGCGCGTGATCGTCGACGCCGCGGGCCCCGATGCCGCACCAACGCGCCAGGAGATCGCGATCGTCGACGCGCCGATGAAATGGTCGGCCAAGCGCGAGGAGCTGACGCTGTCGTATCGCCGTCAGCACAGCGACCGCGAGGCGAAGGATCTGACGATCGAGCCGAGGGTGATCGTGCTGCACTACACCGCCGGTGGCTCGGGGAAGTCGACGCGCGCGTACATGGACAACCTCGAGATCGAGGCGAGCCGGCCGGAGCTCCGCAAGGCCGGACGGGTCAACGTGTCGTCGCACTTCGTGATCGAGCGCGACGGCACGATCTACCGCATCCAGCCCGAGACGCGCTTCGCCCGGCATTGCATCGGGCTCAACCATGTCGCGATCGGCATCGAGAACGTCGGCGACGACAAGAAGTGGCCACTCACCGACGCGCAGGTCGCGGCGAACGTCGCGCTGGTGCGAGATCTCGCCGCGCGATTTCCGATCACGCACCTGCTCGGTCACTTCGAGGCGATGAAGTTCAAGAAGCACCCGCACTACGTCGAGCTCGACCCGAACTACGGCAACGACAAACCCGACCCCGGCGCGGCCTTCATGCAGAAGGTGCGCGCCAAGGTCGGGGAGCTCGAGCTCCAGGGCTTGTAGCGCCTACTTCCAGAACGCCCTGCCCGGTTTCGGTGGCGCCGCGCCGCTGGCGAGCTGCGCGAGCTCGCCGGCGATCGCGAGGGCCTCGGTCGCGAGGTCGCTCGACAGGGCGAGTGCCGCCGACAGCCGCTGCACCAAGGTCTCCACCGCGGCGGCGAGCTCGGCCGCGGTCCCGACCGAGCGCAGATCCTCGACCCACTCCGTCAGCCGCTGGCGCAGCAGCCGGATCGCCGAGGTGTCGACGCGTCCGCGCGCCTGCGCCTCGAGCTCGCGCGCGAGTGACCCGAGCGTGGTGAGGTACGGCGACGCCGACGCGCGGTCGACCGGCGCGGCACCGTCCGAGAACCCGCGATGCTGCGGGATCGCGGCCTTCGCCGGTGGCGCCATCGGCGCCGGCGCACGGGCATGCTCGTGCGATTCGCGCCGCGCCTGCTTCTCTTCCTTGCGCGACGAGACCGGTCCCAGATCCCGCGGAGCTTCGGCTTCCTGGGGAGGTGGTGGGAACGCGGCCGACCGCGCTGCCGGTGCTGCCGGAGGTGCCGGAGGTGCCATGGGACCGGGCATCGGCGGCCGACCTTTCGGCGCCCCGCCACCACCGTAGCCACCCAGCGGAGCCTGCGGCGGGCCCATCAACGGCGCGATCGTCGGCTCCGGCTGGGGAGGTGACGACAGCGCAGGAGGCATCGCGGCGCGTGCACGACTCTCGGGCATCGCAGGCATCGATCCACCGGGACGCCGCACGTTCGAGACCCTCGCCATCGAGCGATTGACCGACTGCCCGCCGACCCCGCCCCAACCTTCCGGTTCCTCGACGGCCTGCACCACCAGATGCACGAAGCCACCGCGGTTGACGATCTGGCTGCGATCGATCGCGAGGAACGCAGTGAACCGCGACAGCACGCTGTACTGCTTCGACAGCGCCACGATCTCGTGCTCGAGCCCACCGCGCAGGCCCGCCGCGTAGAGATCCTCGCGGTCGCGGATCGCCGCGCGCGCCCAGCTCGCCGCCAGCCACGGGGCCGGCGAGCTATCCGCCGCGCGGATCACGGTCTCGCGCAGCGGATCGCCGAGGCTGGTGCCGACGATCTCGATCGAGGCGACCGCACCCGCGTGACCGCGATAACGCCCCATGATCGTCACCGGCGCACCGGCGTAGACGTCGGGCAGCTTCTTCGGCGCGATCGAGGCGTGATCGATCTCGAGGCCGTTGCCCCGGACCGTCAGCTCGGTGGCGATCGGCGTGCCGATCCGGCGATGCACCTTGGCCATCACCTCGTCGAGCCGATCCTCGGATTCGACGAGCTCGCAGAGCCCGCCGCCCGCGCCCGCGAGGCGCTTGAGGAACGCTGCGTTGACCGCCTGGTCGATGCCGAGCGTGAACATCTTGATGTCGCGGAGGCTCGGGGTAAGGCTCCGCAGGATGTGATCCTCGTTGCCGACCTGACCGTCGGTGATCAGCACGATCACGCGCTCCCGATCGAGATACCCGCCCGCGAGCATCCTCGCGGCGAGCTCGAGCGGCGACGCGAGCTCGGTGCCACCACGCGCCTCGACCTTCCCGAGCTGCTCGACCGCGCGGTACCGATTGCGATCGGTCGCGTCGACCAGGTTCGCCTCGGGCATCAGGTCGGTGATGTTGTCGAACGCGATCGCGCAGAACCTGTCGCGCGACGTCAGCGAATCGATCATCCGAGCCGCGGCGCGCCGAGCCGCGACCATCTTCCAGCCGCCCATGCTGCCGGAGCGATCGATCACGAACACCACGTCGCGCGGCTTGCTCGCCATCGCGACGGTGCTCGGGGGCACCAGCGTCAGCATGAACGTGCCGCCCTGACCGAGATCGTCGGCGCAGATCAGGCCCGAGCGCAGCGCGCCGTGATCGACGTGCCAGCGCAGGATGAAGTCGCGATCGAGGCGTTCGCCCGGCTGGATCGCGACGATCAGGCCGTCGCGCTTCTGCGTGGTCACCGCGTGGAGGCTCGACGAGATGTCGCGCAGATCGCGATCCTCGAGCCGCACGCGGATCCCGAGGCGCACCGGATTCGGACAACCGGGGAGGAGGACCGGCGGCGAGATCCGCGAGGCATCGGGAACCAGGTTGGTATCGGCCGCGGCGCCGAGGCCCGCCTGCTCGCCGCCGAGGGCCGCGCCGGGCATGTAGCGCGGCGCGACGACGAGTGGGAACCGGAACGTGACCTCGCCATCGTCGATCGCGAGCGGACCGACGAGCGACAGCCGCACGGTGGCGACGTCGCCCGGCATCAGGTTACCGACGCGCAGCGTGAACACGCCGGGGCGCTCTTCCTCGGTGATCGCGGCGCGATGGCCCTGCGCGATCGCCTGGTCGTACTGCTCCCGAGCCGCACCGCGCTCCTCGACGACGCCGTCGATCACGCGTCCGCCGACCTCCATCTGGAACTTGTGGACCGCGGCGCGATCCGGCAGCGGGAAGATGTAGGTCGCCTCGATCGCGACGCCCGTCGTGTTGACGAACGACTGCGCGAGCTCGATCGCCGCGATCACCCCAGCGACCCGCGCGTCGACCTCCATCGCCACCAACGGCAACAGGCCACGCTCGGTGCGGAGCGCGCCGAAGCCGGCATCACGGTCTTGCCCGAAGCGAGAGACTTCTTCGTCGGTCATCAGGGTCATGGGCAGTGCGGTCATCGAGCTCCTCCAGTGTTGGCTCCGAGCGTGGCGGTGGCCACCTCGATCAGTGGTGCTGCGGCCGCGCGGAGTGCGCGCACGTCAGCGGGTGACAGGGAGATGCCGTCGGGGACGGCGATCGAAAGCGAGAGATTTGGTGCCAGCTGGATGCGCAGCTCCACGCTGTCCGCGGCCGGTGGCGGCACGAAGGCCGGCGGCAGTGGAACGACGACGGGCGCGGCAGTGGACGGTTCCGGTGCGCGCTTCCAGAACTCGTTCCGCGCGGGCGGCGCCGAGGTGGCGATCGCGACACCCGACATCCGCGACAGCGAGACGTCGTCCATCGTGGACCACAGCTCCTGGATCTCGGCGAGGCTGCGGCCGGTGCTCTGCAGGCGCTTGATCGCGACGACCTGCGCGAGGTGGCGGCGACCGTAGAGCGCGGTGCGGCCGCGCATCGCGAGCGGGCGATCGAGCAGGCCGAGCGTGGCGTAGTAGCGGATCGTGCGGTCGTCCGGGACCGGCCGAACCTGGCCGTTCTTGGGTGCGGGGAGCGCGGCGATCCGCGCCGAGGCCTCCTCTACCAGCTCACCCAGGGTCCAGTGTTCTGGCGCTCCAGCGCCATCTAGAAGTCCCACGGACTTGTATTTGACACTGTTCGATTCACTGTCAAATAGGAATCTCATAACTCATCGGAGCCGCTCAGATTTTCCCCGCAGGAGAGTCACGTTTCGTTACCTTCGTGGACAGTCAGCGATGGCAAATCAGGTGGTTACCGCGGCACGGACGTTGGAGAGGCTTGGGGCGTGAGCGCGCGCATCCTGATCGTCGATGACGACCGCTCGATCCGGCGCACGCTCGAGAAGTTCCTCGCGGGCGAGGGCTTCGAGGTCACCACCGCGGTCGATGCGCCGAGCGCGATCGCCGCCGTGACGCCGGAGATCGACGTCGTGTTGCTCGACCTCGGCCTGCCGGGTGGCAGCGGGTTCGACGTGCTCACCGCCCTGCAGCCGCGGAGCGATGCGCCGGCGATCGTCGTGATCACCGCGCGCGACGACATGGGATCGACCGTCAAGGCGATCCAGCTCGGCGCGTACGAGTACCTGGTGAAGCCGGTCGACATCGAGCACCTCCGGACGGTGATCAAGCGCGCGCTCGAGAGCCGGCATGCCCGCGCGCACCTCGATCAGTTCGTGTCGCGCGCCGCGGCCGAGCCGCAGGCCGGCGTGATCCTCGGCAAGAGCACGCCGATCCGCGATGTCTGGAAGCAGATCGGGGCGGTGTCGACGACACGCGCGCCGGTGTTGATCTCCGGCGAGTCGGGCACCGGCAAGGAGCTGGTGGCGAAGGCGATCCACAGCGCGTCGGCGGATCGCGAGCGGCCGTTCGTCGCCGTCAACTGCACCGCGCTCGCTCCCGGCGTGCTCGAGAGCGAGCTGTTCGGGCACGTCAAGGGCGCGTTCACCGGGGCCGTCGCGGATCGGCCAGGCCGGTTCGAGCTCGCCGGCAAGGGCACGCTGTTCCTCGACGAGATCGCCGAGATCCCGCTCGACATCCAGGCCAAGCTGCTGCGCGTGCTCCAGGAGCGCACGTTCGAGCGCGTCGGCGACGCGAAGTCGATCCAGCTCGAGGCGCGCGTGATCGCCGCGACCCACCGCGACCTCGCGTTGATGGTGCAGAAGGGCTCGTTCCGCGAGGACCTGTTCTACCGGCTGCGCGTCGTCGAGATCGGGCTCCCGCCGCTGCGCGAGCGACCGGGCGATATCCCGGTGCTCGTCGAGGGCCTGCTCGCGAAGATCAACCGCGACCTCGGCAAGACCGTCCGCTACGTCACGCCCACCGCGCTCGCCCGGCTGCAGGCGCACGCGTGGCCCGGCAACGTCCGCGAGCTCGAGAACATGCTGACCCGCGCGGTCGTGCTCGCGAAGGGCGACGTGCTCGACGAGACGCTGCTGCAGCTCGGCGACGCGGTCGCGAGCTCCGCCGAGGCCGACGCCGGGGGCTCGCTGCCGACGCTGCGCGAGGTCGAGCGGGTGCACATCATCCGCGTGCTCGCGCATACCGAGTGGAACAAGCGACGCGCGTGCGCGGTGCTCGATATCTCGCGCCCGACGCTCGATCGCAAGATCGAGGAGTACGGGCTGGCCAACCCGAAGGAGCCGAAATGATCGGCGGCCTGATCGCACTCACGATCGCCGCGATCGGCGCGGCGTACGCGACGCTCGTGATCCGGGCGGCGCCGAACCGCCGCGACAACCTGTCGTTCGGCATCCTCGCGTTCGCCGACGCGGCGATGACGGCCTGGCGCGGGCTCAACGCACTCGCCGGCCAGTCGCTGATCGACAACGCGGTCACCATCCCGTGCTCGATCGCGACCATCACGCTCGCCGTGCTGACCGTCGAGTTCATCGTGCCGTTCCCGCGGCGGCGCGCGATGTCGTGGAGGTGGCGAGGTCCGCTGCTGCTGTGGGCCGTGAGTGCCATCGCGCTCGCGATCTACGAGAGCTCCGAAGGAGCCTACTTCACGTACACGCAGTGGCTGTACTTCGCGCCGATGACCACGCTGATCCTCGTGCTCGGCTACCGGTCGTGGCGCCTGACGCCGGATCGCAGCGAGCGCACGGTGATCGGGATGCTGTGGTTCCGCTGGATCTTCGGCTTCACGGCGTACTTCATCGGTCCGCGCCTCGGGATCTTCGAGATCTCGGTGTGGGCAGAGACCACGTTCGCGACGCTGGTGTCGTTCATCGTCATCGGGTCGATGGTGCTGAGGAGCGAGCTGTTCTCGATGCGCGGTGCCGCGGCCGAGGTGATCACGCTCGCGACGATGTGCCTGGTGATCGTCCTCGGCGGTGGTGCCACGGTGTGGATGACGCTGCACTGGACCGAGCCCGGCAACTTCCAGCAGGCGCTGCTCGTGTTCTCGACGCTGGTGCCGCTCGGGCTGACCTGGCTGGTGCGCACGCTGTACCCGCGCGTCGAGCGCCGCGTGCTCGCCGGGCTCGACGAACGGCGCGCGCGAAGGCTCAACGTCCAGGGCGAGTCCCTGCCCGGTGACGCCGCGACCGCGATCGCGAAGGCGTCGCAGCGGATCACCGCGATCGCCGACGGCGGCAAGGTGACCTGGTTGCACGCGGCCGCGCTGTCCCCTGCCCTGTCCGCGGAGCTTCGCGATGGCGAGCCGCGGCGCAAGGAGATCGAGGGCACCTATCCCGACGCGCACCTGGTCGCAGCGAGCAAGGAGCTGCCCGGGTGCTTCATCGTGCCGGCGCTCGGCGGCAACGGCGCGCTGGTCGGGGCGTTCTCGATCGAGGGCGGGTTGATCGATCGCGACACCTACCTGGTCACCCGCGAGCTCGCCGCGCGGATCGCGCTGGTGGTCGAGCGCGACGAGGCGCTGAGCGCTCTCGAGGATGCGCGCCGGCTCGCCGCGCTCGGTCAGTTCGCGGCGGCGATCGCGCACGACATCCGCACCCCGGTGACCTCGATCTCGCTCAACGTCCAGATCCTCCGCAGGATGCAGGCGCTCGCCGCCGACGACGATATTCGCGAGCACCTCGACATCGCGCTCGAGGAGCTCGCGCGGCTCGACAAGTCCGTCGCCGAGATCCTCGACTTCGCGAAGCCGGTGAAGCTGACCAGCGAGACTGTCGATGTCGGCGCGCTGATCCAGACCGCCGCTCACACGCTGACGCCGGTGCTGTCGGAGAAGCAGATCGAGCTACGCACCGAGCCGCAGCACGTCAACGTCACCGGCGACGCGCACCGCCTGCGCCAGGTGCTCGTGAATCTGGTCGGCAACGCCGCCGAGGCGAGCGCCGCAGGCGCCCACGTGATCCTGCGCGCGAGCCAGCCCGACAACAGCAACGTCTGGATCGAGATCGAGGATCGCGGGCGAGGCATCGCCGCCGAGGATCTCGAGAAGATCTTCGAGCCGTTCTTCACGACGCGGCCCGACGGCACCGGGCTCGGCCTCGCGATCTGTCACAAGGTCGTGCGCGCCCACGGCGGCGAGATCAAGGTTCGTTCGACCGTTGGTGGTGGCTCGACGTTCACCGTCGTGCTGCCGGCTGCGTAGGCTCGGCGACGAGCAGCGGCCGCACCGGCTCCGCGTAGCTCACGACGTCGCGGAACACGTCGAGCCCCGCGGCGAGCGCGACCCGCAGCGGCTCGAGCAGCGACGACCCGGTGCCGGTCACTGTGGGCAGCGACGCGTGGCGGAGCGCCGGCACGTCGCGGTTGGCGGCACGCGCGACCTCGCCGAGCACCGACCAGACATCGAGCGCCGCGGACGGAAACGCGGGCGAGCGGCGATCGACGAACGCCTCGACCGAGTAGAGGTCGAAGAACCGGCCGTCGGGGATCGCCTCGAGCGTCGGATCCTTGCGCTGCGCGTACGCCAGCGCGAGCGCGCGCGTCTTGAACGCGAGCACGCGTCCGGAGTCGGTGCACAGCCGCCCGGCATGCTCGAGCAGGAAGCCCGATTCGTCATCGGAGAGATCGAAGCGCAGCAGGGTCCACGTGCGAGTGATCGGCTCGATGAAGTGTCGACGTGCCATGGCTACCTCCTGAGACCTCTGCAACCGCGGTCGCATTCCAACCGCGCTGGCCAGGTCACATCAGGTGGAACGAACAAAACGTGGTTTCGCGCTGCGATGGTAATGAGCCGTTACACGGCCCTGACACGTAAGCTGCGGTGATCGTTGGCAGCCCCGGAGACCTGACGTGGCACAGAGGGTGCTGAACCACCCGGAATGTGGAACCTGGCGCGCAAGCTGTTGCTGCACGACCGGCTGCGTTTTGCCGTCGCGATCGCGGGTGTGTCGGTGTCGGTGATGCTGGTCCTGGTCCAGGTGGGCCTCTACTTCGGCTTCATGGAGACGGCGTCATCGCTGATCGATGCCTCGAAGGCCGACATCTGGGTCGGCAAGAAGGGGAACGATGCCTTCGAGTTCGCGACACCGTTCGACGAGCGCGCCTACTACAAGATCGCGTCGGTGCCCGGCGTCCAGAGCGCCGAGCGCGTGCTGATCAACTTCGCGCAGTTCAAGTTGCCCGATGGTGGCGACCTCGGCGTGCAGGTAGTCGGCGTCGAGAGCAGCGACGCGCCACTGCTGTCACCGTGGAACGTGGTGGATGGTGATCCGCGTCGCCTCAGCCAGGCGGGCGCGATCGTGATCGACAAGAGCGAGTATCCCAAGCTCAAGATCGATCGCGTCGGTCACCTCACCGAGGTCACCGGCGTGCGCGCCGAGGTGGTCGCGATGACCCGGGACATCCGCTCGTTCACGACCTCGCCGATCGTGTTCACCGATCTCAAGACCGCGCGGAGCTACCTTCCCGCGCTCGGCCCCGAGGCCGTCACCTACGTGCTGTGCAAGGTCGCGCCGGGTGAGGACGTCGCCACGGTGATCGACCGGATCAACGCGCTGCCCCACCTCGCCGCGTACTCCCACGCGCAGATGAGCGATCGCACCCGGCACTACTGGTCGAGCCGCACCGGCGTGGGTGCCGGCTTCTTCACCACCGCGGTGCTCGGCGTCATCGTCGGGTTCGTCGTCGTCGGGCAGATCCTGTACAGCGGCACGCTGCAGTACATCCGCGAGTACGGAACGCTCAAGGCGATGGGCGCGAAGAACAGCCAGGTGGTCAAGGTGATCCTCGCGCAGGCGATGATCTCGGCGGCGCTCGGCTTCGTGGTCGGCGGCGTGATGGCCATCGGCATGAAGAAGGCGATGGCGGGCGCGAACCTCACCGTCGCGCTGTCGCCCGAGCTCTACACGGCGACGTTGATCATCACCATCGTGATGTGCTCGTTCGCCGCGCTGCTCTCGATCGTCAAGGTCCTGCGGCTCGACCCCGCGTCGGTGTTCAAGGGTTAAAGGAGACACCATGGTGGCACTCGCACTCTCCGATCTCGGACTCTCCCCGGCACCCGCACCGCAGCTCGCGCGGCTGGTCGGCGTCGGCAAGACGTATGGCAGCGGCGAGACCGCGGTCGCGGCCCTCGCCGACGCGACGCTCGACATCATCCCCGGCGAGGTGACCCTGATCGAGGGGCCGTCGGGCTCCGGCAAGACCACGCTGATCTCGATCCTCGGGCTGCTTCTAAAGCCGACCGCGGGTCAGGTGTGGATCGAGGGAAAGGACACCGCGAAGCTCGGCGAGCGCGACCTGCCCGGCCTGCGCGCGCGCAACTTCGGCTTCGTGTTTCAGGGCTTCAACCTGTTCCCCGCGCTGACCGCCGTCGAGAACGTCGCGATGGCGATCCAGATGAAGGATCCGAAGTTCAAGAAGCCGAAGCACGAGGCGAAGCGCCTGCTCGAGATGGTGGGGCTCGGTGACCGCATGCATCACCTGCCCGCGGATCTGTCGGGCGGTCAGAAGCAGCGCGTCGCCATCGCGCGCGCGCTCGGTGGCAACCCGCCGATCATCGTCGGAGACGAGCCGACCGCCGCCCTCGATACCAAGACCGCGCTCTCCGTGATGGAGCTGCTGCGGGATCTGGCGACCACGCAGAAGCGTGCCGTCGTCGTCGTCACCCATGACCCCCGTCTCGAGCGCTTCGCGGACCGCGTGGTGCGCGTCGAAGACGGAGCCATTCAATCGATCGATCGGAGCACCCCATGAAGAAGAGCCGCCTCGCGTTCGTTGCCGTCCCCGTGATCGCCGCCGGTGCGCTGTGGTTCGCGCGCTCTCCCGGTGCAGCCTCCGCCGAAACCCCGTCGATCGCGCGCCCCGGGACGCTGGTCGCGCCGGGTCGCGTCGAGCCGACCCGCGATGCGGTGAAGCTGTCGTTCGAGACGTCGGGCCGGATCGTGGAGATCCTCGTCGACGAAGGCGATGCCGTGACCGCCGGTCAGGTGCTCGCACGGCTCGACGATCGCCTCGCGAAGGCGCGGGTGGCCGCCGCGGAGGCAGGGCTCGCGCAGGCCAAGGCTCGCTACCTGCTGGCTCGCCGCGGGCCGCGCAAGGAAGACGTCGCCGCCGCCCGAGCCGATGCCGATGCCGCGGCCGCGACCGCCGCGCACCGCGCCGCCGAGCTGGCTCGCAGCGACAAGCTCGGCAAGGCCGGCGCGCTCGCCGACAGCGTGGTCGACGCGGATGGCGCCGCGGCCAAGGTCGCCGATGCCCAGGCGTCCGCGGCGAAGGCGCGGCTCGATTCGATCCGCAGCGGCACGCGCATCGAGATGATCGAGGAGGCCTCCGCGTCGATCGCGCTGGCCCAGGCCGAGCTCGACAGCGCGAAGGTCGCGCTCGATCAGACCGTGCTGCGCGCCCCGACCACGGGCACGATCCTGCGCCGCACCGCGGAACAGGGCGCGCTCGTCACGCTGATGCCGCCCCAGGTGGTGGTCACGCTCGCGGACGTCAAGGAGCTCGAGCTCCGCACCGAGATCGACGAGGCCGACATCGCGTCGATCGCCGTCGGCATGCCCGCGTACGCGACCGCCGATGCGTACGGCGACCAGAAGTTCCCGATCCGGATCGTGCGGGTCACCGACGAGCTCGGCCGCAAGACGGTGCGCGACGATGACCCGCGTGCACGGATCGATACCCGCGTGCTCGAGGTGATCGCGCGGTTCGACGGCACGCCGACGACCAAGCTGCCGCTCGGCCTGCGGATGAGCATCCACCTCAGCAGGTAACGTCGCTAGCGTGCGGTCCGGATCGTCTTGACGATCCAGCCGATCACGATCACGCCGACGACGAACGTGATCGCGAACACCGGAAAGCCTCCCGCCTCGAGCGCGGCCGGTCGCGGCGCCTCGAGGATCGCGAGCCGCGGCGCTTCGCGTATCACCGCCCCCGCGAGCAGCCCCGCCGAGCCGGCGGCGGTGACGATCCACAAGCCGGTGCCGCCGGGCGCGCGCAGCATCAGCACCCAGCCGACGAGCTCGACCGCGACCGCGGCGACGAACAGGTACAGCCAGCCGTGGGTGGCGACGATGCCATCGGACGCGATCACGACGAGCGCGAGGCCGGCGACGACGCGACCGGCGAGCCCGAAGATCGCGAGGCGCGTGCGCTCGGCGCCCGGCGAGCTCCACGCGGCGACCGCGGCGAACATCGTGGTCATCACGCCGAGCCACAGGCCGAGGCGCGGCGCGATGCTGGCGCTGCCGTACAGCCGATCGCCGGCGGCGTACATCGCCTTCCACGCCGGCTCGTCCTGCATCACCCGGTTCATCTCGGTCCACGACCACGCGACGAACAGGAAGCACACCGTGCCGACGGCGAGCGCGAGGCGCCGCCACTTCTCCGAGCTCTTCGCGAGATAGAGCGCGTAGAAGCCGACGATCAGCGCGGGCACGACGGCGCCCCAGCGCGGCCCCAGGATCAGATTTGCCGAGTAGAAGTGGCGCTGATAGAGCAGCTGGAGGAACAGCAGCGGCGCGACGCCGGCGGTGATGCCACAGCCGAGCATGAACGGCAGGCGATCGCGGACGCGCTCGGCGATCGGATCCTCGACCTTGCGGACCGCCTGCACGAGCGTGTACCCGGTGCCGATCAGCACGTAGCCGACGAACACCGCATGGAGACAGAACGTCAGCAGGTAGAGGCTGAGCCACACGCCGTGGCCCTCGAGCGTGAACGGCCACATGGCTAGCGCCCTCCCTTGGGAGAGGTGCCGACCTCGTCGAGCCAGCGCGTGATCTGCGCGAGCACGATCGGGTCTGCGGAGGTTGGCCACGCGGCGGGCGTGCCGTCGATCTCCCACTTGAGCAGCTGGACCAGCGCCTCGACGTCCTCGGCGGTGCCGGCGAACGGCGGCATGAAGCCCTTGGTGCGCTGCAGCTTCGCGATGTTGAGCCGGAGCTGCTCGTCGGTCCACGTGGTGACGAGCTCGACGAGCCCGTTGGATCCCCGCATCGTGTGGCAGGCGTCGCACAGCGCGCGATGCACCTTCGCGCCGCGGATCAGCTGCGGCGACGGATAGCGAGCTTCGTCGCGCAGCGGATACGGATCGTGCGTCGTCGCGCCCACGCGCCGCAGCTGCTCGACCTCCGCGGGGGTCAGCGATGTCGAGTACAAGGTGCCGCGTACGGTGAACGGCTTGCGCGCGCCCTCGCGGACGAACTCGCCGGCGGCGGTGGCCCCGAACGCGAGCGCGAGCAGCAGCGTCGCCGTCGCGCCGTTGATCATCAGCCGCTTCAGCAGGATGCCGACGATCACGTAGCCGCCGATCAGCGCCGACGCACCCGCGGCAACGCCGACGAACATCGTCATCGGCATGCTGCCGCCCATCAGCCACGACCGCGAGTCCTCGGGGATCGCGGCCAGGAACCAGAGTGCGAAGACCGGCATCGCCGCGATCGGGACGGCGAACCGAGCGGCGGCGCGGATCAGCAGCAGCTTGCGATCCCGCGGCAGGTCCATCGTGTTGATGACGACGCACGCGACCAGCGCGGCGAGCGTGGAGGCGACGGCGGTGCGGAACAGCAGCGAGGGCCAGAACGTCGGGTTGAAGAAGCCGGCCCACATCCCGTCGCCGTCGAGCCAGCCGCCCGGCGTCAGCTGCCACGACAGGATCCCGTTGATCCAGAACAGGCTCATCCACGCGGCGATCGCGTAGAGCCCGAGCAGGCGGCGCCGCGCGCGATCGTCGAGCTTCGAACCGAAGCGATAGAACGCGTAGCCCGCGCAGACCTCGATCGAGAACCACACCCACTCGGTGGCCCACAGCCAGTGGAACTCGTCCACCATCAGGCCGATCGTCCGCGCGCCGACCTGGATCGTGGTGAACCACATCGCCACGCCGGTCAGCGCCCCGAACACGAAGCTGACCAGCACCAGCACCTTGAAGTAGCCGTCGACGAACGCGCGCGCGTCCTGGTCTCCGGCCTGCGCGCGACGCTCGAACGCGTACAGCAGCATGCCGCCGCCGATCGCGAACTGCGCGAGGAAGACGTGGAGGATGCCCACGCCGCCGATCACGAGGCCCTTCATCAGTGGGCCGAACTCGTTCACCGGGTAGTACGGGATGCTGTCCACGTACCTGTGATGCTACAGCGGCTCGTCCGACAGCGCGTAGTTGCCGGCATCCGATGCGTCATAGTGCCACCACTCGGTAGCCATCGCAGTGAAGCCCGCGGCGAGCATCGCGTCCTCGAGGCGCTTCGCCTCCTTGCCGCTGGGCCCGACGAGCGCGCGATCGCGATGCGCCGCGACGGTGAACTCGTCGAAGGCCGTCGGGAGCACGACGGCCTTGCCGGCCTTGTCGACGACGGCGAGATCGACGGCCGCGCCGCGGTTGTGCTTCGAGCCGACCGATGGATCGGCGACGTAGCGCGGATCCGAGACCTTCTTCCACAGCACCTTCTGGATCGACAGCGGCCGGTAGCAGTCCCAGATCAGCAGCCGGCGATCGAGCTTGCGGAGCGCCGCGGCCGCCTTGACCAGCTTGTCGGCGACGGCCCGGCGCAGCTTGCAGGTGGCGACCGGGTAGAGCACCGCGCCCGTGAAGTTATGCTTGGTGGCGTAGCGGATCTCGAGCACCGCGTCGGGGATCACCGTGGTGACGTCGATCAGGTCGGTGCCCTTGGGGGCGGCGATCGCCTCGCCCGGACCGTCGTACGAGCACGGGCCCGACAGCACGATCAGGAGCGAGCCGACACGAAGCACCCGGGGAGCGTAGTACAAGGATCAGGCATGTCCACGGACCCTGGCCTGATCCACGCGTACCTCCTCGACGGCAAGGGTCGAGGCAGGAAGCTGGAAGATCTGACGGACGTCACGCGTTGGAAGCCGATCGACGGGATGCTGTGGGTCAACCTCGACTACGCGACACCCGAGGCGGCGGCGTGGCTCGCCGACAAGTCGAACATCGACACGGTGATGCGCGAGGCGCTGACCGACAACGATCCGCGGCCGCGCGTGGCGCTCCACGGTGACGACATGTTGATGATCGTGCGCGGCATCAACGTCAACCGGGGCTCCGAGCCCGAGGACATGGTGTCGATCCGCGTCTACGTCGAGCACGCCCGGATCATCACGCTGCGCCACCGGCCATCGAGGTCGCTCAAGGCGCTGTCCTCCGATCTCGAGCGCGGCCAGGGCCCGAGGGACATCCCCGACATGGTGGTCCAGCTGGTCGACCGGATCGTCGACGGCGTGGTTCATCGGGTCGATGCGCTGTCCGACGAGATCGGCGCGCTCGAGGATCAGGTGCTCACCGTCGATCACCCGGGCCAGCTGCGCGCCCAGATCGCCGACAAGCGGCGCCGGGCCATCGCGCTCCGCCGGTTCCTCGCGCCGGAGCGGGATGCCCTGATCAAGCTCACCACGACCGGCTTCAACCCGTTCACCAGCGCACATCGCGAGCAGTTCGCGGAGCAAGCCGACCGGATGACGCGCTCGATCGAAGAGCTCGATGCCGCGCGCGATCGCGCCTCGGTGACCCAGGAAGAGCTGTCGTCGCGGATGGGCGAACTGACGAACAAGCGGCTCTACGTGCTGTCGATCATCACCGCGGTGTTCCTGCCGCTCGGCTTCGTGTGCAGCCTGCTCGGCGTCAACGTCGGCGGCGTGCCGTTCCGCGAGGACGAGTGGGCGTTCTGGGCGCTGCTCGGCGCGTTCCTCGTCGGTGTCTGGATCCAGCTCGCGATCTTCCGCAAGCGCGGCTGGATGGAGTAGCTAGCGCCGGCTCGCGTCGATCACGGGCGGCTCGCCCGAGAGGGACGTCACATACATCGCCTGACTTCCGTACGCGAGGAACTTCCCCGCGTCGTCCCACACCTCGACGTCGGCGATCGCCCAGCCCATCCGCGCGCGGCGCACCGTCGCGGCGACCAGCACCCACTCGCGCTCGGTGTCGTCGACGACATAGGTCGTGAGATCGAGGCTGGGCGCGTAGAAGCGATAGGGAGACGGGCCGATCGCGCGGTGCAGCGCCGTCGGCATCGTGTCGATCAACGGTGGTAACGCGAGGCGATCGAAGCGGCCCTCGGCGTCGCGCTGCGGCGTCTTGTAGCGCAGCCACCGCGCGTAGCGAGCCGGACCGGCGGTGAAGTCAGGCGACCAGAAGCGCTCGCCGTCGGCGATCTTGCAGTCGAGCTGCTGGTAGATGCGAAACCGCGTGTGCGGGTTGTTCGGCAGCCCGTCGTCGACGGCGAGCGAGTCCGCGAGCGACCTGACCGCCGGCATCGCCGTCCCGATCACGTCGGGGCCCTTGCGATCGCGCAGGAACGTGGCCGCGAGCTCGAGCCCCACGTTGTCCTCGCCGCCGGCCTCGCTGCCGTCGCGTGGCTTGGGTGGCGGCGGATCCGCGTCCTTCATCGCGACCCGGATCTGCGCGGAGCCGCGGCCCCGGCGCAGGATCGTGACGTCGCAGATCTGCCTGCCGCTGTGGATCGGCGTCGCGAAGATCGTGGTCGCCGACGCGAAGCGCAGCTCCGGCTCACCCAGCGCCGCTTGCGCCGCGCGCAGCGCCGCCGTCATCGCGACGCCACCCGATGGCATCAAGTAGTCCCAGTGGGTGGGGAGCGTGAGGAGAAACCGTCCCGCGACGTCGGGGTCGGCGCGCACCGCCGTATCGGCGGCGAGATCGGCAGACATCGGCACTACCCTACTCGGCCTCGACCGGGACCGGCCAGCAAGCCGGAGCAAATGCGCGTGGTCATGAACGGGGTGTAACAACCACGGGTGGCCTGGCTTGCGATCATTGCGACCGCGATCCCATCGCTGTAGGGTCCGCGGGTGCATCGACGATTCATCCTCTTGGTCGCATTCCTGGTCGCGTGTGGTGGTGGCAGCGGCGGCGGCAGCGGAGTCACGCGCCAGGCGGCGTGTGAAAACGTCTGCGGGTGCATCGACTTCTCGGATCCCGCCGACGCCGCGGACTGCGTGATCAGCTGCACCAACAGCTCGAGCAGCGGGATCGAGCTGACCTCGCAGGAGTGCATCGATTGTGCGGCCGCGGCCTCGTGCGTCTCGATCAATGACGGCACTGCGTGCACGGTCGAGTGTGACGACCCGTCGAGCTCATCGATGTCGTCGATGTCCTCGATGTGATGCGCTGGAAGATGGCAGCGGTCGCGGCGATCGCCGTGGTCATCGCTGCCGGCTCCGCATCGCAGATCGCGACCGAGTTCTTCTCGCGTCGCGTCGCGGACGTGGTCAATCATCACGTCGAGCCGGCGCTCTCGAGCCGCGTGCTGTTCATCCTGATCGACGGGTTGCGCTACGACATCGCGCTGCAGAGCGATCGCTTCCCGATCGCGCGCGAGCTCG
>Ga0075163_10005114_pt1 | contig 17533 bp, 12 predicted proteins | sample JI1023141ADNA_FD_71478 | JGI IMG/M metagenome (GOLD analysis project Ga0075163, IMG submission 71478) | Wastewater effluent complex algal communities from Wisconsin, to seasonally profile nutrient transformation and Carbon sequestration -... | ecosystem: Engineered > WWTP > Effluent > Algae...
AGTTGTTGTTCTCTGGTTGCGGGATTGCGGCCGGTCGGCAGGACCGCCCGCGATGAAGATCAAACTGCGTCCCTACGCGCACGACTCGACCCGCTTCCAGCTCGACATCCGCTTCATGCACCCCGTTCATGCCACGCAGGAGATCCGACGGCGCCTCGTCGCGCCGCCGGGGCTCGACCTCGACCACGCCCGCAAGTGGGGCGAGGCTCAGGTGCCTGCGATCGTGCGCGAGGTGATGCAGGGGGACGTCGAGCCGAAGCAGGTGGCCCCGCCACGGGTCACCGTCACCCCGAAGGAGGTTCACCCGCGACCGCCCGTCTCGCCGACGCTGGAGACGTTCTACGACCAGCGCTTCGAGCCGGAGTACGTGCAGCTCCAGAAGCACGGCACCCAGGTCGCCTACGACAGCATCTTTCGCAATCACATCCGCCCGGCGCTGGGCGATCTGCCGCTGACGGCGATCGACGACGACCGCGTGCTGGCGTTTCGCGCCCAGCTCCGCAAGTCGGTGCAGGCGAGCACCGCCAACATGATGCTCGGCAAGCTCGCCCGCATCCTGCGTTACGCACGGAAGGTTCGTGTCCTCCACGAAACACCTGCAGTCGAGAAGCTCGTGCAGCCGCGTGCGCGGCAGAAGCGGGTCTACGGCGAGGAGGAGCTCGAGCGCTTGCTCGCCGCTGCCGAGTCGCTGGGGGCCGAGGCGCTGCTCGTCTGCCTGCTCGCGCTCGACGCCGGTCTGCGCGTGTCGGAGATCTGCGCGCTCGAGTGGGCCGACATCGACCTGCGCGACGGCACCGTCACGATCCAGAACAACGTGTACCGCGGCGTGAAGCAGACGCCGAAGGGGACGATCGGCAAGCTCGCCCTGACGGCCGCGCTCACGCAGGCGCTGACCTGCCACCGCGCGGCCGGCGTTCATGGTCCGCTGGTGCTCTACCGCAGCACCAAGCACACGGCGTGGCAGCACGCGCCGCATACACCCCACAGCGTCGGCGCCCTGCTCAACAGGGTGCAGCGCGCGGCGGGCCTGACAGTGACCGGACCGCACTACCTCCGGCACACCGCACTCACCCGCCTGGCGAAGCTGGGCGCGAGCATCTACGTCGTCCAGGCCGTGGCCCGGCACTCGCGGCTGCAGACGACGCAGACGTACCTCCACCTGCAGCAGGTCGGGCTGGCGCGCGAGGCCGCCCAGCTCTTCGACCGCGCGTCACCCGCGTTTGGCAAAAATTTGGCAAAATTGCCAAACCCGCCCTCCGACCGCGTATAGCGCGGAATTCCGGCAAACTGCGTGTTCGTGCAGAACTACCGGTTCCATGAGGCGCGGGGGGCGACGGAGTATCGCGTCGAGGTCGAGATCAACGGCGCGATCCAGCGCTTCGAGGGGACGATCGCGGCGAAGGGCGAGACCGGGACGGCGAGCGACGTGGCGATCCTCGAGTTCGACTATCGCCCCGAGGAGCGTCAGCCCGAGGACCCGCGGGCGCTCGCCAGCGGGCCCTACGCCAATTACTCGGACGACGTCATCCTGCGTCAGTGGCAGAGTGTGCTGCCGGCGGGGCACATCCTGAAGATCGAGGATCCGAAGGCGATCGTCGACGTCATGCTCGGTGTGATGGCGATCGTGGGCGGGGGCACGGACCTCGACTCCTTCATCACCGACATGCGCGGGCGCGATCAGCTCGAGCTGCGCCAGGACCAGGCCCAGCGCACCCTCGGCGAGCTCGCGCACGTGACCCGCATGGCCCAGGCCCGCGTCGACGGTCCGATCGCCGGCGGCGACGCGCGGCCCGGCTCACGCCTGACCCGACTCTGACCCCGGGGGCCGTGACCATGCTCGGCGAGCACGTGGAGATTCGGGGCGGTCCAGGCCGGCGATGGCTCGTCGTGCCATGGCACGTCGCGCCTGCGAGCATCGCCGCGGACGGCGCCCGCACGGGCGTGCGCCGACTGTCGGCGACGGAGGCGAGGGCGGTCCTCCGCCTCGCGTCACAGGACCCCGTGAGCGCCGGCCGCCTCGCCGCGCTCGCGGTGCGAGCGGGGCATTCGCCCGCCGCCGGTCGGGCGCTGACGGAGCTGGCGCGACAGCTCGACGATGGCCGGCTGATCGTGCTCGAGCTCGCGGACCTCGACCCGACGCGGCGGCTCGACGCGACCCCGCCGCGACCCCGGCACGTCGACCCGGCGGAGCCCGAGGGCTTCGCGCCGTCCGAGCCGCAGCGGACCACGCAATTGCGCGTGCGGGTGGTGCTCGACGACGGTGTGCCGCTGTCCGGCGCGAATGTCACGCTCACGGCTCCGGACGGGCGACGCGCCGAGGTCGTCGCCAGCGGCGGGGGCGAGGCGCGGATGGACGAGATCGCCGCGGACGGCCCCGGCCAGGCGGAGGTGCGCCCGAGGCAGATCCCGCGCTGGCTCGGCGGTTCGCAGCCGCCGCTGTTCGCGGAACATATCTTCGACTTGCCGTTCGACGTCGCGGTCACGGCCGGGGTCCCGACCGGGGCCCTCGCGACGATCGTGCTCCGTCGCCCGGAGATCGAGCGTGTCGACGGGGCCTGCCTGGAGTTCGCGCCCGACTCGTCGCTGCTCGTGCCGCTCGTGGACGGGCAGTCGCCGGCGCAGGCGCTGCTCGCCGCGGTCGCGCGCCTGCAGGCCGAGCCGCCGTGTCGGCTGCTGATCGTCGGGCACGCCAGCGCGGACGGCGGCGCGGAGGCCAACCACAAATTGGCGCAGCGTCGGGCCGAGTGCGTGCATCACCTGCTGGTCGACGCGCGCGACGCCTGGGTCGACCTCGCGGCGGAGCACGGCAGCCCGGCGGACGTGCAGCGGCTGCTGCTGCACCTGGCGCGCGTCCACGACTGGCCGACCGACCCGACGCGGGTCGACGGCGTGGTCGACAAGCACATGGCGACCGCCGTGTCGGCGTTTCAGGAGCACTACAACGGAGCGTTCGACGGCTCGCTCGACGTCGACGGCGTGTGCGGCAAGCAGACGCTGGCCGCGCTGTTCGACGTCCAGCGCCACGAGCTGCGGATGCAGCGGACCGCGCTCGCCATCCCCGACGGGCCGCTGACGTGGTTCAACGCCGCCGGTCTGATCTCGGCGGGCGCGCGCGTGCTGGCCCACCCGGCGATCCCGGAGTCGCAGGCGGCGCCGGGCCAGCGTCGCGTCGACCTGCTGCTGCTCGGCGATCCGCTCGCGTGGCGCGAGCAGCACGGGATCGAGCGGCTCTACGACGCGGCCCGGATCCGCACCTTGCCGACCGCGCCGCTGGCGGTCGGTCGCGCGGATCTGATCCTGACGCTCGTCGACCATTACGGCCGGACCCTGGCCGACCAGCCCTACAAGTTGTTCACTGATACGGAGGTGCGGACCGGCACGAGCGACGCGCAGGGGCGGGTGGTCGAGCGCGGCCTCGACGGCCGCGTGGCGCGGCTCGAGTGCGACGGATGCATCGTGATCATCGACGACGCATATCACCGGGTCACGAAGCTGCGCCACGCGCTCGCCGCGACGATGCCCGCCGGCGACGACGACGACGATGATGACAATGACGACGATCTCGACGCGCCGCTCCCGGCGGTCGACGAAGACGACGGCGACGGCCTGGATCTCGATGACGACCTCGAGGATGACGACACCGACGACGAGGCGCTGGAGGCGTGAGCGTGCAAGATCCAGGGACCGACGAGCTGATGTTTGTCTGCGACGCGGCGAGCTGCCCGCTCGCGGCGGGTCCGATCGGCGTCACGGCGGCGGAGATCCGGGCGCGGGTCGCGGCGAGCGCGGTCGACCCCGACGCGGCCGAGCCCGACGACGAGCCGGAGGACGGGGAGCTCGACGACGCCGACAGCGCGGACGATGAACCCCCGGAGGACCCGGACGAGCCCCCGGAGGACCCGTCCGGCATCGACCCGACCGGCGAGGGCGCCCCCTGCCCGGTGTGCCGCGCCGCCCGGCCGCCGCGCGGCGGCAAGCTGCTCGCCGTCGCCACCAGCGGCCTGCTGGCCAACACCGTCACCGCGACGCCGTTCTCCCTCGGGATGCTGCTGTGGATGCTCGTGCAGCAGTCCTCGCCCGCCACGGGCCGACTGCTCGCGGCGCAGAAGCACGTCCACGCCGAGGGCGCGGCGGAGACGAAGCCCGGCACGTTTGTGGTCGGGCAGCAGGCGCTCACCGTCGTCGTCCTGCAGGACCTGCCGTTCGACGGCCACCTGCTGCGATACGGCAACCAGGACGCGCTGCTGCCCGGCACGGTGGTGGTGCCCGGGAAGGGCAAGAAGAAGTCGTCCAAGAAGGCGGGCTGGATCCGGGGCGAGGCGAAGTACGGCCCGAAGCAGGCGCCGCCCGGTCCGTCCGCGCGCGCGGACCCGATCTACGTCAGGGAATTGCAGGAGGACCTGATCTGGCTCGGATATCTGTCGACGAGCCGGGGCTCGCCGTCGCCGGGCAAATTCGACGTCTATACATTGGGCGCGGTCCTCGGGTTCAAGCAGGACCTGCTCGAGGTCTACGGCGTCGCCGCGAGCCCGAAGGCGATCGACGTCAAGCCCGGCAGCGTGCACGTCGGCGAGTTCACGGCGGCGATCTGGTCGCAGCCCGCCTTCATCTCGCCGCTGCGGATCCTGCTCGACTGGCGCGCGGCGCTGCGCGGCAAGAACAAGCAGGGGCTGCGGGCGCGGGTCAAGGCGATCGCCACCGGCCTCACCCGGCTCAAGCAGGCCAAGAAGCCGGCCGCGTTCAAGCAGCAGCTCACCAAGCTTGAGGCGGCCCGCGCGGCGCTCGAGGCCTCCGTGGCCGCCTGGCCGCGACTGGCCGCGCTGGAGCGGGTGACCGAGCCGTTCGTGCCGTTCGCGCCGAGGGCCGCGAGCGCGGACTTCGCGGCGTTCGCCGCGGCGCCGACGGACCGGAAGCCCCGGCACGCGACCGCGGCCGCGCTCAAGGCCGACCCCATATGGTCATCGGAGGAGTACAACGCGCGGTCGGCCAATCGCAGCGACTTCTTCCCCGACCTCGACGCGCTGTTCACCGACCTCGACGCGACGCTGGACGCCGTCACCTCGCAGCCCGACACCATCGCCGCGATCACGGCCCCGCCCGAGGCCGCGGCGGAGTGGGCGACGGTGCGGGAGGCGTTGACGCCGACGCTCGCCGCGGTGAAAAAGCTCGCCGGGCTCGTCCGCTACTGGGTGCTCGACTCGCCGACGCAGATGGAGGCGTGGCTGACCCACATCACCGATCTCGGCACGGTGGATCAGCCGACCGCCGTGTATTTGAAGGCGCTGCGGCGTGGTGGTAAGATCGGCCCGGGCAGGCGCCCCGCGTATCAGATGAAGTCCTTGACCCTCGCGGACGACTTTGCGACCCCCGACCTGGGCGCGACGTATCTGCGCCAGATGTGCCTCGACCGCGACGCGAACGTCAACGGCAAGAAGGCGACGACGATGCCGGAGATCGTCGCGTTGCAGTTCTATTGCAACGAGAGCGGCATGCGATTCACGCACACGATCGGGAAGTTCGACACCCAGCAGGACAGCGAGGAGCGCATCGCCCTGATGGGCATCGACACCAACGCCCACCGCAAGGGCAGCTTCGACGCCGTGTACCACGCCGGCGGCGACTGGTACTGGAGCCGCGGCTGGGGCGTCGGCCAGGCGACCGAGGCCAACCGCACGCTCGACGGGGTCGAGCTGCGCCGCGGGCTGCCCGTCATGCCGCCCGGGGCCGACGCGGTGCGTCACCCGCCGTCGTTCATCGGCGCCAAGGCCAGCGTCGAGGACGCCATCCGGCGCAAGATCCTCGCGAAGTACAACAATACGCTCAAGCGCGACTGCACGTTCGGCGATGTGGCCGGCGGCAATTACTACGACTGCCGCACCTGCCTCAAGCGGTTCCATGGCGACAAGCTGGTCGGCGACGGCAAATATGGGCACGGCGGGGTATTCGTGCCCACCGGCAAGGACAGCGTCGGGGTGGTCGCGCAGGCGACCGGGTTCATGCTCGACATCGAGCGACTCACGCCGTATGCGCGCGGCGAGGGTGAAAAAGAGGACCCGACTGTCGCGCTGGCGCGATACAAGGCCTACCTCGGCAGGGATGCTCCAGCGATCAGCGAGAACGTGACCGCCGTCCTGGCCCTGATGAACGGCAAGCGGTCGATCAGCACGGCCGTGGCGGCCGTGGCGAAGGAGAAGGGCGTGGAGAAGGCAGCGCTTGAGGCGGAGGTCACGGCGCATATCGCCGCGCGGACGCAAATGCCGTGCTCGTGGCTGCTGGTCCGGATCCGCTACGCTGGGACGGGTGAGCAGGCGTTCGCGTCGCTAATCACGATGCTGAGGGTGATCGGCGACCTCGATACGAAGAACGAGGTGCTGAAAAAGCACATCCAGGAAGCCTCCAAGCTGCGGGGGGGCGCATGATCGGCAGGACGGGCGCACGGGCGCTGCTGTCGCTGGTCACGCTCGGCGCGTGCGGCCCCGGGACGCGAGCGCAGGAGGGCGGGACGCCTCCCGACGCGCGCCCGGCGACGGGTCCACCGGCGGCGTCCAAGCCCACGCCGACGCCCGCGTGCAGCGACGAGCCCGGTATGGTTTACATCGCCGGGGGCGACTATAAATTTTGGCAAGACCGCGAAAAGCGCCCGATCGCGGCGTTCTGGATCGATCGCACCGAGGTCTCCGTTCAGGCGTTTCGTGCGTTCGTCGCCGCGGGGCACTCGCCGCCGTACCAGTCCAACACGAAGGCGCGCCCGCTGGTATGCACATGGGAGCTCGCTGACAACGACCAGCTCCCGATCAATTGTATCGACTGGTATCAGGCCGAGGCGTTCTGCCTGTGGTCGAAGAAGCGCCTGCCGACCGCTCAGGAGTGGAGCTGGGCGGCCCAGGGGCGCGACGAGTTGCGCAAGTATCCCTGGGGCAGCGAGTTACCCAACTGCGACCTCACCATCACCGACCAGAACCGTGACGACGACGTCACCGGCTGCGGCCGCAATCGGCCCTGGCCGGTCGGCAGCCGCCCGCGCGACGCGACCCGCGACGGCGTCCTCGACATGATGGGCAACGTCACGGAGTGGACGTCGACCGGGGCGACCGCCGAGGAGCGCTCGTCGCGGTGCTTGATGGGCTCGACATGGTCGACGCAGACGTCCGAGCGCCTCGACGTCAGCGCGAACGGCGGATACGTGGGCCGCGAGGGGTACAGCGACAAGACCGGCCTCCGCTGCGTCAAGGAAGTCGGGCCGCAGCCCCCATGCACGGCGGCCGCGACCCCCGGGGCGCCGGACCAACCCTGACGGGGCCGGACCGGAGTGACGATCACGACGGGCCCGCCTGGCCGTCGGCCGGCGACTCGACGCCCAGGGTGCGGCAGGTGGCGGACGTCGGGACCTTCGTGGGATCGGGGAAGGTCCCGAGGATACGGTCGCCGAGGTTCGTCGTCACGCCGAGCCAGTAGTGCTCGTTCTTGAAGTGGTGCAGGCGGTGGCGGCGCCACATTCGCCGGTAGAGCGCGGTCCGCGGGTGATAGGCGGTGTGCGTCAGGAAGTGGACCCATTCGTACACGAACGCCGCCGCCGTGGTGGCGAGCATCATCGAGGTGAACAGCGCCACGGTCGGCAACAGGCTGTACCACAGACCGGCGAACACCAGGAGACCGACGATCCCGCTGCGCAACGGGATGAACACGGACGCGAGGACCCACGGGTCCCGGTGGTGGGCGCGATGGCGCCGTGCGCTCGGCAGGTCGAACGCGCGGCCGCCGATCGTCGTCGGCTTGAAGTGCAGGACATAGCGATGGATCAGCCACGGTCCACAGCGAGGGATTGGGCGGGCTGGTCGTCGGGCGGTGCATGGCGGGTCGCCTGGGTGGCTCGCAAGGAGCGCGCCAACCCGGCGCCGCGATCACGCGGAGCTTTGGCGTGCAGGGGCCTCGTGCGGCCGCAAACGCTGCATATCTGCGCACGGACTGCGGGGATCGGACATTCGACGACGGGCTCGTCGCACCGACGCGTCCGTAGATATCATGTTCTGCAGCCCGCGAGATCCTGGCATGGGTCTTGCTGGCCGCTCACGCGACGACTTCATCGGAGAGCAGCAACAATGACGACCGTGGCGTTCACCGCAGTTCGGCGGGTTGCTCGGCGCGTGCCATGCGCTGGACATCGCCTTCGTCTTCGACACGCCGGGCAACGGGACCGAGCCGCTGCCTCCGCAGCGCGGCGAACTATCCGTTCGCTGCTGTTCACCGTCGGCGCGCTCCTCCTCGCGGCCTGCGCCCCACAGTACGAGGAGGTCCACGTCGTCCACGGCGACAGCGCCCCGCCGACCGTGGCCACGGAGGTCGTCGCGTACGAGGACTTCGATGACGGCACGCGCGTCGAGGTCGTCACCTACGTCCACGACGAGGTCGAACCGGTGACCGTCTACCCGTCGATCGTCTGGGCGGGTCGCGTCTATTACAACGTCGGCGGCCACTTCGTGCACTTCAGCCCGTCCTGCGACTGCTGGGTGTATTACCGGGCCCCGCCGCCGCCGCTCGTCGTCGTGTGGAATCAGGCCTATCCGACGTACCCATTCGTGTGGGTCCACGGCCACGTCGGCCCGGTGTGGCACTGGGGTCGGCACGTCCATCGCCACCCGCCGCCGCCGCGACCGTCGCTGCGGCCGAACCCGCCGTCCCACGGCGGCCCGGGCACGCGTCCCGGCGGCCGACACGACGCTGCGCCAGGACGCCCCGCGGCGCCGGGCGCCATGAGCCCACGTACGCGGCCCGGCGCCCCGCGGCCCGCACGGCCGGGCGCAGGGCACGGCGGGGCCCGCCCGCCGACCCGCCCCGCGGCGCCCCGCGGCCGCGTCGGTCGCGGGCGTTGATTCACACGTCCACGGCGCCGCAGGGCGTCCTGGCGCAGCGGTGGGTCGGCCGCCGGCTGGACATCGGCGGGATCCGGGCGGTCCTGCGCCCGCTGGAGGTCCGGGGGAGGGGCCTCATCCGCGAGCGCGCATCACCGCCGGTCCTTCGCGTCGGCCCGCTTGAGCGCCGACAGCTGGTCCCACGCGCACTCCGGACACCAGCTCCCCGCGTTGCGCAGCCCCCCGGGCATCGCCCACCAGCGGTGGCCCTTCTCGCACTCCCACTGCAGCTTCGTCTTCGCGTCGATGTACTTGCGCGAGATGCAGCGGCCGCCGCGCTCCGCGGCCATCGTTTGCATGTGTTCGATCGTCAGGCGGTGGCCCGAGCAGACCGGACACCACCGGCCCGCGGCGATCCGGTAGGGTCTGTTCGTGAACTCGTGGCCGGCGGCGCAGCGCCAGCGGGCGCTCTGGTCGGCCCGCTGGTCGTGGCCGGCGATGCAGGCGCCGCCGTGGCCCTCGGCCTGGGCGAGCGCGGCCTTCCAGGCGTTCTTGATCCTGGGTCGAGCCCTGCACGTCGGGCACCAGACCTTGTAGCGCAGCGTCTGCGGCGGCGCCGACCAGCGATGGCCCGCCGCGCACTCCCACTGCAGCTCGGCAGCTTCGTCGACGAACCTGGACGAGAGGCAGCGACCGCCGCGCCTGGCGGCCATCGCCTGCATCCGCGCGAGGCTGTGGTTCTTGCGCTCGGCGGCGTTGCGGGCGGCGGCGCAGCGCGGGCACCAGCTGCCGCGGTAGTGGACGTTATCGGTGCTGGCCCGCCAGCGATGGCCCTCGCTGCACTCCCACGCCAGGCGCTCGCGGCTGTTGACGTACTTGGCGGCGAGGCAGCGGCCGCCGCGCTCTCTGGCCAGCTGCTGGACGAACTCGAGGCCGAGCACGCGATGGCCGCAGGTGGGGCACCAGCGGCCGCTGCGGACGCTCACGGGGGTCGCGTCGAATTCGTGGCCCCGGGCGCAGCGCCAGCGCAGGTGGGTGTCCGAGCCGCGGTAGGCGGAGGCGAGGCACACGCCGTCGCGCGCGGCCGCCATCGCCTGCATGGCCGCGAGGGTGAGCTGCCTGTCCTCGGCCCTGCAGTCGCCGCACCAGCGCCCGAGCTTGACGAGCCGCCAGATCGCCGTGAACGTGTGGCCCTCGGCGCAGCGCCAGCGCATCGGGGTGTTGCCGTTGACGTACGCGCGCGCCAGGCAGAGCCCGCCGCGCTCGCGCGCGAACGCCTGGAGGTCGCCCAGCAGCGTCAGACCGGCGCAGCGCGGGCACCACGAGCCGCCGCGGATCCTCGACGCCCTGGCGACCCACTCGTGGCCCTCGGCGCAGCGCCAGCGCAGCGGGGCCTTCGTGTCGGACATGGTTTTGGACAGCAGCTCCCCGCCGAGCGCCCGGGCCCGGCGCTGCATCTGCGCGTGCGAGACCCGCTCCGTGCCGGCGCAGATCGGGCACCACGAGCCGGTGCGGATGATGCGGCCCTGCGTGGTCCACTCGTGGCCCGCGGCGCACTTGAAGCGCATCGGCGCGGTCAGGTCGATGCACTCGTCCTCGAGGCACACGCCGCCGTGCTCGCGGCTGCGACGGCGCAGGTCGGCGAGGTACGCGGCGCGTAGCTGCGGGCTGCGAGTCGGCACGCGGGGCATGATAACACCGGCGCGCGATTTCGTCCCGGCGGATCCTCGGCCGCGCTGGCGACCCGCCCCGCTGCGAGGAACAGGTGCCATCGACCCGCGTGCGGCGCTACCATCTCGGGCGTCCTGCGCGGCTCGCAGGATCCGACAGGAGCGACGGTCCCGTGCACGACACATCTCATCCACGCCGGCCCTCCTTCTGCGGTCGATACGCCCGGGTCGTGCTCGTCTGCGGCTCCCTGGCGGCCCCCCTGGCCGCGCCCGCGGTCGCCGACGCCTGCAGCCCGGCCCCGTGCGACGTCGGCTCGCAGGTCCCGACGAACCTCGCGGTCGTCCCCGCCAACCTCCCGGGGATCTTCTGGCGCACCGATAACGACGTCGATGCCGGCCCGGAGAGCGTCCGCCTCGTCCGCGTCGCGGATGCGCACGAGGTCCCCGTCGAGGTGGTCGTGCTCGGCGCGGGTCGCCACGAGATCGCGGTCCTCGAGCCGCTCGCGCCGGACGCCGAGCACACGCTCATCCTCGGCAGCGTCTGCTTCGGGACCGGCCTCGCCGACGACGGCGCGCCGCAGTTCACGCTCAAGACCGCGGGCGAGTCGCCGCTGCCGGGCGCCGACCTCGGCGAGCTGATCGCCGGCGAGCCCATGCGCGGCGACCTGGAGCTGGCCAGCATCAATGGTGGCTGCTCCGAGCCGATAGATTCGGCGTACGTCGAGGTCGCGATGACCCTCGCCGCCGCCGTCGGCCCGTGGAAGGATGTCCTCGTATTCGAGACCCGCGTCGACGGCGAGCTCTGGGCCCCGTCAGGCTTCTTGCCGCTGGCGCCGCCCGAGGGCGAATCTTGGCTCGGTCGCGGCGTCGATCGGGTGTACGCGACGTGCGAGGCGGGCGAGGGCGTCGTCGACCCGTCGCTGTCTCCGGGCGCCCACCTCGTCGAGATGCGGGCCCGCATCCCGGGCACCGACATCGTCCTCACCTCGAGCGAGGTCGAGGTGCTCCTCAGCTGCGCCGAGTCCGGGTCCACCGGCGGCGACGCGGGCTCGACCGCTGGCACGTCGACCGACACGTCGACCGACACGTCGGCCGGAGCGTCGACCGGCGACGGCGAGACGACGCAGACCGCGGCGCCGACCGGGGGGCCCACGGGACCCGACGGGGACGCGAGCACCACGGCGGCCGACGACACCGGCGGCGAGTCCGACCCGGACAAGGGGTGCTCCTGCCGGGCGCCGGCGGACGACCCGGCGACGCCGACGCTGGCGGTCGTGCTCCTCGCCGGGCTCGCGCGTCGCCGCGGCCGGGCGCGCCCGGTATCATCGTAGTTTTGCGGGGTCCGGGCGGCCGGCGAAGCGCGGGCCGCGGGGGTCGCGTAGCGAGATACCACGCGGCCGGCGTGATCATTGCAGCTTCACGGGCTCTGCGCGCGGCTGGACAGGGCTGGGGACGGCCTGTAACGTCGCGGCGTGCGCTGGTACCAGCCGTTTCTCACCGCCGTGCAGGACCTCGATCGGGCGGTCGATCGGCTGGCCGAGCGGTTCCACGAGCACGTGACGCCGGCGGTGCAGGAGGCGGCGGGGCGGCTGGAGCGGGCGATCGACGGGGCGGGGGAGCGGGTCCGCGGGTCCGCGAGCGAGTCGACGGCCGGCCTCGACGAGCGCTGGCAGCGGTTCATGGTCGAGCGCGTCGACCCGCTGTTCGGCAAGGCGCGGACGGAGCACCTCGACGAGATGGGCGGGCTGGAGATCAGCCCGCAGGAGGTCGCGCTGAACCGTCAGATCGCGTACACGGCGATCGCGGTGCTCGCGCTGACCGTGGGCGGGGCGATCTTCCCGGCGTCGCTGTATCTGTCGGTGCCGCTGTCGTTCACGATGATGCTGCCGGCCTACGACATGGCGATCAAGTCGGTGAAGAAGCAGCGCCGGCTGACCTACCACGTCGTCAGCGCGCTCAACGTGACCGGCATCTTCATCGGCGGCTATTACACGCCGGCGATGGCGGCGACGCTGTTCTTCTTCATGGGCGAGAAGCTGCTGATGGTCACGCAGGACCGCTCGCAGAAGGGGCTGATCTCGGTGTTCGGGAGGCAGCCGAACGCGGTGTGGCTGCTGATCGACGGCGTCGAGGTCGAGCGGCCGTTCGACAAGGTGTTGCCGGGCGACATCGTCGTGGTCAACGCCGGGGCGCCGCTGCCGGTCGACGGCACGGTGGTCGAGGGGCTGGCGTCGATCGACCAGCAGATGCTGACCGGCGAGGCGCAGCCGGTCGAGAAGGCCGTGGGCGACGTCGTCTACGCGTCGACGGTGGTGCTCGCGGGCAAGATCCACGTCCGCGTCGACCGGGCCGGCGACGAGACCGTCGCCGCCAAGATCGGCGAGATCCTCAACCGCACGGCCAGCTATCAGCTCGACCTGCAGTCGCGCGGCAGCAAGATCGCCCACGACTCCGCGGCGCCGACGCTGGCGATCGCGGGGCTCGGGCTGGTGACGCTGGGCGGGGAGGCCGGGCTGGCGCTGCTCAACTCGTCGTTCGGCGTGACGGTCCGGATCAGCGCGCCGATCACGATGTTGAACCTGCTCAACATCGCGGCGCAAAACGCGATCCTGCTCAAGGACGGGCGCTCGCTCGAGCTGCTGTCGGAGGTCGACACGGTGCTGTTCGACAAGACCGGGACGCTGACGGTCTCGCAGCCGCACGTGGCGCAGATCCACAGCGTCGGCGGCTTCGACGGCGAGCGCCTGCTGACCTACGCGGCGGCGGCGGAGTATCGTCAGACCCACCCGATCGCGCTGGCGCTGGTGGCCGAGGCGAAGGCGCGGCGGCTCGCGCTGCCGGACATCGAGAACGCGCGCTACGAGGTCGGCTACGGCATCCTGGTCGAGTTCACCGATCACACGATCCAGGTCGGCAGCGACCGGTTCATGGAGCGCTCGGGGATCGCGATCCCGGCGGAGATCCAGGCGCAGCGGGCCGCGAGCCACGCGCGCGGCCACTCGTTGATCATGGTCGCGGTCGACGGCGCGCTGGCGGGGGCGATCGAGCTGCAGCCGACGGTCCGCCCGGAGGTCGCCGAGGTGCTCGCGGCGCTGCGCAAGCGCGGGCTCAAGCTGATGATCATCTCCGGCGACCAGGAGGAGCCGACGCGCCGGCTGGCGGAGGCGCTCGGCATCGACCGCTACTTCGCCAACGTGCTGCCCGAGGGCAAGGCCGGGCTGGTCGAGCAGCTGCAGGCGGAGGGCCACGCGGTGTGCTTCATCGGCGACGGCATCAACGACTCGATCGCGCTCAAGAAGGCCAACGTGTCGGTGTCGCTGCGCGGCGCGACGACGGTCGCCACCGACGCGGCGCAGGTGGTGCTGATGCAGGAGAGCCTGCGCCAGGTGCCGTACCTGTTCAGCCTGTCGGACGACATGGAGCGGGCGCTCAAGGCCGGCAACGCCGCGGGCATGATCCCGGGCGCGATCAACGTGGCCGGGGTGTTCCTCGCCGGCTGGGGCTTTTATCACGCGCTCATCCTCAACATGGTCAGCATGTCGGTGGCGATGGGCATCGCGATGTACCCGATGTACAAGCACCGCAAGGCGATGGCCGAGGCGCGCGAGGCCGCGGCGGAGCCCTCGGTCACGGCGGAGCCGTCGCTGGTGGCGGCGCCCGCCTGAGATCCTCGACCCACAAACGATCAAGCGATCATTGGCGATGACGAATACGACCGAACATGACGTGATTGTCGTCGGCGGCGGGCCCGGGGGCTCGACGCTGGCATCCTTCGTGGCGATGAAGGGGCACCGGGTGCTCCTGCTCGAGGAGGCGAAGTTCCCGCGCCACCAGATCGGCGAGTCGCTGCTGCCGGCGACGGTGCACGGGATCTGCGGGATGCTCGGGCTGTCGCAGGAGATCGCGGCGGCAGGGTTCCCGCGCAAGCGCGGCGGCACGTTCCGCTGGGGCAAGAGCCAGGAGCCGTGGACCTTCGCCTTCACGAAGAACCCGGCCGACCCGTACGGCTTCGCCTATCAGGTCGAGCGCGACCGCTTCGACGAGATGCTGCTGCGCAACGCCGCGCGCAAGGGCGTCGACGTCCGCGAGGAGCACCACGTGACCGAGCTGCTGCGCGAGGACGGCCGGGCCGTCGGCGTCCGCTACCGCGACCGCGAGGGCGTCGAGCACGTCGCGCGCGCGCGCTACGTCGCGGACACGTCGGGGCACCGCTCGCGGATGTCGAACATGGTCGGCGAGCGCGTGTACTCGCGGTTCTTTCAAAATGTCGCGCTGTACGGCTACTACGAGCACGGCAAGCGGCTGCCGGCGCCGAACGAGGGCAACATCCTGTGCGCCGCGTTTCGCGACGGGTGGTTCTGGTACATCCCGCTGTCGGACACGCTGACGAGCGTGGGCGCGGTGGTCTCGCGCGAGGCGGCGGAGGCGATGAAGGACGGGCACGAGGCGGCGCTGCAGCGGTTCATCGCGGCGTGCCCGATCATTCAGGAGCACCTCGCGGGGGCGACGCGGGTGACCGAGGGCAAGTACGGCGAGATCCGGGTGAGGAAGGATTACTCGTACTGCAATACCAAGTTCTGGGGGCCGGGCATCGCCCTGGTCGGCGACGCCGCGTGCTTCATCGACCCGGTGTTCTCGTCGGGCGTGCACCTGGCGACCTACTCGGCGCTGCTGGTCGCCCGCGCGATCAACTCCTGCCTGCGCGGGGCCCTCGGCGAGGAGCGGTGCTTCCGCGAGTACGAGATGCGATACCGCCGCGAGTTCGGCAATTTCTATCAGTTCCTGATGGCGTTCTACGACATGAACCAGGAGACGGACTCGTACTTCTGGTCGGCGCGGAAGATCGTCAACACCGACGAGCGCGACAACGAGGCGTTCGTGCGCCTGGTCGCCGGGCGCTCGGAGGTCGACGAGCCGGCGTTCTACGAGTCGCAGGCATTCTTTGAAGAGCGCGAGGGCTTCGGCCCGTGGATGGAGCAGGCGCTCAATCCTTCCGCCGCGCGCGAGCCGGGGCCGCGGGGCGCACCGGCGCCGCGGCGGGTGGCGGGGGGCTTCGACGCGGCCGACTTCATGGCCGGCTTCACGTCGGAGATCGCGCAGCTGCAGGCGCAGGCGCGGCTCGGCGAGCGCCGCGGGGCCGAGGCGCCGCTGCAGCGCGGCGGGCTGGTGCCGTCGCGCGACGGGCTCGAGTGGCAGTCGGCGTGATCGTGCATGCGCCTTAGCGGCGCAGGGTCGTGATCGGGCGGCACTGCAGCAGGTGCAGGCGCCCGTCCGCGAAGGCGCACTCGAGGTCGACGGGCCAGCCCATGGTCGCCTCGAGGCGCAGCGCGAGCTCGCCGAGGGCGCGCAGCTGCTCGTCGGCGAGGCAGGGGCGCGCGCGCAGGGTGCGGAGCACCGGGACCTCGCGGGTGCCGGCGTCGGCGCGGACGGTCATCTTCGCCTTGTCGCCGAGGCGAAAGCGCAGGGTGGCGAGGTCGCTGCGGCGCAGCACCCACTCGTCGGGCGTGACGAGGCCGCCGACGACGCTCTCGCCGAGGCCCCAGTTGGCGTCGATGACGAGCTCGTCGCTCGCGCCGCTCGCGGGGTGGACGCTGAACACGACGGCGGCGACGTCGGCGGGCACGAGCTGCTGGACGAGCACGCCGACGCCGCCGCCGGCGACGCCGTGCTCGCTGCGGTACGCGAGCACGCGGGGGTCCGCGGCGGACGCCCAGCAGCGCGCGATCGCGGCGAGGATGTCGGGGACGCCCTGGACGTTGAGGCACGACAGGAACATGCCGGCGAACGAGGCGCTGGCGCCGTCCTCGTCGACGGCCGACGAGCGGACCGCGACGACCGGATCGGCCCCGCAGCGGGCGGCGAGCTCGGCGTGGGCGTCGGTGACGGCGCGGACCAGGGCCTCTGGAACAGGCTCGCGGCCGGCCCAGCGGGCGTGCGCGGCGGCGGTCAGGCAGAAGCCCGGCGGGACCGGGAACGCGGCGGCGAGCCGGCCGAGGTTCGCAGCCTTGCCGCCGACGACGCGCGGGTCGTCGCAGCCGGGTCGGTCGAGCCAGAGGATGTCGGGCGTCATCGGGTTCACTTCGCGGTGAGGCGGACGGGCAGGCTGCTGTAGCCGGCGAGGAAGTTGGAGTAGAGGCGGCGCGGCGGGCCGGCGAGCTCGATGGTCGCGGTGGTCTCGACGAGCGCGTGGAGCAGCGCGGCGAGCTCGATGCGCGCGAGCTGGGCGCCGAGGCAGAAGTGGTGGCCGAGGCCGAAGGCCAGGTGGCGGTTGGGCCGGCGCGCGAGGTCGAGGGTGTGCGGGTCGGCGAACTCGTCGGGGTCGAAGTTGGCGGCGCAGTTCCAGACGCTGACGGTCTGGCCGGCGGCGATCGTGCGGCCGGCGAGCGAGCGTTCGGCGCTGGCGGTGCGGCCGGCGTGGAGGGTCGGGGTGGTCCAGCGCAGCAGCTCCTCGACGGCGGTGTCGACGGAGACCTCGCCGGCGCGCAGGCGCTGCCACTCGCCGGGGAACTCGGCGAGGGCGGCGAGCGTGCCGATCAGGGCGAGGCGCGAGGTCTCGTCGCCGCCGAGCAGCAGGCTGTAGCAGTTGAGCAGCAGCTCCTGCTGCGACAGCGCGAGCGGCTCGCGGGTGAGCTGCAGGAGCAGGCCGAGGACGGTGTCGTCGGCGGCGGCGTCCTTGCGGGCGCGGGCGAGCCTGGCGAAGTACATCAGGATCTCGTTGCGGGCGACGCGGGCGTCGAGGTCGGTGGCGTCGGGCGTCTCGGCGGCGAGGGCGGCGCGGGCGTGCACGAGCAGCGGTCGCCGGTCGGCCTCGGCGATCTTCATGAGGTCGCAGATCGCGGCGAGCGGGATGTGCTCGGCGACGTCGCTGGCGAAGTCGCAGGTGCCGCGGTCGACGGCCGCGGCGACGAGGGCCCGCGTCGACCGGGCGATCTCCGCGGCCAGGTCGCGCAGCGCGACCGGCGTGAACGCGCGCAGCAGGCGGCGCCGGATCTCGAGGTTGCGCGGGCCGTCCGA
>Ga0075163_10005116_pt1 | contig 17531 bp, 11 predicted proteins | sample JI1023141ADNA_FD_71478 | JGI IMG/M metagenome (GOLD analysis project Ga0075163, IMG submission 71478) | Wastewater effluent complex algal communities from Wisconsin, to seasonally profile nutrient transformation and Carbon sequestration -... | ecosystem: Engineered > WWTP > Effluent > Algae...
GTGATCTACGGCCAGACGGCGTTCGGCCTGTCGCGCTCGCTCGGCATCCCGCGCGGCAAGGCCGGCAGCTACATCAAGGCGTACCTCGAGAAGATCCCCGGCATCACGCGCTACCTCGACGAGCTGGTCGACATCGCCGACCAGCGCGGCTTCGCGGAGACCATCTTCGGCCGGCGCCGCCGCATCCCCGAGCTGTCGCGCAAGGGCGCGGCCCGCAGCTACGGCGAGCGCATCGCCCGGAACACGCCGATCCAGGGCAGCGCGGCCGACATCATGAAGCGGGCGATGATCGCGGTCGAGTCGGCGATGGCGAACATCCCGTGGGCGCAGATGCTGCTCACGGTCCACGACGAGCTGATCTTCGAGTGCGAGGAGGGGCGCGTCGACGAGCTGATCGGGATCGCCAGGCCGCTGATGGAGAAGGCGGCCGACCTCAGCGTGCCGCTGCACGTCGATGCGGGGCGGGGCAAGAGCTGGGCGGCCTGCAAGGGCTAGGGCCGCGGCGGGCCGCTCGGTTCAGCGCGCGCGAGAGAAACGCCGCGCATTCACTGTTCCGCGGGCCGGTCGCGGCCGCGATGGTCAGCGCCGCGGGCGGCTGGTACACGTCGTATACGATGATGATGGAAATGTTCGGCGGCGTGTTCGTGATGATGCTGTTCGCGTACAGCCTCATCCCCCTGTTCCCGTTCGTGTACGTGGTGCTGCGCTGGCGTCAGGCGCGGGAGGGCGAGCCGGCGGATCCGCAGCTCGGGCTCAAGGTCGCGCTGCATTACTTCGCGACGCTCGGGATGCACGTCGTGCTGATCGCGCTGGTCGCGGTGCTGTACAGCTTCCTGGTCGACAGCAAGTTCGCGCAGGAGATGATGATGCGCAGCGGCGGCGGCCTGCTGATCGGCGGCGGCGTGGTCTACGGCGTCCACCGGGCGATGCTCGCGCGCGTGACCGACTCGGCGCGCCGGCCCAACGTGGCGCGGGTGTTCGCGGGGCTCAACGTCGTGCTGTGCGGGCTCATCGGCATGAGCGCGCTGATCATCGCCTCGGTCATGCTGTGCCAGGAGCACGTGTCCGAGGACGGGCTGAAGATCGCGTTCGTGCTGATGCTCGTGTATCTCGGGGCCTGGGGCCTGCACGCGCGCCGGCTGATCGGCTACATCGAGGCCGCGAAGCCGGTCGCGTGATCACTCGGCGGGCTGCGACGCGGGCGTCGGGGCCATCGCGGCCTCGACGGCCTCGATGAAGCCGTCGGGGTCCTCGAAGGACACGTAGATGTCGCGGCATTTCAGCGGGACCAGCGACTGCATGCGCAGCGACTCCCGGAAGTGCACGCACACGATGCCCTCGAGGCCGCCGATGAGGCCGAGCTTCTTGTCGAGGCCGATGCGCAGGCCCATGCCCATCCACCACGGCCAGCTCGACCGGCTGACGTGCTCGACCTGCGCGAGCGGGAAGGTGTGGTCGAAGAGGGCGCCGAACTGCAGGCGCAGCTGGCCGCCCTCGACGGTGGCCACGGCCTTGGGTCCGCGGACGCCGAACGGCCACAGCAGCGGGGTCAAGAGCGGCGTGATGCGGATCGGAAAGTCCATGGCGAGCCCGGGGGGAGCCGAACCATAGCACCGCGACGCGACTCGCAAATTTCCCGCCGGACCGCTAGCGTGAAGGTGCGTGTCCACGCCCATCACGAACCCGCCCCGAACGTCCGAGGCCGCCGCCGCCACGCTGGCCAGGATCCCCATTCCGGCGGCGCTGCTCGAGGTTGCGCAGGTGCTGCACGACGCCGGTCACGAGGCGGTGGTCGTCGGCGGCGCCGTGCGTGACGCGTTGATCGGGCGCGCGCCCGGCGACTGGGACCTCGCGACCAGCGCCACGCCGGCGGAGGTGCAGGGCCTGTTTCGCCGGACCATCCCGACCGGCATCGAGCACGGCACGGTCACCGTCGTCCACGGGCGCGGCGACGAGCGCGTGCAGACCGAGGTCACGACGTTCCGCGGCGAGGGCAGCTACGACGACGGGCGTCGGCCGAGCGAGGTCCGGTTCCTGCGCGAGCTCGAGGACGACCTCGCGCGCCGCGACTTCACGGTCAACGCGTTCGCGTGGAACCCGATCACGGCGGTGTTCACCGACTGCTTCGGGGGGCTCGCGGACCTGCACGCCGGGGTGATCCGGGCGGTCGGGGACGCGCGGCAGCGGTTCCAGGAGGACGGGCTGCGGGCGATGCGGGCGGTGCGGCTGTGCGCGACGCTCGAGTACCGCCTCGACCCGGCGACGCAGGACGCGATCGGCGGGGCGCTCGACATCCTCGACCGCGTCAGCCGCGAGCGCGTGCACGTCGAGCTGTTCAAGCTGCTGGGCTCGCGACGGCCGTCGCTGGGGCTCGCGCCGATGGCCGAGTCGGGGATCTGGGCGCGGGTGCTCGCGCCGCTGCCGGCGGCGGAGGTCGAGGCGGCGATCTCGGCGGTCGAGCTGATGCGCCCGGATCCGGTGGTCCGGCTCGCGCGGCTGCTGTGGCCGCTGCGCGGCGAGCGGGCGCGCGTCGAGGCGATCGTCGACGGCCTCAAGCCGAGCCGCGACGAGCGGGCCCGCGTCCTGGCGCTCACCGACCCGGCGATCGCCCCGCTCGGCAAGCTGCGCGAGCCGGCGGAGATCCGGCGGCTCGCGGCGGCGCTCGGCCGCAAGCACCTCGCCGACGCCACCGACCTGCTCGCGCGCGAGTGGGCCCAGGTCGTCACGATCGAGGAGGCCTGCCGCGGCGCCGCGCTGGCCGTCGCCGACCTGGCGATCGGCGGCAAGGACCTCGTCGCCGCCGGCGTCGCCGCGCCCGGCCCCGGGCTCGGCAAGCTGCTCGCGGCGCTGCTCGACTGGGTGATCGAGGCGCCCGCGCGCAACACCGCGGAGGCGCTGCTCGAGCGGGCGCGCGCGCTGACCGCGACCTGAGCGTCCGGCGCGAAGTCAGGGCTGTCGCGGGGGACATGTCCCGTGGGACATGCCCGGCGGGACATGTCGCGTGGGACATGTCCCGCGGGTCAGGCGTCAGCCGCGGGTGTACTCGAGCGCGAGCTCGTTCTCGGGGTCGAGGTAGAGCGCGCGGTCGAAGCACTCGGCGGCCTCCTCGGCGCGGCCGAGGCCGACGTAGATCGCGCCGCGGTAGGCGTGGATGATCGGGAGGCCGGGCTCGGCCTGCTCGGCCCAGTCGAGCAGCTCGAGCGCGTGCGGGGCGCTCGAGGGGTCGTTGCCGCTGGCGCGGAAGCGGGCGAAGGCGAGGTGCGCGTGGAGGTCGGGGAGGTCGAAGCCGTTGGCGTAGGCGTCCTCGAACAGCGCGACGGCCTGGTCGTAGTCGCCCTCGCGCATCGCCTCCTCGCCCTGCGAGAAGCGGGTGGCGCCGAGGGCCTCCGCGCTCTCGATGCCGCCGGCGACCTGGAAGCCGCGGTCGGTGTCCTCGTCGCTGCCGCGGGGCAGGTCGTCGTCGCCGAGGTCGGGGTCGCCGAGGTCGGGGTCGCCGAGGTCGGCGTCCTCGTCGAGGGCGGGCTCGTCCTCGAGCCCGGCGTCGCCGAGGTCGGCGTCGGCGTCGAGGTCGAGGTCGTCGAGGTCGGGCAGCTCCTCGCCGTCGGCGAGCACGAGGTCGTCGTCGAGGTCGCCGAGCAGGTCGTCCTCGGCGCCGAGCGGCGGCGGGCCCTCGTCGTCGGTGTACTCGTCGCCCTCGGCCGGGAGGGCGCCGAGCTCGGCGGGCTCGGCGAGGTCGATGTCGGGCAACCCGGCGCTGGTGTCGGTCAGCGAGGAGTCGGTGATCAGCACCTCGTCGTCGTCGGGCGCGGGCTCGTCGTCGGCGGGCTCGTCGTCGCCGGCGGCGGCGTCGTCGGCGGTCGCCTCGTCGGCGGTCGCGTCGTCGTCGAGGGGCAGGTCGTCGTGCCCGGGGGCGTCGAGGGGCAGGTCGTCGTCGTCGGCCTGCGCGGCGAGGCCGTCGTCGTCGCCGGCGTCGCCGAGGCCGTCGTCGTCGAGGCCGTCCTCGAGCATCTCCTCGTCGTCGAGCATCTCGATCTCGTCGTCGATGTCGCCGAGGTCGTCGCCGAGGTCGGCACCGAGGTCGTCACCGAGGTCGGGGTCGTCGGCGAGGTCGTCGAGCGGCTCGGGCGTGGGCGCGGGCGCGGGGGCCGGGCGGGGGCCGGGCGGGGCGCCGAGGGTGGGAGCGCCGAGGGTGGGCGCGCCGACGGTGGGGGCGCCGAGCGGAGCGCCGAGGGTGGGGGCGCCGAGCGGAGCGCCGAGGGTGGGGGCGCCGAGGGTCGGGCGCGGCAGGCCGGTCGGCGGGGTCGGGGTCGGCCGTGCGGGCTGGGCCTGCGGCAGCGGCGAGCGCCCGGAGTCGGGCTTCGTCGGCGCGGGGGACCGGCTCGAGTCGGGCCTGGTCGGCGCGGGGGACTTGCTGGAGTCGGGCCGGGCGGGCGGCGGCGACTTGCCGGAGTCGGCGCGGCCGGTCGACGGCTGCGGGAGCACGCTCTTGACCGAGTCGGGCTTGACCGGCGTGGGCTCGGGCGTGGTGCTCGCGGTCTTGCCGCGATGGGTGTGCACGAGGTCGCTGAAGTCGGTCTCGTCGTCGGCCGCGCGCAGGTCGCCGAAGTCGGTCTCGTCGAGCGGGGACACCCGCGACGCGGGCGTCGGCGTCGGCGCGGGGGCGGTCGCGCGGACGTTGAGCGGGTTGAGGTTGCGCTCGCCGCTCTGGCCGCGCAGGACGCGGGCGTCGGCGACGATGCTCTCGTCGACGTCGAGGCCGCGGAACATCTCCTCGTCCTCGGTCGGCAGGACCGGGACGCGGGCGTTGCGGCCGGTGACGTTGGCGGGCGCGCTGCCGGGCAGCTTGTTGGGCAGCGGTGTGTCCTCGTACTCGGTGATCGCGCTGAGCTGCTCGAACTTCGGGGTGATGACGTCGTCGGCGAGCGTCGGCGGGGTGAGGTTCGGGCGCGGCGGGGCGAGGCGGCGGTTTTGCCGATCCTCGCCGGGCTCGACCACGCCGGCCGCGATCAGGCCGAACAGCAGCGTCGAGACCTGCGGGACCTCGGGGTCGGTCTTCTTGGCGAGCAGCTCGTCGACGGTGCGGCTGCCGTCGAGGCAGCGCAGGAAGTACAGCTCCTCGGGCAGCAGGTCGATCGGCGTGGCGTCGGCGGCCCAGCGCGCGTGCACGACCGGGTAGCGGTCGGCGAACGGCTTGAGCGCCGCGCGGGCGCGCTCGTCGGTCCAGCGCTCCTGCACGCCGGCGACGATCACGGTCTCGACCGGGGTCTCGAGCGCGAGGCCGGTCGCCGGTCCGCTCGGCTCGCCGCCGAGCTTGAACTGGAAGCGGCCGTCCTCCCACCCGAAGATCTCGAACAGCTTGATGCGGACCTGCTCGTCGAGCCCGTAGCGCAGGTTGCCCTCCGACAGGATGCCCATCTCGACCAGCAGCTCGCCCTGCTTCTTGCCGGTGCGACGGATCGCCTCGAGGGTGTTGTCGCACTGCTCCTGCGTGATCAAGCCCTGGTCGGTGAGGATCTGCCCGAGGAACTCCTGGGGCATGTTGGAGCGCACGATCGTCGGCCGACCGTCGACGAAGAACACCACCTTCTTGGTCTCCCCGGCCAGCAGGTAGAGGTTGCCGGTCGTGCGCGTGCGGGCGATGTCCCGCACCAGGAAGGCGAAGGGCACTCGCTTGAGGGATCCCTTGGCCGGGAACCCGAGGTCGCTGTCGGTGGGCGCTTGGGTGGGCATGGTCTCGGCCTGCGAGGCGGCAGGGCGGCCCAGGATACCGCGGTCCGCCCGGGTCCGGGGGCCCCCGACGCGGCCGGGCGGGCCGCGGCCTCGCGCCCTCGGCCGAGCTCCGGGCGCTCGCGCGGGGGGCGCGCGAAAACGGCCGCGCGCCGCGTGAGCGCCCTGTGGGCGGCCGCAGAGGCCAGAATCTGACCGAAAGGACAGGCGCCCCGGAGGCGCGGGCGGATCTGCTAGCTTGCGGCGCATGTCGCTGGTCGCCGTCATCCTCGCCGCGGGCAAGGGCACCCGCATGGGCTCGGATCTGCCGAAGGTCCTGCACCCGCTGCTCGGCGAGCCGCTGGTCGTGCACGCGATCCGGGCGGCGCGGGCGGCCGGGGCGGCGCGGGTCGTCGTGGTCGTCGGGCACGGCGCGGCGCTGGTCCGCGGCGCGCTGGCGCCGTTCCCCGGGCTGGAGTTCGCGCTGCAGGCCGAGCAGAAGGGCACCGGACACGCGGTGCAGCAGGCCCTGCCGGCGCTCGCGGACCACGCGGGGGACGTGCTGATCCTGAGCGGCGACGTGCCGCGGCTGCGCGCGGCGACGCTGGAGAGGTTGGCCGGGGCCTGCGCGGGCAGCCCGGGGCGCCTGGCGCTGGCGACCTTCGTGCCGGCGGACGCGCGAGGCTACGGGCGCATCGTCCGCGACGCGGCCGGGCGGGTCGCGGCGATCGTCGAGGAGCGCGACGCGAGCGCGGAGCAGCGGGCGATCCGCGAGTGCAACGCGGGGGTCTACTGCGCCGGGGTGGCGCTGCTGCGCAACGAGCTGCCGACCCTGGGCGCCGCCAACGCGCAGGGAGAGATCTACCTGACCGACCTGGTCGCGCGGGCGGCCGGGCAGGGGGTCGCGGCGCTCGAGGTCCCCGAGGCCGAGGTCGCCGGCGTCAACACGCCGGAGCAGCTCGCGGCGCTCGAGGCGGCGGCCCGGGCCGAACGCGCGTGAGCCCGGCGCAGCGCTCGCCTCGCCGACCTGACCCTCGGGACAGCTGTCTCTCGGGACCTGTCCGATGGGACAGATTGAAAGACGAGGCCGGAGCCCGGTGATCTCAGGCGAGGCCGGCGGCCTCGTCGACCTGGCGGCGGAGGTCGTGGATGTCGAAGGGCTTCTCGATGAAGCGGTCGCAGCCGGCGGCCATGGCCTGGGTGCGCTCGCGCTTCATGACGCTGGCGGTGACGGCGAGGACGGGGATGCGGGCGATCTCCGGGCTGCGGCGGATGGCCTGGACGACCTCGATGCCGCTGATGCCGGGGAGGTCGAGGTCGAGGAGGACGACGTCCGGGCGGCGCTCGCGGACCATCTCGAGGCCGCTGATGCCGTCCTTCGCGCCGAGCACCTCGTACTTGCCCGACCACTCGAGGATCTTGCGCGCCAGGGCGAAGTTGCTCGGGTTGTCCTCGATGTAGACGACGAGCTTGGTGCCGGGCACGGCGCAGAGTGTAGCGAAGGACGGGGCCGGTGGGCGCCCGTCGGCCGGCAGCCACCGCGCACGTGGCCTGCAGTACACTCCCGGCCGATGGCTGGCTCCACCGCCCCCGCGACTCGAGGCCCGCGCCTCGCGACCGGGCCGCGGCTGGGTTGGGGGCTCGGTGCCGCCATGGGGGCGCTACACGCCACCGCGTGGGCTGCACCTGCGTCAGCCGCATCAGCCGTGTCATCCGCATCATCCGTATCATCCGCCCCGGCGACCCCGGACGTCGGCGCGACGGCGGTGCCGGCGACGGAAGTGCGAAGCGTGAAGCTCGTGGCGCTCGAGGTCGTCGGCAACGAGCAGGTGGCGGACACGCAGGTGCTGGATCTGCTGGCGGCGGAGGACCTGCGGGTCGGCGCGGTGCTGCTGTGGCCCGACGACGCGCGCGTGCGGCGGGCGCAGGCGCGGCTGCTGGCGACCGGGAGCTTCGAGCGGGCGACGATCAAGCTCAGGCCGGTGCCCGGGGTCGAGGGCGAGGCGCGGCTCGAGATCGAGGTCGAGGAGCGCGGCAGCCTCGCGGTCACCGACCTGTACCTCGGGACATCCCGCATGACGCCGTTTCACGGCGGCTTTCAGGTGCTCGAGCGCAACTTCCTCGGGCGTGCGATCCGCATCGGCGGCGGGCTGGTGTGGGGCACGCTGCCGCGGCAGATCGCGCGCAGCCGCCGGCAGCAGGCGCTGCGCGTGTTCATCGAGGCGCCGCGGCTGCGCGGGACCCGGTTCGGGCTCGGCGGGACGTTCTATGTCCACTCGGCGAGCGAGCCGTACCGCGTCGCCGGGGCCGCGGGCGACCCGGACCCGAAGCTGTTTCGCACCGTCGACTACGGGCGCGTCGGCGGCTTGCTCGGGACGACCTTCGCGGTCACGAGCAGCCTGGTGCTCGGCATCGACTACCGGTTCGAGCGCGTCGACGCGCAGGTGCCGGGCGCGGCGAGCTACGTGCGGCCGGACGGCGTGACGGAGGCGGTCGACCTCGACCTGCAGCGCGGGGTGCACCTGCTGACGTCGGCGAACTTCGGGCTCAACTACGACGGGCGCGAGGAGGCGGCGCGGCTCGGCAAGGGGGTGCGCTTCGCGGTCGAGCTGCAGCTGAGCTCGCCGCTGGTCGGGAGCAGCTACGAGTACATGAAGCTGGTCGCGGGCGGGGCGTACACGTTTCGCCTGCCGTGGAAGCACTGGATCACGCCGAGCCTGGTCGCGGGCCAGATCGCCGGGCGAGCGCCGCGCTTCGAACGATTCTACGCCGGCGACCTCAGCGAGTGGACGCCGGGGCGCGAGCTCGGGATCATCTACTCCACGCGCGGGCCGATCGACGTGTTCGGGACCGGCGTCGACACCCGGCTGTTCGGCTCGCTGTTCGCCCGCTTCGACCTCGAGTACGTGTGGCCGCTATTTACCCGCAACCGCGTGCGCGGCGTCAAGGGCGGGGCGCTGTTCTGGTCGACGGGGATCTTCACGTTCGCGGGCGACGCGGCGGAGCGCAAGCTGCAGCGCGCGGCCGGAGGCGTGGCCGCGCCGGTCGGCTTCAACGCCAACTTCGGGCTGCGGCTCGAGACGGCGATCGGCACCGTCGACCTGAGCGTCGGCAACGTGCTGCGGAGGACGCCGCTGTGAGGCGCCGCGGGTTTTTCGGGCTGGTCGCCGCGCTGCCGCTGCTGACGGCGGCGGGCGGGCTCGAGCTGCTGCGCGCGCGGCGGGCCCGCTTCGAGGAGGTCGGCGACTCGGTGCTGATGACGGTCGCGCTGCCGGAGCTGCTGCTGACCCGCGACGTCGACGCGATGGCCTCGCTCGAGTCGGCGTTTCGCACCCGCCTCGAGTACGAGGTCGCGCTGTATAGGGCCGGCCAGAGCGAGCCGATCGAGCTGCGCCGCGTGACGGTGCTGATCCAGTGGGACCCGTGGAAGGAGCGCTACGTGGTCGAGACCAAGGAGCCGGACCGGACCGCGACGCGCCGCTACTTCGTCGGCCGCGACGAGGCGATCGCGGCGGCGGTGACCCTCGACCGCGTCCGCGTCGCCCGCGCGAGCGCGCTCGAGCGCGGGCCCAAGGCGGTGTACTTCACCACCGTCGTCGGCCAGCGTAACCCGATCGAGAAGGGCCTGCTGTCGCCCGAGGAGGGCGACGGCGACGGCCGCGGGCAGGGCCGCGACCTGTCGGTGTTCTCGCGCTGGGTCGGCATCTTCATCCGCGCGACGCAGGTCGCGGAGAAGACCGTCGCCGTCAAGTCCACCCCAGCCTTCTACCTGGTGCCGCGATGACCGAGCCCCGCGACACCAAGCCCGCCGCGGCGGACGACAGGGCCCCTGCCGACAAACCTGTCCCCGAGGACAGGCCGGCCGGGCGTAGCCGCGTCGCCAAGCCGGGCCGCGGCTCGGTGGTCGGCGAGTCGGTCGGGCCCGGCTGGCTCGGGCGCACGACGCTCGGCCTGCGGGTCTCGCGGATCCGCCTGACCCGCACCGGCCTGCGCATCGTCGTCGGCCCGCGCGTGCCGTGGTGGGGCCGCCTGGAGTCGCGGGTGATCACCGCCCTCGTCGCGCTCGGCATCCTCTGCGTCGGCGCCTCGGCGTACCTCGTGACGCTGACGGTCCAGTACTTCGACAGCATCGTCGTCGCGGCCGCGCGCAAGAGCGACGACGCGGTCGCGGCCGCGCGCCCGCTCTACGACGGCTTCGTCCGCGCCAGCAAGCAGGCCTACCGCGCCCGCGCGGCGGCGCAGGCCCGCGAGCTCGAGCTGGCGATCGCGCGGGTACCTGTCCCCAAGGACAGGCCGGGCGAGCTCGCGGCGCGGGTCTCGGCGCAGCTGACCGCGGCGCTGCAGCGCGAGCAGGACATCGTCGAGCTGCGCCTCGAGGGCCTGCCCGGCGGGCCGGTGCTGGCCGAGCGCCGCGCGCTGCTGCCGGAGGACCCGCTGCAGTGGTTTTGGTTCACGGCCGGGCCCGAGCCGCTCGACCAGGCGCCGGGGGCGGTGCCGGGCGGGCTGCAGCTGACGGCGACCTTCGCCCAGAGCACCGAGATGGACCGCCGCTATCAGGCGCTCGGGGCCTCGAAGCGCGAGCTCGACTACGTCGCGGTCAACGGCACGGTCGTCGACCGCAGCGAGCTCGAGGGCGCGGTCTTCCGCGCGATCGGGGCCGCGAGCGCGCTGGTCCTGATGGTCGCGTTCATCGCCGGCTTTCTGCTCGCGCGCGCGACGACCCGCAAGCTGACGGTGCTCTCGGAGGTGATCCTGCGGGTCGCGGGCGGCGACCTGCGGGCCCGCGTGCCCGACCTCGGCCAGGACGAGCTCGGCCAGCTCGGCGCGGCGTTCAACGGCATGCTCGACGAGCTCGACTCGGCCCAGCGCAAGGTCAGCTACCTGCAGCGCGTCGGCGCCTGGCAGGAGATGGCCCGCCGCATCGCCCACGAGATCAAGAACCCGCTGACGCCGATCCAGCTCGCGGTCCAGCAGCTGCGGGAGAAGGACCCCGGCACGAGCCCGGCCTTCACGCGCATGTTGCTGACCTCGGTCGAGATCGTCGAGGACGAGATCGAGTCGCTGCGCCGCATGGTCACCAGCTTCTCGCGCTTCGCCAAGGTCCCCGAGGTCCAGCTCGCGCCGGTGGAGATCGCCCGCGTGGTCAGCGAATTCGACCGCGCCTACGGCCACCTGACCGAGCGCGAGACCGACGTGCTCGAGGTCCTGCCGGTGCCGCCGGGCCTGACGATCCTCGCGGACAGGCAGCTGCTCAAGCAGTGCCTCGTCAACCTCGTCGAGAACGCGGTGCTGTCGCAGCGCGAGCGCGGCCCCGTGCACGTGCGCGTGTCCGTGCGCCCCGTCCCGCCCGAGCCCGGCGTCGACCCTGACCTGCCCCCGACCGCGCTCGAGCTGCGCGTCGACGACAACGGCCCGGGCATCGAGCCGGAGCGCCGCGAGCGGGTGTTCGAACCCTACGAGACCAACCGCAAGGAGGGCACCGGCCTCGGCCTGGCGATCGTGAAGAAGGTGGTGCTCGACCACGGCGGCGAGGTCCGCGTCGACGACAGCGAGCTCGGGGGCGCTGGCGTCGTCATCCGCCTGCCGCTCCACGCGCCCGAGCCCGCCGCCTGAAGGCCCGGCCGGCCCGGCGCCCGCGTGGGCAGATGTGGGCGGGGTGCATGACCGGGGCCCGCGCGGCCGCGGGCTTGCGCACCCCCGGCGCCTATGCGACGGTTTCGGCTGGACGAGGACAGCAGGCCCCGGGCGTAAGTCCGGGCGTGGGGGTGGCGTGATCCGAGGGGCAAAGGACATGCGCAGCGGCGGACACAGGGCAGCACGGGATCGTCGGGCCGCGGCGTGGATCGCCGCGGCCTCGCTCGCGAGCTGCACCCCGGGCCCGGCCTCGCGCGCGACGACCACACAACCTGGCGCTTCGGACATGTCCCCGGAGACAGGCGGCGACCTCCCGGTCGGGCGCGGCGCGCCGGTCGAGCTGACGGCCGCGGACGGCACGGCGCTGACGCTGCGCTCGCTGGCGGTCCGCGCGGTCGTCGACGAGCCGCTGGCCTTCACCGAGCTGGAGATGGTGTTCGACAACCCGGAGGGCCGCGTGCTCGACGGCCAGCTCGCGGTGGCGATGCCGCCGGGCGCCCGCATCACCCGCTTCGCCCGCGCCGCCGGCCCCAACTGGATCGAGGCGCAGGTGGTCCCGCGGCGGGCCGCGTACGAGACGCTGATCAAGGGCGAGCCGCGCCAGGGCCCGATGCTGGCCGCCGCGATCGGCGAGAAGTTCATCGCCCGCGTCGACGGCATCGCCGCGCGCGAGCCGACCCGCGTCGTCGTCGCCTACGTGGAGGAGCTGCGCGGGCGCAGCGAGCCGTACCGCGTCGCGCTGGCCGGGCTGCCGCGGCTGCGCGAGCTGAACCTGAGCCTGAGCTCGCGCACGCCGGTCAGCCTGTCCGGCGAGCCGGCGCTGACCAAGGCGTCGACGCAGGGGCGCATCAACCACTTCACCGACATCAAGCCGGGGCGCGACCTGACGCTGCACTTCTCGGGCCCGCGCGAGCTCGGCCTGCGCCGCGACGAGATGGTCGTCGCCCGCATCTCGCCGGTGCCGCACGACCACCCGGATCCGATCGACAGCCTGACGGTGCTGTTCGACACCAGCGCCTCGCAGGCGGCGACCTTCCAGGCGCAGATCGACCGGCTCGCGCAGGTGATCGCGGCCGTCGACCGCCGCGTCGCCGCCGACATCCCGCTGCGCGTGCTGGCCTTCGACCAGGGCGTCGACACCGTGTTCGAGGGGCGCATGGCCCAGTTCGACGCGCGCTCGCTGCAGGCGCTGCGCGAGCGCGGGGCGCTCGGCGCGTCCAACCTCGCCGGCGCGCTGCGGGCCGTCGCCAGCCGCGGCGAGCGTCGCTATCAACGGCTGCTGCTGATGACCGACGGCGTGGTCACGGCCGGCTCGCCGGGCGTCGAGGTCGTGCGCGCCGAGGCGGCCCGCCTGCTCGACGCCGGCTTCGTCCGCGTCGACGTGATGGTCGAGGGCGGCGTGCACGACCCCGCGGTCCTGCGCGCGCTGACCGGCGTCTCGGCCGACCACCCGGGCCTCGTGCTGCACACCGCGCTGTCGCCCGACCAGACCGCGCAGCGCCTGATCCGCGGCGTCGTGGCCGACGTCGAGGTCGCGGTCAAGGGCGGCTCGTGGGTCTACCCCGAGCGCTTCGACGCGCTGCAGGCCGGCGACGACGTGCTCGTGTACGCCGGGCTCGACGACGTGGACTCCGACGGGGCCGGCTCCGAATTCGCGATCCAGCTGCGCGGCGGCGAGGTCGACCGCGAGTTCGCGGTGCCGCTCGTCGACACGACGTCGCCGCTGCTGCAGGACGCGTGGTCCGGGGCGCGGGCGGGCTGGCTGATCGAGCAGGCCCGCACCAGCTGCGAGGCGACACGCGCCGGCGCGAGCGACCGCACCGTGTGCGAGGGCTGGCGCCGCCAGGCGCTCGACTGGTCCGCCGACCACCGCGTCGTCAACGACCTCACCGCGATGGTCGTGCTGCCCGCGGCCTCCGACTACGACCGCTTCGGCCTCGACCGCGCCCGCCTGCGCGACGTCCTCGCGGTCGGCCAGTTCGGCCTCGAGTGGCACGTCAGCGGCGCGCCCGACCCCGCCGCCCCGCGCACCGCCAGCGCCGAGCCCTACGCGCTGCGCCCCGAGCTGCGCGGCCCGCTCGCGTGGGACGAGCCGCCCGCGCCCCCGCCGTCGACCGCCGCCGTCCGCCGCGACAGCAGCCAGCGCCACGCGGCCCGCCGCGACCGCCGGCGCGAGCCTGTCCGCGAGGACATGTCCGTACGGCCAGGTCGTGAAGTCGAGGTCCCGGACAAGGACGCCGGCGCGCCGCGCATGGGCCCGCGTCGGACCCCGGAGGACGCGTACGAGGGCAACTTCCTGACGGTGATGAACCTGCTCGCGGCGTGGGACGCCAAGCAGCAGGCGCTCGAGGTCGCGACCCGCTGGCGGCAGGCCCAGCCCGGCGAGGTGATGGCGCTGGTCGCCCTCGGCGAGGCGCTGGAGGCCAACGGCCGCGCCGACCAGGCCGCCCGCGCGTACGGCTCGATCGTCGACCTGTACCCCGGCCGCGCCGACATGCGCCGCCTCGCCGCGGCCCGCCTCGAGCGCCTCGGCGAGCCCTACACGTGGCTGGTGATCGACAGCTACGGCCGCGCGATCGAGGAGAAGGGCGACGACCCGACCGGCTACCGCCTGTTCGCGTTCGCGCTGCTGCGCGCCGGCTACTTCAAGGAGTCGTTCGAGGCGCTCGTCGACGGCCTCGCGTGGGCCCGCTCGGAGCCGCGGACCCGCGCGCTCGAGCCGGTGCTGCTCGAGGACCTCGGCCTCGTCGCCGCGGCCTGGATCCGCCGCTGGCCTGAGCAGGAGGGCTACGTGCGCGAGGCCCTGCGCGTGCACGAGGCCGAGCTGGCGACCCGCCCGTCGCTGCGCTTCGTGCTCAGCTGGGACAGCGAGCTCGCCGACCTCGACCTCCACGTGCGCGACGGCCTCGGCTGGCACGCCTTCTACCGCCACAAGACCCTCGACTCCGGCGGCCGCCTGTCGGACGACATGGACGCGGGCTACGGCATCGAGGCGTTCACGATCGACGGGGCCGCGGCCGCGTTCCCGTACCGCGTCGAGGTCGGCTACTACGCCCGCGGCGCGACCCACGGCGCCGGCAAGCTCGAGATCGTCGAGCACGACGGCAACGGCCAGCTGTACTTCGACGAGCGCCCGTTCGTGGTCCTCAAGCAGCGCGCCTACGTCGACCTCGGCCCGGTCTCCGCGCTGCCGTCGATCGCGGCCGCGTCGCGCTGAACGAGCACATCGACGTTGATCAACGTTGATCCGCTTGATCAACGTCGATCACGCTCGTCGACCGCGCGCTCACTTCGGCGCGGCGGCGGGCTTGGTGTACTTCGTCACGCGCAGCACGGTGCGGTTGTTCTTGGCCCGGCCGGAGGCGGTCATGTTGACCGCGACGGGCCGCGAGTCGCCGAAGCCGACCGCCTTGACGCGGTCGGGGCTGACGCCCTTGCCGAGCAGGTAGTTGCGGATGTTGTCGGCGCGCTCGGTCGTCTTCTGCTTGGGGTTGCCGCGGTCGTCGCTGTGGACCCCGAACTCGATCTCCTCGTACTCCGGGTGCGCGCGCAGGAACGCGGCCAGCTCGTCGAGCAGCGGCAGCGTCTTCGCGCTCGGGCTGTTGCCCTCGTAGCGGATCGGCTTCTTGATGCGCAGCGACTTGCCCTTGGCGCGGATGTTCGGCGTCGCCAGCGGCACCGCGCGCGTCATCGTCTCCTTCAGCGTCACCGCCTGGTCGCCGGCGGCGACGGTGAAGCGGATCGACCTGTCCTCGAAGCCCTCCGCGCGCGCGACCGCGGTGTACTCGCCGGCCGAGAGCTCGAGGCGGACGCGGCCGTTCGCGTCGGCCGCGAACGGCTCGTCGACGCCCTGGCCGGTGACCGCGAGGGTCACGACCACCGGCGCGCCGGCCTCGTCGACGAAGCCGCCGTCGAAGATGCCGGTCGGCGGCGTGTTCGGGACGTCCATGTTGGCGATCAGCTGCGTCTCCTCGCCGGGCTTGACCTCCGCGGTGAACTCCTTGGTCGACTTGTTGGGCATCTCGACCGAGACCGTCACGGCGCCCTCGGGGAAGCGGTAGCTCGTGAAGTTGCCGGCCTCGTCGGTGAGGATCGCGTTGGTCGCCGCGCCCGGGAACCGGACCCTGGCGTCGGCCACCGGCGCGCCGGTGCTGTCGAGCACCTGGCCGACGATGCGCCCGTCGATCACGGCCGGCGGCGGGTTCGGATCGACGACCGCGGTCGGGACCTCCTTGACGACCGGGTTCGGGTCGATCGCCCAGCCGAGCCCGAGGATCACCGACCACGGGGCCACCGGCGGGCCGTACTCGAAGTTCGGCGAGACCAGGCCGATGTCGGCGGCGACGTCGAGGTGGAGCCCGGAGACGACGTTGGCGCGCAGGCCGACGGTCGTCCACATGCTGCCGCGCGGGATCGGCGAGGGCGTCGAGCCCTCCTGACGAAACGCCGTCATCTCGCTGGTCGCGATGTCCATGCTGAGCTCGGCGATCGGGTCGAGGCCGAACTGCTTCTCCTTGCCGAGGCGGAACGGGAAGTCGAAGCCGTAGCGCATGCGCACGCGGCTGGGGTTGATGCCGAGGGCGAAGCGCGAGACCTCGCGGCTGGTCGCGTCGCGGATCTTGTCGAAGGCGTAGAGGTTCGGCGAGTTGTCGAGGATCCAGCCGATGTTGGTCGTGAACCGGAACGGGAACTGGCGGGCCGTCAGGTAGCGGACGTCGAGGGTGAACAGCACGTCGATGTTGAAGTTGACCTTCTTGGACGACAGCGCGCCGGGGCCCGAGAGCAGGCCGACGCCGATCTGTCCGCCGAGGCCGATCGCGCCGCCGCGCACGAAGCGGTGCGCGCCCTTGATCCCGAAGTCGAGGTCGCCGAGCGCGAACTGCTGCACGGGGTCCTGGCGGCCCGGCTGCGTGCGCTCGTTGCGGTTGGCCTGGCTGTGCACCGCCATGAACAGCTCGCCCCACTTGAACGGGCTGTAGCCGATGTTCACCGTGCCGCGAAACCGCGTGTGCTGGTCGGCGCCGTTGTCCGCGCTGTTGTAGATGAAGCCGCTGCGCTGGAAGAAGTCGGTGTGCAGTCGGAAGCGGACGGTGTGGCGCGCGCCGACGTCGGCGAGCGTCGAGTGGAACAGACCGACACCGCCGCGCAGGCTGTTGACCGCCGGCTCGCGGCGCCCGCGGACCATGCCCGGCTGCTTGACGTCCGCCGCGGGCTCGGGGACCGGCGTCGTGGTCGTCGCGTCGGCGGCACCCTCGACACCGGTCGCGCCGGCGTCGAGGCTCACGCTGCCCCCGGCCGCGGCGTCGGCGGGCGGGGTCTCGGTCGGGGTGCCGCCGGCGTCGGGCAGCGCGGGCGGAGCGTCGCCGGTCGCCCCCGGGTCGGCCGGCGCCGCGGCGGAGGGGTCCGCGGGGGCAGGCTCGGCGGGGACCGGGTCGGCGGGCAGAGGAGGGGGCTCGGCCGCGGCCGCGGCGGCGGTCCAGGGCAGCGCGAGGCAGAGGCCCGAGACCGCGAAAAGAGAGGCGCGACGCATATGCACGGGAGCGTCCACCATCGGCCGCGTGGCTGTCAAACCTTTCGCCTACGCGGCCCCCGACCGCCCCGGGAGTGGCCGCCCTGGAGTGCGGCGCGACCGCGCTCGCTCACCACACCTCGCAGGCGTTCTGGGCGTGCATCGGCGTGCCGGCCTGGCACTGCCACGCGTCCCAGAAGCCCGGGAAGTGCGCCAGCGGCACGTTGACGCGCTCGCGGGGCGGGCTGTGGGGGTCGATGGTGGCGCGCAGGCGCTGGCTCTCCGGGGTCTCGTGCGTGCACCAGCCCTGGGCAAAGCCGAGGAAGAACAGCTGGTCGCTGCTCAGGCCCTGGATGAGGTTCGGATCCGACTTCGACTTCTGCCAGGTCTTGTAGCCGGCGAACGCGGCCTTGATGCCGCCGAAGTCGGCGATGTTCTCGCCGAGCGTCAGCTTGCCGTTGAGCTTGACGCCGGGCAGCACCTCGATGCCGCCGTAGAGGGTCTCGACGCACTGGGCGCGCTCCTGGAACTTCGCCGACGCGCTCGGATCCCACCATTCTCGCAAGACGCCGGTCGCGTCGAACTTGCGGCCCTGGTCGTCGAAGCCGTGCGTCAGCTCGTGGCCCATCACCATGCCGATGCCGCCGAAGTTCATCGCCATCGGGAAGTCGGCGCTGAAGTA
>Ga0075163_10005117_pt1 | contig 17525 bp, 36 predicted proteins | sample JI1023141ADNA_FD_71478 | JGI IMG/M metagenome (GOLD analysis project Ga0075163, IMG submission 71478) | Wastewater effluent complex algal communities from Wisconsin, to seasonally profile nutrient transformation and Carbon sequestration -... | ecosystem: Engineered > WWTP > Effluent > Algae...
TCGAAGCGCTCGATGAACTGGCGCAACTCGTCCGCGGTCACGGCATAAGGATCGGTCATTCTGCAAACCCCATGATGCGGCGCGCCTTGGCGGCGGCCTCGGCGTCGATGTCCCCGCTCGCGACGGCGGCGGTCAGCTGCTCGGCCTGCTTGGCCTTCAGGCGTTTCTCGACCTCTTGCGTCAGCTTCTCGTTGATCCCGGCAGCCGACATCAGGTCTTTCAGCATCTTGCCCAGGAAGTGCAGGTCCTTCGCCTCGATGACCTGGTCGGCGTCCGACATCGCCTTCACCAGATGGACGGCCTGCGCGGCGACCAGCTGGAAGAGGGTCTGGTAGATCGCGCTCTCCTCGCCGATCTCCATCTCGGACAGGACCTGCTTCGAAACCGAGAAGGCGTCCCGCTGGCGCTTCAGAAGCAGGCTGAACTCGCCCACGGCCGTCTTGCCGATGCGCAGCTCAAGCCCCTCGGCCTCCAGCCAGAAGTTCAGCTCTTCCGTCACCTTGATGACGTCGGCGAATCCGCGCGCCATCAGCGCTGCCTTCAGCCGTTCGCGCAGCGCATCGGGGATCAGGTCCAGCTTCTTGGGGGCGGGCATCGGTCTACCTCTTGGGCGAGGGACGCAGCACTCCGGGGTGCCGCACCGTGCCCTGGGCGACGTCGAGGCCGCGCTGGGTGGCCGTGATGACGACAAGGCCCGAGGCCAGCTCGGTCCGCGTCACCAGGCCCTGCTCTTCCAGCCAGGCCCCCTCGCCCACCACCTGGTCGCGGGTGAAGCCGATGCCGAAGTCCTGCAGAAGCGCGGTGATCATCGCGACGTTCGAGGTGTACTTCGGAGCCTCCTCCAGAAGCCGCAGGATCGCGATCCGGGCATGCTCGCGCAGGGTTTCCAGGTAGTCGCTCATTTCCGGCTTCCATCCAGCAGGTGATCCTCGTGGCGCTCGACGATGGTCTCCAGCCGTTCCATCAGCTTGTTGCTGCCGTCGACGACGGCGGCCATGGTCTCAAGCCTGCCGGCCAGCTTGGTGATCGCGATATGAAGGTCGTGCATGTCCTGCTTTGCGGGCAGGCCGCGCAAGGTCTGTTCCATGCTGGCCAGCCGCGCATCGTGCCGATCCATCCGTTCGGACCCGGTCTTGAAACGCTCGTCGACGCCCTTGAAACGGTCGTCGACATTGCGGTCGCGGGTGCGCCACCAGGTGTAGATCAGCGTGGCGAGGGTCAGCAGGAACGGCAGCGTGACCTTGAAGTCCCACTCCATCACTTCCCGGCCCCCGCTTCCCAACCGCAGGCAGCCGCGAGACCGGCAATCAGATCCCTCCCGGTGTCGACGGACCGATCACCGCCATCCTCGGCAAGAGCGCCAGCATGGTCGCGGGCGGGTTGCTCCAGCTCGTAGCACATGGCGTCACCGTTTGTGGGAGGAGGCCTCTCCTCCGAAGTCGCGCAGCCAGTCGCGAGCATCGTCAGTGTCAGGAGGCAGGCGCGTTGCATCGTTGATTCTCCGTGTGGTATCCAGCGCGTCCTGCGCATCTTCAGCCTCCCGGCGCTCGACCTCGTCTTTGACGCCGGACCGTCGCATCCAGAAGGCCACGGCGACGAGGACGAGCAACCCGACGATCAGCAGCAAGGTGTCCACGTCAGGCCCCGGCGGCTGCGGTGGCGTCGCGCAACTTCGCCTCGGCGAGCGACACCAGCACCTCCGCCGTGGGTTGCAGCGCCTCCAGTGCGTCCGGCACGGACTTCGTGGTGTAGGCCAGGGCGGCATCCAGCGCCTGCTTCCCGGTCAGTCCCTTGGACAGCGCAGCCCGGATGCCGGACATGATGGCCGAATGCAGCGCCTCGCGGTGGCGTGCCTCGATCTCGATCCCCCAGCGTGTGCTGGCATACGAGGTTGCCCGGATAAGCAGCAGGCCAAGCACCGCGGCGATCGCTTGCAGGACAAGGGGCAACAGGGTGGCGTAGGCAGTGGCAAGGACTTCGGTCATTTGGGCCTCACGGGTTCAGGTGGCAGGGGTGGCGTAGCGGGCGACGATCCAGCCTTCCTGGCCGCCGTAGAGGACTTTCAGCCATTGGCGACCGCCGAAGACACCGGCGCGCAGGAGCGGCACCTTTGCGCCGTCCGGGATGGTGCCGATCACATTCGGGTTCAGGCTCGGCCAGCGCCGCAGATTCAGCATGTCGCCCGGAGCGGCGATGGTCGCCATCGACTCCCCATCCTCGAACGGCACCGATGCGTCTGACGCCTCCGCCTCGGCCGGATCATCATGGCCGAGGACCATGGTGCGCACCTGGTCGAGGGGAAAAAGCGGGTTCACATCGACCTTGCGGCCGGGGCTGACGTACCAGTGGGTCGTGATGTCATGGAGGCTCGGCACGTCGCGGAAGAGGCAGGACAAGAGTTCGATCACCGCCTCGATCTGGGCCTTCGGGTAAGGCATCCAGAGACCGTGGCCGTGCTCCCGGGTATTCACCTCCCGGATGCCCATCAGGTTGATCGCGAACTGCTCACCCCACCAGGCTTGCGCCTGGGTGTCAGAAAGCCGGATCATGCGCCCGGGATTGACGATCTCGATGCCGATCGCGAATTCGTTGCAGCTCTCCCGCCCGTTGAAGTTCGACCTCCCGGCATGGTTCGCGCGACGGTTCACCGGCACGAGTTGCGTGATGTGACCGTCGATCTCCACGACGAAGTGGACGCTGGCCTTGGCGGTGTTCTGCGATGCCAGATAGGCCGCCGAATTGCCCGGCGACAGCCGTCCGGCCGTGTCGTGCAGGATCACGATTTCAGGGTTGATCACCCCGCCGGTGAAATGGGCGGGTTTGAAGGCCATGCCTTCGACCTTGTGGTCCTCGATGTGCATAGCCCTGCCCCACAGCGGGGGCGCCAGTCGCCCCAGATCAGGGATCCAGAATGCGATGCATCGGGGGGTGAATTTCACCCACAAGCGCTTGCGGTGGGGTGGGGCCTAGAACAGCCGGGGCTGGCGCGGGTCGCTGGCTGGCGCCGGGTTCAGGTACTTCCGAACCGTCACGTCCGTCGTGCGCAGAATGCGGGCAATATCCGAAACCGGCAAGCCTTTTGCTTTCAGGACCGCCGCGCACCACGGCTTGACCAGCGGGATGCGCGCGGGCCACTCGCCGCCCTCGGCCAGCCGGGCCAGCGCCTCCGCCTTCTCGCGGCCCATCACCGCCACGATCCGCGACCGGGCGGTCGGGTTCTTCGCGATGTAGATCTCGACCCCGCCGAACTCGGTGATGAACCTGATCGTGTCGTCGACGCCCAGGACGCGGACGAAGGGCTCGATCTGGGCGGGCGGGCGCAGCGGATCGATCATGCCTCGCGCTCCAGGATGGCAAGAAGCGACCGATGCTCCCGCTCCAGCCGGGCCAACCGGGATTCGAGCTTCAGGATCGCTTCCCGGGCGGCGATCAGCTGATCATGCTGCACCGCCAGCCGCCGGGCCTGCTCCAGCGTGATCTTCCGGTGGGTTTCGGCCTCGGCTGTGAAGGCCTGCTCCAGCGTCGTCATCCGATCGCAGAGCGCCAGCAGCGCCATCTCCTGCGGCAGCAGCCGGTCAGGGTCCGTGCGCGGCCAGCGGATCATGGATGCTCACCCTCCGGACGGGCTTCCCAGCGCATGCAGGCGGGCGAGCGGACGAGGATGTCTGTCTTGCGCCCTCCGGTCCAGACGCGACGCATCAGGCTGCATTTCCAGTAGGTCTTGGCCTGCTGGTTGGCGAAGGCATGGCGGCAGCTCTTGCAGGTCTCGCCCTGGGGGCCGGTGCCGGGCGGCGCAGCATAGCCATCGGGCTTGCCGCCCTTCGACAGCCGCCGCTCCTGCCCGACCTTCGACCGGCCGAGCAGCATCCGGGCCTCGGCCTCGGTGACGATGCGTCCATGCGCGTCCCTCATGCCCCACCCCCGAACTTGCCCGCCTCGTCACCCCAGGCAGCCCAGCCCTCGCGCGCCTGGCGGCTGAACAGCTCCAGTTTGCGGACTTCGGGCATCAGCTCTTTGCAGGCCCGGAACGCCGCGTCGGGCTTGCGGCTGTGTTCGCGGGCGGCGGCATCCAACGTGATGCAGACGCGCGGCCAAAGCTCGTCACTGTCGTCGGCAAGCACCTCGTAGTATTCGTCGATCTTGCTGCCGACGATGGCTGACCTTGTTCCCCGCGTCGTCCGAGGCGCTCCCCTCGTTCCGATCAGGAAGGGCTCGTTCGCCGATCGCAGGATGTAGCCGGTCCCGAAGGCGACCTTGCCGCGCGTCGTCCGCTTCAACCAGGTCCCGGCGGTCTTGAAGGTGAAGCCCCACGCCTTCAGGACTTCGATCGCCTGCGGCAACTGCGGGTTCACCGCCCAGAGCCACAGGAGGCAGTCCGGAGCGGCCAGCGCCTCGACCGGCAGGGCAGTGATCTCGGACAGCGGCATGGTGCGATACTGCCCCTCGGGCGCCTTGGCATAGCCCTTGTCCGAGAACATCTCGTAGGACCAGGGCGGGTCGGCCATGATCAGGCCAAAGCCCCCGGCCGGGCGGATCGAAAGGAGCGGATGCAGGCTCATTCCTCGCCCTCCCAGTCCCGGCCCGCATCGCGCTCCCGGCGGCGGTTCGCCCGCCCGCGCAGGGGGATGGACTTGACCTCGGCGCAGGTGATGACCGTCTGGCCGTCCAGCACATACTTGATGCCGTCGACAACGGCCGCCCCGGCGCCCAGATCGATCGCCTTGTCGACGACATGGCCCAGCTCATTGCGGATCGCCCCGATGTCGAGGCCCTTGACCCGCTCCAGGTAGCGCAGGACCGCGTGGTCGGTGACATGGGCCAGGGGCTTCTTCAAAGCGCGATCCCCGCCCTTGCGCACATGCCCTTCAAGGCCTCGATCAGCGTGGCGATCTGGCGGGCGTCCTGCATGGTGTCGATGTCGAAGACGGCCGCGCCCCAAATCTTCTCGAACCGGGCACGGATGAAGGCGTTCAGACCCTTGGCTCCGCCCTGGCTGACAGCCCCGGCCTTGTGCAGCTTGCCCCAGAGGACATGGGCAAAGCGAACATCCCCCCGCTTCGCCGCCGGGCGCACCGCCCGCGCCTTGCCCGCATGGGGCCTGAACCCCCGCTCTTTCAGCGCCGCAACCAGCTTCGTCAGGTCTGCCTCGTCCATGTCATGCATGCTGGCCTTGCCGGTGACCACCAGCTGCAGGTCGCGCCGGACCTCGCCATCGAGCCCCAGCTCGCGGCAGCCGACATGGACCAGCTTCTGCAGGGCGCGGGTCAATCCATCCTCCCGTTCTTTTCAGCCACAGCCTGCGCGGCGGCGCGGTTCCCCGCTTCGATGTTCTCTTCGACGATCCTGGCCAAATCCTCGCCCGTCAGGTCGTCGTCCTCGGTGAAATGGAACAGGTAGCCGACGAAGAAGGCCGCGGTGGCGACCGTCTCGTAAGTCGGACGGCGGCCCTCGAGGTGCTGCTCGAAGGCCAGCAACAGGGCCTTCCTGAGGTCCTGCGGCATGGCGGCGTCTTCGAGGGCGCAGGTCATGCCTTTACCCTCCCCCGCTTCGCTTCCCGGGCGGCATGTTCCAGCTTGGCGATGGCCATGATCGTGGGCTTCAGCTCGGCAGGCGCATCGTCGTAGCTGCGCCCGAAGCGGCCGTTCAGGCGCGGGGCGAGGGCTGCGGGGATCGCCTCACAGTTCGACGGGTCGCAGTTGGTTTTGTCCCCATCCAGGCACTTGAGGCGGTGCCGCTCGGGCACCGGCCCGTTCGCCTTCTCCCAAAGCCAGCGGTGCTTGTGGACCATCCGGCTGGCCGCACCCGTCCAAGGGTTCGGCTCCGAGACCCGGATCATCACATAGCCCTCGCGGTCGATCCGTTCATAGCCGTCGGGCCTGGCGGTATGCGGGATATGGCCCTTCCTGAAACGGGTCTTCGCACCGGCGGCGAGGAACGCCGAGCGATGTTCCGGGCTGGAGCATCCGCCTGCCTGCCCCGCGGCGAAGCGGCCATCCCGGCCGGTCTTCCAGCCCTTGCGCTTGCAGAGCCCGTGCAATGCCTGTTTCGAGACATCCTTCCGCCCGAAGCGGAAGCAGAAGCCGGAGTGCCGCTGGGCGAGTGGCAGGTCCTTGTTTGCCTCGATCCACGCCAGTTCCTCCGGCAGCCATCCGATCGCGCGGCCCTTCATTTTTCGGCCGCCTTTCCGATCTGCGGCAGCATCGGCAGGATCTCCTCGCGGTACTCGGCATAGAGCTTCGCCGCCTGCAACTGCACCTTGGCGTTCTCGGTGATCCGGTCGGCGACATCGACGATCGCCTCCGTGCGCTTGACCTCCGCCTCGATCTGCTCGGGCGTCAGGTTCTCGACATCCAGCCGGTCGAGCTGGGCGAAGAGGTGGGCGTTCAGGTCCGACAGGGTGCTCATGCTGCCACCACCGCGATCAGCAGCATCGCGACGGCCCACGGCAGAACCGCAAAGCTGAGGAGCCAGGCTATTTTCGCATTCCACTTGGAGTGGTCTTCGCCCTTCTCGGCTGTGGCGAAGCCAAGAACCGCCGCCATGAAATGGCTCGCGATCAGAAGCAGGGAGATGGCGAGGAAGAGGCTGATCTTGGTCATCATGCCGCCACCTGTGCCATCGCGTCCGCCAGCCGGGGCATCGACCATTCGATGACGAAGCCGTGGAACACCTCCAGCGGCCCGTGCTTCAGCTTGAAGAAGGCCGCCATGTCGTCGCTGTCGGTGAAGCCGTCGCGCACCGCGAAGGCGTCGAGGTCCCTGACCGGGACACCATCCGTCACGATGCGGTCGATGCCGAAATCTTCGCCGAAGGTGATCTCGATCGACAGGACATCGGTGCAGCGGACGTCCTGGCAGATGCGACGGCAGTCGGGGGTCCGCTGGCCGACGAACAGCTGCAGAAGGTCGCCGGGCTTGGCGTTGCGCTCGCGGGGCTTGCGGATGGTCTGGGTCTTCCATCCCTCGCGGATGGCCGCTTCAAAGCGGGGGTCGAAGTCGATGGCAACCATGGGGATACTCCTTGTCTGGCAGCGCCACCGGCCGTTGCCAGCCGGGGGCAGGAGCGATCAGTTGGCGGGATCGAAGCAGGTCCAGACCACGCGGGCGTGGCCCTCGACCGGGTTCTGGTTGCCGTCTTCCAGGGTGACGGCCTCGAACTGCGCCTCCAGGCGCGCTCCGGCGGCCATGCAGGCCTCGGCCGTGTCATAGGGCAGCTGGACGGTGCCCCCCTCGCCGCTGGTCTTCAGGAGGGCGATCAGGATGGCGGTTGCGATTGCGGCAGCATTCATTTCAAGGGTCCTTTACAAGGGGGTTGAAGGTTGGGTTTGGCGGGATCGTTCCGTGCAGGCCCGCCGCCTGCCTTCACCGCCGCCCCGGGGGCAATCCCGGGGCGGCGGAGCCTGTCAGGCCTTGGACTTTGCGGCCTTGAAGGTGAGGGTTTTCGTGGCCGGGATCTCGACCGGAAGGCCGGTCTGCGGGTTCCGGCCCGTGCGCGCGGCGCGGGTTTTCAGCGCAAAGGTGCCGAAGCCCTTGATGATGACCTTGTCGCCGGTCGCGGCGGCGTTGCCGATCAGCTGCAACACGCTTTCGATCTGCGCGGCGGCAGCGACCTTGGTGATCCCCTGCTGTTCAGCAAGGGTGTCGATCAGGTTTCCTTTGGACACAGTCATTGGTCTTCCTCGTGATGGTCGCGCCGGACAGGGCGCGGGGTGAACCCGGGCGGACTGGCCCGCCGGGGAATGGGTCAGGGGGTGAATACGCCCAGCTGGTGGCCTGCCAGCAGCAGGACGCACCCGAGCCCGATGGCGGCGAGCGGCAGGTCACGCAGCTTGACGAAGGTCCCGGCCGCGAACCCGGCAGCGAAGATGACGTAGAGTGCCATCGCCCTACACCTTCGCCAGATCGATGCTGACCGCCTGCCAGGCCCCGTCGAAGGTGGCGCGCTGGTAGCAGCGGACATAGGTCTTCGACCCCACCACCCGCATCGCATCGCGGATCGCCTTCATGGCCCGCTGCCAGCGCTCGTCCTCGATCTCAAGCCGAAGGAGCATGAAAATCTCCGACCGGTTGATCTGGCCTTCCTTGTCGGTGTTGAAGGCCCGGGTCACGATGGCGCGGATCTCGTCGCGGGACCCAGCGGCCCATTCGTTCAGGCACTCGTCGATGATGGTCTTGGCGACCTGCAGCTCGGGGCCGAAAACGATGTTGTCCGCGACCTGGACCTGCACCTTGAAGAGCCCGTCATAGGTCATCAGGGTCTTGTTGCCCTTGGCCCCGCCGACGGTGGTGCCGTATTCCCCGGCCAGCAGGGCCTCGAAGACACCGATGTCCTCGAAGGTATGGGCCTTGAACCGCGCGACCTGCTCGGACAACGCGATGGCAAAGCCCATGATCTGGCGAACGACGTCGTCCTGCAGCTGGTCCTGCGGCTTGATCATCGCCAGGGGCATGGTGCCGCCCTTGGCGTCGTACATGCTCGGGACACCGTTCACATCGACGATGCCGGTCGGGATCGGGGCGGGGGTGAACTCACTGGCCATTAGCGGCCTCCTTCTCAGCGGTGAAAACAAGCCGCTCGGGCGGGGTTTCGCCCGGCGGGGTGGCGATCAGGCCGAAGGCCAGGAGGGTCCCGGTCATGGCCGCAATGTCGTCGATGGAGAGGGTGGTGATGCCGCGCAGATCGTCGCGGCAGACCCGGCCCACGGCCCGGCTGGCCGTCTCCAGCATCTCGCGCTCGGTCCAGCGCTGGACCTCTTTGAGGAGCTTAGCCATGCGCCACCTCCAGCTGCTGCAGGAAGGACAGCGCGGCCTTGCGGGCCTCGGCGTCGGTCATCTGGTCATCGCGCAGGATCTGACAGGCGGCGATCAACTGCCACGGCTTGGTGGTGACGAGGAATAGCGGGGGCACCTGGTCGAGCATCTTCCGAAGCTCGTCCTCCACGGCGGCAAGCTCGGTCGCGATCTGCAATGACCGCTCCACTTCCCCGGTGATCTTTGCGACGGCCTCGTGGATGGTCGACATGTCCCGACCGCCCAGATACCGCCCGATCAGGCCGTAGGACGCGACGGGGTCGATCATCCGGATCAGGTACATCAGGCGGTGACGATGATGGCTGATCGTCGGGGTCTTGCTCTTGCCGGTCAGATCCTCAAACCGGACACCCGTCAGCATGGCATAGGCCCGGACGATCAGATCCACCGTCGGGGCTTGCTTCGGCAGCGCCACGATCGAGGCATGCAGCTGCCCGGCATTGTCCAGCGCGGTGCGAAGGGGCGATGTCATTCCGAGCCCTCCTTCAGGAAGATCGGGCAGCGGTGGCAGGCCCGGTACATCCGGGTGCGGCGGGTCGACGAAGGGACAAATACCTTTGCCTTCTCGCGCCAGTCCTGGCACTCGTGGGTGGGCATCTGACCCATGCCGGGGCATTCGACCCGGCCATTCATCAGGATGCCCCGCACCCGCTCCTCGATCCGGTCATAGGAGCCCTGGTACTTCTTGCGCAGGACGGTGCTGACCACGGCGGGCGAGCGGTCGAGTTGGGCCGCGACCCGGCTCTGGCTCGCCCGTTCGCAGGCAAGCGCCAGTGACCTGATCCAGTCCGGCAAGGGGGCGCCCCAGGCCTCTTCGGCGGCGGCGATCAGCTCGCTCATTGGCCACCCCCGATCACGATCACTTCCTCGGTGTTCGGATCGACCACCGCCCGGACGCGCTTCTCGCGCGGCGCATGCGGACCGGTGTTGCGGGCAAGCCGGTAGATCGCTTCCGCCCGTCCGGGCACCGCCTTGCGGGTGACGCCCAGATATCCGGCGCCGAGAAGCGCGCGGCAGTAGTCCTGCGCCACGTCCGGCGTCACGGCGGTTTCCTCGGTGGTCGCGTGAACCGCCAGGTCGCGCGGGGTGAACCCGCCCTTCATCTGGCGCATGGCGGTCCACATGTTCGCCTCTGGCGTCCGGATGGCGCGCGGCTGCAGGGCCTTTGCGCCATGCCGCACCCGCCAGAGCGCGCGGTCCTTCTGGACCCAGGGCACCTCTTCCAGAAGACCGGCCTTCCGCCATGCCCGGATGACGCCCTTGGCCCAGCCGTAGGACATGCCCATCTTGATCTGGATTTCGCCGATCCCGAACTGCTCCTGGGTCACGGCGAAAGCAAAGGCCGCGTCCACGCGGGACTGCGCCAGTTCTGCTTGCGTGGTCATGCCGCCCTCCCCCGCCGGGTGACGGCTGGCACCGCACCGCGACGCAAGGTCGGCGGCTCGCCGGTATGGAAGGCCTGCACCCCCCACATGTCCCGCGTGACGCGGGAATGGCCATGAACGGCGGCGAACTCGGCGATCGCGGCAAGGTTCGTGCTGATGTAGCGCATCGACGCCTTCGACGACTCCAGCACCATCTGGCGCAGGTCGGGCGCGATCTCGACGCCCGGGGCATAGACCTTGGCCAGGTGCTCGACATCCTTGATCGTGGCGGGCTCGGCCTCGACCCAGGCCAGCATCCGGCCATGCACCCGCTCCCAGGCTTGCAGGCGCTGCGGCAAGAGCTCCTCGCCCATCAGGATGACCGGCGCGCCGGATTTGTCATGCAGGTGGCGGACCGCCTCGATGGTCTTGGTCGCCAGGATGTGGTCCGCCTCGTCGATGATCAGCGGGCGTCCGGTCTTGCCCAGCTCCTTCGCGGCCTGCTCGAACAGATCCGGGATCAGCCGACGGGGCTGCAGCCCCAGCTCGGTGACGATCATGTGGAGAAGCGTCTTGAGCCCACCGAAGGGCAGCGCCTCGACATGACAGGCGTTCATCGTGTTGGTCGCGTAGATGCCCGCCGTCGTCTTCCCCAGACCCGCGCGGCCGTAGAAGCAGCCGAGGCCCGGAAGGCCCGGCCCCCGGTTCTGCGCACGGTCGATCAGCGCCACCAGGCGCGTCACGTTCGCCAGAGGCGCCACCGTGTTGTAAAGTTCCCCTTTGTCTGTCACTTTCTTCTCCTGCTCACTATCGCCGCCGTGGGGTCTTGACCGCCCCCGGCGGCACCCCTCATCCGAAAATCGCATCCCCGAAATCGTCCCAGAGCAGCCGCTCTGACCGGTATTCCGAGGTGTTCTGGAAGACCGAGAGCCAGCGCTCCTGGTCGCGTGTGACGGGCTCGCCCGCCTCGATGCGCCGCTCGATGTCGAGCGCCCGCTTGAACCGGTCCCGCGCGGTTTCCTCCGCCGCCGCGACCGGGGTCTTGCCCGCCCGGGCAGCGTCGAGGTTTGCCACCACGCCCGCCTGCAGCCGGTCGAAGGTGGCCTGCTCGATGGGCGGCGACCCGCTCGGCCGGGCCAGCGCTTCCGGCACCGGCTTGCCGAAGATCGGCTTGACCACCTTGGCCTCGACCGCGGGCGCCGGGACCGTGGACAGCCCGTCCATCTTCACGCCCAGCTGCATCGCGGTCAGGGTGCGGTGCGCCTCGACCTCGGCCTTCTGCGCCTTGAGCCAGGCCCCGCGGGCGCGGGCATGGATGCGGGCTTCGTCCATGTCGAAGAACCCGACCTTCAACCGGCATTCGGCATGGCCGAGATAAGCGTTGTCCTGGGTGTAGACATGGACCCCGGACCACAGGTCAGCCGGATCGAACCGGATCACCACCCGGGCGCCCGCATGTTCGGTCAGCCAGGGCTCCCAGAACTCGTTGCCCTGAAACCGGACCATTCCGGACTTGCTGTCTGTGCGCAGGCCCTCGGCCCCCATCAGCCAGAAGCGCCGCTGCGCCTCGGTCGCCTTGGTGATCGGGGCGGTGGCGTAACTTTCGTCGAAGACCGCGTTGAAGGACCGTCCGAACGCCACTTCCGACCGTCGATCATCGCGGGCATTGAACTCTTCAATGCCTTCGGCGACGACCTTCAGGAAATCTTCCAGCTCGACCGCCCGGCTCCCGTAGTTTTCGGGCTTCGAGACGGCCGTGTTGCCGGTGTAGGCCCCGGCCAGGCGCGGGTCCTTCGCGATCGACTGGCACAAGTCCCGGAAGGCGCGCTCGATCTGCTTCGACTGGCCGCTGTAGGGCGTGGCCCAGTGGATCGTGCAGCCAAGCGCCGTGAAGAGGCCCGGAATGTCGTCTTCCTTGACCTTGAATCGATAGCGGGTTGCAGAGCCGCCAGTGATGGCCTTCGCCGCAAATTCTCGGCCGTTGTCCAAGAGGACGTGGCTCGGGATGCCCCAGGCCTCGATCATGTCCCCGGCGCACAGCTGAACGGCAGTCGAGTTCGGGGTCTGGTCGATGCGCCAGGACAGGATGCGACTGGAATAGATGTCCTGGAAGGCCACCATCTGCGGCCGGGTGACCAGCCCCGGCTCGCCTCCGACGGACGGCCAGCGCACGAAGACGTCGAACTTGTGGAAGTCGGCGTTGACCGCCTGAAGGGCATGCAGGCAGGTCTTGTCGCGGGTCTGCGACGGAAACAGCCGCTTGACCGCGTCCACCCCCTGCCGCGCCAGCACCTGCGTCACGCGGCTGACCTGCGCGTCGAGGTGTCGCCGCATGGTCCGCTCGGGCAGCGTGTCGAGGCCCCGGTCCTTCGCGACCCGGGTCGCACGGCGGTAGCAGTCGGTGAAGGGCGGGGCTTCGAGCCGCAGGAAGTCGGATTTCAGGACGTCGAAGAACTCCGGGCTGCACTCCTTGGCGCGCGGCCGCTTCTCCGCCGCCCGGTTCCGGGGCGCGAGGTAGGCCAGCCTGTCATGCGCGGCCACGCCCTCGATCATCGCGATCCATGACCAGACGGTGCGGGCGCCGACACCTTCCATCCCGGCGACCTGCTCAACCGCGAGGAACCGCCCGATCGCCCCTTCCAGCGCTTCGACCTTCTGCAGGATGATCAGCCGCGCCTCGGCCTTGGCCTTCACGGCTTGCGGCAGGGCCTCATACCAGGCCCAGACCTCGTCCCGTGCCTTCGCAGCGGCGGCCTTGGGGGCCACCGCCTGCCTGATCAAGACGCGCTGCGCGGCATTCGGAAACAGCCTCCAGCTGTACTCCCAGCCCCCGCCCTTCCCCGCCCGCCGCCGGGCGAACTTGGTCGCGGTGCGCCAGTTCAGGCGGTCGGCGAGCGCGTTCACACCCCGCTTGGTCGCGGGCAGGTCCGGCAGACCGCTCTCCGCGATCTGGTCGGGTGTCCACCATTCCTGGGCGGGGGTGAGGGTCATGCCGTCACCGCGTAGGACGGCTTAAGATTGCCACCAAAGCGCCAGTTGGCGTGACGGGTCATGATGAAGCTGATGAGGTCTTCGCGCTGCTCGTCCGATAGAATGCGCGACGGAACTCCTTGCGCAGCGGCTTTGAAATGCGTCCATTCCTGAAGGCCAAGCAGTGTTTTGACGGTAACAACAAGCCGGTCAGCCTCACGAGAAAAGGCCTCGGCGCGGTAGCAGTTACGGTCCTCACCCGGTCGCTCTACAGCCCAAAGAAAGACTTCACGGCTGAAGTCGGATGGCAGACCAAACATGATGTTCTGATAGAGAATGGGCAGGTTCGATGTCGGCAGGGTCACTTCGTCACCCCCGCTTCCAGCAGCTCGGCCTCGTACTCCTCTTCGGCCTCCTGCATCGCCTCGGCGCACATAGGTTCCAGATCATCCAAGTGCGCCTCGACAAAGCGACGCTTCGCGGCCATCGGCGCCCGCGCCCAGACCTTCGAGAGCGCGATGAACGCCTCTTCAACAGGGTCTTTACCGGGGGCTTCACCGTCCCTTTGCAGGCGGTGGGTCCGCCAGGCATCGGCCGCGGATTTCGCGCCGTTCGACAGCCCGATGCAGACCTGCGACCGCTCGCGATCATCGCCGATCTTGGCCAGCGCCTGAAGGTCGGCCAGCCGGATCGGGGCCTTGGCGGCGCGCAGCCAGCGCAGCTCGTCATGCGACAGCGCGGTGCCGATTTCGATCATGCGGCGAACATGGCGGTCCGTCAGGCCGAACTTCTCGGCGGTCGTCGCTGCGAAGGATCGAACGGACATAATGTCCGTTTGATTTTTGAACTCGATGCTCTTGCGGTCTCCGCCGTGCCGTGCCTCGGGATGCAGCTGCTCGTAGACCCGCTTCCGCTCCGCCAGGAACACGGCAGTGTCCAGCGGACCCATCTCGGCCCCGGCGAGGTTGTCGTCGATCTCCATCAGCCGCGACCAGTCATCGGTCACGTCGGTCCAGACCTTCGCCTCGATCTCGGTCCAGCCCAGCTGGCGCGCGGCTTCCAGCCGGTGCGCCCCGGCGATCAGGACCAGACCCTTGCCCTTCTTCTGCCGGACGTGGATCGCGTCCTTCATCACGCCCGTCTCGGCGATCGAGGCCTTCAGCGCCTCGACCCCCGCCTCGCTCACCGGGCGCAGCCGGTTCCGGGCGTCAATCTGGGCCACCGGCACTGGGCCGGACACCTGCAACGTCGGGGACTTCATTTCAGGGGGGGAGCCTTCGTCATGGTGTAATAGAAGCAGGTGCCGACGCCGGAGGGCGCCGCCTGCCGGACGCAGGAAATCTCGGCGCCATGGACCCGCAGCTCTGAGACGCAGGCGCTGACCGCCAGCACCTTCGCGCGTTTCACGATGTCGAGCGTGGTCAGGGTCCGACCGTCCGCCAGCACGTTCAGCACCTTGCGCAGCCGGGGGCTGGTCAACTGTGCCGCATGGATGCTGCCGGTCGGCCGTCCCATCAGGCCCTCCGCGGCACGGGCTGACGCACCGGGCCAAGCCCGTCCGGCGCCATGTCGCGCTGGCGGCAGGGGCCGCACATGCGGTTGTGCAGGCCTTGGCTCAGGAACTCCTGGCCGCAGCACAGACAGGCCCGACGACGGCGATGGCGGGCGGCATCGGTACGCGCCTGCGCCCAATCGAGGGCGGTCTGCGCATAGTCCTGGTTCTGGTAGATTGCGGTCCCGGGCTTCCCGTCCGGATCGACCAGGCGCCAGCCGATGCCGGACACATATTCCATGGTCCAGCGCGCGAAGGCGGGCTTGCAGACGTGATGGTTCATGCCGCCCCCCCAACCGCAAAGTCGGTGAGGCCCTTCAGCAGGTGCCGGAGGTAGCGGGCAAATCCGGGATCGGTGATCAGCAAGAGCAGCCGTTCCTCGGCGTCCTCCCACCGCTTCATGGCCAGATATTCCCCGGCCTCGGACAGGGTGTCGTCCTTCACGGCCAGGTCGGCGAGGCGCAGCTCCTCGATGGCTGCAAGGACCGCCGCGATCCGGTCCCGCTCGATGGCGGCCCGCGCGCGCAACATCGCGCCAAGGTCGAGGGTCACAAGGTCGCCGGGCATCACCGCCCCCCGATCAGAACGGGGCCGAAAAACAGGACGGCGGGGATCAGGCCGAACAGGAAGACGACGCCGATCACGTCGCCGACCCAGTGGTCATCCAGCCGTCGGCAGACGGCCAGGAACTTGCGCATGGGGGTGCTCCAGGGTGAGGGGATGGAGGGCATCAGGCCGCCCTCCGGGTGCCGCGCGCCGGGCGCGCAATGTCCTTCGGCCAGGCGAGGTCGTTCGGCCAGTTGTCCGAGAACCACTGCAGGATGGTGGTCGCCGTCTTCACGGTGCAGCCGCCGCCGCTCTTCAGATGGGGCAGCTTCTTTCCGTCATTCGCGGCATAGGTGGAGACCGAGGCCAGCGTCAGGTTAAGGTGCTGCCCGTAGGTTTCCGCCAGTCTGACCAGGGTAAGGGTTTCCATACTGCCCGCCATTCGGTGTTGTTACCGATCATTTAGACGGTAACTCTACCGATAGTCAAGCGGCATTCACTTCGGTAATAATCCCGACTCGTGGAAACGTTCGTTCAAACTTTCAGCGATCTCATTCGCGACCGCCTGACCGAGCTGCGGCTGAACGCCTTTGCGGCGGAGAACGCCGCCGGTCTGCCGCCAGATGCGATCAGGAATGTGCTGCGCAGCGAGAAGCAGTCGGGGCCAACCCTCGCCAGAACGAAGGAAATCTGCGACGCGCTCGGCCTCGAGATTCGCATTGCTCCGAAGCACATCATGGCCGCGCTGAACGAGGCCGACTTCAGGAATGCCGACGGGCCGGATGCCGCTGCACCAGCGGGCTTTCTGACGCTCCCCTGGGCCGAGCAATCCCTTGGTGCGGGAAGCGCGCCAGTCTGCTTCTCACGTTCCTGGCTCGAGGCCCACTCCCTGAATATCGACTTCCTACAGGCCGTTCTTCCCGATGAGGTCGACATCGCAGGCGTCCCGTCCGAGGACGTGCTAGCAGTCGTCGATACCAGGAGCGGTTTGCGCAAAGGTCACGGTCTTTGGTGCTATCGGGTTCCGGGCCTGATCCGGGTTGCCCACCTGACATTTGCCGGTGACGTTACCGTCGTTCATCCATCACGGCCGGAGATGGAGCCCGAGATCATCGAGGGTCCCGTCAGCCAGGTAATGAGCCTGTATGGCAAGGTCGTCTGGCTCGGCCAGAGCATCCCTTTCAAAGGCAAGGTTAGATAGAGAGGTTTCAGTGGCTACGTGCAATGAGTGCAGGAAGAGCGTGCCGTTCTACAACATCATCGGAGGTGTCTGCTCCGAGTGTCTCTACAAACGGAAAAAGGCGGACCTTGAAGGGGCGGAACAGGTAGTCGTCATTGATCCTGTGGCACCTTCCATCTCCGAAGATGATTTGACCGCCATCATCCTTTCGACTGAGGCAGCCCCGGACCTCAAAGTTGCCCAGCGGCTGGACATCATCAGTGCGGAATTCGCCGTAGGGATGGGCCTCTTGACGGACATCTTCAACGCATGGCGTGACGTGTTTGGCGGTCGGTCGAAGTCCTATCAGAACGCTCTTAAGGATGCCCGTCGGGCTGTGCTTCACGAGCTGCGCCGAGAGGCTCACCTGGTCGGCGCCGATGCTGTCCTTGGTGTCAGCCTCGACTATTCCGAGATCTCTGGTGGCGGAAAGTCCATGCTCTTCCTGGTCGCATCCGGCACGGCCGTTAAGCTCGCACCCACCCATTAGAGACCGCGAAATCAGTTCCCAGTATGAGAACGGGTATCGCACCCGATCTGCCGCAGGTTATTACGCCTTTTCCGTCACTTAGGATATTCTGGGAACTGCCGCCCTAACTTGGCGACCGATTTCCCAGTTCCGAAATGGGCAAGATGCCCCTTTTGCCCGGCAACGGCCTTTCCTTGCGCCCTTAAACCCCGCTTTTACAGGGGTTTAAACACACGCCTGCCGTTCATGCATTTCATGCATTCCCCGCCACCCCCAAGCCCGCCACCCGCCGATTCCTGCATTTCCTGCTGACATTGCCACCGGCCTGCCGCCTCATCGCCCCCACAGCCTAAGCCCTTGGAAACGCGCTTCATCCGCCCTCTTCCGGCGACCTCCGCCCACTTCCGCCTTCCCTGCAGACTGTGGTGTCAACGCTCACCCTATCTGGAGGGGATGGCGGGGCAGGCCTTCGGCATGGCAATCGGCAAGGGCGGCGCCGATACCGTCGTCAGGGCGATGACCGCCGCCATCACCGCGCGCGGCGGCAGCGTTGAAACCGGTGCCCCGGCCGCCCGCATCCTGCGCGAGGGCAATC
>Ga0075163_10005118_pt1 | contig 17525 bp, 19 predicted proteins | sample JI1023141ADNA_FD_71478 | JGI IMG/M metagenome (GOLD analysis project Ga0075163, IMG submission 71478) | Wastewater effluent complex algal communities from Wisconsin, to seasonally profile nutrient transformation and Carbon sequestration -... | ecosystem: Engineered > WWTP > Effluent > Algae...
ATGTGTATGCAGCAAAAGGGCAATACCAAAAAGCGGTTGAATCTTATCGCGCGGCTATGAGCTCTGTTAGACATCGTGGTATGGGTAATTTGTACTTAGAAATGAAAACAAATGAGATTGCAGCAAAGGCATCAACACAGATGTCTTTGCAATCAAAAACTGAATCAGTTTAACGAGGTTTACGTTATGTCTTTGTGGTATAAAACGTTATTAATACTTGGATTAATGAGTGGTCTTCAATCTTGTAATATGGTTGATGATTATATGTTGGGTAAAGATAATACCCCAGCACCAGCACCGCTTGAAAAAATAAAGCCAGAATTTTCACTGTCTGAAAAATGGCGCTCAAGTGTGAGTGTTGCTAAAAAAGGTGATCCATTTTTAAAAATTAAACCTGTTGCTGTGGGTGATAAATTATATACCGCTAGTAATGCAGGTATTATTCAAGCGGTTAGCAAGCAAGACGGTAAAGTGATTTGGTCTCAACAATTACCAACAGGTATTGTTAGTGGTCCTACGGTTGGGATTGGTCTTATTATTGTATCGACTGATAAATCATCAGTTGTGGCCCTTAATGAAAACACGGGTAAAGTGATGTGGCAACATCAAGTCTCTGGTGATGTATTGTCAAAGCCTGTTATTTATCGTGATAAAATTATTGTTAAAACCATAGATGGCAATGTATATGCGCTGAGTTTTAGCACGGGTGAAAAGCTTTGGTTGGCCGCACATGGTTCGCCTCATATCATTTTAAAAGCGAGCTCATCGCCTGTTTTAATGCATGATAATGTACTACTGGTTGGCTTCTCGGATGGCAAACTTGATGCGATTGATGCGAATACAGGCAATGTGATGTGGTCACGAGCGATGGCTTATGCCATGGGGTCAAGTGATGTTGAACGTCTAGTTGATATTGATTCAGATCCTATCATTGAAGGAAATACCGTATATTTAGCGGGTTATCAAGGATCAATTGGCGCATTATCTCTTCAAGATGGAAACTTCATCTGGAAAAAGCCAGCATCTACATTTAAAAATATTACGATTAAAGGTAATGCGCTATATATGACAGACAGTAATGATGTTGTTTGGTCTTACGATAAAAATACGGGTCAAGTCCTTTGGAAACAAGAAGATTTAAAAGCGCGCGGACTGACTGAGCCTGTGATGTGGGGTAATCGTGTTGTACTTGGTGATAAATTTGGATATATCCATGTGCTTGCTGCAGATAATGGCAAGATAATGACAAGGGCTGAAGTGCCAGGTCCTGTTATTCAGGCGCCTGTTCTTTCTTCAAATACCCTCTATGTTCAATCGGCGAATGGTCAGTTGATTCGTCTAGCTGTAGGTTAATGTATGATACCTGTTGTGGCTTTAGTGGGTCGACCTAATGTAGGTAAGTCGACCCTGTTTAATGTTTTAACGAAAACGCGCGATGCGTTGGTTGCTGATTTCCCAGGCCTTACGCGCGATAGGCAATATGGTGAGGCAAAATTTCAAGGAAAACCGTTTATTGTCGTAGATACTGGTGGTATTGGTGTTGATGATATTGCAGTAGACGCGCTTATGTCTAAACAATCAGCGCTTGCCCTTGAAGAAGCAGATATCGTACTGTTTATGGTAGATGCAAGAGCGGGTTTAACAGGTATCGACCAAAATGTCGCAGCCTCATTAAGAAAATTAAGTAAACCTGTGTATCTTATCGTCAATAAAATTGATGGTGGTGATGAAGATATTGCCATGAGTGATTTTCAATCCTTAGGGTTTTCTGCCTGTTTTGGTATTTCTGCTGCACATGGTAGGGGGTTGACGCCATTTTTATCGTATTTAACGCAAGATTTTATTGTACCGGTAGATTCATCAACAGATGAAAAAGGTGTAAAAATTGCATTTATAGGTCGTCCCAATGTCGGTAAATCAACATTGATTAATCGACTTTTAGGTGAAGACCGTGTGGTCGTTTATGATATGCCTGGAACGACACGTGATAGTATTGCTATCCCTTTTACCCGTAATGATAAACCCTATACCTTGATAGATACAGCAGGTATTAGAAGACGCGGAAAAGTCGATGAAAAAATCGAAAAATTTTCAATCGTTAAAACATTACAAGCCATTAAAGAAAGTGCTATCTGTTTACTCTTAATCGATGCTAAAGAAGGTTTAACAGAACAAGATTTACATTTATTAGGTTTTATTATTGAAGCGGGACGTGCACTTGTAATAGTCGTTAATAAGTGGGATGGCTTAGATGAAGATAAAAAAAATAATATTAAGTCAGCACTTGAAAGACGCTTGCAGTTTGTTAAATATGCCAAAGTGAGGTTTATTTCAGCCTTACACGGGACAGGTGTTGGATTATTATTTAAAGACATTGACGCTGCCTATGCCTCTGCTATTCAAGATTTATCAACACCACGTTTAACGCGTATGCTGCAAGATTTTATGGTTCAACATGCGCCGCCTTTGGTGCACGGTCGTCGTATCAAAATGCGTTATGCGCATGCAGGTGGTCATAATCCACCTATTGTGGTTATTCATGGTAATCAATTAGACCATTTACCAGATAGTTATAAACGTTATCTAATTAGTGCTTTTATTGAAAAATTAGGCATGGTCGGCACACCCTTAAGAGTAGAATTTAAAAACAGCGAAAATCCGTATAAAGATAAGCGCAATACGTTAACACCCAGACAGCTTCACAAGAAAAAACGCATGATGCGTTTTGTAAAAAAGAAATGAAGAAAAGTTTTGTTTTGCACCGCCCCTACGCCCCGCGGCTTGTCCGCGGGGTCCAAGTCGCTTGCACCAGCACTGGATCCCGCGGTCAAGCCGCGGGACGTAGAACCTGAATTTTTTAAAAGTAGAACCTGAATTTTTTAAAAAGGGATATTTATGTTCAAAATTGCACTAATGACAACACTTGTAATATTAAATCAGATGGCCCATGCCGCACTACCTAATGATGCGATTCAGCGGTGTTTGGATGTTAGAAGGCTTGTTGATATTACTTCAAGAGAGAAAATGGCGGCTGTTGAGCCTGGTGTGTTTCGTTTTAAATTTCATAAAATATCAGCACATGAACTTCCTCTCTCGAATGCTAATGGCAATATGGATGAAATTTTACATGCTTTGAACAAGCAAATTGAAAATTGCAAAAAAAATCCTACAGAATTTAAAACAGTGACTATCGCCGGCCATACCGTTAATAGAGATACATGGTGTCTTGAAACAAATCAAAAAATGCTGGCAATTGCCAAAGCTTCTCATGGGGATTTTAAACAGTATTATTCAAAGATTAAAACTGAATTTGATTGGTATAAAAGTGAAGGTTGGCCTGAAAATCATGCGGGTTTTAAAAAGGGAGCTTTTCAATTTACAGCTTATTATGCTCCAGCTGCGCTTTTGGCTAGTAGTAAACGAGGAGGGGAGTATCGTTACCCCGTTTATAGCAATCCTAATGTCGTTAATGTGGTTGCTGAGTCTAAGAAGTTTAATTTAAAAGCCCCACTTTGTGGTATTGACCCTGTTTCTAAAATGGTTAGGGGCTATTGCATTAAAAATGCAGATGGAACTTATGCGATAGCACCCGATCGTGATGAAATAGAACATGGTGCCATCAGCCCTAAGTATATCATTGCATATTTAAAAGACCCGAATGATGCCGCATTTTTAATGCTTCAAGGTTCAGGTTCGTTACTGATAGATGGCAAATTGTATCGCCTTAATTATGCAGGTGCCAATGGTCGCCCGAGAACAATGCTGGGCCGCATCGTCCAATGTGCCCAAGACCCTACATGTGGGGGTAATATAGATGCGATGGCGCGTTGTGCAAAAAACCCTAAGTGTCATGATGAAGAAAAACTTAAATGTAATGTTTCACCAAAAATAAAGCAAAGTGCGGGCACTGAAAAATTAATCCGCCAATATTTAGATAGCCCACTTAATCGCGAAAAGGCTTTTAACCTCAGAAATCGTGACCAGAGCTTTATTTTCTTCGCTAAAGACACTGAAGGCCCTTATGGTTCTGAGCACATTGCATTAACCCCTCATGTCTCATGTGCTACAGATCATAGCGTCATCCCCGTTGGTATGAACTTTATTTATCAAGTTAAAAATGAATCTTCATGGTGTGTTGCCCAAGATTCAGGCGGTGCTATTATTGGTGCGCATGTCGATATTTACAAAGGGGCAGGCAAGCAAGCAGGTATGGAAGCTAATGCCATAAACCATAGTGGGTCTTTATATGTCGCACTTCCTAAAACCGCTACATGAGTGTCAATACATCACAAGGTGTATGTTGCATCAAAGTAAAAACATTGCTGCCAACAAAAGCTGGGATGTTACTTGCGGCATGGTTTCCGATAATGAGAAGATCAATATCAAGTTCTTCTATTTTTTTAAATACTTCATGCTTAATATTGCCCAACTCAACAAATTGATGAGAACTAGGAATATTTAATGACTCGCTAATCTGTTGCATGACCGTAAGCGCATTATCTTTAAGAGGCGATACCATTTCAGCAAACCCTAAACTTTGTGCGATAAAAAGTGAAGTTGGGATGGTGATGACGTGCATAATATAGAGCTCAGCGCCAAATTTCTCAGCAATTGTTTTTGCTTGTTGGCAGTAATTAAAATGATTGGATTCAAAATCTGTTGCATGTAAAATCTTTTTATACATGTTTTTCTCCAATGCTGGTATATAATAAAGTATATGCAGGCTTTGAGTAATTACAAGATTAACTTTGTATCATCGACGTCCAGCGGCTTGTCCGTGGGACCCGCAGTTGCAAAGCACTATGGACCCCTCGGACAAGCCGTGGGGCGTAGGGACAATGGGGGTTATGACATGGAGTTAGACCGTTTTGAGCAAAACAAAAAGCGTTACCTTATTGCGATGTTATGCTTATTAGCCTCACTGGGATTCATTTTTTTTAGTTTATACATTTTGCCTTATTTGATTTGGCAATTACACTATGAGATGCCTGATTTTATCATCATATGGCAAGAATCATTTCAAACAAATTACCAATTATCGCCTGCGATGACCATCTTATTCATATTTGGATTATTTTTTGTGCCAGGCGCTATTTTTGGTTTTATGGCTTATTATTTATCTAATTCTATTGAAAATAATCTTTATGGGATTAAATCGGATGTTCCTGTTGATACACCACTTCGACGAGAAAGAGTTGTAGAAGAAACAGGATTTTTTTTAAAACTTATCTTAATTGGTGTCGTGATATTGGTGGTTCTTGCTATTATTCATAGTTTAATTTCGACCACCCCACCACCTCAATAAGGAGTGATGATGATTTTGTTTAAACGTTTTAAAATTAAACGGCTTTTAAAAAAGATTAAAGCCTTACAACATACAAGGCTTCATAATCCAGCTAAACCTGAAGATATTAAAAGTGAATTGGGCTATTACAATGAATTGATTGTGATTTATCGTTCTTTAATAGGTCATAAAAAATATCCGCATGCTTTGTTTTCTATGCTTGAGTGCTTGCGTCAAGCTAGTCAACTAGAAGATGCGATGTCATCTTATGAGCTTGGACAATATTTGTTAAATGAAGCGATATTTAGGAAACGGCTTCAGGGAGAAGGCATATTTGCCAGTAATAGTAACGAGAAAAGGGCTATTGAGTTATTTGATGAAGCGCATGCCTATTTATCATTAGCAGAAAAATTATCAAGTGTAAAAGCTAAAAGATTACGTGGTTTATGTTATATCAATGGCTGGGGAGTAGACCCAGATAAAGGTAAAGGCTTCGAGTTGATAGTCGCGAGTATTAATGATGAGAACAGCTGGGAAAAAGTGCCCGAAATATTTAAAGAACTGGGGCTTAATAAGCCTGAGTTTTTTCAGGCGTTGAATCAGCATCGTAGGTAAACAGAACTACGACCTAACAGAGCCACGACCGTAAGGGAGTGTTACGATGAAGCTCAGTTGAGCGTCACATTTCCGCGTAACACTCCCTGACGGTCGTGGCTCTGTTGCAAGATTAAGACTTAAACCCCTCCCAACATTTCACATAATCAACATCCCTTATCGGGTGATTATGTGCTTTTTCGGTAATTAGCCAAGAATGATTCGTTTCAAACATAAATGCCAGGGTATTATCATATTTTTCAGGTTTGAGTTGGCGCGTGCTTTCACGGGTATAGCTGTTTAAATCTGGACCATGGGGCGTAAATGCATTATGAATACTCACCCCACCAGGAAGAAATCCCTGGGCCTTGGCATCATATTCACCTCTAATCAATCCCATGAGTTCACTCATGATATTACGATGAAAATAGGGCAGTCTAAAGGTATGCTCAGCTACCATATGACGTGGGGGAAAGATAACAAAATCAATATGACTCATTCCTGGTATCTCACTTTCAGAGGTCAAGACTGTAAAAATAGACGGATCGGGGTGGTCAAAGCTTACTGTATTAATGGTATTAAACAATGATAAGTCATAGCGATATGGTGCGTAATTTCCAGTCCAAGCGACTACGTTTAAAGGAGATGATGCAGCATTACTTATCCAAAAGTCATTAAGTGATTTAACAATCATTTGGCAAGGCTTTGTTGCATCTTCATAAGCGGCAATAGGGTATTCAAAGTGTCTAGGATTGGCAAGGCCATTGGCACCAATAGGGCCAAGATTGGGTAAGGTAAAAGGCAAGCCTTGATTTTCACAGATATAACCTTGAACTAACGCTGATTGGAGGCTCACGCGAAAGACAATGCCTCTTGGGATAACGACAATTTGACCAGGAGATACTGATAATTCACCTAATTCTGTATGAAAAGTCATGTCACCTAAGTAGGGTACAAATAACATTTCACCGTCTCGATTTGAAAAATAACAGTCTTCCATATCGCGATTAGCACTATAAAGATAAGTGTGCGCTGTCTTGTGTCCTGCGATGTGAAATAACCCCTCGATAAGATGATGGGGCTTAATATCTGGAGTATGGGGCATAAATCGATAGGGAATAGGCGCAAGCTTAGTTAAAAAAGGATTTAAGCTTACTTTATCGTAGGATTGATAGTGTTGAATCATCACTGACGGAAGTTTTCGATAAACCCAAGTGTGTAAGTTAAGGTGTCGAGCTCTGGTAAACGCTGAGCCGCTGATTTGCTCGGCATAGAGGTCGTATGGTGCGCGTTGAGGGCTATTTTGATTATGAGGTAGAGCGCCCTCAAGCGCTTCTGTGGTATGAATATTGCCAAATCCTGTTAGCATAACTGTCCTTCTTTTATGTTGGGCCAAGGCCCAACCTACTTATTTAAGATGTTACCAAAAAAATTAATATTGGTCTGTAGTAAAATTTTGTATAATACATTTTTTATGATTTTTGTGAGAGAAAACATGGCGGGTCATAGTAAGTGGGCGAATATTAAATTTCGCAAAGGGCAGCAAGATGCCAAAAGAGGGAAAATTTTTACAAAACTGATTCGTGAAATCACCGTATCTGCCCGTATGGGTGGCCCGGATGAGGCATCAAACCCAAGACTTCGCGATGCTGTATTTAAAGCACTTAAAGCGAATATGAAACGTGATACGGTAGATAATGCGATTAAGCGTGGCGTTGGCAGTGCTGATGGCGAAGCCATGATGAATATGCGCTATGAAGGTTATGGTCCAGGCGGTATTGCAATTTTAGTTGATTGCTTATCAGATAATAAAAATCGCACCGTATCTGATGTACGTCATGCCTTTACTAAAAATAATGGTAATTTGGGGACTGACGGCTCAGTGTCTTATTTATTTGATCATTTAGGCGAGATTTTATTGGCACCCAATCAATCCGAAGATGCAGCGATTGAGCTTGCGATAGAAGCAGGCGCGGAAGATGTCAATATTGATGAAGGTCAAATTGAAATTATAACACCCGTTGAAGCTTATCATGCAGTATTAAATCAATTACAAAAATCAGGGTTTGAGATTGAAAATGCTGAAATATGCATGAGACCTAAAAATCGTGTTATGGTTGATGATGATACCGCATCAACGCTGATTAAATTAATCGATATGTTAGAAGATTTAGATGATGTGCAAGAGGTTTATTATAACGCAGAATTTAGCGAAGAATTCATGGAAGCCATGGCCTAATGACCACTATTTTAGGGATAGATCCAGGCTCTCGCATCACAGGTTATGGGATTGTGAGAGAAGTAAAGGGAAAACTTAGCTATGTCGACAGCGGCTGCATTAAAACCAGTGATGATGCTTTATCGTTTAAATTATTAGAAATTTTTAACGGTATTTGTGAATTGATGGAGCACTATCAGCCAGATGAAGTGGCCATTGAACAAGTGTTTATGCATGAAAATGCCAGTTCTGCATTAAAATTAGGTCATGCCAGGGGTGTGGCCATGGTGGCTGTTGCATCTCATCGCATTAAGATAGATGAGTATTCAGCACGTCAAGTAAAGCAATCTGTTGTGGGCTATGGGGCTGCTGAAAAGCAGCAAGTTAAATTAATGGTGATGAGCTTGTTAAATCTGACGAAGCCGCCTCAAGCAGATGCTGCCGACGGCTTGGCTATCGCCATTTGCCATAGTCATTGTCGCAAATTAAAACATAAACAAGCAGCATTATATGCAGGGAGTCGTTGACGATGATAGGTTGGCTTAAAGGATTAATTATTGATAATCAGCAACCCGGAAAATTGGTGGTTGATGTCAATGGTGTGGGCTATGATGTTGAGACATCGTTATCAACATTTTTTCAAGTTGAAACGCAAACGACAGCTGTTGGGCTTTTTATTCATACAGTGGTGCGAGAAGATGCCTTTTTGCTGTATGGCTTTATTGATAAAACCGAGCGTCAATTGTTTCGTGAATTAATTAAAGTCAATGGTGTTGGGCCAAAGCTTGCGATTGCAATATTATCTAGCATGATGCCTCATGATTTTGTGGCTTGTATTAATCAAGAAAATGTTCAAGCATTAGTGAAATTACCAGGCATTGGCCGAAAAACAGCTGAGCGTTTGGTGGTTGAGATGAAAGACAGTCTTAAGACATTCCAAACCACACAACACACATGGACCATGTCGTCAAAAGCACCGGCTACGCACGAAGATGAGGCTATTTCTGCGTTAGAAGCTTTAGGGTATAAGTTTCAAGAAGCTAAAAAAGTGGTTGCTAGAGTGAGTGATGGGCAACAAAACTGTGAGCAGTTGATACGATTGTCTTTACGGGAGTTGTCCAAGGCGTAGGTTGGGCCTTGGCCCAACAAAGATGGTGGTGGTGGGCCAAGGCCCAACCTACGCTAGTTCTTAATCCCAAGCCATGCAGTATAGATATTATCTAAAAGCCCATTGACTTCTTTTAGATATTTTTCATCATTATGAAGATTAGCTTTTAATAATAATTGCTGCATATATTCATAAAGTTTATCAAGGTTTTGAGAAATATCGCCACCACCATCATGATTAAGGCTCGTTCTTAGGCCTTCTAAGATATTGATAGCTTTGCCAATATGTTCTCCTTTTTTGACAATTTGATTGCGAACCAAATGCGTTTGTGCGGCAGAAATATTTGTTTTTGCCCCTTGTAATAGCATCGAAATGAGCTCATGAGGGGAGGCCGACTCTACTCGTGTTTGTACATCAACATTGTGGTAAGGATTTATCATAATCACCTCTTTATGGGTTAACCCCCAAATTGTTGGGATAAATACGTAGCGGTTGAATTCATTTTTGAAATGATTTGATCGAGTGCTATAAATTGTGCTTTATAGCGTTTACTGAGCTTATCAATTTTTGTTGAGAGGGCTTTTCTCTCAGTTGCAAGCCCTTCATTTTGTTTATTAAGTTGATTCGTGCGCTGTGTAAAATCACCACCCGTGCCAAAATAGCTGTCAATTAAACTATCTAGCCTTGAGGCTAAGCCATCAGTCACAATAATTTGACCGCGATTACCTGTGGTACCACCTGTCACATTGATGGATAAGCCGGCATAATTGCCACTGCCTGTTAAAGTAATGCCATCGGTAGAGGTGGCTTGTGCTTGGCCTATTGAGCCTTCAAGCACAGATCCTTGAGTATAAGCTGTTAAATTTACAGAATAGCTACCAGGTTTGATGCTTTTTCCTAAGCTATTAATCGTAATGTTACTGTCAGTGGCTGTTGCTGTTTTGGCAAAAACGGCTCCAATTTCACTGAAGTGTTCATCCATGACTTTATCTAATGTTGTGGTGTTTAGCGTTAAAAAACCATCTTTTGTACTAGTGATGCCAAGATTTGCAAGGCTGCTTAAGCTCGTTCCGTTAGCGTCAATAGGCTTACTGGCAAATTCATATAATTTTAGTTTTACAGCACGAATGCCTGCATCCGCTTGCAATAATCCTGGCTGTTTAGTTTCTTTATTGTAGCTTGTCATCGCATTTAAAGAAGACATGGTTTCGTTATATTGCTTAATAAATTCTTGAATATTGGCGTTAATTTGTCCTTTATTGTTTTCTATGCCTAAAGTAAATACGGTGCCAATTTCTGCCTTTTTTAAATCGAGCGTGACGCCTTCAATGGCAGTTTTGAGTTGGTTGCTGTTATTTGATAACTCTAATCCATTAATGACAACTTTACTGTTTAGTGCGGCAGTTTTTTCTACCATTTGGTTGACGCCCGCTGTTGGGTCGAATGCTAATTGTGAAAGACCAGTATTGTTTGTGTGTGTCGTATCGGCATCATTGACCGTAATTTTCATGGCCAAATTTTCGCCCGTGTCAGGGCTTGAAAGGACAAGATGTGCGCCTGTACTGTCAGTGATAATCGAGGCATTAACGCCTGAACCACCTTTATTAATGGCGTCACGAATATTAATTAAGCTGTCTTGACCTGATGTGACGTTAATTGTCACAGGGGTTTTTTCAGTATTAGGGTCAAACGTTGTAGGTGTTGTATATTTTCCAAAGTTTATGGTAATGCTGCCTGTACCAATACTTGTGGTGCTTGAGGCAAATGCACCTGAGGCAAGGTTTTGTTTGGTTGCCAGGTTTTTTACTTCAACTTGATAACTACCGGGAGCCGCTTTGTCACCGATAGTTGCTGTCAGAAATTCTGGTTTTGAAACATTGGCTTTAAGGCTATAAAATTCTTTAAGATTTGACAATTTTTGTAAGGTCGTTTGAAATTTAGATAAATTAGATTTTACTTGACCTAAGGCAGACAATTGGAGTTTTAGGTTGGATTCTCTCTTGTCGATTCTATCAGAGGCTGGTTTAATCTCAGCAGTAATGAGTTTCTCAACAATCGCGTTGATATCTAAACCTGAACCCATACCTGGTGATGTTATTGCCACAATACACTCCTTGTCATCGTTAAGGACAAATCATCATGCAAATATCATACCTCTTTATTAATTGATCCTGTTATCATTTCATCTAAAAGGGATAAGAGCTGTAAATACTCATCAGAAGGCATTTTTCTAATCACATCGTCGGTAAGTTTTGATGTGACGATGGTTTGGATTAAGCCAGTGGCCTCAGAAAATTTACTTTTAACATCGGGTAGCTGGGTATCAATATTTAAATTAAATGATGTATTGTTGTCAGAAGGTGCGATGTCGGGTGTAAAAATATCATCGCCTTCGATACCCTGTGCTGTGTTTAGTCCCTCAATCTTCATTATTACCTCCAAATCTTAAAACTTAAAACACTGTGTGGCATAAACCACACAGTGTTTGGATAACACGTTATACAATCATTATCTTAAGAGAGACAATACTGATTGTGGAACGCTATTCGCTTGCGCTAACATGGCAGTACCTGCTTGTTGTAAAATCTGACTACGTGTCATGTTAGAAGTTTCTTTCGCGAAGTCAGCATCTAAAATACGGCTTTTAGAAGCAGACAAGTTGTCAGAAACGTTGCCAAGGTTAGAGATGGTATATTCGAAACGGTTTTGTACAGCACCCATTGTGGCTCTGTTTGCAGATACACTTGCAAGGGCTGCATCGATACGTTTGATAGCAACTTGAGCGTTAGCCGCAGTACCAATGCTGATGGCATCAATTCCAGTTGTATCAATACCGATTGAAGCTGACAATCCAACAGTAGCCACTGTACCACCAACAGCAATCGTATTAGGCGCAGATGCCGTTAATTTACCTCTTAAAGTACCATCAAATGCACCACCAGTTACGGTTAAACCATCAGTACCTGCAACAAAGCCAGTACCTGACTCAGCAAGTGTAATATTACGACCATCAGCGGCTAATAATGTTACATCACCACCTGAAACACTCGCAACAACGCCTGTTTGGTTACTTACGGCATTGATGGCATCACGAACGTCAGTTACAGTTAGTGCAGTAGCAACTGAAGCTGCATTATAGACACTGACACCATTAACAGTTAACGTGTAAGTATCACCTGCAGTACCACCAAATATACCAGCAGTTTGCGTACCTGTTGTAGAAGCAGTGACTGAAAGTCCACTAACGTTAGCATCGTTAATGGCACGTGCTTTTGCATAAGCAGATGTTGCATCTTGGTAAGCGTTACCTGTAAAGTTAGCACTTGAGCTTATGGTTTGAGCTGAACCACCACCGATAGCAATAGTAATGTCAGTGGCCGCTGCTGCTGATACTTCACTACCTGTTTGTGTTGCAATGAATCCCATTGAAGATGATTTTACGCTACCGATACCGAAGTTAATCGTTTGGTTAGCATTAGATCCTACTTGGAAGCTTGCACCAGAGAATGAACCATCAAGAATACGTTGACCGTTAAACTCAGTGTTTAACGCGATTCTGTCAAGCTCACCTTGAAGTTGTGTTACTTCATCTTGTAGGGTTTGTCTATCTGACGAGTTATATGTTGAGTTAGCAGATTGAAGTGCTAGTTCACGCATACGTTGTAGAATATTAGTAGATTCTTGCATCGCGCCTTCAGCTGTTTGCGATAAAGAAATACCATCGTTAGCGTTCTTAACAGCTTGGTCCATACCGCGGATTTGCGCCATCATTTTTTCACTGATTGCCATACCTGCAGCATCGTCTTTCGCAGAGTTAATACGAAGACCGGTTGATAAACGTTGAATAGAAGTTTGTAATGTTTTTTGTGAACTATTTAACGCACGTTGCGAGTTAAGCGACATTACGTTGGTATTAATTACTTGTGCCATTTTCCTTCTCCTTTACCTAAATCCCTGGTTGTGGGATTGTCCAACTCAATGAATTAGTATTTTTTGGTCAAATTCATCGAACCCACTCTAGTTATCGGAGAGTATTAGAAAAACTTTAGCCCCTAGGTTTATTTTTTATCAAATCCTGTATAATCGAGAAATCCTAATGCCGATGGGGGTTGCCTTAAAGGGTTCACAAAACGCGCTTTCGCCATCCATGGCGCGCTCTAGAAAAACATCCTGTTTTTCAAAGGTTTTGTGAACCCTTTAAGGCAACCCCCATCAACATTAGGATTGGGTATATGATTTGGTATATTGGTAAATTGTTAGATAAGGTGCGCACATGAGTTGGTTTAAAAAATTACTACCGTCTCGAATCAATACGGATTTGTCACAGAAAAAAGGTGTGCCTGAAGGCCTTTGGGTCAAGTGTGAGGGGTGTGCGACGGTTTTATACCGAACAGAGTTAGATAAAAATCTTTCTGTCTGTGCCACCTGCAACCATCATCATCGTTTAAGTGCGAGAGAGCGTATTGCACAATTTTTAGATGAAAAGGGTCAGGTTGAAATTGCAGCTGAGCTTGAACCTATTGATAGATTAAAATTTAGAGACTCTAAAAAATATAAAGATAGAATTGTTGCTGCTCAAAAAGCCACCGGCGAAAAAGAAGCATTAATTGTTGTGAAAGGTCAGCTAATACAAAAGCCAGTTGTGGTTTCCGCTTTTGAGTTTAAATTTATGGGTGGCTCTATGGGGGCAACTGTTGGTGAAAAATTTGTACAAGGTGTTGAGGAGGCGATGGCGTTGCGTTGTCCTTATATATGTTTTACGGCGAGCGGTGGCGCGCGTATGCAAGAAGGGCTATTTTCTTTAATGCAAATGGCAAAAACATCTGCGTCATTGGCTAAGTTTGCAGCGGCAAAGCTTCCTTTTGTTGTAGTGCTTACCGACCCTACCATGGGTGGCGTTTCAGCAAGTTTTGCAAGCTTAGGCGATATTATAATGGCCGAACCCAAAGCCTTAATAGGCTTCGCAGGCCCAAGAGTGATTGAGCAAACCGTGCGTCAAGTATTGCCAGAAGGCTTTCAGCGTAGTGAATTTTTACTAGAACATGGCCATATTGATATGATAGTTGAGCGTAAGCATTTGAGACAGACTATCGCTGAGCTGCTGGAAAAATTATCTTAGAGACAATATTGCCATCCAAAATTTTCATGAAAAAAATCATTAAAGTTAAACCTGTGTTGTTTCACGCCTAAAGCATCTTCGCGATAAAATTCAACAAGATGCTTGCTACCGAAACATTGCCAGTTTTGTAGATGGTTAATATATGAGGTTTGTTTTTCAGAAAAAGGATGGTCATTGAAGAGGGCGATGTTTTTTTCTGTTGAAGTGGTTCTTGCAGAATAATAAATAAAGGCATCAATAGCTTGATTTCTCATGGCTTTCCCCAGCTGTTGACTCTCATGATAGTTCGCTTTATTTGAAATGACATCTTTATAGGTATCAAAGGGTGCTATCGTTAAATCTATGCCTTGATTTGTTTTAATGGTTGTTTGAAAGGCCGTTTGGTTGCGTTCAATGGTGTCAAAATTGGCACTGGTGTGTGATAAAAAAAGCCATAAATAGTAAGCGGTTTCAGCAAAAGCTGTTTCGAGTTTTATCGAACCATACCAAAGTGAAGGCTCGAGTGTCGTTCCAAAACGAGAGCCGTGATGGAGTGGGGGGTATCTGAAGGGAGAAAAAATCAGATAATGTTTTAAGGATGAGATGGCAGGCTTGGTCTTATCTAAGAGAAGTTCTAGCATATCGTGCTCTTCTGTATTATCTACTAAATCACGTGTAGATAGAATATGCTGTGCTTCAACAACGCGCCAGGGCGTTTCATGAATGGGTTTAATCTGTTCTGCACCAAGACATGCGTTCCAAATCACTATACTTTGCCTCTCATGGAATCAAGATATTGTAAGACTTGTATCAGTCCTGGAATATTTTGTATTAGCATTAAAGGGCTATTATTCAAATAGGTGTTGTGGCTTTTAAGCCAATCTTTCGCTTTTTGGTGATGATTGCCGACAATGGTATTTAAGCTTCGATATATTCTAATAAGCAACAGTGCAAGCTCACCCTCTTTTGATTGATGATGAATGAGTTTTTTTCCTTGATATAGTCTCGTGACACTTGGCTCACTAATACCAATAATATTACCAAGTTCTTTGCCATTTAATTCATAAAACTTAGCAAGATTAATAATCGCTTTTGTTAGGACGATATCTTCATCTATTTGTGGCTGTATGACGATTGCGTTCATATTGTCGTACTCCGTGGATTTTATTTTAAATAATAGTCTAATATTATTTCATTTGCAAGAATGTTTGGGGGTTAGCAGGGCAACCGCATCTTAATTGTACGTACAATGGTCAATAGAATGCCTTCCCCCTCCGGGGGAAGGTGCCCGAAGGGCGGATGGGGGGGTTAAACAACTTCATTTAAATTATCTTTAACAACATTAAAAATAGCCTCCATGACTGATTCAATATGCAGATTAATCTCGCGATTCCAGAAACGAAGAACCTTGTAACCTTTAGCCTGGAGATAATCTGTTCTTTTTTATCATAAGTTTGATGTTCTGCAATATTATGTTGTCCCCCATCTATTTCAATAATTAATCGAGGATTTAAACAGAGGAAATCCGCAATATATGGACCTATCGGTGCCTGTCTTCTAAATCGCAAACCTTGAAATCTTTGCTGCTTAAGAAAAAGCCAGACTCTTTTTTCTTGAGGTGTCATGTTCTTGCGTAACGCTCTCGCTTTTTCGATGATGGACATAGCTTTATTCTTATTTACAAAAATTCAGTTATCGTACATCCTCTAAGGAATATTTTAAATCCCCCCATCCGCCCTACGGGCACCTTCCCCCGGAGGGGGAAGGCATTCTATTGACCGTCGTACGTACAATTAAGATATGATACACTGCTTTTTTTCCTGTGAGGCAAAGCCGTGCGAGATGATGTTGACCTTTATGATTTAAATCAATGGTTAAGTTTTCTTGAGTTAAGACATACGAATGTCATTCAATTAGGTCTTGAACGTGTAACACATGTTGCTGATACGCTTAATATTTTAACTTTTGACTGTCCTATTATATTAGTGGCAGGGACCAATGGTAAAGGTAGTACAGTTGCAATGCTTGAAGCGATTTATACCCGTTGTGGCTATCAAGTGGGGGCTTATACCTCACCGCATTTATTGCAATTTAATGAGCGGATTCGTGTCAATGGTCAGATGGTTGATGATGATAGTCTCTGTAGGGCATTTTTAGCGATTGAACAGGCGAGAGGTGACGTTGATTTAACGTACTTTGAAGTGGCAACACTTGCCGCACTTTTGCTTTTTAAGCGAGACCTTGACATTATTATTCTTGAAGTGGGCATGGGGGGGCGATTGGATGCGACGAATATTGTTTCACCTTCGTTATCTATTATTACGGGCATTGATTGGGATCATCAGGCTTATTTAGGTGATACACTTGAAGCTATTGCTTTTGAAAAAGCAGGGATAATCCGTTATAACATACCCGTGATTTTTGCAGATACGACACGGTTTAAGGCGATAATTGATAAAGCTTCTGCAGAAGACGCTTCCCTTTGGGCTTTGGGAGATGGGTATCATTTTGATTGCCTTGATGATAATCGCTTTATCATGACTTATGGTGATGGCAGGCAAGTGACATATCCTAAGCCCCATTTAAATCTTAAAGCGGCAACAGCGGCTTTAATGGCTGTATCATACTTGCAAGCGCAGTTACCTGTTGATGAAGCGACAATCGATGCTGCACTTCAATCCGTCACTCATCCAGGTCGATTGCAATGGCTTAATACTAAAATACCGACATTATTAGATGTTGCGCATAATCCACAATCGGTATCAAATCTTGCAAATTATCTCAAAAATGTACCCTGTAAAGGGAAAATATATGCGATATTTGGTGTATTAGCAGACAAAGACATCAAGCCTATGCTTGAATCCATCTCTGATGTGATTGATGTTTGGCTGTTGGTTGATTTACCAAAGCCAAGAGGGATGAAAGCTTCCGCATTGCGAAATTATTTTGAAGGTCTTGATGCTTGTATTGAAGGCGAGTATGCTACTGCATTAGACGCATATGAGTCATTACAAACGATGGCTGATGCTCGCGATATTATTGTTATTTTTGGTTCTTTTTTGACAGTTGCAAATTATCTTATGGGGAAGTCTGATGAAGTGGTCTATAGATGAAAAAGCTAAGCATCGCATTGTGGGCCTCGCGGTTATTTTATCTGTATTAGGTGCGGCTTTGCCGTTTATTGTTGGTAAAAATGACATATTAATGGATGAGGGGATTCGTG
>Ga0075163_10005120_pt1 | contig 17523 bp, 13 predicted proteins | sample JI1023141ADNA_FD_71478 | JGI IMG/M metagenome (GOLD analysis project Ga0075163, IMG submission 71478) | Wastewater effluent complex algal communities from Wisconsin, to seasonally profile nutrient transformation and Carbon sequestration -... | ecosystem: Engineered > WWTP > Effluent > Algae...
GGCGAGATGTCGAGCTCGAGCTTGACCGGGATGTCGGCCGGCTTGCACTTGACCGCGAGCGAGCGCATGACCGTGTGGGTCAGGCCGCCGTTGATGAGGCCGGCCGGCTTGCCGGTGAACTCGAGCGGCACCACCGCGGTGACCTCCTTGTTGGGGTCGATCGCGAGCAGGTCGACGTGGGTGATGTCGCGGCGGATCGGGTCGATCTGGTACTCGCGCACCAGCGCCGACAGCGCCTTGATCGTCTTGCCGCCGTCCTCGATGGACAGCGCGATGACGGTGTTCTGCTTGCGGACGGGATCGAGCGCGGCCTTGAGGGCCTTGACGTTGATCGCGACCTGGACCGGCTCGATGCGACCGTCGGTCGACTCGCCGTAGCAAACGCCCGGGACCAGGCCCGACGCGCGCAGGCGGTGAGCAGCGCCCTTGCCAGCGCTGGTGCGGAGATTGACGGTGAGCTGTCCGACTTGCATGACTGTCCTCGAGTGCCTGCGGTGTATCTGGTGCGGGAGGCCGGGATGCTTACCCGAAAAGCCGGCCGTCCGCTACATGAAGAGTGAGCTGATGGAATCCCCGTGATGAATCCGCTTGATAGCCTCGCCCAGGAGCCGGCCGACCGACTTGACCCGGACCTTGCCGCAGGCGGTGCCGGCGTCCGACAGGGGGATCGTGTTGGTCACGACCACGTGCGACAGCGGCGAATCGGTGATGCGCTGGACCGCCTTGCCCGAGAACACCGGGTGGCTGGCGCAGGCGGCGACCGACGCGGCGCCGGCGTCCATGATCGCCTTGGCGGCGTTGGTCAGCGTGCCGGCGGTGTCGATGATGTCGTCGACGATGACCGCCCGCTTGCCCTTCACGTCGCCGACGATGTTCATCACCTCGGACACGTTGGCGGCGGCGCGGCGCTTGTCGATGATGGCCAGGGTCGAGCCCAGCCGCTTGGAGAACGCGCGGGCGCGCTCGACGCCGCCGGCGTCCGGCGACACCACGACGGTGTCGTCGCCGCCGTAGCCCAGCGCGCGCAGCTCGTCGATCAGCACCGGCATCGCGAACAGGTGATCGAACGGGATGTCGAAGAAGCCCTGGATCTGGCCGGCGTGGAGGTCCATCGCCAGCGCGCGGTCGGCGCCGGCCGCGGTGATCAGGTTGGCCGCCAGCTTGGCGGTGATCGGCGTGCGCGGCTTGGACTTGCGGTCCTGCCGGGCGTAGCCGAAGTACGGGATGATCGCGACGATCGACCCGGCCGACGCGCGCTTGAGCGCGTCGATCATGATCAGCAGCTCCATCAGCGACTGGTTCGGCGGCGAGCACGTGGGCTGGACGACGAAGCAGTTGACCCCGCGGACGTTCTCGCCGATCTCGACGTAGATCTCGCCGTCGGAGAAGTGGGTCACGTCGGCGCGCCCCAGCGGGATCTCGACGAACTTGCACACCTCCTCGGCCAGCGCCCGGTTCGAGTTTCCCGTGAAGATCGACAGTGATTTCAGCACGGCGTCTCCGGCGCAAGAGGTGGCGGGGTCACCGTCGGCGGGGGCGCCGTCGGCTGGGTGCGATCTACTCGAAAACGAGCGCTCGGGTCAACCGCTGGGAGCGGCGGTGAGCGTCGTGTCGATTCGCACGTGGCTGCAGAATTCGGTAGTCGTCTGAGGCCCGTCGCGCCACGATCACATATGCGCCTGGTCAGCCTGCTCGTGGTGGTCGCCGCGTGTGCCGATCCCCCACCTGCGGTGGACGCGGGCATCGACGCCCCGGGCGTCGACGCGGTGCCCACGACCGGCCGGCTGACCGTGATTCGCCACGGCGACGGCCTGGTGACCGGCGGGACCTCGACCCCGACCTACGCGATGGACCTGATCGACTGCGGGGCGCAGTGCGGCGCCGAGGTGGCGGACGGCGAGTTCGTGACGCTGTTCGCGTCCACAGCCCCGAACGTCGAGCTGACGATCTCCGGGCCGTGCTCGGCGAACGCCTGCCAGTTCTACATGGAGGGGCCGACCACCGTCACCTTCACGTTCACGCCCCGGTGACGGAGCGCGCTCAGGCGCCGGCGATCTTCAGCGCCTTGGCCCGGGCGACCAGCGCGGCGGCGGCCTTGTCGTCGAGGCGCTCGGCCTCCTCGATCAGCAGCACCGGGACGTCGGCCTCGATGCGGTAGCGCAGCCGCGAGGTCGGGCAGAACAGGAACGCCTGCGCGGGCTGGTCGCCGGCCTCACCACCGGCGAAGTACAGGAGCGGCGCCTTGGACTCGGGGCAGGCGAGCACGGCGAGGAGGTCGGGCGGCAGCGGCACGGGCGCATGCTGACCGTCGGGGCCGGCGGCGTCAAGTCACCAGGTCTCGGTGCCGTGGCAGCCGACGTTGGAGCACTTGCGGGTGGCCGGCGTGTACGTGCCGCGCGCCATCTGCACCTGCTTGAGGCCGTCGACGTGCAAGGCCGGCGCGATGATGCCGTTGGCGGCGTTCACGACCTGCGCGTGGCACTCGCTGCACTTCATGTTCTCGTCGGCGATGTGCTTCTTGTGATCGCCGCTCATCAGGCTGGGCTGGTTGCCGGCGTTGTGGCATGAGCCGCAGCCGAGCGCGGTCGCCGACGTCCAGGTCGCGGTGCCGGCCGAGGTGCGGCCGTTGCCGTGGCAGTACAGCGCGCCGCAGGTCGCGGTGGTCTTGGCGTAGGTGCCCGCGGCGTTCAGCGTCGAGTACCGCACCTCGGCGTCGGCGACGCCGTCGATGTGGCCCGGCGTCAGCGCGGTGGTCGGCGTGACGTGGCAGGCGCTGCACGCGTAGGCCGCGTGGGTCGCCGACGCGGTGACGTGGGTGGTGTGGGCGCCGACGTGGCGATCGCTGACCGCGGTCAGGCCGTCCACCGACGCCGGCGGCGCGCCGCTCTGGTTGACGGTGCCGCCGTGGCAGAACACGCAGTTGGTCTGCCAGGTGGCGTGGCAGCTCGCGGTGGCGCACGACACCATCGACGCGCCGCCGGTGAGCGCGGTGCCGTGGCACGCCGCGGTGGCGCAGCTCGCCGGGCCCTGATCGTTGAACGCCGCGCCGTGGGCGTTGCCCATCCGCCAGCCGGCCGGGTGCACGGCGGTCACCTGCAGCGTGCCGTCGATGTGCTGGGCCGCGCCGGCGGCGGCGATCGTGATGCCCGGGCCGGCCACCGGCGCGTGGCAGTTCATGCAGTTGCTGTCCTGCGGGTGCGGCGCCGACGGCGGCGCCCCGTGACACGACGTGCACTGCCGCTGGGTCCCGTCGACGCGCGTCCAGGTCGGCGTCCGCGCGGTGCCGCCCGGATCGGGCTGGGTCGCGCCGTGGCAGTAGTTGTTGCTGCACGCGGTGCCGTTCCAGGTGGTGCCGACCGCGAGGCCGGTGAAGGTCAGCTCGGCGGGCAGCGCGGTGTCGCGGTGACCGGCCTGGCCGATCGTGGTCGGCACGCGGTGGCAGTTCGCGCAGGTGACCGCGGCGTGCCACGTCGACGTCCCCAGGTGCGAGCGGTGGGCGCCGACGCCGCGCAGCGTGGTCGCGGTGCCGTTGGTGGTGTCCTTGGGCGGCGCGCTCTCGCCGGCGCCGCCGTGGCAGGTGTCGCAGGCGATCGTCGTCGACACGTCGACGACGCCGTCGATGTGCCGGGCGGGGTCAGTGATGTGCATGTTGTCGCCGGGCGTCATGGTCGGGTGGCACGCGCCGCAGTTGGGATCGGCGGGGTGGCTGCCGCCCGGCGGCATGCCGTGGCACGACGTGCATTGGCTCTGGGTGCCGTCGACGCGGGTCCAGGTCGGGCTCGACGCGGTGCCGCGCGACGCGGCCGGCAGCGTGCCGCCATGGCAGTAGTTGTTCGAGCACGCGAGGCCGTTCCACGCGGTCGCGGCGCCGGCCTTGGCGCTGAAGGTGAGCTCGGCCGGCAGCGGCGTGTCGCGGTGGCCGACCGCGTTCGCGCCGCCGGGCACCTTGTGGCAGTCGGCGCAGGCGACGGCGGCGTGCCACGTGGAGTTCATGGTCAGGTGCGCGGCGTGGGCGCCGACGCCGCGCGCGGTCGTCGCGGTGTTGCCCTGGGTGTCGCGCGGCGGCTCCGAACGCCCGGCGGCGCCGTGGCACGAGTCGCACGCGGTGCCGCCGGTGACGTCGACGTTGCCGTCGATGTGGCGGGTCGGATCGGTGATCACGTTGGGGTTCCCCGCGGTCATCGTGTCGTGGCACGAGCCGCAGTCCGGGTTCTGCGGGTGCGGCGCGGCGGGCGGCAGCCCGTGGCACGAACCGCACTGCGCCTGCGAGCCGTCGACCAGCGTCCACACCGGAGTGCGCGCGGTGCCGCCGGTCATCGTCGCGCCGTGGCAGTACGCGTTGGTGCAGCGCGCGTTGGCACGATCCCACACCGCCGCGCCGGCCAGCGTGCCGAACGTCAGCTCGGCCGGGGCGGGCGTGTCCATGTGCCCGACCGCCACCGTCGCGGTCGGCACCCGGTGGCACGCGGCGCAGTCGACCTGCTTGTGCCACGTCGACGGCTCGACGTGGCGACGGTGCGCGCCGACGCCGATCAGCGTGGTCGCGGTGCCATGGTTGAGATCGCCGGGCGGCGCCGCGTTGCCGCCGGAGCCGTGGCAGGTGTCGCACGGCTGGCCGTTGTTGACCTGGACCGTGCCGTCGATGTGCTGCGCGGGGATCGCGATGACCATGCCGGCGCCCGGCTGCATCGTCGGGTGACACTGCCCGCAGTCGTTGCCGGCCGGGTGCGGCGGCCCCGGCGGCATGCCGTGGCACGAATCGCAGGTGGCCTGGGTCCCGTCGACCTGGGTCCACACGGGCTTGGTCTTGCGGCCGGTGGTGATCTGCGGGACGTCGCCGTGGCAATAGGTGTTGGTGCAGGTCGTGCCGTTCCAGGTCGCGGCGACGCCGGCCAGCGCGCCGAACGTCAGCTCGGCGGGCAGCGGCGTGTCGACGTGGCCGAGGTCGGCGGTCGCCGCCGGGACCTTGTGGCACTGATCGCAGGCGACCGGCGCGTGCCACGTCGAGGTCGTCGTCATGTGCGCCGCGTGGGCGCCGACGCCACGCAGCGTGGTCGCCAGGCCGCCGGTGGTGTCCTTGGGCGGCGCCGACTGGCCGGCGTTGCCGTGGCACGCGTCGCACGCGGTGGCCTGGTTGACCTGGACCACGCCGTCGATGTGCAGCTCGGGGTACGCGATGCGCGTCGGCTCGCCGGGGTTCATCGACGCGTGGCAGGCGCCGCAGTCGGGGTTGTCGGGGTGCGGCTGACCGCCCGCGGTCGTCTGCGGCGGCGCGCCGTGGCACGCGTCGCAGGCCGGCGTGGCGTCCGCGACCTCGGTCCACACCGGCATCGTCTTGGTGCCGCCGGTCAGCGCCGCGCCGTGGCAGTAGCTGCTGCACGCGCCGCTGCCGTCGTCGTACAGGCTGTTCGCGCCGAGGCCCTGGAAGGTCAGCTCGGCCGGCAGCGGCGTGTCGAGGTGGCCGGCGGCGCCGATCTCGGTCGGCACCGTGTGGCAGCTCGCGCACTCGATGCCCTTGTGCCAGGTCGAGCTGCCGAGGTGGTTGCGGTGCGCGCCGACGCCGCGCGCGGTGGTCTCGAGCTGGCCGGTGGTGTCCTTGGGCGGCGCGGCGACGCCGCCCGAGCCGTGACAGCTGGCGGCGCACGACGACGACTGCGCGGCGGGCGGGCCGGCGTCGCCGCCGTCGAAGGTGCCGAGGTCGCACGCCGCGAGGGCGAGCGCGAGGGCGGCGAGCGCGCACGTGGGCAGACGCGTTGCGATCGTCATCGGTACCTCCACTGCAGGCGGGCGAACGCCGAGAGCCAGTAGCGGCGCGGCCAGGTCACCGCGGCGCCGCCGAACGTCGCGTCGGTGTCGTCGAGGCCGCCGCGCGCGTCGACGAGGATCAGCCACTCGGGCCCGGCCGACAGGCTGACCAGCGCGCCCGCCGCCAGGCCGCGGGTCGCCGACGTGCCGAGGCACGCCAGCGGGTCGAGCGTCAGGCAGCCGCCGGCGGGGCCGAGGTCGCGGTAGCTGTGCGCGCTGGCGTCGATCGTGAACGCCGCGCCGTCGCCGTCGCGCTCGACCGCGAGCCGCCCGATCACCGCGCGCGATCGGCTGGCCGACGCCGCGCCGAGCGGCGTCAGCGCGGTGCCCGACGCCTCGACGCGCAGCCGCCCCGGCGCGCGCCGGTCGAGCGCGCTCACGGTCAGCTCGCCCATCTGCGCGCCCGGCATCGTCAGCGCGCCGCCGCCGGTCAACGGCACCACCACCGCCGGCCGCTGCAGGTAGCCGGCGCCGACCGTGAGCTGGAAGCGCTGCTCGGCGACCGCGATCGACGCCGACGCGCGCGCGGCGTCCTGGGACACGCGGACGATCGCCGCGCCGTTCTCGACCTGCCCCATCGCCGCCGGATCGGGATCGACCAGCTGATCGCGCGCGGCGATCGCGAACAGCTCGTTGGCCGCGTGGTGGCCGGTGAGGCTGAGCTCGACCGCCGGGTGGGCCCACACGTCGACGCCGCCGCTGGCCTCGGTCACCCGCGCGCCGTCGGCGGCGATCACGTCGACGACGCCGTGGCCGTACAGGTCGATCGCCGGGTGCGGGCGCGCGTAGCCGTTGGCGGTGACGAAGCCGCGCCGGCCGTCAGCGGCGGTGGCGCCCGGCACCTCGCCGGCGGCGGCGACCACGCCGACCGCGCCGAGGTCGGCGGCGTAGCTCGCCTTGCGATAGCTGACGCCGGCGCCGCCGGCGATCGGGATCAACCGCCCGGTCGCGCTGCCGTCCATCGCGTGCAGCGTCGGATAGTCGGTGGCCAGCGAGCGCGAGCCGCGCTGCGGGTACGCGCCGGCGAAGGTCGTGAGCCGCAGCCGCCCGGCCAGCGGCGCGGTGAGCTGGGCGCCGTCGACGCGGGTCGCGCCCAGCGCGTCGATCACCTGGCGACCGAGGCGCAGCTCGGCCGGGCCGAGCGCGCGGGCGTAGGTCAGCGCGCGCAGCTCGTACTCGTCATCACCGCCCTGGTAGCGCTCGAGCGTCGCCGCGCGCAGCCGACCATCGAGCTTCACGGTGCCGCCGCCGACGCGCTCGGCGGTCAACTCGCCGCGCAGATCGCCGAAGAAGCGGCGCACCGGGCTGGCGCCGGCCGGCGCGGCGCCGTTGGCCACCAGCGGCGCGGCGTCGTCGGCCAGCTCGCGGTACAGGAACGACGACAGGGTCAGGCGCACCTCGAGCTTGGCCGGCGCCTCGGCGCTGGCGGTGCGCGGCGGGCGCGCGTCATCCGGTGGCGCGGCCGCCTCGGCCGGCGCCGGCACCACGACCGCGCGATCGACGAACTGCGCGTGGGCGATCGCCGGCGCGATGCACAGCCCGATCGCGACGAGCGCGCGCGTCACCGACACAGGCTCTGCCCTCCCAGCCCGCGCGCGGGCACCCACGCCTCGGGGTTGTGGCAGCGGCCGCAGTCGGCCAGCGGCCCGTGATCGGGGCTGGTCACCTTGCTGGCGTCGGCGCGGTGGCAGCTCACGCACAGCGGCGACACGCCGCCGAAGTTGCCGTTGGTGTGGCAGTCGGCGCACGGCAGCGTGCGGTGCTGGCCCATCAGGTTGCAGCCGACCGCGAGGTGATCGAACCGCGCCGGCGTGAACGCCTGCTGGGTGTGGCACTCACCGCAGCGCGGCGACAGCGCGCTCTGATGGACGTCGTCCTGGCGGTGGCAGGTCACGCACAGGTTGCCGGAGCCGCGCCGGCTCTCGCCGTCGGCGTGGCAGCGCTTGCAGCCGACCCGATCGTGCGCGCCGGTCAGCGCGAACGAGCCGACGTCGTGCAGCGCCGCGACGTCACCGAACGTCTGGGTGGTGTGGCAGCGCGCGCAGTCGGTGCCGTAGCGGCCCTTGTGGACCGCCGGCTCGGCGTGGCAGCCGCGGCAGTCCTTGGGCTCGGGCTTGAACCGCGTCGAGTCGTGGCAGCCGGCGCACACCACCTGGCGGTGGGCACCGTCGAGCTTGAACGCGGCGTCGCGGTTGTGGGCGAAGGTCAGGCCACCGTCGGTGCGGTGGCAGCGCTCGCACGCGGCCCCGAGCTGGCCCTCGTGGACGTCGTCGCCCTTGTGGCAGCCGGCGCCGGCGCAGGTGCGCGGCGCGCTGGCGAACGCCCGGTTGGGGTGGCAGCGCGCGCAGTCGGTGACGGCGGCGTGCTTGCCCTCGAGCTTCCAGTCGGTGTCGACCTGGTGATCGAAGCCGGTGGCCTCCCACTGTCCCGCCGCGTGGCAGCGGCTGCAGGCGTCGCCCAGCGTGCCCTTGTGCAGCGAGTCCTCGTGGCAGCGCGCGCCGCACTCGGTCGGCGTGTTCTCGTAGGTGTCGTTGGTGTGGCAGCGGCGGCAGTCGACCTTGGCGTGGGCCTTGGTCAGCGGGAACCGCGACGCCGCGCCGTGGAACCGCTCGAGCGAGTCGTCGCGCATGCGCTTGCTGCCGGGCTCGGTGTGGCAGGTCAGGCACTCGTTGTTGGCGTACTTGCCGCCGTGGGCCTGCTTGTGCTGGTGGCAGCTCATGCAGCCGTTGGCGATCTGGAACGCCTCGAACTCGGCGGGCTTGGTGCCGCGGTGGCAAGTGCGGCAGTCGGTGATCGCGTGCTTGCCGGTGAGCTTGAAGGCGGTCTTGGCGCCGTGATCGAAGACGCTCTGCTTCTTCCACGCGCGCTGGCTGTGGCAGGTGGTGCAGCTCGGCGGGTTGCCGAAGGCCTTGAAGCGATCGCCGTGGCGGTTGTCGTCGGCGTGGCAGGTCTCGCAGGCGCCCGACGGCTTGCGCTTGCCGAGCCGTGCGGTGTGGCACGCGTCGCATTTGAGCTGCGCGTGATCGCCTTGCAGCGCGTAGCCGGCGTCCTTCCGATGATCGAACTTCACCACCGCCAGCGACGACGCCGCCGGCGAGTGGCACAGGTTGCACTTCTTGGTGTCGAACAGCTGGCCGCCGTGCGGGCTGTCGTGGCAGGTCACGCAGTCGCCCTTCCACGCCGGCAGCTTCCACTTGGCCTGCGGGTGGCACTTGCTGCACGCGACGTCGGCGTGGTTGCCCTCGAGCGGCATCGCCGCGTCGCGCGCCGAGTCGTGATCGAACTGCTGGTTGCTCTTCTGCGGCGTCCATGCGGTGTCGAGGTGGCAGCGATCGCAGCGCAGCAGCGCCGGGCGCAGCGGGCCGTGGGGCTGGGTCTTGTGGCAGCCGCCGCAGGTGTTGTCGGCGCCGAGGTACGTGCGCAGGCCCTGGCGGTCGGTGCTCTTGTGGCAGTCGTTGCACGCGACGGCGGCGTGCTTGCCTTGCAGCTTCCAGCCGGTCAGGCCGTGATCGAACCCCTGGGTGCCGCCGACGGCGCGCCAGCCCATCAGATCGAAGCCGCGGCCGCGGTGCTCCTGGTGGCACAGCTTGCAGTTGCGGCCGGCGGCCTTGGGCGACGCGTGGAAGCCCTTGCCGGCGTCGATGCGCGCCTTCAGGTCGCCGTGGTCGTGGCAGCCCAGGCACTTCGCGGCGCTGATCGATCGGTCGGGCGCGTGGCAGGTGTTGCAACCGTCGGGGTTGTCGAGCGACGCGTGGCTCTGCGCCAGCGCGCCCGGCGACGAGGTCAAGAAGTCGTCGCCGTGCGCGAGCCCGACCCGCACGACCACCAGCGCGGCGATCAGCAGCCAGCGGCCCCAGCTCACCGGCCGGCTCCGATCCCGAACGACACCAGCTGCGCGTGATCGAGGCGGTGCGCGTCGGTCACGCCAGCCCAGCGCTCCGACGCGCCCGACCAGTCGGTGGCGTAGCGCTCGTAGGTGAAGCCGGCCACCACCGCGAGGTGGGGCGCGATCGCGTAGGCCAGCCGCAGCTCGAGCCACTGCGCGCCCGCGGTCGAGGTCATGCCGTCGGCCAGGCCGTCGGTCTGCTGGCGCGCACCGACGATCGCCAGGTCGGCCCGCGCCTCGATCGTCACCCGGGCGCGCGGCGGCGCGACCTCGACGCCGAGCCCGACGGTGCCGGCCCACAGGGCCTCGCGCGGGAGCCGGCCGGCGTTGGCGACCTCGTCGGCGAGGAACGCGCCGTAGAACCCGCCCAGCCGGAGCTGGGGGGTGAGCGGCCCGAGGTCGTACCCGACGCGCGCGACGCCGCGGGCCTCGAACATCGTGAACGGGATCGTGCCCGGCGTGAGCGTCGGCCCCGGGTAGTCGATGCCGGGATCCGACGACGTGAAGCGCGCCGCCGCGTCGACGCCGAGCCGCACCCGCCCGAGCCGCGGCATCGCCACGACGCCAACCTCGGCGGCGCTGGCGTCGGTGCTGATCGCGTAGTTGGCCAGCCCGCCGACCGCGTTCGAGGTGAAGCGCTGATCGATCGAGCGATAGCCGAGCGCGGCGGTGGCGCGCACGGACCAGCGACGGCGCCCGCCGCCGCGCGGCGCCGATGGCGATGCCGCTGACGGCGCGGTCGGCGTGGCCGCAGCGCCGACGTCCGCCACGGCCGCGGCGGCGATCCAGCCGGTGTGCCCGTGGCCGTCGTCGACGTGGAGCCAGCCCGCCGCGCCGCCGTCGAGAACGGTCAGCGCGGTGCCGGTCGCGACCGCCGCGACCACCGCGGCGCCGGCCGCGGGCTGCGCCCGCACCACGGCGTCGGGCTGCCGCACCTGGACCGTCAGGTGGCGCGAGCGCGGCCCGTCCTCGGGCGCCGCCGCCGCGCTCGCCGCGGGCTCGGACAGCTTGGTGCGCGGCACCCAGCCGACCGTCTTGTCGATCTTGATCTTGATCCAGCGCCCCTTGATCTCGAGCACCTCGACCGCGACGCCGGTCGCGTAGGTCGCGACCGCGTCCTGGTTCTCCCCGGGCAGCTTGCGCAGGGTGATCTCGACCAGCGACGTCCGTGTATCGGCGCTCACCGACGATGCAGCCAGCGAGCTGCCGAGGAGGCCGAGGAGGATCGCGGCGCGGCGCATGAAGCCGTCGCCCTGTGCACGCGCGGTTCCAGCTGGGCCTCACCGCGGATCAATCACTTGGCCCGAGGCGGCGGGCGCGCGTGTGCAATTGTGCGCCGCGGGCGAACAGACCTGTGCAGCCTGCGTACAGTAGACGCGGGTGTCAGCGCGGCATTCCGCGCGGATCCGTCCGCCGCGCGGTGGTACGCCGGCTGCAACCGCGAGGCGAGATGCGCGCGGCCCTCGCCCTGGCCCTGATCTGCGCCGCGTGCGGCGGGATCCTCGATGAGGACGAGGGCAGCTCGAACCCGCTGCTCGATCAGGTGACCCCGCCGACCTGCGCCGAGCCGACCGCTGGCGGCGACGGCCACCACCGCGCCGGCGAGGACTGCCTGGGCTGCCACCGCCAGGGCGGCGATGGCACGCCGTTCAGCGTCGCCGGCACGCTCTACGCCGACACCGGCGGCACCGCGCCAGCGGCCGGCGTCGCGATCCACGTGCTCGACGCCGCCGGCGCCGACGTCGCGATGATCACCGCGACCAACGGCAACTTCTGGTCGACCGATCCGATCGTGGCGCCCGCCGTCGCGTTCACGGCCCGCTGTCCCGACGTGGTCCCGATGCAGGCCGCGCTGGCGACCGACGACGTCTCGTGCAACCGCGGCGGCTGCCACACCGCCGGCTTCCGGGTGCGCCCGTGATCACCACCGCGTTCCTGACGATCGCGATCGCCGCCGCGACGCTGTTGACGCTCGGCGCGCTGTACGACGATCGCAAGGCGCGGCGCCGCCATCACCTCGCGGTGGTCGCGCCGCGGATCGAGGTCCCGCTGGTGCACTCGATCAACGACGATCGCTGCATCGGCTGCGAGGCGTGCGTCGCGGTGTGCCCGACCAAGGTGCTGGACCTGGTCAACCACAAGGTCGTGGTGGCGCGCTTCGACCAGTGCGTGCAGTGCGAGCAGTGCGCGAACAAGTGCCCGACCACCGCGCTGGTGATGCACCGCCTCGGCGAGCAGCCGTCGACGCTCACCGTGCCCGAGCTCGACGATCACTTCCAGACCAGCGTGCCCGGCCAGTACCTGATCGGCGAGGTCGCCGGCAAGCCGCTGGTGAAGAACGCCGCCAACCTGGGCCGCGCGGTGGTCGAGCACATCGCCCGGCAGCTCGGCGCGCCCTCGACCTCGCCCGAGCTCCACGACGTCGTGATCGTCGGCTCGGGCCCGGCGGGGTTGTCGGCGGGGCTGACCTGCCTGATGCGCAAGCTGCGGGTGGTCGTCCTCGAGAAGGAGCACATCATCTCGGCGACGGTGTCGCGCTACCCCAAGGGCAAGCACTTCATGGCCGAGCCCTCGAACGCGCCGAACCTGTCGTACCTGCCGGTGTTCGACGCGTCGAAGGAGGCGCTGGTGGCGGCGTGGCAACAGGTGGTCGACGCGGTCGCGCTGCCGATCAACCGCGGCGAGGCGGTCGAGTCGGTCAAGCGCGGCGACGACGGCATCCTCACCGTCAAGACCACCGTCGCGACCTACCGCGCGCGCGCGGTCATCCTGGCGACCGGGTTGCGCGGCAAGCCGCGGCTCCTCGCGGTGCCGGGCGCCAACCTCGAGAAGGTGCAGTCGCGGCTCGACGATCCGGAGGAGTTCGCCGGCCAGCACGCGCTGGTCGTCGGCGGCGGCGACTCGGCGCTCGAGGCCGCCACCTCGCTGGTCGACGCCGGCGCGACCGTGACCTTGTCGTACCGCGGCGACGGCTGGAGCCGCGCCAAGGCGGCCAACCAGAAGCGGGTCGCCGCCTACGAGGCCGCCGGCCGCCTGACCGTGTTGCTGAAGTCCAACGTCGCCGAGTTCACCGCCGATCAGGTGACGATCAAGCTCGCCGACGGCGGCAAGCGCACCATCCCCAACCAGCAGGCGTTCGTGCTGATCGGCGCCGACACGCCGGTCGCGTGGCTCGAGAACCTCGGCGTGCGCTTCGTCGAGCGCCCCCACCTGTACGCGCTGGGCTCGACCGAGGACGTGGTCCGGCGGGTCGCGCCCGACGCGGCGCCCTGCCCGCGCGACGTCGCGCAGGCGATCGCCGTGCTTCAGGGCCGGCCGACCGCCCGCCCGGCCAAGCCGGGGCGCCTGCGCACCGTGGTCGGCGAGGTGGTCAGCAAGGTCGATCGCGCCGCCCACGACGTCTGGCACGAGGTCGGCACCGCGGTGCACGCGCCGATCGCGCCGATCGTCGACGCACCGTCCGGGCGCCACCGCCGCGCCGGCTCGCGAGCCCCGCTCGACTGGAACGACGACTCGGTGGTGCAGGCGATCGACCGCCTCGACGAGTGGGCCCCGTCGTCGACCAAGGTCGAGCGCCGGCCGCGCACCGCGCGCGAGCACCTCGATCGGACGGTGCCGGTCCCGGCGCTCACCGAGCACAGCGTGATGGCGGTGCTGCACACCCACAGCAAGGACGGCAAGGACCGCACCGGCTCGGTGCCGCGGCTCCCGGCGCCGCCCGTCGCCGGCGTGCCGGACGCCCACGCCCGCGGGCGCGTGGTCGGCACCGACACGATCGCGCAGGTCCCCAACGCCGACGAGCTCGCCGCGACCCGCAGCCTGCCGCGGGTGACCGGCGCGCCGCGCCAGCCGGCGGACCTGGCCGCGCCGCCCCGGCCGCGGGCGCCCGCGCCGCCGCCGCCGCCGCGTCGGGCGACGCCGCGCACGATGGCGGCCACCGACTCGGTGACCGCGGTCCAGGCGCCGCCCGCCGAGTTCGATGATGGCCCGACCCAGCTCGGCTGGACCGGCGAGCGGCGGTCGTGAGCGCGGCCGTCGCTCCACAGTTCGACGCCGCGCCGGGCGCCGCGGATCCGCTGGCGGCGGCGCGGGCGGTGCCGGCGCTGGCGGCGGTGCCCGACGAGGTGCTCGCGCCGCTGCTCGCAACCGGCGCGATCGCGGTGCTGACGCTGCCGCGCGACACGATCGTCACCACCGACTCGCGCTACGCGATGTGCCTCGTCGCCCACGGCCAGGTCTCGCTGGCGCTGTTCGATCGCGCCGCGCTGACCGCGCGGCTGGCGCACCGCCAGCGCGACGCCGCCAAGGGCGAGCGCGACGGCACGCTCTTGCCGCCGCCGCCGCTGGCCCACGTCGCGCTGCGCAACCTGGCGCTGTTCACCACCGGCGACGCCTGGAACCCGACCGCGCTCGCCTCCGACGGCACCGACGCGATCGCCGCGTTCACGCTGACCGGCGCGACGGTGGTGGCGCTGGCGCAGGCGGCGCTGACCCGGCTGCGCGACTACCCGGGCGGTGGCGCTGCCCACGGGGACGCCCGGCCCGCGCACGCCCACGCGGCGCTCGGCGCGGCGCTGGCCCACACCGGCGCGCGGCTGCAGGCGCTGACCGGCGTGCGCCAGGAGCTGCTCGACTTCTACCTGCGCAACGGCCTGTCGCTGGCCGGGCCCAGCGTCCGGGTGCGCCAGCTCGATCGCTGCATCGACTGCAAGCAGTGCGAGGACGCCTGCGAGGAGCGCCACGGCGCGCGCCGGCTGACGCTGGGCGGCTTCGAGCTGGGCCTGGTCGACGTGGTCTTCACCTGCCGCACCTGCACCGACGCGCGCTGCCTGTCGCCGTGCGAGCACGACGCGATCAAGCGCGACGCGACCACCGGCGAGGTCAAGATCGACGAGAGTCGCTGCATCGGCTGCAGCCTGTGCGCGCTGTCGTGCCCCTACGGCGCGATCGACATGATCAACGTCGCCGAGCCGGACATGCCGTCGTGGAAGCCGGCGTTCAAGGCCCGCCTCGAGCAGGATGGCCGGCTGGCGTTCGGGCCGGGCAAGGGCCGGGTCGCGCCGGCCCGCCGCATCGCCAACAAGTGCGACCACTGCGCCGGCCACGCCGATCAGGCCTGCATCGCGGCCTGCCCGACCGGCGCGCTGGTCGAGGTGGCGCCGGCGGCGCTGTTCGTCGAGCGCCCGGCGGTCGTGCCGACGACGCCGCGCGCCCGCAAGCGCCTGGTCGTGTTGCCGACCGCGCCGTTCACCGAGGGCCTGCGGGTCACCGACGCCGGCCTGGCCCGGATCCGCGCGCGGCGGTTGAGCTGGCTGCCGTGGCTGCTCGGGCTCGGCGCGTTCGTCGCGGTGCTGGCCGAGGTGGTGTTGCGCCGCTACGCGCCGACCCTGTCGGTCAGCTACCGGCTGCTGCGGGCCGATGGCCTCGAGCCAGAGATCGCGGCGATGAACGTCAGCTACCTGGCAGGCTCGAAGCTCGCGCTCACCTGCGGCTACGTCGGCACGGCGCTGATGGTGCTGTCGATGGCGTACGTGCTGCAGCGGCGCACCGGCTGGTTCCACCGCACCGCGTCCAACCAGTTCTGGCTCGACGTGCACCTGATGACCGGCATCGTCGGCCCGCTGTTCATCGTGCTGCACTCGGCGCTGCGCCTGACGACCTGGGTGTCGGTGCCGTTCTGGAGCATGACCGCGGTGGTGCTGTCGGGCGTGCTCGGGCGCTACCTGTACACGCTGGTCCCGTCGCTGACGGCCAGCCACGATCTGGCGATCCTCGAGCAGCGCCGGCTGGTCAGCGACGTCGCCGCCGATCACCCCGAGGCCGCCGCGACCGCGCAGCTCGAGCTCGAACGCGAGGCGTCCCACGCCGAGCGCTCGTGGCAGGTCGGCCTGGCGCTGTTGCTCGGCTGGGTGCTGCTCGACGATCTCCGCCGCTACTGGGCCCGGCGTCGCCTCCGCCGCGCGCTACGCGGCGCCGCCCCCCGCGCGGTCATCCGCCGGCTGGTGCGCGCCGTGGATCGAGTTGTGTTCTACGAGCGGCGCAAGGTGCTGGCCCCGCGCAGCAAGGCGCTGCTCAAGGCCTGGAAGCGGGTCCACATCCCGTTCTCGATGGTGCTGCTGGTGACGATGCTCGTGCACATCGGGATCGCGCTCGGGCTGGTGTAGCCGAGGCCGGCAGCGGCGCTCGCCGTCCGCTGCCGCGCCCGATTGGTTGCGTGCGCAACTATCTGGTGGTACGCCCGGACCGTGCCGACCGATCCCGCCGACCAGCTGCGCCGCGCGATGCAGCAGGTGTTCCGGCGGTTCGGCGTGCTCGCCGGCGACGCCACGCCGTGCGGGCAGCCGCTGTCGATGGCCCACGCCCACGCGCTCCTGGTGCTGCGCGAGCGCGGCGAGCTGGCGCAGCGCGACCTCGGCCGTGAGCTGGGCATCGACAAGAGCAACGTGGCGCGGTTGTGTGCCCGGCTGGCCGCGCTCGACCACGCGACGCTGCGCACCGCCGACGCCGATCGCCGGGTGCGGCTGGTACGGCTGACCGCCCGCGGCGCCCGCGTGGCCGGCGTGGTCGACACCGCCAGCCGCGCCCGCTTCACCTCGCTCCTGGCCGCGGTACCCGCGGCGCGACGATCACCGGTGATCGCCGCGCTCGAGCTGCTCGCCGCCGCGCTCGCCCCTGCCGTGAAAGGACTGCCCGATGCTCCGCACCACGCTCCCGCTCCTGGCCCTGGCCGCGCTCGCCGGCTGCTCGCGCGAGGCGGCCAAGCCGACGCCCGCCCCCGCCCCGGCCCCAGCTCCCGCCGCCGCGCCCGCCCCGGTCGCGCCAGCGCCGGGACCGAGCGCGGTGCTCGACGCGATGGATAGCCGCAAGCCGGTGCCGCTGTTGCCGATGATGGCCAACCACCAGAAGCAGAACATGCGCGACCACCTGCTCGCGGTGCAGGAGATCGTGCTGGCCCTGGGCACCGACGACTTCGCCGCGATCGAAGCGTCGGCCAAGCGCATCGGCTTCTCCGACAAGGAGGCCGCGATGTGCAACCACATGGGCGCCGGCGCGCCGGACTTCATCGAGCAGGCGCTGGCCTTCCACCACCAGGCCGACCGCATCGGCGAGGCCGCGCGGGCCCGCGATCGCGCCAAGGTCGTCACCGAGCTCGGCGCGACCCTGCAGACCTGCACCTCCTGCCACGCCACCTGGAAGCAGCAGATCGTCGACGAGGCCACCTGGACCCGCATGACCGGCGGCGCGCCACCCATGATGAACCACGGCGCCATGCCCGGCGGCATGCCCATGCCCGGCATGGACCACGGCGCGATGAACCACGGCGCCGCCACGCCGGCCGCGATGGATCACGGCGCCATGGATCACGGCGCCCCAGCGCCCACCGCGCCCTGATCGACGCCGGTGCCGGCTCCGGCGCCGGCTCTGGCTCCGGCTCCGGTTCCGGCTCCGGTTCCGGTTCCGGCTCCGGCGCCGGTTCGGGCTCCGGTTCCGGTTCCGGCTCCGGTTCCGGTTCCGGCTCCGGTTCCGGTGTCGGAGCCGGTGTCGGAGCCGGTGCCGGTGCCGGTGCCGGTACCCGTCCCCTCGATTCCTTTGTGCACCAAGGATTCCTCCGTGGTGGGTGTGCCCCTCGCGGCCCCCGCGCACGTCCTGCGCCGCGCGCGCGGGTGGCGATGGCAGTGTGGCGAGGGGCGGTGGAGGAGCGCGCGGCACAGGCCCTGCGCGTCGGGCCGCGGACGGGGCGAACACCCACCACAGAGGAACGTCATGCTGGATGCACAGAAGGTCGCGATGGAGTTGATCGAGGGGCTGCGGGAGATCGTCGCGCGGGTCCG
>Ga0075163_10005121_pt1 | contig 17522 bp, 10 predicted proteins | sample JI1023141ADNA_FD_71478 | JGI IMG/M metagenome (GOLD analysis project Ga0075163, IMG submission 71478) | Wastewater effluent complex algal communities from Wisconsin, to seasonally profile nutrient transformation and Carbon sequestration -... | ecosystem: Engineered > WWTP > Effluent > Algae...
TGTCGATTGCTAGCACGCTCCCCGGTGCACTATCAATTAAAGCGGCGCGAACATTAGCCGGCTCCGTACTTGCGGCGCTTGCGCCACAGCGTCGATGCATCAATGCCCAGGATTGCGGCGGCTTCGTCCTGGGTGAGGGCCGGGGTGCGGTTGAGCACGCGCAGGATGTGCTCGCGCTCGATGTCCTCCAGCGAAAAGTCTCCGCCCAGCCGCGGTCCGGGCTCGCTGTGCGCGACAATGCGCTCGGGCAGCGCCGCCGGCTCGATGATGCGCGCGGGCCACAGGATCGTTGCGCGCTCCATGGCATTGCGCAGCTCGCGGATGTTGCCCGGCCAGGGATAGCTGCTCAGCACCGCCTCCGACGCGCTGGAGAGCTCCATCATGGGCCGGCGCGCCTCGCGAGAGAAGAACGCCAGAAAGCGGCGAGCCAGCGCCACGATGTCTTCCGGTCGCGCCCGCAGCGGCGGAATCTGCACCTCGACCACGTTCAACCGGAACAGCAGATCCTCGCGAAAGCGACCGCGCTGGACCTCCTGTTCCAGATCGCGGTTGGTCGCAGCGACGACGCGCACATCGGCTCGCCGCGTCCTGTTTTCGCCCACGCGCTCGAACTCCTTTTCTTGCAGAAAGCGCAGGAGCTTGGCCTGTAGCGCCGGCGCAATCTCGCTCACCTCGTCCAGAAACAGCGTGCCGCCTTCCGCGGCTTCGACGCGCCCGGGCTGATCGCGCACTGCGCCGGTGAACGCGCCGCGCGCATGCCCAAACAGCTCGCTGGCCAGCAGCTCCTCGCTCAGCGTCGGACAGTTGACCATCACGAACGGGTGCCCGGCTCGCGCGCTCTGCGCATGCAGTGCCCGCGCCAGCACGCCCTTGCCCGTGCCGCTCTCACCGCGCAGGAGCACCGCGACCTCGGAAGTTGCGACGCGCGCAACCATATCGAGCACCGCCTGCATCTTGGGCGACTCGGTCAGCAGATCCGTCTCGGGCACCGACTCGGCCAGCTTCTGCTCCAGCTCGGCCAGGCGCCGCTGCAGCGCCCGCCGCGCCGCAACCTGCTCGACCGCGTGGCGGATCTGCGCGGGTGTAAAGGGCTTGGGCAGATAGTCCGTGGCCCCGCGCTTGATTGCCTGCACCGCAGTGTCGAAGTTGGCGTACGCCGTGATGATCACCACCGCCAGCTCTGGACTTTCCTGAAGCAGCTTGGGCAGCAGATCGAGGCCGCTGCCCTCCTTCATGCGCAGGTCCAGAAACGCCAGATCAAAGGCCCGCCGCCCGACCGCTTGCAGCGCCGCCGCCTGCGTCGAGACCGCCGTCACCTCGCACCCCATTCCCTCCAGACACATGCTCAGGGTCGTGAGGATATTTTTCTCGTCATCGATGACGAGGACGCGCATGGGCCTTTTGGGTGCAGCAGGTGCGGACTGTTCGCTCACGCCGGCATCCTATCTTGGTTCAGGGGCGGAGCAGCAGCCAATCTCAACTGCGGCGCCGCTCGCTGCTGGCTGAGCTCTGGCCGGGTGGACTTGGGGGGCCTTTTATTGGTATCAAGCTCCTGGCTCTCATCGTGCAAGCTCTGGCGCTGATGTGGGAGCCTCGCATGCGAGAAAACGTTCCATCACCCCTGACTTCTGCCAAAGAGCATCGCGCCCAGGACTTCCTGGAACTGGTCGAGCGCGCCCGGCGCGGGCGGCTGAAGATCTACCTGGGCTTTGCCGCTGGCGTGGGCAAGAGCTATCGCATGCTGGAAGAGGCGCATGCGCTGCGCCTGCGCGGCGTCGATGTGGTGCTCGGCTTCATCGAGACGCACGGACGGTCCGAGACGCAGGCGCTCACCGAGGGGCTGGAGGCGGTGCCGCTGCGCGAGTTTTCCTATCGCGGCGTGACCCTGAAGGAGATGGATGTCGAGGCGATCCTGAAGCGCCGGCCGCAGGTGGTGATCATCGATGAGGTGGCGCATACCAACGTACCAGGGTCCAAAAACAACAAGCGATATCAAGACATTGGCGCGGTGCTGGAGGCCGGCATCAACGTGGTCTGCGCCTTCAACATCCAGCACCTGGAGAGCCTGAACGATCTGGTCGCGCGCGTGACCGGTGTGCGCGTGCGCGAGACGGTGCCGGATGCATTTCTCAAGCAGGCGGATCAGGTCGTGACGCTGGATCTCGATGTGGAAGATCTGCTGGAGCGGCTGCGCGCGGGAAAGATCTACGCGCCGGACAAGATCGCCTGGGCGCTCGCCAACTTCTTTCAGAGCCGCAACCTGGCGACGCTGCGCGAGCTGGCGCTGCGCGAAGTGGCCGAGAGCCTGGACCGATCCACCGCAGCTGTGACGGCCGCCAGCGCCTCCGAGGCGACGCGCGCCAAGAGCCGCAGCGGCAAGGTGATGGTGTGCCTGTCGAGCAATCCGCCGCACGCGCGAACGCTGCTGCGGCGCGGCTCGCGGCTGGCGGGGCGGCTGAACACCGCCTGGTATGTGGTGCATGTCGAGACTCCCGATGAGGCGCCGCACCTGATCGATGCGACGGTGCAGCGCAAGCTGCTCGCCAACATCGAGCTGGCCAAGGATCTGGGCGCCGAGGTGGTGCGCCTGCGCGCGGACCAGCCGGTCGAGGCCCTGCTGGCGTTTGCGCGCTCGCACGCGGTCAGCGACATCCTGATCGGAAGAGGGCACGACACCTTTTTTCAGCAGCTGTTTCGCCGCTCGTTCACGCTGCGCATGGTGGCGCAGGCCGGCGGCTTCGATCTGCACATCGCGTCGTTTGACGAGTCTCGCGACGGCGAGAGCGATGCGAGCGAGGGCGTGCAATGACCCTGCGCGGCAAGCTCCTTCTGGCGCAGGCGCCGCTGCTGGTGGCGCTGCTTTTCTTGAGCGTGCTATCGCTGGTCACGGTGTCGTCGATCGGTGGCAGCGCGCAGAGCATCTTGCGCGAAAACTATCGCAGCGTGCTGTCCGCGCAGCGCATGAAAGAGTCGATTGAGCGCATGGACAGCGGCGTGCTGTTCCTGCTGGCGGGACAGCGCGAAAAAGGGCTGGCGCAGATCCGGGCCAATCGCCCCCGCTTCGAGGCTGAGCTGACCACCGAAGAGGGCAACATCACCGAGCCGGGCGAGCGCGAATCGGTGCGGCGGCTGCGCCAGCTGTGGGGCGAATATCAGGCGAGCGTGGACCAGCAGATCCAGACTCTGGAGCAAGCGGAGGCCGCGGACTCGAGCGCGCTGCGACAGAGCTATTTTTCGGTGCTGGAGCCCGAGTTTCGCCGGGTCAAGGATACTGCCGACGAGATCCTGGGCATGAATCAGGATGCGATGGTGCGCAAGAGCGAGCGCACGCACCGCACCGCGCAGCGCCTCAATCAGGCGGCGACGGCAGCGGCGCTGGCGGCCTTTGTGCTGGGCATCCTGGCGTCGAGCTTCCTGACCGCGCGGCTCTTGCGGCCGCTGTCGCGTCTGAGCGAGGCTGCGCACGCCATCGGCGAGGGCGATCTGGACACGCGCGCCGAGGTGAAGGGGCGCGATGAGCTGGCGCGCTTGGCCACCGATTTCAACATCATGGCCGATCACATCAGGCGCTATCGCACGAGCTCGCTCGGCGAGCTGCTACAGGCGCAGCATGCGGCGCAGAGCGCGATCGACAGCATTCCCGATCCAGTGGTGATCTTCGACGCGGCCGGCGGCATCCTCAACGTCAATCAGCCGGCCGAAGCGCTGCTGGGCGCAGAGCTTGCGCACGGCGCCACCGAGCCGCTGGGCGGCGTCGAGCCAGCGGTGCGCGAGGTGCTGTATCGCATGCGCAGCCACGTGCTGGCGGGTCGCGGCGCCTACGCGCCCAAGGACTTTGGCGAGGCGGTGGCCGTCAAGTCGCCGGAGGGCGAGCGGTGGCTCCTGCCGCGGGCAACGCCGGTCTACGCCGAGCAGGGGGGTGTGCAGGGGGCGACGGTGATCCTCCAGGATGTGACGCGCCTGCGCCGCTTCGACGAGCTCAAAAACGATCTGGTGGCCACGGTTGCGCACGAGTTCCGGACGCCGCTCACGTCGCTGCGCATGGCGGTGCACCTGTGCCTGGAGGGCGTGGTCGGCCCGGTGACCGACAAGCAGGCGGAGCTCTTGCACGCGGCCCGCGAGGACTGCGAGCGGCTTCAGGCGATCATCGACGATCTGCTGGATCTGGCGCGGCTTCAGGCCGGGCGGATCGAGATGCGCAAGCAGCTGATCTCGGTCGTAAATCTGGTCGAAGGGGCGGTGGCCGAGCAGCGCGCCGCCGCGCAGGCGCAGGGTGTGTCGCTGAAGGCCGAGCTTGCGACGCTGGCGCCCGAAAAGATCCAGGCGGATCCCGAGCGGCTGGCGCTGGTGTTTTCAAACCTGATCAGCAACGCCATCCGCCACACGCCGGCCGGCGGCACCGTCACGGTTCGGGTTCGCGAGGAGCAGTCCCGCACCCGCCTCGGCGCCCCCGCGCGCTTTGAAGTCGAGGACACGGGCCACGGCATCTCGCCCGAGTTTCAGCGCGAGATCTTCGGCAAGTTCTTTCGCGTGCCCGGCGCCGCACACGGCAGCGCCGGACTGGGCCTGAGCATCGCCAAGGAGATCGTCGAAGCCCACGGCGGCGAGATCGACGTCGAGAGCGCCCCGGGCCGCGGCAGCCTGTTCTACTTCACGCTGCCGCTGTAGCCCGGGCGATCGCTGCCCGGCTGCTGCTAGGCGTTGCTGAGGGCGTCGGTGATGAGCTGCCGCCACGCCTTGGCCTTGGGCCGGTTGGCGCCATAGGGCTCCAGCATGTTGAATAGCCCCTCAAGGTGCTCTACTTTGATGCCGTTTTTCACCAGCACGCCAACCGCAGTGAGTGCCAGCCCTTTGAGCGCGCCGGCCGGAGCCTTTTCGGCTTTGGCGGCAAACTCATTTAATGCCACGCGGCCTTGATTGCTCTGTCTCGAGCTTAGCTCAGTTACCTGCGCCTTCTTGCCTTGCTCAATAGCGCGATCTTTTTCAAGGCTCATTTTGGCTTTGAGCACAGAAGTGGCATCAATATTCTGCATTTGCTCATAAAAGCTCTGAAGTCCCGCCATGACCAGGCGTGCTTCGATCTTGAGATCCCTGGTCCCAGCCGTTTCAATTGCTTGGCGCGCTGTGTCCAGCTCTTGGCGGATGGAGGACTTGATGGTGATCTTCTGCGTCTGGGCCAGAACCTCTTCGGCGCGCTCCTCGGTAAACTCTTTGAGCACGGCGTCGGAGATGGACTGGGATAGCGCCAGAAGGAGCTTGTTCCCGGCCTCGCCCATGACGGTTACATTGGCATCTTTGCTAAACAGATTGTCGTATTTCTTGGTCTCGATACCGGCCTTCTTGAATATCGCAGAGACCTTGGGCCAGGCACTCTTCATGGCTTCGGTTTTAAAGGCATCGGCTAATTGCTCAATAGGGTTGGGCATTATATTCCTCCTGCTGATCGATTCACGAGCCCTGACCCTCCCGGGAACCCGAGACGCCTGGAGCTCTGCTCACTTTAAATTAGTAGAAAACATAGATCCGCTCCCAGACAATTAGCGCCACCGACGGTGGAGCGCCTGCCTGGAGCGGGGGGTTACCGGTTGAAAAGGGGGTGGAGCGCTACCAGGGCTTGCCGCCGAGCTGGAGGAAGAAGGACCACCCCGGGGCGGGGTTCGGGATCACTTCCAGCGTCGGGGTTACGTCGTTGAAGACGTCGGGGTAGTAGATGCGCTGGTTGAGCACGTTATAGAAATTGATGCTCGACCACAGGCGGTTGCGATAGAAGTGCGCGCGCAGGCCCAGGTTCAGGTTCGCCTGCGGCGGCAGACGGTCGAAGGTGACGTCGCTGAAGTTGCCGACCGTGGCCAGGGTGCCGTCGGGCAGCGCGACGCTGACGGTGCGCAGGCGGTTCGGATCGTCGTAGCCGCCGATGAGCAGGAAGGTGCCGTTCACGTCGAGCCACCGCACGATGGGCACCACCCAGCCAAGTGACATGGTGTGCTGCGGCATCGAGGAGAGGAGGCCGCGGTCGTTGGTGGTGATGTGTAGGAACGTGTAGCCAAGGCTCAGCACCGCGTCGCCGGCATACAGGCGGGCGCCGGCCTCGACCGAGTGGATGTAGCGCTTGGACGAGTCGTTCTGATCGCGGCTGTCCTGACGGCGGTTGGTATAGCTGCCTTCCGAGATCACGATCAGGTTCTGGAGCTCGGTGTAGGCGTAGTCGAGGCGCAGCTGAAGGGCGCGGATCGGGCCGACGTTCTTGAACAGGCGGGCATTCCACTCGCCCTGGAAGGCCTGGCTGTGCTCGTTGCTGAGGCCGCGGTTGCCGCCGAACTGCACGGCCGCGCCGTTCGAGTCGGTGTTGTTGAAGACCGGCGGGCGGAAGCCGTTGGCGTAGTTGGCCTTGAGGTGCATGTCGCCGTAGAAGTTCCACACCAGCGACGCGCTGCCGAGGAGGAGGCCGGTGCCGCCGAGGAGCTCGCCGCGGTAGCCGCGGGTGCCGAAGCCGGCCTGATAGCGCACACCAGCGTCGAGGATGAGCTTGGAGACCGGCCGGAACTGATCCGAGACGTACAGCGCCACCACCGTGCGATCGGCGCCAAAGATGAACGGCAGCGGACACTGCGACTGATAGATCGGCATGGCCAGCGTGCTGCCCGGCGCCAGCGGACAGTTGACGGGCAGCTTGCCGGGATCGTCGATCGACAGCGTCAGCCCGGTCGTGGGCACCCACTCGTGGAAGACATCGCCGCCGAACAGCAGCCGGTTGTGGAAGGGCAGGGTGGCGTCGCCGTCGACGCTGAAGCCGACGCGGTAGCTGTAGACCGGGGTCTCGATGCTGATCGCGTTGGGGTTGAGCAGCGTGCCGGGCAGGATCGGGAAGTTCAGGCGGCGCTCGAACTGGATGCCGTAGAGCTTGGCGTCCAGGCCCAGGCGATCCTTGAGGAATCGGCCCTTGGCCTGAATCGTGATGTAGCGATCAAAGGTGTTGAGGTAGTTGCGCACCGCCTCGCCCGACGGGGCGCGCGCCATCGGATCGTACTTGCCGCTGGCCAGGTTGCTGCCGGTGCTGAGCGACGAGTTCATCTCGCCAAACGGGATCGAGTAGGCCAGCGTGACCGGCCCCAGGATGAACTTGCCGTCGATGTTGACCAGCCAGGCGCGCGCCGGACTTGCCTGCGCCATGCCGTCCCACACCTGCGGTCCGGCGGGGGAGGGGGCGGCGCTGCGCGAGATGGTGAGCAGGCCGTCGAAGGCCTGGCTGAGGTAGGTCTCGGCGCTGGCGTGCAGCACGATGCCCAGGCGCGGACCGCGCTTGAACTTGAAGGTCTTGCCGAACAGCGCCCAGGCGCGGAAGTCCTGGCGCGTGCCCTGACCGTCGCCATACCCCATGCCCATCTCGATGCCGTTGATGTCATCGGGGTCTTTGCTGATCAGGTTGACGATGCCGAGAAACGAGTTCGCGCCCCAGAGCACACCGCCGGGGCCGGTGACCACTTCGACGCTCTTCAGCGTCTCCAGCGGGATGGCGCGGTTGAAGGCGGCGATGTTGAGCGCGGGCTCGAACATCGAGACGCCGTCGCGCAGGAGCAGGGCTGCCTGACCGGTGCCGCGAACCAGGGGGAATGGGAACAGCGTGCCGCCGCTGACTGCGCTCTGCCAGCCGGGGATGACCTCCAGCAGCTGGTTCAGCGTGCGGTAGCCGCGGTTCTGGATCTCGTCGCCGCGCACAACGGTGATGATCGACGGCGCTTCCTGAACCGTGGTGACCTGCTTGGCCGCGCTGAGCACGCGGTCGGCAATGTCGATATCGGTGCCCTGATCTTCGGTCGGGGTGGTGCCGGTGCGGGCGGCCGTGTCGGTCTGCGGCTCGGGATCCGGCAGCAGCACGTCGTAGCTGGGCTCGGCGACGCTGCGTCCGCGTCCGACCGGCGGCGGCGGCATGTCGCCCGGCGCTGCGGCAGCGGCTGGCTGCGGGCAGAGCAGCAGGAGGAGCGCGCCAACGGCCGCCAGCGGTGATGCCAGCGAAGATGAAAGAGCCCGCTTCATCGCAGACCTCCTTCACGCGGCCAGAGTGAGTAGGCCAGGCTCAGCAGGATCCTGCCGTCGGCGTTGCGCGGGTTGTCGGCCAGGAGGCCGCCGCCCCCCGCCAGGATGACGCGCCACTTTTCCACGGGTCGCAGCGACAGCGAGCCGAGCATCGTCACCGTCGCGCTGGTCGCATCGCCGGCAATCGGGATGGTGCCAAATGACTCGATGCCCAGGCTGAGGACGCGGTGGGCAAACAGCCCGATGCCCGCTCCCCAGGTCAGCTCGTGCGCCAGCTGGTAGCGCAGGTTCATCGGGAGATAGGGGTCGAAGAGCTCTGAGCTCTCGCGGACGATGGCGCCAAACGACAGCGCCACATTCACCCGCCCCAGCAGCAGGCCGGTGACGAGCCGCGGGCGAAACGTGACGCTCTTTTCGCCGAAGAAGCTGTTCTTGTCGCCCAGCGGCGCGGTCATCTCCAGGATGGTGCCGATCTCGAAGTAGCGGCCGCCGTAAAAGCGCGCCTTGACGGCGAAGCGCGGGTCGCGAACCCCGGCCGTGGAGATGCCAATTGTCTGCCGCGGCTGATTGTTGTAAAGGCCGCTGGTGCCGGGAAATCCCGTCGGATTCTTGGGGCCCGGGGTCTGCGGAACGATGGGCTCGCCGATGGCGCTGTCGTCGTAGAAGTTCACGCCCATGGGCATCACGGCTGCGATCGACAGCCAGTCCCAGAGTCCAAAATAGAACCCCAGGTCAACGGTCAGCTGGTTCTGGATCAGGCTGAACTGCTGATCCGAGAGCGCCATCTGCGGGTCGGCCAGCGTCACACGAAACGGCTGATGCGCCCAGCCGAACGCGGCCTGCACCCCGAACTCGAAGCGCTGCGGCGTGCGGGCGCGGTCCACGACCACCATGCCGTAGGGATCGATGGCGGGGCCGGCCATCGCGACATCGAAGCTGCGGTCGGCCAGAGCGGCCTCGGGCTGGCCCAGCAGCGCGATGGCGAACACCGCCACCGCGGGCGCGAGAGCCCCTGTCAGCGGACGCCAACCGGCCATCAGTTGATCTCCGAGTCGAGGTTGGTGATCACGTCCGTTGTGCCCACCAGCGTCAGAAATGGCGGGTTGAACATCGGGTTCGTGTTGGCGCACATCAGGAACCGCGAGACGCCGCGCCCGCTGACCGCCGCCGGCTGAGGGCCGGTTCCACCGGTGCAGTCGGTCTTGAGGCTGCTGGTGTAGACCGTGAGGCCCAGGTTCGGCGCGGTGGGATTCTGCGTAACTTCAAGGGTGGCGACCAGCCCCTGGATGCCATCCAGCGACATGGGCACGCTGAAGGTGATGCCGCTGAAGTTCTGCGTCGGCAGATCCGGGGTCGCGATCGGGCACGTTGAAGTCGAGGTGGCGCAGGTCTGAAACGAGAAGAAGCCGAACAGCGTCCCCGACAGCGGCTTGGTGTACTGGCGCGGATTGCCCACGTAGAAGCCCGCCTTGCCATCGGGCTCCTCGGGGGTGGCGTCGCGGTACTTGACGCACGTGTCCCTGCGCATCCGGGCCAGGTTCACGTCGCCGGCGTTGTTCGCATCCACGGCCGCAGCCGTCCGCCGGGGATCGTTTGAATAGTCGGGGTTGAACTGCACCAGCGCCAAGAGCGGCGACGGTGCGCGACCCACCACCGTGCTGTCGTAGGCGTTGAAGTGGACGTCGGGCGAGGTCACCTTGCGCGCCTGAAGCACCAGGCCCAGCTGCGCCAGCTCCGGCGTGAGCGTGCTGTCGTCGGGGATGATCTGGGCGGGCTTGCTGAACATGTGGGTGCCGCACTGCGCCAGCGTCGAGTCGTCGCCGTCGGCGCACAGCTCGTCGTCCTTGTCGAGGGCGCGGATCAGGCAGTAGTCGTTGGGATCGATCGCGCGCACCACGGAAAAGCCGGTGAAGCTCTCGGGCGGATTCGAGCCCACCTGCGCCGGCAGCCGGATGTAGTGGTCAGAGCCGTCCACCGGCACGTTGGCCCACATCTCGATGTGGATCCCCGGCGTCATGGCGCTGTTGGGATCCGGTAGCATGGGCGGGCTCAGCGGCAGCTGCGGGAACGCGACCGACAGCGCCAGCACCGAGCCTCGGAAGGTATCGCAGCCTCCCAAAAAGCCCGGCGATAGAGAGACTGCAAATGCCCAGGCAAGCCGGGCTCCAAAAAGAACGTACCTTCGCGCTGAGCCTCTCACCAGTGAAGCGTAACGAGGCGAAGCGCCTCGTGTCAATGAACGTCTGGGGCAACCGCTGCCCCGCCGCTTGCGCCGAGCCGCCTGGCGACGGTTTGGGGTCAGTTTCGTTGATTTTGGACGCTTTTGGCGGATTCTGGGCAGTTTGTGGGGGATTGAAGCCGCTGGGCGCCACTTGGCGCCGCTGGGCGCCATTTGGGGCCCTGGGCGCTTCGTGCTAGGCTGCGCCGCGTGATACCCGACAGCCACGCCGATCCGATCGAGCTTTTTGAGCACTTTTTTACTCAGGCGCGCGCGCACGAGCCCCACGATCCCACCGCCGTGGCGCTGGCCACCGCCGATGGTGCCGGCCGACCTTCGGTGCGCATGGTGCTGCTCAAGGGCGTGGACCAAGGCAGCTTCGTCTTTTTCACCAACTACGAGAGCCGCAAGGCCGAGCAGCTGGCGGAAAATCGGCACGCGGCCCTGTGCTTCTACTGGCCGAAGCTGTCGGTGCAGGTGCGGGTCGAGGGGCTGGTGGAGAAGGTCGAGGCGGCCGACTCGGACGCCTACTTCGCGACGCGCCCGCGCGGCAGCCAGCTGGCGGCCTGGGCGTCGCGGCAGAGCGCCCGGCTGGCGTCGCGCGAGCTCTTGCTCAAGCGCTTTCACGAGCTGGAGGCGCGCCACGCCGATCAGAGCCTGCCGGTGCCGCGGCCGGCGTTCTGGGGCGGATATCGCGTGAAGCCGAGCCGGATCGAGTTCTGGGCCAGCGAGACCTTTCGAATGCACGACCGGCTGCTCTATGAGCGCGATGAGCAGGGTCAGTGGACCCGCAGCAAGCTCTACCCCTGATTCCTTTGTTTGCTCGAATTTCGGGCCGGAGATGGGTCAGGAAAGGGATCGGTAACGACCTGGTAAGGTCCTGAGCGCGCCCTGCATTGGGGCCATTGCATCTCGATGTTCGTAGCCGTCAATACCCTTGTTTAGTCGAGCGTTTCCGACGGGCGGAGGGCGGAAATGGCCCCTTCGGATCCTCTTGAAAAAATGTGTTGCCTGACAGGGGCTCGCGAACTATGGTGGCGCTCCTCAGCGGAGTGAGCCTATGTCCCCGATGTTGAAGTCCCTTCGAGGCCCCTTGCAAGACCCTTGTCATACCAGGCATCTTACCGTCGCCGCGCTGCTCTTGGCATCGCTCGGCGGAGCGTGCAACCCCTACGAGCGACGGGCTGGCGAGTACCTTGCCGGTTCAGTCGACCCGATCAAGTTTCCTTCTGCCTACCTCGGTGCTGGCGGCAGAGGAAACCGGCCCGGCGGCGGCACCTTTCAGTATGCGAACGGCTTCGTGCGCGGCACGCCGGTTGTCTACTACCCGCTGCCGTTCAACGGTCGCCAGGCAGCGGCCAGCGATCCGCTGGATCTGTCGACGCTGACCACGCCGCTGGCGTATGTCTTCGACCCGGCTTCCAGCGACACGGCACCCGACTCGGACAAGTGCGCCAAGCCCCAGGACTACGTGTTCGACAAGGTGGCGGACGCGGTCCGCTATGACCGGCAGGGCAACATCTTCACCAAGCTGCCCGTTGACTCGGATCCCGTCGGCAAGACCACGTATGTGCCGATCGTGAAGGAAGTGGTCGTGACCTCGAACAGCAACCCCTGCCAGGGGCTCAAGAGCGAGGCGGCTCTGGTCAAGAGCCTCGACGTCACGGTCAACCTGGCGCCGCCGCCGGATGGCGTCGCGAACGCGCTGCCCACCGGGCGGCCAAGCGGGCGCTACCTGGCCTACGCGATCATCGATCCCGCGGCGGATGTGCAGCCGCCGGACAAGAGCATGCTGGATCCGGTGACGGGTATGGGGCCGCAGCGCTGGGGCTGGTTTCAGCAGTACCTGCTGGCCTACCTCGATGGTGGATACATTCCGCTCAAGATCTTGCAGCCGGGGATGACCAAGCTCCAGATGCAGAGCCAGGACCTGTACTACCCCGACACGATCGCGGTCGATGACCCCGAGAATCCCGGCACCAAGATGCTCACCGACGGTGATATCGGCATGGGACTCGACCTCATGGAGTACAAGCGCGGGGAAGGCAACTACTCGCCGATCTGTCGAGTCTTCAGCTTCACGCCCAAAGATCCGATGGTGCCCGAGCAGTCGGTGGCAGAGGTCATTGCCAACGCGGACGTCGTCACGGATACCAAGCAGTACGTGTACTGCCTGCAAACCAAATAACGCGATCAGCGCTACGAGCAGATGGAGCGAATTGTGAAGAGGTCATCAAAACACAAGCTGTTCCGGCGCGGCCTGGCTGGGGTCGCGCTTCTTGCCGTGCCAGGCGTTGTCATGGCGCCTCAGTCTGCCTACGCCGTCGGCGAGCAGAACGGTAAGATCGCTGGCGTCGTGACCGACAAGCTGTCGGCTGCGCCGCTGCCGGGGGCGCGGATCGAAATCAAGGGCACCAACCTCATCGGTGGGCCTCGTCAGGTGCTCACCGCCGACGATGGCAGCTATGAGTTCATCGCCATCCCTCCGGGCCCCTACGATGTCACGCTGTACTTTGAGGGCGCCAAGCCGCTGCGCCGGAAGATCGTGGTCCGGCAGGGCGAGACGTTCCCGCTGAACATCGCGTGGACCGTCGAAGAGGCCAAAGAAGAGCTGAAGGTCATCTACGAAGAGCGCAAGATGACCCGCCCCGATACCACGCAGACCGGTACGGTTCTGACCAACGATCAGCAGGGGCGCATCGCAAGCACGCGCAGCTATCAGGGCATCACCCAGCAGGTCGCAGGCGTCAGCGGCGCCGGAGCCGGCAACCCGAACATCAAGGGCGGTCTGGACTCCCACAACCGCTACATGGTCGACGGTCTCGACATCACCGACCCCGTCACCAATACCTTCTCGGCCAACATCAACTTCGACTCGATCGCATCGGTCGAGGTTCTGACGGGCGGTGCCGAAGCGCAGTACAACTCGCTCGGCGGCGTGATCAACCTGATCACCAACACCGGCAGCAACGAGTGGCATGTCGACTCGTCGCTGTACATCAACCACCAGTCGCTCTCTGCGGGCAGCCAGTTCGGCGCGAACCTGTACGATGGCGCGCGGCCATTTGCCCGGCTCGACAAGTCGCCCAACGGTGGCTACCAGGGCAACATCAACGTCGGCGGCCCCATCATCAAGAACAAGTGGTGGTTCAACGTCTCGTTCCAGTACAGCCGGACCGAGCGTTCGATCAACATCGGCCCGCCGCTGAACGTCCAGCACCCATCGCGGGTCTTCAACGGCTATTACTTCCGCTTCAAGACGACCGTTGCGCCGTCTGAAAAGCACCGTGTCTCGCTGAGCATCTCGTCGGATCCGGCGACCATCAGCAACACGGATCAGACCAACTACTCGCTGGGCGTTGCCGAGAACCATCAGGATCAGGGCGGAGCGTTCGGCATCCTCAGCTGGGACTGGTTTGCCAGCGACAAGGTCAACACCAACCTTCAGGCCGGCTTCCAGTACCAGACGCTGGACAACGGACCGCAGGGCCTGTTCGGCGACATCGATAACAGCGCGTACGCCGGCACCGGCAAGTTCTCGCCGATCAACGACACCTACGATCCGAACCGCCCCGCGCACTCGAACCTTGACGACGGTACCAACTGGTATCAGGGCGGCGGCATCAGCCACGATCGTCGCTACACGCTGCAGATCGATCCGTCGGTCTCGCTGCGCGGCAGCCTGTTCGGCAAGCACGAGGCGAAGATCGGTATCCAGTCGCGCTACATCCGCCACACCTATGATGCCGCGATCCCCGGCAACATGAACTTCAGCGACAGTGGCGGCGGCCCCGGTGAGGCCGGCCTGTGCCTTCCCGAGATGGGACAGACCGCGGGCTGCTTCCAGCGCACCGAGCAGATGCCCTACAGCCAGCAGCACACCGGCTTCAGCGTGGGCTTCTACGCGCAGGATCGCTGGAAGATCACCAACTGGCTGCGCATCAACCCCGGTCTGCGTCTCGACTACGGCCGCACCACCAACACCCTGGGCGAGGTGGCCTCGAACCTGTTCGGCGTCGGACCGCGCCTCGGCCTGGTCTTCGATCTGACCCAGGATGGAAAGACCATCTTCACGGCCTACTACGGCCGGTCAAACGAAGTGCTGTCGCTGCTCGCGGCCGCGTACGCCGACTACACGCCGACCTCGACCACCAGTCAGTGGGATCCGTCGCTGAACGGTGGCAAGGGCGGCTTTGCCAAGCTCTACGAGTCGGGCGGTACCGATGGCTATCAGCTCCGGCCCAACACCACGCCGCCGCACACCGATGAAGTGACGCTGTCGCTGCGCCGTGAAGCGTTCCAGAACTCGATGTTCGGCGTCGACTATACGTACAAGCACGTCGGCGACATCTGGGACAACAAGGAGGTCAACCAGATCTGGGATCCGACCGGAACCCGCGTGGTGGACTACGCCAACGGCAAGGCGCAGCAGATCTTCCTCTACACGACGTTCCCCCAGAACGAGCGCACCTACCACGGCATCGACTTCCTGTTCGAAGCTCGCCCGCGGCAGGAGTGGGACTTCGCGGTCATCTACACCATCTCGTGGCTGTACGGTGCAGGCGCCGAGCAGTTTGCCCAGAACAGCGGCAGCCAGACGCGAACCCAGTTCTACAACCCGCGCATGTATGGGTTCTTCGACGGCTACCTGCCCGAAGATCGCCGTCACCAGCTCAAGATTCGCGCCTCCTATAGCTTCAAGGGCCTGACCATCGGCGCGTTCATGAACTACGAGAGCGGCACGCCTCTCACCAAAGAGTTCTTCAACCAGAACGACGGCGACTTTACGGTTCGTCGCTCGCCGAGCGGCACCTCGCCGGCCACTGCGAACGACGTGGCGGGTATCGCCGAGCTGCGCCTGCCGGCTCTGCTGACCGTTGACGCCCGCGTGCAGTACGACCTGCTGTCGCTCATGACCGAGAAGGTGCACCTGACCTTCATCGCGGACGTGTTCAACATGTTCAACCTGGATGTGGCCAACTCCGGCACCGCCAACACGAACATCGAGATCCGCGACTTGCCCACCTACGGCCAGATCCGCTCGCGCCAGACTCCGCTGCGCGCCCAGTTCGGCCTCCGCCTCCAGTACTAGCAAGCTCCCGTTCGCTGCTCGCCGGTGCTCACAGTCACGCTGTGAGCACCTTCGTCTGCCCCTCCACACTCGCCGGTTGACTGAGACCAACAGCAGCGCCGGCAGCGTGCGCGGGTAAGCAAACATCTTCTGATTCCCTCAAATGTAGTCCCGGCGGGTACGGGTGATCTCGGCGGCGCTGCCAGAGACGCCAACGATCCTCTCCGCTTATCTGCTTCGTCCGGGCTCAGTCGAGCGCCGCCAGAGTTGCCGCACGCAAGGCCGGCAAAGTCCTGGATTCCTCGCTGCATCGACGTAGCGGCAGCGGCCTCTCCGAGGCCCGATCGTGATATCGTTTAAGGTGGTGAAGTCCGAGGAACACCTCAAGCCGACGCTGCTTACCAAGGACTGCCGAGCATGCGGACAGGCGTACCGGCTGATTGCCTTTGATGATGAGCCGGTCCACCTCTGTCCGCGCCGTCAAAACGCCCCCACCATGGGCGTGCCAGCATCCGAATACAGCGATGAGCTCCTGATAAAGGCCACGCTCGGCGAGCGCTATTTCATCGAGGAGATCCTGGACAAGGGCGGCATGGGCGTCGTCTACAAAGCCCGCCATGCGGTGCTCAGCAACTCGGTCGCCATCAAGGTCCTGCACCAGCGCAAGCAGGCGAGCAGCCTGAAGCGCTTCTTTCGCGAAGCCCGCCTCGCCTCCAAGATCAAGCATCCCAACATCGTCTACATCCAGGACTTCGGGATGCTGCCCAACGGGCTTCCCTATCTGGTCATGGAGTACGTCACCGGCGCGACGCTGGCTGTCAAGCTGTCGCGCGGGCCGCTCGATCCGCTTCAGGCGTGCCAGATTGCGGTGCAGATCGCGCGCGGAATCGAAGCTGTGCACGACGCCGGGATCGTTCATCGCGACTTGAAGCCCGAGAACATCATCTTGACCCATCAGGGCGCTGTTCAGGATCAGGTCAAGATCATTGACTTCGGAATCGCCAAGGAAGTTCGCACCACCACTCCGGTGCCGGGCGAAGATGCCGAGCCGGGCCTCAGCGGGCTGCACCGCCTGACGCCGCTGAATCAGACTGCGGGCGACACCAAGGCTGCGAGCGCCATCGAGGGCTCGCCATCGCTGACCCGCGCCGGCGCCTTCATCGGCTCGCCGCGCTACATGTCGCCCGAGCAGATCCAGGGTGAGGAGCTCGACGCCCGCAGCGACCAGTACGCGTTCGGCTGCATCCTCTATCAGATGCTCACGGGGTCGCCGCCGTTTTCGCATGCGTCCTCCGTCGATCTGATGGAGATGCACCTGACTGCGCCGGTGACGCCGCCCCGCGTGCTCTGCCCGAACCTGACCATCTCCGATTCGCTGGAGCGCCTGGTGATGCAGACGCTCAGCAAGAAGCCGGCAGAGCGCTTCGCAACGATGAAGGAGCTGGCGCAGGCCATCGGACGCGAGGCCGAGCTCCTGATGATCGAGCGCGGCCTGTCGGTGAATGTTCCCGTCGAGACAGCGGCCTGGATCTCGTCAGCGCGAGGGCCGGCATTCGTGCCCGCGCGGGCGCTGCGCAAGTATCTCATTCCGGCAGTGCTCGCAGTGGGGGTGGCGGTGGCCGCTCTCGCATGGCTTGGCTATCGCACCATGGGCGGCCGCTCGCGCATGACCACCGAGCAGCTCATGCATGCGCGCTCCTTGGCGCTGAGCACGCTGACCGAGCTTGTGCGCGGCAGTGACGTGTCGCTGCGCGCGGCGGCGCTGCGCGCGCTCGGGCTGAGTCACGAGAGCTCGGTGCGCAGCACCTTGGAGCAGGCCCTGACCGATGCGGATCCCGCGATCAAGACCAGCGCCAGCGAGGCCCTGGGTCTTCTGGGCGAGCGCGCCGCCGTGCCCGCGCTGCTTGCGGTGCTCGAAAAGAGCACGGAGGCGGGCGTCAAGATCAGTGCCGCGCGCGCGCTCGACAACATCGACGAGCGGCTGGGGTTGGCCTATCTGGAGCGCTGCCTGCACAGCTCGGACGCGGGCACGCAGTCCGCTGCCGCGCTGGCGCTGTGCGCCCGAGGTGGACGGGCGGCCAACGCGGCGCTCACCAGCCTGCTCGGCAGTCGCGGTCTGTCCAACGCGGCCGAGCTCACGATCCTCGACTGCCTGACTCGCGCCAGCGATCCCGAGGCGCTGAGCCAGCTGCGCACGCG
>Ga0075163_10005122_pt1 | contig 17521 bp, 31 predicted proteins | sample JI1023141ADNA_FD_71478 | JGI IMG/M metagenome (GOLD analysis project Ga0075163, IMG submission 71478) | Wastewater effluent complex algal communities from Wisconsin, to seasonally profile nutrient transformation and Carbon sequestration -... | ecosystem: Engineered > WWTP > Effluent > Algae...
GATCGAGAAAAAGTTGTTAACTACACCCGTCAAACTTATGGTGAAGAATACGTAGCTCAGATTATTACGTTCAGTAAAATCAAGGCCCGGACCGCTGTGCGTGATGCGGCAAGAGTGCTCGGGTATCCTAACATGAAAGGTGACGAAATTGCTAAGGCGATGCCTCCGCTTATTACCGGAATCGCAACGCCATTATATGCCTGTTTCGAGAAAACCAAGGGCTACGAAGCCGGATACCAAAATGCTGGACCTATTCGTGATATGTACGATCGAGATCAAGATGCCCATAAGATCATCGATGTCGCCCTTGGTCTTGAAGGACTAGACCGTCAAGACGGCGTTCATGCTGCGGGCACTGTAATCGGTGACAGGCCGCTAGTCGAACTTGTTCCTCTTCAGCGTAAGAAAAACAAAGACGGTTCGCTTGGTCCCATCGTTACTCAGTATGAGAAAAATACTATCGAAGATCTAGGTCTACTCAAGATGGATTTCCTTGGGTTACTTAATCTAGATATCATCCAAGATTGTCTAGCTTACTTAGGCAAGACGCCTGACGTTTTAGACTCACTCGACATTTCAGACCCTGAAACGTATGCAATGCTGGCTCGTGGCGAAGGAGTTGGAGTCTTTCAGGTAGAGTCAGGACCGATGAGAGCGTTGATGAAAAGAATGGCTCCGAATTGCATGGATGACCTAGCAGCCATCCTTGCACTGTATCGTCCCGGTCCTATGGCTAGTAACATGCATAACGATTACGCCGATAGAAAAAATGGTAGACAAGCTGTAAGTTATTTTCATGAAGATGCCAGAGATATCTTATCTAAAACACAGGGGCTCATGTATTTTCAGGAATCTGTAATGCAGATCGCACAAAAATTTGCAGGGTACTCATTATCAACAGCCGATAATCTTAGAAAAATTATGGGTAAGAAACTTCCTGAGAAAATGGCTCTTGAAAAAGACAAGTTTATCACTGGTTGCGTTGAGCAAGGTTACGGTCAAAAACTTGGAGAGGAACTCTTCCATACTATCGAAGCCTTTGCGGCCTACGGTTTTCCAAAGGGCCACGCCTTTGGGTATGGGTACATCACTTATTGGACGGCTTATCTAAAATGTCACCACCCCGCAGAATATATGGCCGCAATCTGCTCTAGCGTCATGGATGATCTAGACAAGACTGCTCGCTATCTTGGCGAGGCTCGTCGCATGGGCTTGAAGGTCTACCCGCCAGATGTAAACAAATCTACTCTACACTATACGGTAGAGGAAGATGGTATCAGAATCGGCCTGGGTACATTGAAAAACATGGGCGAAGATTCTGCTCTGAAACTGATCGAGATCAGAGAAGAACAACCGTTCGAAGACTTGTATGATCTTGCTATCAGAGTAAATCCTAAAGCCCCAGCGCTACGATCTCTCGCCTATTCAGGTGCACTAGATGGCTGGGGGACACGACAGGGTATTGCAAGCGTCGTAGACGAAGTTCTTAAAGTCACTCGTAAAGATGCGAAGAAAATTGACCAGGGTAGTCTTTTCGAGACAGCTGAAATCGTTAACTTCCATATTCCTGAGACAGAATACTCTTGGCATGAACTCCTCTCGAAAGAGAAAGAAGTTCTTGGCATCTATGCTTCAGGACATCCGCTAGAAGATTATACGGAACATGCTACTGGTAGATCAATCATGGATGCTAGCGAAGCCGAGGAAAAAGCTAGTGTCAAGATGCTTGCTATTGTCACTGATGTCGTGGTAAAATATACTAAAGCACAGAAAGCAATGGCTAATGTCCTGATTGAAGATCAGACTGGTGCGCTAGAACTCGTGGCGTTCCCTAAGTCCTTCGAAGATTATGGTAGCGTGCTCCAGCCTGGTGCCGTGGTCAGGGTTACGATCCGTAAGGGCTACGATGATTTCCGTGAACAACCTAACTATGTACTGACATATGCTGAGCCTGTCGAAAGCAAAATTGCTACAGCAACGCTGGATCAGTTCGGTATTTTTGTACCGAAAGGTTTCCATACGAAGCCAGTATATATGAGCAAATTAAAAGGCGTGCTGCTACAGAACCATGGGACCATTCCAGCCGATATATATATAAGCAGGTCTACTAAGATCAAGCTGGAAAACCAGTATCTAGTGAACGGAAGTCAGAAATTGAAGGATGAATTGAAAGCATTATTTGTAGAGTTCCGAGGGGAGGGATGACCCTTGGGAGATAACAAATGGTCCGGTCAACGTAAGGCAGCGAAGAAGCGACGTCAACAGATGACAGCCGAATATCACAGAGAACAGGAAGAAGATTATGGCGAAGGCCAAGGCAAAAACAAAAACAAGTCTAAGTAGTATTCAAGAAGAAATTAACAAGCAACATGCTGGTACCATGAAAACTATGAATGAGATGCCAGAAGATGTTGATCGTATCCCGACAGGAGTTATGGCTCTTGATATCGAACTCGGCGGTGGTATTCCTAAAGGAACCATCGCAGAGTTTATCGGTCCCGCTGGTGGAGGTAAGAGCGCTATCGCAACTTATCTGACAGCACAAGCTCAGAAGGAAGGCGAGTGTGTCTATATCGATCTAGAGAACTCGGTTGATCGTGGTAAGTTTGAGCGTGCTGGAATCGATACAGACCGTCTGTTCATTGCTCAGCCTGGGTCTTCTGAGAAGACCCTAGAACTGATTGAAAACTGCCTAGAAGCAGATGATGTCAGTTGTATTGTTCTTGACTCGGTTGCGGCTATGACTCCGCTTGCTGAGATCAACGGTGATTTCGGTGATAGTATCATGGGTGTTCAGGCTAAACTGATGAGTCAGGGTCTGCGTAAACTGAACAACAAGATGATCGAGGTAGATTCGCAGGTAATTATTGCATTCGTCAATCAGTATCGTAAGCGTATGCAGACGATGGGTAATCAGAACCCTAACATTCCTACTGGTGGCGAAGCTCTCGCCTATTATGCCAGTACGAGAATTGAAGTCAACCGTAAAGGTAACTTGACTCGTGGCGATGACATCTATGGCCAGGAAGTCAAGTTCAAGATCCTGAAGAACAAGTTTGCCCCGCCTTTCAAGACTGGCGAGTTTGAGATTCACTACGAATACGGTATCAGCAACGAGGCTTTCATTCTCGATCAGAGTCTTGAACGAGGTCTGATCAAACAGTCTGGTTCCTGGTTTGCTGACGCTACTACGGGCGAGTCTCTGGCTCAGGGTCGTGCGGGCGTCTGCGATCGGTTCCGTATCGACGCAGCCATGATGAATGGCTACGCTGAGGCGATCATCAAGGATATTTCTTCATCTACTTGACACATAGCCGTCACATGGCGTAGTATATATAGGAGCGGTGAGATTCCGCTCCCAAACGAGGTCATCCCGGTGACCTCGTTTTATTTTATCCCACGAACATAGGAGCATTTTGAAACGTAAAGTCAGTATTATCTTAATCAGTATTCTAGCATTTATTGGACTCAGTTCCTGCACGCCAGAGCAGATGCAGGTCTGGAATAGTCTCCGTCCTGTCCAACAGCAGCAAGTAATCTCTGCTCTCAACCCTGCGGGTTCTCATCGTGAGCTTGGCAAAGCGATGGCTATGGAGGCGGGTTACTCAGAGAAAGAATTCAATTGTCTCGACAATGTGATAAACCGAGAGTCGGCCTGGTTTATCGTAGCCAACAAAGGTGGTAGTTCTGCCTTTGGTATCCCGCAAGCTTTAGCCATGCATTCTGAAACCACTACAGCCATCTGGCGTAGTAGCCCAACCTTGCAAATTGAATGGCTATTCAACTATTCTCTCAGTCGTTATGGTTCTTTCTGCAAGGCTTGGAATTTCAAGCGAAGTTCAGGATGGTATTAATGTCGGTTAAATATGTAAATTGTATTATCGATAGCTGTGACACTCCAGCCAGTTCAAAAGGTTGGTGTAAATCTCATTACGACAAATGGTATTTATATGGTGATCCAGAACATATAGCTCAACCATATATAAAGCCTAGCCAAGCAACAACATATCTACTTGAAATGCTTCAAGTGATTACAGATGATTGTATGATTTGGCCTTATCAAATAGATGACAAAGGATATGGAAGGATTAAATTTAAAGGAATAGATTCACAAAATCTGGGTCGAGTTGTATGTGAAATAACTTACGGCCCGGCACCCCAAAAAGGTATGATCGCTGCTCATGGTCCGTGTCACAATCCATCTTGTTTCAACCCCAAACATTTATCTTGGGGAACTTATGAGCAGAATAATAGAGTTGATAGATATAGAGACAACACTATTTTAATTGGAGAGAAAAATGCTGCTGCAAAACTCACAGAAGAGCAAGTTATTGATATTCGTTCTAGGTATACGGGCGCACGAGGTGAGATTTCTGCCTTTGCTAAAGAATTTGGAGTCTCGAAATATCCGATTCAAGCTCTCCTAAAAGGTAAAACTTGGAAGCATCTTCTTTAACCTCCCTATCACGCAAACAAGCCCCGTGGTCGAGATGACCACGGGGCTTTTCTATGCCTTCTACGAGCTTGTTTAAGCGGCTTTCTCTAGCTTCAGGTGTACGGATAGCCGATCTGGTCCCGAGGCCGGGAGACGGGCCGACAGCGGGCGTACGGACGGACAGAAACTACGGGCGTAGTTACAGCGTCTGCGCTGGGGCGGACCTGTGAGTTTTCTTATTTTTGAGGAGACAAAAAAAGGAGGGCCGAAGCCCTCCCAATTTACTTAGATCTTATCTAGCTATAGCATCGCCCAGGACGACCACCAAAGACATGGAATTCTTCGATCTCTTTGCCAAGTGGGGATCTCAGGCCCGTGATTGGGACGGGTACTCTGACCTCTAGGTCCCAGAGTAGGTCCTTAGTGAATTTGTTTTGTATGGCAACAACGTCTCCAGTTGTTGTTCCGAAGAGAGTATAGGGACCACTTTTCCCAATTAACGACGGCCCATCACCTATTACGTGTGTGATATCTAAACTTAAATGAGTACTTTTCATTAGATGTCCCTTTTACCTTCATACAAGGCTACTGTTACAGGAAAGCGTGGCTTGCCTTCAGGGGTCAACTGAAAGTACCGCACTGTGCCCTGTCCACCGACATAAATATCAGCGTCCTTAAGAAGCTGAGTAGCATACTGCCAGTTACCTTTGATACCTGACTTGAAAGTGCGACCATCACCAAGCTCATAGGTGATAAACCCAGCCATACCAGCACGGTTACCAATGCCTTCGTCTACTGAGATTACAGTGAACTCTTGGTCGAGGAACTCTTTGCGCTTCAGGAGGTCAAAGCTACGTCCGTTTTTATAGGGACCGTCACGTCGAACCATCTGACCTTCGTAACCATCTTCGATATACTCAGCGTTCAAAGCATCCAGATGATCGCTATTTTCGACACCGGTTGTTTCAACTAGAACAACTGGTCCATCTACAGGCCAAAGACCTTCGGTACCGATGAGACGCATGTAGCGGCCACGAAACCCAAATTCTTCGGAGGGGATATCGTATACATGGTATTTGATGGCTTTTGCTGTCTTAGCGAAATGATCTGCTGTTGGCTTTTGTTTACGCACCAGTGAAATAATCTCGTTGAAGTTATCGCTGAGATGGTCAGCATAAAGTTCTCCATCAAGAATAGAGTCGGGGCGAATATGAAAGTAATCTTCAAGAGCCTCAATAATATGAGGGCACGAATCAATTGGCTTACCTTGACGAGAGAACAATCCCTCTGAGGTAGCGATGCAACGCACACCGTCGAGCTTAGGTTGGCTATAGATCTCGCCCCACTCATCGTCCTTGATTGGTCGCTCGTCATAAGCTTTCGCAAGCATAGGCTTAAAGAACTTGGTGGTATCGATATCATCAACCGACTCGTGGTATCCACCTTGGGCTAGCTTAATCTTGTAAGCCGACTCACACTCTAGACGGGCCTGTTCTTCAGCTGTGGTAGCGTTCGCTTTGCCTTCATTCTTAGGTGTGGCCGTTGTCCAACCAGAGGGGTGCTTTACTCCATCGATCTGACCAGAGATTGAACGGTATCTATCACCATCGATTTCACGCTGCCATACCTGCGTAGCGCCGGTGGAGGTTTTCTTGTAAAGGATCGGTAGAAATTCTGTCATAGGAAATCAATCTCGATGCCTAGTTCTTCAGCTAGATCTAGAACTCTTTGCTTCTTTTCCTCTAGCTCACCGTCAGGCCAAATCTCTTCAACAGCCAGGGTCGCATCGATATCTAAATGCAATTGAAATACTTTACTCATAGTCATCCTTTAAATTTTAGACATATCTTTCATTTTTCCTCTTTATTTTAATATAAAGTGCCGTTTGTTGCAGTTGATAAGCATCTCTTAGACAATGATGCTCAGGGACAGTAAGATCTCCCTTATATTCTAGCATCCTTGTGCTGAAGAGACGAAGATCGTGAATATACTGCGGCCAATTGACCGGTACATTCAAAAAGCCACCGAGCAAATCACAGAAACATACCCAATCATATGATGCATACCAAGCCCAAAATTGAGGCTGAGCCGAAAGAGCGGTGACCCACCATTTGATTACGTCAGCAGCATCTTTTCGTAGTACCGACCCAAAGGTATAAATTCCATCTGTAATTACCTGGTCAGTCAGACGCTCGCCAGTTGGGGAGATATCTAGAAATGGCACAACGAATTCTTGTACGAATTCGTTGCCCTCCTCTCTGGGTGCGTCAGAGATTACCAAGTAAAGTGACTCGCCAGTCTCTGCCACGAGAGCTATTGACAGTGGCTTGACGCTACAAGCGTTAGCGTCAGCCATAAATTCTGTGTCTAGATAGAAGTTCATAGCAGTTTAGCGTTCTCTCGAACCTCATCAAATGTATAACGGCGGACAAGTTCACCGTTCTCAAAGACTACAGGCAAGTCAAGCTCAAGGAACCGACCAGCCTTAGAGACTTTGCCGAAAGTTTCCTTGTGAACATCGTGCCAGACACCTGACCGCTTCTGAGCGGAGCACTTGATAACACAACGCTGAGTGTCACGGTTTACTTTCTGAAGTAGACCGCCACCCATACCAGACACGTTCGTCGTAGCAAAGCCGTTGTTCTTTAGTGACATAAGAATGTGATGGATGCCGGCCTTCTCGATGCCATCGCCCCACAGTACGCCAAGATGATCGTTGATGACCTTATATCCAGTAGGTGAAATAGTACCACCAAACTTCTCCCAGATGGTCTGAAAAATCCAGACCATCTGATCAGCAGGCATTGGCCATTCTTCTGTAGGTGAATCAGGTCGTACAACAAACTTGCCATCTCGTTCTAGAATACGGTCACGCAAGTACTCTCCGACAACTGTGCTGACATAGAACTTGATGTCAAAACCATCACCAGGAGCAGCAACATAACCGCTTGGGAATGCGTCTAGAATGTCTTCGATAGCTTTCTGCTCTCCTTCCCGACCAAGAGCAGTTGTGATAGCATGTTCAGCGGCGGGGATAGAAAATCCTAGAGTAGCCATATCGGCTTCATAGTAATCAACAGCAGCTTTGAGCGCTGGTGCAGTATCAGTACCAACAAAATTCACCAGGTGACCGAGGCCACCTAACGCCGCTGTTTCCATCGTACCAACGCCACGACAACCGAAGTCGTGGAGCATAAACTCAATACCCTTTGTGGAACCAAGGGTTTCAGTCATGTATTTAGCATAATCTTTCTTCACTTCACGAGAAAGAGTAGCTACGGTTGAGGGATACCATACTTGACTGAGAATCGTCTCAACATATTCTACTAGCCAAGCACATTTCTCATCAGTTGCTTCTACTGTAAAGAGAACGTTGCCGACAGGGTTAATAGAACCTTCGGGCACTGCTCGAATTCGAAGAGGCAAGAGGCCGTGTAGTTCCTTGCTAATGTATCGCCAACCTTCCTCATTAAAGATACCAGGACCCATAGCTGCGTCGATGTAAAGCTTAGCCTCTTTAATCTTCTGAGCGTCCACTCGTACCCCAGTTAAGTGCTTGAGGATTTGTGCCTGGAGGCCGACCATTACAGCCTCAGGATATTGAGCGCCTTCTCGCATTTCCCAGTAAAGTACCTGGTTTTCTAGGTCTTTCTGTTGCATAGCCCAATGTGAAGGTTTGTATAGGTCTACACATAGGATAATATTATTCTGTAGTTGGTCAATTAGTTCTTGATTCATAGTTCTTCTAATAGCCTTTCAAATAGTGCTCTGTGGCACTTGTTAAAGTCGTCCACCGTCAGGTCTGCGAATGGAACCCACTGTGCTGTTGCTGCATCGTCTGCGGCTGTCGGAGTGGGTGGGTTATCTAAGCTGTCAATTTCAAATTTGAACAGTCGTGTACGAATCTCATCTACTTCTGAACGGTAACGCCAATCATCCTGCGTGAAGCTACCGAGCCACTCGCCCTCTTCGGCGAAGATATCAACACCTGTCTCTTCAAAGACTTCACGTTTAGCATCCTCTTCATCAGTCGAATTTAGTTCCGCAAACCCTCCTGGGAACATATACTGCCCCGGCACAATATCTTTGGTAATAAGAAGGATGTGACAGGACTCGGGATAGAAAGATCCGTGATATTTATTCCACACTACTGCTGCATCTACACAAGAGTAGACTGTAGGGAAACGATTCTGGTTAGCCCAGATAACCCCACGGCGAAAATCTACGCTAGGGTTACTCGCTGACTTGCCGAGGGTTTCACGTCTCATCGTTGAGGATAGTCCCGCAACAGCCGGAAGTACCGCTCTCTCATGGGTCCCGGTGTAAGCCTCTGTGCTAGTATCCCGACTGTGATAAATAACTGCTTCATCATGATCGTTCCAGCGGTCGATAAGATCATCGAGATTCTGTGACCAAATCTTATCATCAGGATGGTCCTTCAGAGATACTGAGATCCCACTGATGTCTAACTCAGCTAGGTAAGAATCGATCATGTACTGTCTTGATTTCACAGCAAGAGGATTATTAGCTGTAGTAGGAAGGGGTCCTTCGCCTAGGACTACTAGGACTTCATCTACGTTGTGTTTCAGGTGTTCAAAAATAGATCGGTGACCCATATGTAGGTCATCAACCTGAAATCTTCCTACGATTACACCTAGTGTACTCATTCTTTTACTCGAATCCATTTATAGTTGTAACTTGATTTAGTCCATGTACCGATCAGATTATCACCAGCACGAGGATGCTGTAGAAGAATTTCTAGCACGTTACCTAGTTCACGATCAGTCCAATCACCTTCTGATTCTACGCTGACACCTGCATATGTATCATCACCCTCCCAATCAACCCAGAAAACTCTAAGTTGGGGAGATAGGCAAGAAGTTCCTTGGTGATTTCCATCTGATCTAGTGTCATGGGTAACTCGGGTCTTCTGCTCGGTCTAGTCTATTCTGAAGCTCTGCAATCTGATCTTCGATCTTCAGATTCCAAGGTGACTTGACTGTGATATGTTCATTCAGTCTTGATTCAAGTTCGTAGACCTGATCTTTGAGAGTAGCAACCGTATTCTTTAATGCCGCTAACTCTTCTAATCGCCAATCCATTACTTCTTCTTTACGTAGTTGACGATACCGCCACCAACAATCATACCAACAATAAGTGTGATCATTTCTTGCTCCCTTTCGTCTTGGCTAGAAGTTTCAGTGCTGCCACTACAGTCTCTGGATCAAGCTGACCAATCAGATTAGCAATCTTTTCCTGCGGAGTGGGTTCAGTCTTGACGGTGGGTTCCGCATCGGACTTCTCAGGAGGACTAACGAGATCGATGACACGATCAGCAGCATCCTTAGCCAGGTCTGCACCAAAGTCAAGTAGATCCTTAACATCTGTTACCAGATTATCGATTACTGTATCAATTGTTTTGCTCATGTTACCTTCTTTGCTACGCCGCTTTCGACGGCTCGATTGAATTTAGTTACGTAACTTGCTACTGCGTTATCCATCTGGTAGATACGAACAACATCACTGTAATGTTCCCAAGCCCATTCACGGAACCAGCCTGAAGTGATCGAGGTACAAACCTTCTCTAAAGCCATGTAGAATGCTGTGTCCTGATCCGTTCCGAAGGGAATAACCGATCGTTCAAGTGCAAGGACATAGGCTTCCTCAATGACACCAAGGTTACGTTCGTAGTCAGAAGACAAGCCTTCAAACTTACTACGATCACTTAGAACTTGCTCACCATCTACAGCGTAGTAAGTATACATCGGTCGGGGAAGATGAGCGACAGCCTGGTGAAGAGAATCATGGTCGTATTCGTACTTCAGTTCCCCTGAAGTGATGAAGAACTCTTCCTTGGTCCGTCGTAGATTAGGATGAGAATAACCGTATGTTGCTTCCATTCGAGCAGCATATAGTTTCACAAGATCTTCGTCATGAGAAATCTCTGCACCTTCTTTCCTGAAAATGTGGATGTCTTTCATTGTTTTCAGAAAGTGCGGAGAGTTTTTCTTGTAGCGATGACTCATCTTTAGCATGTAAAGAGTATCTACATTAGCGTAGACAACTTCACTCTGATAGCCTTGTGTCCGCTCACCCGTTCGCATGATGTAATCGTAGACAAGTTGACTGGAAGGATTATCCCTGCCTACAAACTCTGCGTCAATGATAGCTTCATGCTCATCTACGCCACCGCTTCGGACAGTAAACCCTGCGGCCATACCTGCATCTGTAGGCTTCAGCCAGGCTAGATGATGACCGTATGCTCCTGAACGTTTACGAACAAGCTCTTTGAAGTCGTCAGGGTAGCAAATATAATCTGTCTCATAGTAAGAGTTAGAACCTGTACCATGAACTCCATGATAACTTGCTGCTTCTGAACCTACAATTGCGAGTGGTTTCATTATTCTCCTTAACAATAAGCGGAAGATGACATCCACTGGCCCTTGTATCTATCCATCTCTTCGACTTCGTAAGCTTCGTAGATAACGCCGCACTCAGGATGATCAGGATCAATCCAGTCTCCATCTTCATTCTCTACTAATCCCTTAAGCTCTTCGGCAGCGCCCAGGTCTAACGTCAGGTTACCCATGCGTCGATACTTATAACTTACTTCATACTCTAAAGCAATGTCAACGATACGGTTATCAATTGCCTGTTTGATCTTTTTCAGTTCATCTAGGGCCACCTCGGCACTAGGTTCATCTGTTGCTGTGAATTCTGCGATGAGACTGATGATATCTTCTGTCAGCATGGGAAATCTCCTGAGCTTACCCAGTCACCTTTTCGGTTACCGTACCAATCTTCTTCTCTATCATCTTCTAGATCGAGGTAGAGCCATTCATTACCGAATGAGACTTCGATCTCAAACTTCAAGCCGATTTCTCTAAGTTTATTCTGTAGAGTACCAGTGAGTATGCGTAATTCTTTCTCAACGTTCTCTGCTGCTTCTTTATCTACTGGATCAAGTGATTTAATTAGTTCTACTGCATCTGAAATATCCATTATTGCTCCTTAGCAATCATCCGAAGACGTAACCCACGTCTTACTATGGTAGTTGTGTACATCTAGTTCACGTTCATCATTGAGGTAGATGTAGATCTCGTGCTCAAGGCCGATCTCTGCGAGAGTATTCTCGATAGCTGTATGAGCCTTGGTCAGTACTGAGACAACAGACTCGGCCTCAGTCTTGTCGCTCGGCTTGTAGTTTGCTAGCGCCTCAACAAGATTACTGATCACAGTGCCCTGTAGTTTAATAGCGATCAGCTTTTCTGCTTCGATCTTGATCCGCTCACCTATAACATTGGTAAGACCATATCTAGAGTTGGCAATCTGGTTGATCTCGTCTTCTGACACTTCGATTGTAATTTCAGGCATTTTCTTTCCTTTTAGCTATAGCCTCTTCGGCTAGTTCGAGTAGAGTATCGACTGGCATTGACCAGTCATAGTGTGGTAGATCGTATAGGTCTGATTCTGGATGTGAATTAAAACTTTGGGTATAAACGATGGGAACCCATGTTGCTCGGTTGAACCACTTCGGCTTCGGCGCATCATCGAGTAAGAAGTCACCATGGACAAGGCTCTTATCGCCAGCCAGAATAAGACGGCCATGCATTTTAGGAAAATGATGCTTCACCCATGCAACTTTATCACTCGCACATGAAGAATTGGCGTCTAACGGTTTGCTACATAGCCAGGTTTCAGTCTTCCTGGAAAGTTCTTTGATTCCTTCAGCAGCCCCAGGAATAACATCGAGGTCTGCAAAGAATGGCGTCGTGTCTATATGTTTACGCAGTTGATTGCGGTGATGGTTAAGTGTGACATGATCAGTTAGGTACCGCATCGTTTGTTCTGAGGGGTGATCGTGGTCCAGGTCCCAGCCGTTTTCGACACAAACCGATCGTGCCCGACCGTCAAAGTCAGCACAAACTTGATCGAGGTCTACTAAGGCTATTAGTTTTGTCATAATTTCTCCAAATCTCTATGTATTACTTTCACTTCACGATCTTTCATTGCGTCTTTAAATAGTTCAGCTAGTACGACTGAGCGGTGAGATCCTCCGGTACAACCGAAAGCAATCATGCCATCGGTCCTGTCTCCGATCTGATCCTTAGCCTTCCATAATAGCTCTGTAGTCTTAGGGTCTTCGATGATATAGTCTTGCAGACCTTCATCCAGCCAGGTCTTGTCCTTGAAAGTTGGATGTATGAAAGGATTCCTAATGTTCCGACAGTCAATGATAGTACAGTCGGGATTCATTTTATACTTATGACCGAATGACATGATAGTAATCATAGATATACCTTTTTCATGATTTTTGTCCAACAACTGACACAGATATGTAACTTTTGCACCAGAGATAACCCAGTAGATGGGGGTGAAAACATTAATCCACCAGGTTCTTGTAGTTCTTCAGAACAAAGATTACAGTAGACAGCTATCATCAGTAGTCCTCAAAGCTAGTTTCACTCAGTGCTGCTAGTAACGCAATGAAATTACCACCATAAGTATTGATAGTAATGTTTAGCGGGCCGATCTTGCGGGCACTAGTTACTGTTCCTCTAGGATAACCATCCGAGTAGTGCCATTCAGGCACGAGTTCCCAGTTCCCATCGATCCTAGAAGGGCCGAGAAACTTCTCACCATCCCAGATTGCAGCGAAGTAATTACGTGCATCGACCTGGTAAATCCCACCGACGACAAGTTCGTCTTTGTTTAAGCTCATTTTTAATCCTTTTTGTCGTTAAGTTCTATAGAACGACACGGGTAGACATGATATTGGAGAAGGTATGACTAGTCTTTTGAATTCACATTTACCAGTTATTCAAATTGCTTTCATCATCTTGAATATTATTGGTACAATCTATGCTATGCATTGGAATTTTAAAGCTAGTAATACAGGTATTCTTTTCAAGCCAAGATTTACGAGAGGAGTCTTGGCTTTATTTTACTTCATAGCTTATCTCTACCTGTTATTTTCAGAGGCACAGGTAACCAACTGGATACTTGTTATGCAAGGTGTCGGTTTCCTAAGTTGGAAATTTGTCTGGGGTGACCCACCAAGACATGGCATGAAGGCACAAGACGATTTAGGAGATCAGTTAGAACGGGCAGTACTACTCCGCATGGGTATCGAGGAGAAGAAGGACGGTAATGAACAATGAGTTTTTGGGGTCCAGTTCTTGCCGCACTTCTAGGTGGCGGCTTAGTGCCAGCGATCGTCTCCTATGCGGGACGCAAGAAAACAGATGCAGAAGCCACTGATCTTATCAGCCAGGCTGCCGAACGAATCGTTGGCAGACTCGAAGTAGAAATTACTGGTCTGATATCACAGATTGCTGAACTTCAGGCGTTAATTAAATTACAAGCGGAACAACTTAAACTACAAGCAGAACAGATTGCTAACCAGAGCCTACAAATCAACAGCCAGAATGATGAAATCAAAAAGCTCGGTCACGAGATCAATATTCTTCGTGACGAAATACGCCGCCTAGGTGGCGACCCTGACCAACTTGTCCGTAGGGGGTAAAGTGAATAAAGAGCTAGAAGAGATTAAGCAAGAAGCTAAGGTTAAGGTACGCCGCAAGACCGACCGAGGTAAAATCGGCTTTGGTATTGCGGTTGTAGCTATGTTCTCTATTCTTGTGCTTCAGAATTCAAACTTGACTACGGTGCTAGGGAGACGTTCTCCGTTCATGGAGTACACTGTCTGCTATAACGAGCGTGACTCGGCTGAACGTAAGGCTTACAGAGAACTTATCACCCTCTACATCAGCCCAACCGCTCCTAATCCTCAGGTCGTTCTCGTCAAGACCAAAGCATACAATGATGCTAATACTGCTCTTAGCGAGGCGAACGATCTTCAGGCTGAAAACCACTGCCCCGGTCTTGAGGTTCTGAAAGATCGTTAGTCTTTCTTTCGCACTTGGAATCCTACGGTAGAATTCAGGTCATCATCAGGAGAGCCAAGGTAGGTGGCATCTCGTCGGTAGAAATGAAGTTCGTATCCTGCTTCAGGATCGATTGCCATTTCTTCTAGGATATCTTCGTCAGCCTCTACGGCTACTTCAATGTTAAGCAAAGGAACCAACTCCTACAAGGTCGTATAACATTCTACGGTAATCAGCCTGACCACGGAGCGATGCTTCATAGGCTACAAGTTTACGCACCTCTTCTAGGTGAAGTGTTTCACCATTGGGTAGCCCCTCTACTTCTTCGTAGCTTACAAGCAGATCAATAATTCCAATTAGTTGTTCGTCTGTTAGTTTCATCTCAGTCCTTAATAATATGGATAACGAGGACCTGTTGGCCCTGTCATACCGTAAGATCTTACTAGTCGTTCTTTCTTGAACTTAAGTTCAGCAAGCTGTAACCATACCTGAGCGTTCTCTGCATCAGTAGATATAGTATAGCTATATGATCCGCTGCAGCTATTACCCCGTCCTGGCTCGTGAAACTTCACCATATATTCTGCTGCCCGAGCGATACACTCATCGCTATCAGCTTCTAGAATTTGTTCTACTATCAAAAGTCTCCAATCAGATCGAGGAAGATCTTATCATACTCTTCCTGATTGAAGTCTTCTGCAGAGATCATAGCTACGGGTAGAATGTTAGCTCTGAATGCTATAACCCCATCAGGTCTGACATGCAGAGAATGTTCTTCTACTTCAAGTCCCTGATCAATCAGAAGAAGAGTAATAACTTCCTCTAGTTTTTGTAGGTCTTCAAGCGGATTAGGCAAGTCTTACTCCTTTAAAGGAGATCTGTGTATGAAGATCGATTGTCTGACCTTCATACGAATCTTCTAGTTCTAGTCTGGATATAGCATAGTGAATAGGATCATCCACTAAATCCTCTAGAGATTCGATCTCTTCGAGTTCCAGATCTGTCGGTTCAAGTTCTTCCCATTCATCTTCATTCACTTAAACTCCCCGTTGCCTCAATCTTCTCGATCAGATTGAGCGTATTCATGTCTGCGGTGTACTCTTTCCAGAGATACGTGGCTTCTTGTGAGCCAGGAACTACGTCATGCTCGTCACATAGACTGAGGTACGCACTGTATAGGATTTCTTTAAAACTTTTCATCAAGTCTCCTTGGGTTACGACATGAATTCTTCCATCGCCTTGATTAGATCCAGTACAGGATCAGCAGGCTTAATCTGGTAGTTCCCTGTAGCGATCATTTCGATACGTCGCTTGATCTCGTTCTCATAGGCTTCAGGTTCGAAGTCTCGGACAAGTTCTTTCGCTAGCTCCTGGGCTTTCTCGGCTAGCTTAGGGTTACTGATCGGAGTTTCAAAATCAAAGTCATTCAGGTCTTCTGGGTACAACTGCTTCTGTACGGTGATCATACCACGATACAGACCGAGACGGAATAGACCTTCATGATTCTGCAGGTTACATTTACCAAGCAGCACAACATTAGCATCACGTAGAAGCACATTGATGATGTTATGTCTGATTTCGTTGAGCTTATCTGGCACGACATGGCCTGAAGAGTTCAGTCTGACTGGTTGAAAGACATAGCCTTGTGTATCAGCCGGGTAGAGATACTCATTAACTCTATTTGCATCATGAGCACTGAGAACGAGGAGATTTTTCTCTAGTGTAGAAGTACGAGCATCTTTAATCTCTTCGATATCACCTACCGGATCAAGTTTATACTGACCCTTAACAGGCCGACCGTAGATCAGCTCACCTTTACGGTAAGTGTTGTCTTCATCATCTTGGTAAATCTGATGAACCGGATCGTAGTCTTTCGTGCAGAGCTTGAATTTACTTTCACTCTGACGGATAGGCCAGAGCCGACCTACGGTTGTGATGTCATCTAGCTCAATGGTTAGCTGTGAAACATATGATCTCATTTTTTACCTACTGCTTCGTTCAGGGCTTTCATACCCTTGATGGTTAATTCACGACCTTTGCCACCCATGTCGATAAGCCCTTTCTTAACGAGCAACTTCTCTAGGGTGACAATATCTTCTCTGGCACGACCAGAGTGGTTACTGATGTTTTCTAGACCGGCAATGTTACCAAGGTTACGGAGACTTTCAAGGATAGCAATATGATCTACGGTCAGACCGTCCTTGGTGATCTCTGAAAGTTCTAGGATCGGACCTGGGTCCATGCTTCCTAGATCTCGTGCAGTCTTGATAAGGTCTGCTGCCTGTCTTGGGGAGCCAGCACTTGCACGGCCTAGTGCTACACAGGTTTCGATCGTAGGGTCTAGACCGGCCTTGTAAGCCATGCGTTCTACGATCTGCCCCATCTCTTTATCGGTGTAGTCACGGAGGCGATACGGGGCACCAAAACGGCCTCTGAGTGCAGGCGTCAGATCCTTCTCGTCCGTAGTTGCAGCGATGATCGTGATAGGCTTAGTAAAGTAATGACGCTTACCAGAGTCATAACTGATACAGTTATCAAGAAGGATAGAGTAAAGGTAGTGCTGATCTTTCTTGGTGAAGTTGTGAAGCTCGTCAAGAAGAACAATGCCACCATCCTCTTCCTCTTCGAATTGAATCAGCATCTTGGCCAGAGTCTTAGGTGTAAAACTCGGGGTGATCATGATGTCGAGGAAAGAAGCGTTATGTTCCTTCGCAATAAGTCTGGCGATAGTTGTCTTACCTGTACCAGATTGCCCGAGGATAAGAGCATGATCCATCTGCTCGAATCGAGCCATCGCCGCTTGGATCTTGATTTGTAGACGTTCCTTGATCTTCTCCTGACCGATATAGTTTTCCCACTCTAGGACATCGAAAAGGTTACCCTTTTTAGCTTCATCTTCAGTCATCGTTCTCCTTTTCGTTCTCAGGCCATCCGTCGTACTTCTCACCGAGAGGTTGCTCGAATGGCCATACACCTAGATGCAGAGAATGTCTCTGTGCTACAGCTAGGTAAAATGTTTCATCTGTAATATAGGTATCGAGTTCACCACAAGTACAGGTTACGTGTAACCCATCTAGTGACACATCGTGAACCACGCTCATACAATATCCTTTTCTGAAACTCTGATTACAGCGTTCCATAAATTTTTGTTGAATGGTACTTCTCGTCCGCCAGCCTTATCACCAGTGAAGGTAAGTCCAGC
>Ga0075163_10005123_pt1 | contig 17520 bp, 15 predicted proteins | sample JI1023141ADNA_FD_71478 | JGI IMG/M metagenome (GOLD analysis project Ga0075163, IMG submission 71478) | Wastewater effluent complex algal communities from Wisconsin, to seasonally profile nutrient transformation and Carbon sequestration -... | ecosystem: Engineered > WWTP > Effluent > Algae...
AAAAATTCAAAGATTTAAAATCGAAATAATTGTTTCAATGCCGGAACTCTTGATGCTTGCATCCATTGCCCGTTACTAGAAATATCATTATGGTTTACCACTGCAAGTCTGTGACATAGTCGATTCAACTGAACTCGAAGAGCTGATTTCATTTTTCGGACATCAAATCCGTCCCAATCTACTAGTGCACGACGCACATTAATTGGTACTAATTCACAAAACTTGCGCCATTTCTTTTCTGGATCTCGATACTTTTCTACTTCTTTAGAAATAGATTCCTCAATTCCATTGATATATTTACCAGAATTAGGCGATAAAAATTGAAGAAGTTTAGCTTGAATCATTAATAATTCATCCGTATCTACCAGAAATGTAAGAGATTTTAATATAGCATTATAAATATGCTTATATTTTGACTTTCTAATAACGTATCGATTTAACCAAAGAATATAAAGAACTTCATCGGGCATGAATTTGAGATGTTTGATAGCACGCAATGTCACATATGTCTTTTTATTTTCGATAAGACCAACAACCGATCTGATTTGGATTGAGTGGTATTTTTCAAGAATATAATACGCCGTTAAACGTCGATCGTTAGTATTCCAATATCGTTCAGTTGAACCGAACGGGTTTGGAAAATGTTTATCCAAAAAACATCCCAAATCTATAGCTGTATTTTCGTTTGGACGCATAGCATAAATTAATTTATCCGGATTCACTTGGAAAATGTTTGCAGGTGTAATTTCTTTTACAACTCCAAGTGAACCATCAGCTGTACCCATTACTCTAGGTTCTGTTGTTAGTATTTTATACAATAACATGTCCATAATCATATCTCGAGCTGTCATATCAAGAAATCGGCCGATTTCAAACTGTGATACTTCCATGACCTCTGTCACTTTACGATCATGAGCGAACATATTGTTTCCTCTAATACGAAGAGTTTGATCTTCCCTTGGATCTGGCAACTTATAAAAACAAATTGCACATAACGGCAATGGAACATTTGAATAATTTCTAATGCTCATGACACCAAATACCATTGTAACCGGGTTATCAATTAAATATGAATTTCCATTGGCAGCATCTAAATCTTTGATAATAAATCCATTGAACTCTAACTGTTCCCAAATGTTTAAATATTGATTGTTAAAAATCACATTCAAATCTTGGTTGTTATCCGGTAATTCTGGCACTTCAAAATCGTATCCATTTAATGCAGTTCGGACTGTATGACCTCTACTTTTTCCATAAATCATACCACCACCCTTTTTAATGAATCGAACACAAATATTACCCATTTCAAATACATACACATTAATGTTACCATTCGATCTTTGATACAATATTGACATGTTTCTTTTAAATGGTTGATTCTCATGATTATATTCTCGAGTTGCATGTTCTCTTTTTACTCGCGATACAATTTGAGACACATGCTGTTTGTCAGATTTTGGAAGTTGCTGTTTTAAAAACATGTTCCTAAAAAATTTGTGACTATCGCAAAATTTAATTATTTGTTCGCTAAAAAAATTATTCACTTTTAAACAAATGCTTAATTGCTGGGTAATGAAACAACTCAGCTCTACAACCACTATTTCCTGGTTCAATCTCCACTCCACAGAATCGAAACACCAAATTTTCTAATTCTTTTTTAAAGTGGCTCTCCAAAGGATCCAAAATCCATTCCGGAACATCATCTGGATCATATGTGATATAGGTTGCTTCCCCCACATTTATATCATCTTCATAATCAAGAATATTCTTGATTACTACACTTTCGACGTGTTTAATTGGCATTTCCTTTTCAGAATGCTTAATCTCATAAAATCGTTTTGTTTCTTTAGGTCTTTTCATGACATCAGGTTCCTCCATTTTTTCCTCGACATCATCATCATCATATCCATATCTCAAAAGTTCATTATCTGCTCTAGATTCATCGTATTTCTTTTTCCAATCGAAGACTTTACGAGCCTCATCATAATTTGGATAATGATCGCTGTTGTTAAATGTTGGTTGTTGTTCTAATTTGGTTTGAGCTGCATTTAAATTTGCCATTTGATTACTTAATCCCTCAATTATAGTCCGAATATTTCTCAATTCAGTTTCCTCGATTCCAGGAGTATCATGAATCTTCTGATATGTCACAATAGTTTCCTGTTGTGATTTTTGTATTTTCTTAATTTGATCAGATATAACATTTAGTTTATCTTCGAACGTATTTACATTTTCGCTCACTTCTTTAATTTCGGCTTGATGATCGTCTGACAATTCCTTTAATATGATCTGAAAATCATCATTCTTTGTGTGTGTTTTAAATTTTTCATTGAATACATTTTGGAGTTGTTGTTCTAAATCGTCGTATGTCAAGTCTGTCAAATCTTCGATAGACATAGAGTTTGATAAGACTTCATTCCCAGATTCTATGGTACAGAAATCACACAACAAATTAAATTTCAAATAAAGATCATTCTCAGCGACATATTCTCGCATCTCTTTAATGGAATTTTCTGAATCTGTTGCATTATAAACCTGATCAACAAGATCAACAAATTTTTTGGTATTTTTTAAATATCCAGCTGCAGCAATATACGGTTTAGCACGGTTATAATCATCTTCTTCAATATAGAATCCATCACGATCAATGTACATACTGTAATAAATATACATCTGCTTAGCGGGTGCTAATGCCATAATATCCTTGAAGTTTAGTTTGTCACTGTTATCCATTTTATTTTCTGAATTGTTACTTTCTCCCTTGACATCGCTACTCACAACTAACTCCGGTTTATCTTCTTCTTTTGTTTCTTCTGCGTCTTGTTTTTTCATATTTCTGAACACTTCATTGTTACCAAGGTCTTCATCATTTATAAATTCGAATAGCCCATCATAATCATATTCTTCGTTAATCTTTAATTTAAACTCTGTTTTTTCCTTATTTTGTGTATCTTCATTAGGTTCACCACCCCAAGTACTATAGCCGTATTCTTTTTTAACATTTTCAAAATATTCAATAAGTTTGATTGCACATAAATAAAATTGAAACAATGCAAGAGGAAAATCCTCAATATCATATATTCTTTTTATTTCAGCACCTTCAAGAATATCCTTAATATTACTTGTTATATTTTTATCTTTTAAAGCTTGCATAACATTCGCATCATTAAAATAAGGTTCACGAGATAGAAACATATTCATAAATTCTTCAGTTGTGTTTACTACAATCTTGTCTGATTTGTCAATATTACTAGATTTCAGCATTTTAATAACGTCATCATCCGTAGGGGGGGTTTCAGGCCAATAATTGTAAATCATTGCAAACATTACAGATACAAACATGCGGTATAATTGTTTCGCATAAAAATTGTTGTTAATGAGAACTAAACCTGGGTTTGCGATCTGGTCGATCACTGTATCACTTGGGAGTCTATCAGTATATTCTATATTAGTACTACCTAACATAATAAGCCTAAACAAATTAGATTTATTAGTCATTTGAACATATTTTCTTGTCGGTCCAATTACATTATCAGGTGCAACTCGAAGCAATTCCGGAATACTTTCGACTTTTGAATCATCTATGTTTATTGCACCAATTACATTCCTAAACTCAATGAACAATTTATTTATTGGATGATTTTCTATAGCTACATATTTGGATAAAATTCGAAAACGATCAATTGTGAAATAGTCTAGATTTTTAAGGTACTCATCAATATCATCTTGTTTGAGTGGAACTGATGTACCGTCCACAGTTTTACTATACGGATGAACTCGACCTTCATCATCAGAATCAACGTCACCTTCAAAATCAACATCGGGGTCTTCTGGAGTTCTGCGTATTACTTCTGTTACATACATATCTGGATCTTTTCGAATTGTTCCATATTTACCTGTTCCTCTTCTAAGGGTTCCATGAATTTCACGGTATGTGAACACATACTTATCCTCGCCTCCAAACGATACTCTAGGTTTAGGCAATTTATCATGTCCAAACTCTGTAACCGGTCCAAATTTTACGGCTTTCGTTTTTGGTCCGACTATTGCTACAGGTGTAGATGGAAATGGAAATGCAGAATGGTACGCATTTAAAATCCCACTAGTCATTGGAAAGATTCTAAATTTAACAAACTCCATTGGCGCGATTTCTAAAACTCGTCTAGACATTGCATAGACAGTAGAATATCCATTTTCTGAGAATGGCTGATTTTTTTTCGGATCAGGAAGCATGTAGACACATAATGAATTACGATCAAATTTTGTATCCGGTCGATAATTATGAAGACTCATAGTTCCACAGACCATCGCAACTGGTTCATCAACAACTCCAGTTGCATTTCCAGAATCGTGATTTTTTAATGACTGACCATAAAAATTCATTTGTTTCCAAATCTCCCAAGATGCATCAGACAATGTATGATTATATTCATCTAATGCATCCCGGTCAAAGTTTTCCAATTTCAATCCGTTTAAACTAGCTCGTGCAGTTAATCGATCTGTATTTTCTGGTTTATCCTTTGTTAAAATCAAAAGAGTATCACCAGTATAAATTACCCGATCTTTAATAGGATCATTAAGTGTGTACGCTGTTGCTTTTCTACTTCTTTGTTCTTTAACATAAGTCATCGTATCATTAAAACATGTTACTTGAGTCAAGACTTGTTTGGTATATTCCAAATTATCGTCCGACTTGTCAAATTTCTGTCGTTTGAATAATTGCATTTTTTTTTGTGATTTTCTGATTCAAGATTTTTTTTTAATCCACGACATTTTTTTTAATACCGAAACAATTGTTTAAAATGCGAAGATCTTATAATATGAACATTGTCACCACCTTCACCATTAATAGTTGACGACCCTGCTATTCTACTAGACAACACCTCTAATCCAAATCTTCCCAATGATGAACCGAGTAAAACATGGTACGGAATCAATCCATCTTCATGATGATTCCATAAAAATTTAACGTCCGATTTGAGGATTTGAAACAATGCCTTGTATTGTTGCGCTTCTGTGTAAATTGATTCTGGAAAATCTATACATGTCTCATACACTGGCCGAAATGTAAAATATGCAACCAACGCCTTTTCAAGATCTGTTAATATATCATTGTTCAAATATTTAAATTGTAAACAATGATATTTTGTTACATAAATGTTTAGTTCGGTATTCATAAGAACAATAGCTTCATTGATCTTAACTAATAAATCACCAGTAAAATCTGCGCGGTTCTTAATAATAACTAACGCAACTGCATATCTCCACCAAAATTCTTCTGCTAAAAACTTTGGATCGTCCGATTTAAACGACCATTTAGATAAATCTTTAAATGCATAAACGTCATAATTAAGCACATAACACAATGTACGATTACGGACTTCGAAAGGTTTTAATATATGTTTTGGTGTTGCAATATACTGTTTTTCTGATTTCTTTGGAATTGCAAAATACAATGGTGAATACATACTCACATCATAATTACTGTAATTTGTAACTGGGATGATCCCACTTAATAACACACTACAATATTTATATGGAAGCTTTACACTATCAACTGCAAATCCTAAAAATCGAACCTTATCTACTGTAAATTTGTCATAATTCCAAGACGACCTCACCAATCGATGTTCCTCTCCAGAATTCTTATCAATTTCATATAAAATATCACCCTTACATGCATAATCATCCAATACATCAGTCTCTAATTTACAAGCTGATACAACCTCATATTGATTATGAAAATTTTCCATTTTTTTGTGACTTTAGAACAAAAACGCCGTTGGATAGTTTCGAATCTTAAATTTTTGTCCATATCGTGCGAGATGTAATCCAACACCTGCAAACACTTGAAGTGTGTCATTGATATGACCTAACATAAACTCTGATTTTTCAGAATATAATGAACACTGTTTCACGAAATTACGAATCCTATGTGTTGACAATCTTTTTGGAGTTGTTTCTATTTGAGATTCTAAATCTGTCGGTAATAACCAAGGATATAACTGTAAATAATCAAAAAGCAATTCTTCTTCCTTTCCTAAATTAGAATATACATAATCATATATTTTCACAAGAAACAATAATTGAAGTAAATGTTCCACTTTACATGTAATATTGAATTCTGAAATTTTCCAAACATCATGATCAAACCCGTCAAACATTTCGCGGCCTACATCATTTAATTTCTGAAGTAATTCAAAATGATCTCTTAAATCTTCATAATCTGTAAATGTAAACCCTGGCATAAACACTACCGTTTTCAATGAATCAAATAGGGGTTTTAAATTGATATCTGAAAACATTCGCAATCCAGATTTACCTTGAAAATCTCGACATCGCCGCGTCCAATATCCAAACCAGAAATCTAACAAATACGTAGCTTGCGCCCAACCTGATCGTTCATTAACTGGATATATATTCGTCTTAGGATCCAATCCTCGAAGTTCAAATTTGTATTCTAACGTATTTTTATTCAACTCTGGAAGATAGTAAAACAACAATTGAGACTTTTTAACTGGCGGGTTTCCAATTGGAAGTTTTGTTGTACAATATATATCTTGTCCAGAAACTACAGTTGTACTAGAATTAACATTTGCATGTTCACTTAATGAATGCCCACAGAAATTAATATTCTTCCAAAACTGATGATGAATATTTTTGTTTATTTCAGATATGAAATTAGATGTATCTTCATCTGATCGTTCCATAATAATACCGTTCAAATTAGTTCGACAGTCGTGCGCACCATTTACATTTCTCAATTGAAATATAGTATCTCCACTATGTAATTCACCCTTTATTTCTAAAAGTTCAGGAAATAATCGAAATTGATGGCTTTGTAATCGATAACTAATGAAAGAATTCAAAACACTAGTATAATTCTGATGAGTTCGTGTGAAACTGATAATTTTATCAGACAACACGCGGCGTCGCTTGACTTGAAAAGGTTCCATTATTTTGTAAATGCTACTAAATCAAACAGGAAATCAAATTCTAAAAATTGTGGTTTCAAAATCCACTTTCTCTTTACCCCGCAATAATAAAAATTGCGATTTTCATTTAAAATGTTCAGTAATACATAATCACGAAGTTGATATTCTGTAAATGGAACTGTTGGTAATATTGATAATCGATAATCCAAATACGATAATAGCTGAATCGGCGACACTAATTTAACGACACCAAACTCAATTTTGAACAAACGTTTTAACCCATTATTTAGTCTAAACTTGAAAAATTCTTGTTCTACTTTATTTTCCCCTATGTAATGATCTTGTATCATTTTTCGAACTGCATCGCGCTGTTTACCCGATGTATCTCTTGGATTGGATTGAATTGTTTGATCATTGGCCCTTAACAAAATTTCAAAAATCTCCCTGAATATTGATTCTACATGAGCTAAGAATAATACCGAAGTAACAGCATATATTTCTCCAGATTCCAATTCATGTTCAATTCGATATTTCTCTACATTTAATATTCCAATACTATGAGACTCTTTAATAAAAAATGCAGCTTTATGAATCAATACATGAATTAATCTGTACATTTCATGTTTGTTGAACCGAATTAAAATATTATTATATTGAAGTAACATCAACACACCTTGAAGTAGTGCCATGTACTGACATTGATCCAATCTCATAACCGGAATTTCTGGTGTTGTCGGTCTGAACCACGGATCAACTTCAATAGTACTGAAATTTTCCATCATTGTATCAGGATAATCTACATAATCAATTGTTAACATAACATCGTAAAAGGCAGTACATGAATATGGAATACAATAACCTTCATACCATTCAAATCGTTCAGATTCTACTTCAATTGGTGGGTGTTGTATCATGTATCCTACAAACGAATTCATTGTTTTTTTATGATTTGTGACATTGTTACAGGAATTAAGAAATATGAAATCTTTTATATCCACGTTCTACAAAGCTACCGTCCGAATCCAATTCAGATAATTCTCTGACCATATTGTTTAATACTTCTTCCTCAAATTTTGTACATGTTACAATGTTTGGATATTGTATTAGATTCGTTGAAATGTATTTACGTTGAAGATTAATATAAATCTCCTCCGTGTATCCAATGAATAATGCTTCACAATAAAGTATAAAATCTTCCAATGCGTTCAGAACAAATCGAATCGGTTTAGCTGGATTTCGAACTTGTACAATCATATCGGCAGATTTCTTCTCAATTAATGGTTTCATTAATTTTGCCATGTCATTGTTTTTAGGATCGGCAATTATCCAATAAATGTATTGAATACGAGTAAAATATACAAACAATACATCCGACATTGTAACAAATATGGGCGTTGATTGAATGTACTTTTCAAACAATACTGGCATTCTTAATACACAATCTGTATATTTAATATCCACGTTTCTCATGATTTTATACACATTTCTAGCTAATAAACATGAACCGCAATTACTAGTAATTGAGCACGCTTCTTTGCACATTGGAACTAATAAACAACTAGTGTATTGAGAATAAAGCAATGGAATTTCATCGGTGATCAATCGAGAACCTGTTGGTGATTGTAACATGTCGTTTTCAGTTTCTTCCATCGTTTTGAAATGATCTTAAAAAAATTGTGGGCTTGTCACATCGATAACGCCGAGATGTACAACTTTATACCACTTTCCACTGTAAATATAGTTTTCTGACAATCATAGATAATCTTTACATTTGTGCTATTCATGCGAACGTTTAGATGTTCCATAATCTCAAATAAATACGAAGTTTGAAATGCCAACAGAATAATTTTATCCATTTGTAATTTCAAAATTCGACATAAATTTAAAAACAATACCGTGTTGTGCTTCATGATTTTTATCATGTTCTTCGCTATTGGTGGGTATATTCTACTATATGATATAAATGCCTCATTCCACTCGGGATTTGTATTTGCTAATAATAAATAAGCCATTGCATTCATACCCATTACATAACTTGGCATTTTACAATAATCTAAAATTAACTGAGTTTCTAATGAAAATTCATATTTTCCTAAATGCATGATTACATTAAACATTAATCTAATGAATTTGGTTTTTAACTTGATAATTGTTCGTTCTAATTTTTTATTACTACTTGCACGACCCTGGACCATTTCATCAATTACTCTGACAATGTCTACCAATGGTTCAGCTGACTCTATCATTTCTAACATTGGAAAATAACAGTTTAGTTTTCGTATTTCACATATTAAATTTGTCACATCTGTGTATACTTCAGTTTGATATTCAGATAGTAAAAAATGACACAGATCTACTGGTAAAAACTTGATCAAATTCAGTGTCGTTTTCGGCATTTAAAGACAAACCCACAAAAAAAATAATGATTAACACCGCATTGGAACACTGGGAAAAAACCTATCATCAACATGTTCAAGATTTACCAATTGGTGTTTCAGATTTGGAATGTTTTACTGTTCATAAAGTATTTACAAGTTCAGATGAATCATTTTTCCAATCTATTCAAGGTCCCGTAGATGGAAGTATAAGACTCGTTGCTATTTTTTGTGACGTTGTTGATATTTCCCAACATTCAAGTGTTGGAATATCGTTTTGTATGTCAAATCCTAAACTTGGTGAAAAACGATACATTCCTTTGAAAACCGAATTTCCATTATCTGTTTATTTTCAAGACCAAGCATTCTTTCGTGTATTTTCACTCCCAAGCTCCGAACCAAAACTATTTTATCTTGCCAGACCAAATCCACAAATGTATAATTTGATTAAACCGAAAATTGACTCTGAAGAATTAGCTAATCTTGGAGATTTATTTAAAAAGAATCAACATATTCACAATAATGGTACATTAATATCCGTTCCAGCTACTGTGGATAAAAATCTAAAACCTAAAAACCTGGTTGGATATTATTTAGATCAAATAAAATATACACATCCCGTGAATTGTATTCCGACTAATTCACATAAAGATATTAATGGCGAACGTGGATATGTCATGCCATTTGATTGGTATGAAAAAATGAGAGTGGAAATGACAAAAGCAATTACAGATTGTAGACCTCTTATTAATTTAAAAAATGTTGGAATACTAGTATCAGCCAATGTCAAATATCTAGCTTTGACCATGACAATTTTCTATTCGGCTTGAATATCCCCTTCTGAACAATTTTTTAACTCGTAATTTGCACTTCAAAAACCATCCTAATTCATGACTAATAATTTCCATTTTTCTCCAAGAAAAAAAACAATCTTGTGGTTTTTGTGCACAATTTCTTTTTTTCTTCTGAAATGCCCAGTATCAATCCTCTAGAGACTGCTCTCAAAAGCATTCTTGAAAAAACTCAAACTGCTGTTGGAAAATTTGTCGAATCAGTAGGAAATAAACTATATTCTAGCATTCCTAGCGTGCTCGATGTCACAAAACAAAGTATCACAGTTGCAAAAAATACAGTTACGGATACAAAAGGAAATGCTGATGCTGCACAATCAGCTTTAATTTCAACCGCATCTACAGCATCTGGAGCAATATCTACGGTTGCTTTGGCATTCATATCCATATCGGTAACTGTAATTGGTGCACTTTTACTATTGTTTATTGTTCCATGTACAAGAATTACACTTGAAGAAATTGGCAAACGTGCTGAACGATTTACTCGTGAAACAATTCGCGAACTTAAACAAGTTGTTCCGAATCCATTGGTGTACCTTTTAGTTGTGATTCTGTCAATTCCATATGCATTCGTCACCGCTGTTTTTCTTCCGTTTATTCGAAACATTCAATTTTATTTGATTGCTTTGGTCATTATTTTAATATGGTTATATGTATTTGAATTTAATAAAGAGGCAACTATTCAATTTATTGACCACATGACACGAACTAGTGTCATGGGAACAAACATCGGGTTGAAAATGTTCGATTATGGAGTTCAGATTGGTAATATTGCTTTACCTGTATATAACGATGCTGTTCATGGTAGTGTAAATACTATCATTGCAATTTATGATGCTTTATCTAAACAATCACTTGACTTAGATCTTGCAGATTTAGATGAGAATGTGGATATCACTACAATTTCAAGTGGTCGATTACTTGCTATTAAACCAGCAAAACGATTAACTCTTAGTTCAAAATTAAAAAAAACTATTATTACTTATATTGGTCTTAATCAAATTCAAGTATCATTAGCTGCAGTTGTTATTGGAATAGCACTAGGTTCTGGTCTTGGACCCATTCTTGTTAGAGCATTAGTTATTTTCTATACATTTGCAGTGAAACTATTTTGTACAATTGTTGATATACCATGTGCAATTCGAGAGTATTCAGAATTTGTATTCAATTTAATATTAGCTCCTATTGATAGATTTTTAGACATATTCAGAACTCTTATTCCATTTGGACAATTAGGTCCTGTATATTTTGCATGCGGAGAACGTGATTTTTTATCGATTACACCATCACAATGCGCCGGTGGTGTTGCAACAGTTAATCCACCTGGACTTTTTAGAGGACTTATTAAAAAAACTGCTCGTAGACTCGATAGTTCAGTATTGTCTTGTGACTATTTTGATGGCTCATTTGTTGAATATTATCAAACTGAACTTCTACACAAGACTACAAATGATACAATAGCTTGTGAGCATATATACAAAGCATTAACTGGAAAACTTCAAGCTTTATTAGTAATGGAAAAAATCGATTACACTGAAGCGTGTATAGATGTATGTCATTTAGGAACTTTAATTGAAATCTGTCCAGAACAAGATGAATATGTAAAAATAGTCGGCACTTGTATTCAACCTCCTGCAAAAAAGAAACGTCGACTCATTAAAAAATTTAAATATGGTGGAATGTTTAAACAGACTCAGTTTGTTTCGAACAATAATTTTACAAGTAGTAGCAGCACGTCTAAATTTCATTTGATTCAAGATTTGAAATCGACTGTTCCTCTTGAATTCACATTAGATGGTTTTGAATGTAATCTTCAAATTCAAAACAATTTGGATATTTATGAAATAGCCACTAATCTCGGTTGTCTAGTTAGTTATGTCTTGAAAAGCAAAAATATTGATTATAAAAACATATTCAGTAATTTAGGAACTCAAGATGTTCATGTAAGACGAATACTCAATGAGTACAATAATGAATATCAATTGTTTGACAAACATAAGTTTAGACAATTTTTACATTATAGTACATCAAACGATGATATTATAGACTACTTTGTTCCTAAAAATATAGACCAGGATATACATCATAGACGTGAACTTCAAAACAAAAAATCGCCATGGATGATGCCTTGTCCATCTTCTACCGATCCAAATCAAATACTTTGTTTTACAGACATGAAAACTTGTGTAACAAGTTATTCTGATTGTCCTGAACTGAATTTAGATAGTGCACCATCAGAGTTGCAATATTTAGGTTACCAATATACTAAAATCATGTCAGCGTTTGATTCATTTGAACCGATTGATTATTTAAGCTCATTAAATGATTGTTGGCGAGAGTATCGCGACCCGTCAAAAGATCCAATGAAGAAAATAAATCTTGAAAAAACAATTGAAGAACAGAGACTACTTACGTATTGCCCACCAATGATTAAACCAAGCGTATGGCAACCTGAATTTGTTCAAGTTAGCGCTACTGGACTTGCCGACTTGTATATTTGTCAAAGTAGTACTCAATTTGATGGTTGTTATTGTCCTGGGTATTATGACAGTGATGTTTTGATAAAGTACTACGAAGCTGGCACATTTTCTCCATATGTCATTTATGTATTTTCAAATGGTTTACTAAGTATTTGGTATTTACTAACCAATGTAGCTCCTATTTCGGTGATTATGACTGCATTTGTTCCAGCTAATACAATTGCACATTGGAATGTTATCAATAGTGATCTCACAGGAGTTGAACGTGGATTATGCTTTGGTATTCATTTTGGAAGTCTTGGAATGACATTATGGATTGCATCTGTTGTTTATTTATTTGCTAGCATGATTGCAAAAATGTATCTAATCTCGGAACGCTACTTGTTTATGGACGATTATATCAAATTAAACCAAGAAAAAAAAGACTAGATACTCTTCATATATTCATTGTAAGCTTTTAAATCCAAAAAACCCTTTCCTTTCAATTGTGGAATATTTGTCTTATATCGAATACCAGCAACATAAAAACAATTCTCTTCTTTATCCTTTGGTATTTTAACAATTTTACCTGCCAATCGCGCTGTCATCCATAATAATGACCTGTAATTTTCGAGTTTTACATGTTCAACATCATCAGATACATACGAAACATTGTAATCATCATCATCATCATCATATTCATCATCATCATCATTCAAACAATAGTGAATTGAAGCATTTGACAATATTGCAAGCATATCATGAGTACCAATCGCTGCATCGGACAATGATTGCACTTTTGGATATGCATTTTTTATTTTCGGAGAACAATATGTAGTATACTCAAATTCTTCACAAATTAATTGTTTTGCATCATTGATATGTAAAACATCAGATTGTCCTGAAACAACTACATAACATTCATTGTATTTAGGATTATGGAGCAACTCACGTCCCGAAATTTTGAACATGATTTTTGTGAACTTCCCCCACACGTGCGGAAGACTCAAATATCAGATCACAATTTATTTTTTTTAGTATCTTCAAAACTTTGAATATATAATAGAATTAGATGATGATTGATTTGATATATTCATTTATAGTTTGGTTATGTTTACCGGTAATATTAGCGTTAGGTTTTGTTGTTTTTGTACATCTAAAACTATCAAAAGAACAATTAGAACAACTAGCTGTTAAATCAATGCATTATATTTGCTGGTTAATTCATTACCGTTGTGACTTAGATATTGTTTTACATTTTTTAGAAATGCCACCTCATAAAAGATATTTTTATCCAACAATTATTCCAACATTAACAACATTGTGTATTGTGTTATACCAGTATATAGTTCAAGAACCTCCAAAAACATATTTAACAACTATATTGTTAACGACATATGCAGTAGCGTGTTCTACAATGTTCATGTTTGCAATTATTGTTTGCGTTTACCTATATCTAACATTCGAACGGTTCGATTCATTCGAAGAAACATCATCTAGTATTAGATTTTCTTATTCAACAAACATAGCTAAGCATGTTGATTTTTATAATAAATAAATATTTTTTATTGTTTACACGTGCGGAATGTTCAGGAATCTTTTATACACATAAAATGTTTCTTGACTTGCGCAAAAAAATACATCAGAGAGAAAACTATTGGGACATACGATTCCACTTGAATACAATAAAACAATATGTTTTCCAAGACATGGAATCGAAACTGAGATCAGAGATCCAAAATATGGTGTCCTGAAGCAACCGTTTGCATGTAATTTCCTTACCGTCTATTTTTGTAGATCAACTGCGGATTTTCGAAAATTAATCGACATCGTTAATAATAATTATGTTGAATACGTAACAATGATTCCGGGAACTAATGAAACGCCGTTAATTTTGCATTTACCAGAGATTCAACAATTATTAATTAATTTTCAAGTCAATCCAGTTATTAGACTTGTTTGCGAGGGGTATAGTTGCCATCATTTATCAACTACAATTCGTTTTAATGATTTGAAATCAAAAACTAAGGTATTGAGTTATATCGTTGCTCGTTTTAAAAGAATTCCAATAGAATTAATCAGATTGTTATCGTTGTTTATGGATTTTAATATTTAAATATACCAAATAATACATTCTTTTTTCAAATCTTCAAGAAAGAAATCTGTTTGGAGTAATACACTTAACGATGGATACTCAAGACATGGAGAATCATAACATTTAACATCTACAATATTTACCCAGTTTGGTAATTGTTGTATATTTACACATCGTGTGCAATTAACATATTTAATTCTACACCAATTAGGCAATTTTGTTAAAGATGAACAATTAGCAAGATACACTCGAGTCACACTTGGCCAATCCGGTAATTCTCTTAAATTAATACACGAATAACAAAATACATGGTCTGCACGTTTCCAGTTAGGTAATACAGTTAATCCTGTACATTCAGAACAATCTACTTGTTCAATAAACATCCAATTAGGTAATTTTGGTAATCCTGGACACCTACAACATTTTACAAGTTGAATTCTCGGCCAATTTGGCAGTTTTGATAACCCTGTACACCCAGAACAATCTATTTCTTCAAGACTCGGCCAATTCGGCAAGTTAACCAACCCTGTACAATCTTCACAATCTACAATTTTAACATTCGGCCAATTTGGCAATTCAACTAACTCCACACAATCGATACAACTCACTATTACTGCGCCCATAATATTAACGTGGTCAATTTTACCATTGATAACCATGTCTGGTAAAATATGATAGCTCATTTTATTTGTGAATTTACACGTGCCATAAAATACATTCTTTTTTCAAATCTTCAAGTAAATACTCGGTTTGAAGTAATACAATTAGAGGTGGATACTCAAGACCCGGACAATTTCGATATCTTATATCTATATCTTTCCGTATTGGAAGTTTTTCCAAAAAAATACAATGATTACAAAAAATTCTTTTAATCATAGGCCAATTTGGTAATTCTTTTAAACCTGTACAGTCACTACAAAACACACATTCAACATTAGACCAATTTGGTAGTTCTGTTAACCCTGTACATTTATCACAGCTTACAACTTTAACATTTAGCCAATTCGGTAATTCTGTTAAATTCGGACAATTCAAACAACATATTTCTGTAACGTTCAACCAATTTGGCAGTTCTATTAGTTGTAAACAATCATCACAACAGACACCTTTAACTTCTGGCCAATTAGGCAATTCAAGTAATTCTGGACATGAATAACAATGAACTAATGTGACTTTTGGCCAACACGGTAATTTTGTTAATTTTGGACAGTTATAACAAGCAACTTCAGTAACATTTTGCCATTCTGGTAATTCTATTAAATTAATACAATCACTACAGTCAATATCCAGAATCTTTTGCCAATTTGGTAATTTTTTTAATCCTGTACAACCCGAGCAGATAATCTCTTTTATATTTCGCCATTCAGGTAATTCTGTTAAGTTTGGACAATCATTACAAATTACACATGTAACGTTCGGCCAATTTGGCAATTCTGTTAAATTAAAAAGATTATCGCAATATACATTTTTTGCGTCACCAATATCAACATGATCAATTTTTCCATCCACAACCATATCTGACTCAATCGAAACATAATCCATTTTATTTGTGAATTTACACGTGCCAAATAATACATTCTTTTTTCAAATCTTCAAGTAAATACTCGCTTTGAAGTAATACACTTAATGGTGGATACTCTATATATGGACAATTATTATATCTTACTCGTACATTCCTCCAATTTGGAAGTTTTTCCAAAAAAATACAATTATCACAAAAGAGTATTTCAATCATTGGCCAATTTGGGAATTCTGTTAAACCAGTACAATTCTGACAATCTACATACTTGACTTTATTAAAATTTGGTAGTTCTGATAAACTTGTACATTTATCACAATACAAGACTTCAAGAATAGACCAGTTTGGTAATTCAGTTAAACCTGTACATGTATTACAGTTTACAATTTCAACATTAGACCAATCTGGTAATTCAGTTAAACCTGTACAGTCACTACAACGAACTTGCTCAACAATAGACCAAGCTGGCAATTGTTTTAATTTAAAACACCCATCACATTGAACTTCATTCACTATTGGCCAGTTAGGCAATTCAATTAATCCTGTACATTTAGAACAGTAAACTGTCTTAACATTTGGCCAGTTTGGTAATTTTGTTATTTTTGGACATTTATTGCAAATAATATACTTAACATGCTGCCATTCTGGTAATTCTGTCAAATTAATACAAGCATTACAATCGAATCCAATAATATTATGCCAATTTGGTAATTTTTTTAATCCCGTACAATTTGAACACCTAGCCTCTTTTATGCTTGGCCATTCTGGTAATTCTGTTAAATTTGGACAATCGTCGCATATTACACATGTAACGTTGGGCCAATTTGGCAATTCTGTTAAATTTGGACAACTTGAACAATACACAAATGTTGCGTAGCCAATGTCAATGTGGTCAATTTTTCCGTCAATAACCATATTAGGTGTAATAACAAACAACATTTTATTTGTGAATTTACACGTGCCATAAAATACATTCTTTTTTCAAATCTTCGAACAAAAAATCCGTTTGAAGTAATACACTTAACGAAGGATAGTGAAGACTTGTACAATTATGTAATCTAACATGATGAACCTTTGGTACATCTGGTAGTTTTGTTAGAGATATACATTGAATACAATATATTTTGAAAACTGTTAACCAATTCGGTAATTCTTTCAAATATATGCATCCATCACAACACACAGAAAATATGTCTGGCCAGTTTGGTAGTTCTTTTAATCCTATACACCCACTACAATTTACTTTTTTAACCTTTGGCCAATTAGGTAATTCTTTCAAATTCAAA
>Ga0075163_10005124_pt1 | contig 17520 bp, 20 predicted proteins | sample JI1023141ADNA_FD_71478 | JGI IMG/M metagenome (GOLD analysis project Ga0075163, IMG submission 71478) | Wastewater effluent complex algal communities from Wisconsin, to seasonally profile nutrient transformation and Carbon sequestration -... | ecosystem: Engineered > WWTP > Effluent > Algae...
GCGCGATTTCTTCCTGCCTGCTCCGCAGCCTTTGCTGAGGGTTTTCCATGGTGATGTTGTGGGAAATTGGTTGCCTGGTTAACGGAATAAACCGCCGTCTCAACCCAGACTTATGAGTTTGACACGGCTTAACCATCCCAAGGAGACACAGAGAATGAAATCGCGTTCGTTGCCTTTCACAGTCGCCGCGCTGAGCGTGGGCGTCTGCGCCCTCGCATCGCAGGTCCATGCGCAAGCGGCCCCGTCCGCACAGATCGTCGGGGTTGACAACTTCGCGCGCGCCGAAACCGATACCTACATGGCCCGGCATGGCAAGACCGCCGGGGTCGGCAAGCTGCAGCATCAACGCGAGTTGCAAGCCGTGGACAAGCAGGTGGTCATCCGGCCGAACCGCGACACGCTGTACTCGATGGGCCTGTTCGATCTCGCTGCCGGGCCGGCCACCCTTGTCCTGCCTGACGTCGGCAAGCGCTACGTCTCGGTGCAGGTCATCAGCCAGGACCACTACACCACCAACATCTACCACGGTGCCGGCACGTACACGCTGACGCAGGAGAACGTGGGCACACGCTACGCGTACGTGATCATTCGCCTGTTCGTTGTGCCTGGCAGCGCGGACGACCTCAAGCAGGTGCATGCGCTGCAGGACGCGATCCGGGTCAGCCAGAAAGACCCCGGCAAGCTGGAACTGCCGACCTGGGACGCGGCCAGCCTGAAGAAGGTGCGCGATGCCTTGCTCGTGCTGGGGATGACGGCGCCGGACGCCAACCGCTCCTTCGGCACCAAGAGCGCAGTGGACCCGGTGCGGCACCTGGCCAGAACGGCGTCGGGCTGGGGCGGGCTGCCGGAGCAGGAGGCGATGTACATGAGCCGTACGCCGCAGCAAAACGACGGCAAAACGGTCTACAAGGTGAGCGTCAAGGACGTGCCCGTGGACGCCTTCTGGTCTATCAGCGTCTACGACGCCAAGGGCTACTTCGCGCCGAATCCCGAAGGGGCCTACTCGATCAACAACGTGACGGCGCGCAAAGGCAGCGATGGGGTGGTCACGCTTCAGTTCGGCGGCTGTGACGGTGCAAAGACCCCCAATTGCCTGCCGATCATGCCGGGCTGGAGCTATACCGTGCGCCTGTACCAGCCGCGGGCGGAAGCCGTCAGCGGCGCCTGGAAGTTCCCCGAGGTTCAACCTGTCCAGTGAGCAACGTGCTCTCATTCAGAAGGATTCCCATGAGAAAGAAAATTTCCCGTCTCGCTGGCGCAATGGCGCTCGGCACCTTGACCGTCACACTCCACGCGCAGGCCCAAACGGCCGCGCCGGCGATGCCGGTCGGCGTCGACAACTTCGCCCGCGCGGAGACCGACTACTACTTTGGCGAACGCGTCAAACCCGCTGGCATCGGAAAGCTCTGGCACCGCCGCGATCTCGCCTCGATCGACAATCAGGTCGTCGTCCGCATCAACCGGGACACGCTCTATTCCTCCGGGGTGTTCGACCTCGACGCCGCCCCCGTGACCATCACGCTGCCCGAGGCCGGCAAGCGCTACATGTCGATGCAGATCATCAGCCAGGACCACTACACCACGCACGTCTTCCACGGCACCGGCGCGCACACGCTGACCCGGCAGAACGTCGGCACGCGCTACGCCTAGTGCTCGTCCGGACCTTCGTGGACCCCAGCAGCGCGGACGACCTCAAGCAGGTTCGCGCGCTGCAGGACGCCATCCAGGTCAGCCAGAAGGAGCCCGGCAAATTCGAGGTGCCGCCATGGGACGCGGCCGGCCGCAAGAAGGTGCGCGATGCGCTGCTCGTGCTGGCCTCCACCGTGCCGGATGCGAAAAGGACGTTCGGCCCCAAGGCCGAGGTGGACCCGGTGCGGCACCTGATCGGGACCGCGTCTGGCTGGGCCGGGCTGCCCGAGAAGGAGACGATGTACGAGAGTTTCTACCCGGCCAACGCCGACGGAAAAACCGTGTACCGCCTGACCCTCAAGGACGTGCCGGTGGACGGCTTCTGGTCGGTCAGCGTCTATAACGCCCAGGGCTTTTTCGACAAGAACGCCGAGAACGCCTACACGCTGAACAACGCAACCGCCAAACGCGCTAGCGATGGCGCCATCACCATCCAGTTCGGTGGTTGCGACGGCGGCAAGGTCGCCAACTGCCTGCCGGTCGCGCCGGGCTGGAACTACACCGTGCGCCTGTACCAGCCGCGGGCGGAAATCGTCAGCGGCGCCTGGAAGTTTCCTGAAGCGCAGCCGGTGAACTGACCTGCAGCGTTGTTCTCCCCTCCAAGCCCGGACCGGCAACGGTCCGGGCTTTTTCAATGGCGCTTTTTATTCATTGCGCCATAATGGCGCAATGAATTCTTCAATAGCGCCACTTATGGCGCCCATGATTGCGCCAAAAGACGCTGATATTCTGCTGCGAGCGCTTCAAAGCCATGGAATGCAAGGTGCTGCCGTGGCGCAATTGTTGGCGCAATTGCCCGGCATTCCCCGCCGCACGGCGCAGCGCTGGCTGGCGCAGTGCGTGCAGGCCGGGCAGGCGCGGGCCGTGGGAGAAGGGCGGGGGCGGCGATACGTGGCCGTGGCGCCGCGGTGGCATGCGCCGCCGTTACCTGCCGCCGTACATCGGGTCAGCGAACCCAGCCCGCCGCCCCTGTGGAGCCTCGACGACCTGCCCAGCGGCCTGGCCCTCTCACCCGAGGGCCGCGAGATCTGGGCCTACGTGAGCCAGCCCGTCACCGCCCGCACGCCCGTGGGCTACCAGCGCGACTGGATCGACGGCTACGTGCCCGGCCGCAGCTTCTACCTGCCCGAACCCGTGCGCCGCCAGTTGCACGCCATGGGCCGCACGCCCGACGAGCAGGCGCCGGCGGGCACGTACAGCCGCGCGATCCTCGACCGGCTGCTGATCGACCTCTCCTGGGCGTCGAGCCACCTGGAGGGCAACACCTATTCGCGCCTGGACACGCGCGAGCTGATCCGCCATGGCACGGCGGCCGAGGGCAAGGGGCGTGTCGAGACGCAGATGATCCTGAACCACAAGGCCGCCATCGAACTGCTGGTGGATGCGTCAGCCCAGCCCGGCCCGCCCTTCAGCCCCTTCAGCCGTTATCTTCTGATGAACCTGCACGCCACCCTGGCCGAGAACCTGCTGCCCAACCCCGCCGACGAGGGCAGGGTGCGCCAACACGCGGTGGACATCGGCCAGAGCGTATTCCGTCCGCTCGATGCGCCACAGGTGCTCGATGAACTGGTCGATGTGCTGATCGAAAAGGCCAACGCCATCGCCGACCCGTTCGAGCAGGCCTTCTTCATGATGGTGCACGTGCCCTACCTGCAGCCCTTCGCCGACATCAACAAGCGCACCTCGCGCCTCGCGGCCAACCTGCCGCTGTTCCGCGCCAACCTCTGCCCGCTGACCTTCGTGGACGTGCCGCCCGAGGCCTATGCGCGCGCCATGCTCGGCGTGTATGAAATGGGCCGCGTGGAGCTGCTGCGCGACCTGTTGGTCTGGGCCTACGAGCGCAGCACGGCGGAGTACGTTGCCATCCGCCAGACCCTGGCCGAGCCCGACCCGCTGCGGCTGGCGTGGCGCCAGCTCATCAAGGACACGGTGCACGCCGTCGTCACCCAGCCCGGCGTGGATGCGGTGGGCCTGGTGGAGCAAGCCGTCGCCGCCCACGTGCCCGAGCCCGAGCGCGCGGCGGTGCGGGCCGTCATCCTCGACGAACTGCGCCGCCTGCACGAAGGCGTGCTGGCCCGCTACCGCCTGCGGCCCGGCCAGTGGAGAGACTGGATCGCGGCGCAGGGGCGCTATTGATAGCGGATGGTTCAGGACGCGCCGTTGTCCTGCGCGTCGCCGGCGAGGCCGTGCACTCCCGCGCCCATGGCCATCGCACCCCCACCACCGCCCGCGCCACCACCACCACCACCCGCGCGGCCTCCGCCGGCGCGGTCAGCATTGCCGCGCCTGTTCGCGGCGGCGCCGCCACCGGGCCGCAGCGGCCCCTGGTGGGGAACGGGCAGCGTGGCCGGGATGGGCTCCAGGTCCAGCGCGGCGCGGATGAACTGGCGCAGCGACACCACCAGCGCCGCCGTCTCGATGCTGCGGCCCGCCACCATGTCCTGCGCGGTCTGGGTGGCCAGCCGCACCTGCTCCTCGGTGCCGAGCAGGATCACGTCGGACAGCGCGGCCTCCACCGCGTCGCGGATGCGGCGCTGGCGCTCGGTGCTGGCGGACGAGGGCGGGCGGGCGTCGTCCGCCTCATCCGCATCGGCCGCGTCGCCGGCCGGCGGGTGCAGGTCGCGCATGTGGATCGGGCTGACCTGCAACTGCCCGGTGAACGAGCCGCCCAGCGTCTTGTAGGCGGCGATCAGCGTCTTCAGGCGCTCGTTGATCTGGCGGTTCTCCCGCTCGCGGCGGCGCTGCATGGTCTGCATGAAGACCAGCCGGATGCCCACCATGACCAGCGACGCCAGCAGCAGCCCCAGCACGGTGGAGAGCAAGGCGGGCCAGGAGCTGAAGTCCAGCATGTTGCGCATGGCAGGCTCGGGCGGGCGGGCCGCCGCGGGAGTGATCGACGGGCCATGATAGACGGCCGTGCATGCCCGCGCAGCCCGCCCGGATGGCAAGATCGCCGTCCCGGGCGTGCTGCGTCGCTGTCACGGATACTACTTAATTGATAGCTGCCTGCGCTTGATACACGCTGGCCAGCGCCCGAAAACACTTGAAAAATCCCTTGCAAGCCTTGCTCGACGCCATCGCCGCGATGCCGCTGCCCACGGACGCCTGCCGCATCTTCCATGGCCGGGGCGGCCTGCACCCGGGCTGCGAGGTGTGGACGCTGGACGCCTACCCGCCCGTCTTCGTCCTGACCAGCTTCGCGCCCGCCAGCGACGCGCAACTGGCCGCCGTCGGCGCCGCGCTTCAGGCGCGCTGGGCCGACCTGGCGCCAGGTCGGCCGCTCGACTGGATGTTCCAGCAGCGCGGCGAGGCCCAGCGCCTGCAGGGCCGCAGCGACACCCGCCTGATGGCCGGCAGCGTGCCCGACCCGCACCTCGTCACCGAGGCCGGCGCGCGCTTTCGCGTGCATGTGCTGCGCGGCCAGAATCACGGCCTGTTCCTGGACATGGCCGAAGGCCGCCGCTGGGTGCGCGAATTCGCGGCGGCTTATCTGGCGCGCGAAGGGCGCGGTGCCCGCGTGCTCAACCTGTTCGCCTACACCTGCGCCTTCTCGGTCGCCGCGCTGCAGGGCGGGGCGGCTCGGGTGGTCAACGTGGACATGGCCCGCGGCGCCCTCGCGCTGGGCCAGCAGAACCACCACCTCAACGGCCTGGCCACCGGCGCCGTCTTTCTGGCGCACGACATCTTTTCATCCTGGGGCAAGATCACGCGCGGCGGCCCCTACGACCTGGTCATCGCCGACCCGCCCAGCTACCAGAAAGGCAGCTTCGTCGCCACCAAGGACTACGCCCGCATCCTGCGCCGCCTGCCCGCCTTGCTGGCGTCCGGTGGCCACGCGCTGCTGTGCCTGAATGCGCCGGAGCTGGGCCTGGACTTCCTGCGGCAGCAGGTGAGCGAGCAGGCGCCGGAACTGGCGTTCGTGCGGCGTGTGGCGAACCCGGCGGTGTTCGCGGATGTGGATGAGCAGAGGGGGTTGAAGGTGGCGGTGTATCGGCAAGGGGCGTAGCGGCCAGCCGTGACGGGTGTCCCGGCGGGCTCGCTGCAGGCCCCTTTCACAGGCAACGGCCAGGGTCCGCGCAACCAGGCTCTGCCGCGGCGCCATTGACAGCAGTGATGGCAATGACGACAATGAAGTCATTCCAGGCTCGGAGCTGCAATCATGGCGGTACTGACCATTCGCAATGTGGATGAAGAGATCAAGACGTCCTTGCGCGTGCGTGCCGCGCGGCGGGGCGTGTCGATGGAGGAGGAGGCGCGGCGCATCTTGCGCGACGTGCTGGCCCCCGCGGACGCGCAGGCGCTGTTGGGCCAGCGTTTGCTGAACCGCTTCAGCGGCCTGGCCCGCGAGGACTTCACGCCGCCTGGGCGGCAGGCGCCGCGCCCGCCGCCCGCATGGGATGACGGCCCATGATCTTGCTCGACACCAACGTGCTGTCGGAATTCATGCGCCCCCAGCCCGCGCCCCAAGTGGTCGCCTGGCTGGATGGGCAGGCAGCGCATGCGCTGCACGTGAGCGCGGTGAGCCGCGCTGAAATCGAGCTGGGCCTGGCCCTGATGCCCGCAGGCAAGCGCCAGTCGGCGCTGGCGTCGGCGGCCAACGGGATGTTCGAGGAAGACTTTGCCGGCCGCTGCCTGCCTTTCGACGAGGTGGCCGCCACGCACTACGCCCGCATCGTTGCCGCCCGCACCCGCATCGGCAGGCCCATCAGCGTGGAAGACGCGCAGATCGCCGCCATTGCATTGGCGCGCGGCATGCGCGTGGCCACCCGCAACACGGCGGATTTCGACTTCATCGAGAGGTTGCGGTTGATCGACCCGTGGACAGTTCAACCTGACTTCGGCAATTGATCTCTTGTCCTTGCCTCGAAACCCGAATGGAAGGGCTCCGACGAGGCCGACAACCACGTTCTGGAACTGGCGGTGGCTGCATCCGCCCAAGCCATCGTGACGCACAACACCCGTGATTTCCGCCGTGCCGAGCTGCGTTTTCCGAATCTGGCCGTGCGAACCCCGGCCGAACTCCTGATGGAGGATTGACAGGTCTGTGGTGACCTTGCGCATTCCCGACGACAAGCACGCCCGCCTGAAAGCGCTGGCGAAAAGCCGCCATGCGAGCGTGAACCGCCTGTTCGACGAACTGGCCACGGTGGCGCTGGCGCAGCATGACATGGCGTAGCGGGACGCCACCCCAACACCAGCAAGCGTCTTAATCCCTTTGAATTCAGGGCTGGGTTGTCACCGTCCAGTGCAAAAAATCCTTGTGACACAAGCACTTGGCGATGGTCGCAGGAACCCGCGTGGGTCGGGATGTAGATAGGTGCGATGGGAAAGCTGACGGGGACCGGAGACAGTTTAGATGACTTTGGCCCGGTACCGCAAAGAGATGTGGCGCTGGGTGCTGGGCTATCCATCCTCGCTCCAGGTTCCGGGCAGGGCGCTCCATTGGATGCCGGCCGGCAGAGGCGATTTGCCTAGGCGCATGCGGGTGCCGCGCTCGGGCAGCGGGTAGGCGCGCAGGTCGTCCTGGCGCGGGTCGATGAGCTGCTGAAGTTGGGCGATCAGGGCCTCGAATTGTCGTGGCGTGCCGGTGTGAAGAAAGACTGAGTACTGCAGCGCCATGGCCTGGCGCTTGAGGGCGCGGTGAATGCGCCCCAGGCGCCGGGGGTCGGCGATGTCGTAGGAGATGAGGTGGTCGGGCATGGCGGCATCAGTCGATGCCGTCTTCGGTTTCGCCCTGCATGGCGTTGTCGGGCGAAGGGTCGTCGGCTTGCGGCAGGATGGTGGCGCGCAGTTCGTCCACGCCATGCTGGATGGCCTTGCGCAGCGATTGGACGCTTTCTTCGTAGGCGGCGTAGTAGCGTTGGCGCCCGGCCTTGCCCAGCAGGCAGCCGGTGCTGGACTGGCTGAAGTGGTCTTTGGTGAGGGTTTGCTGGCGCACGAGTTGCAGGCACAGGCCGTCGGCCAGGGGGCGCACGGTTTCGAGCAGATCGCAGGCCAGCGATTCGCGGCCGAAACTGGGCTGGTGGTAGAAGCCGACACTGGGGTCGAAGCCGGCTGCGTGCAGGGCCATGGCGGTTTCAGCGTGGACCAGGGTGTAGGTGAGAAAGAGCAGGGCGTTGAAGGGGTCGCGCGGCGGGCGGCGGTTGCGGCAGGTGAAGTGCAGGCTGTCGGGCACGATGGCGCGCAACCCTTCGAAATAGACATGGGCGGCGGAGCCTTCAAGGCCGCGCAGTGATTCGAGCGTGGCGATGCCGGCGAGCCTGCCGCGATGGTCCTGCAACTGGCGCATGGCGTGGGTGAGTTGATAGCGGGCTTGCATGTCCTTGCCGCGCAGTTGGTCGAACCATTGCTGCTGGCGCGTGAGCTTGGTGTCGATGAGTTGGCGGGCGTAGACCAGGCAGAAATCGGGGTCGAGGCTGCGGCGGATTTGTTCGATGCGGCGGCGCGCGTCGTTGTGTGGGCGGCTGAGCAGCAGGCTGGGCTTGCCTTGCTTGCCTGAGAGGACGACAACGCCCACGCCGCGTTCGCCCAGTTGGCCCAGCAGACTGGCTTCGAGGGTGACGTGTCCGCGCAGGAAGACGCGGCTCAATGGCGCCAACGGCACGGTGCCTATGCGTTCGCCGTTTTCACGGAAGACGAGGGCGCCGGCATCGAGTTCGAGATGCACGCCGCGGCGGTCAACGAAGAGGCTACTCATGGTGGCGCTGGTGAACGGTTGGGATGGATGGACGATTCAGGTGATGCAGAAGTGCGAGGCGCTGAAGGTGCGGGCCTGGCCCATGCAGCGCGGTTTCATGCGCGGGTCGAGCGCGGCGGGCGTGACCCAGATTTCGGGCACGGATTTCTGGCCCTGCACGCGGTAGCCCTTGAGGCTGCGACACACGCGACCGAGCCGGCGGGGGTCGCTGATGTCGTAGGCCACGAGGTAGAGGGTACGAGGCATCGGGTGCTCGCTGTGGGAAGTTGTGGGTGCGGCTTTGGGATGGGGTATGAGGGATTTTTGTCGTGCGGCGCCTGTCAGTGGCGCGGGGCAAGCTTGCCGCAAGGGGGTACGACGAGAGTTGTTTGCTCTGTTTTAAGGAGCTTCTGGCGCTTGCTGGATAAGCGCTTTAAGCTGGTTTGGCTTGGACATGCAGCGCAATGGCCGCAGCGGGCAGGACAAGGCTGCGCGCGGTGTGCGGCCGCTTGCCGCTGGTGGCCAGCAGGTACGGGGTAGCGGCCAGGCCAAGTTGTTCTTTCAGCGCGCGTTCGAGCTTGGAATTGTTTTGCTCGAAGAACTCTTTTTCCATGCCGTCGGCCAGACGCACGGCGGCTTTTTCATGGGCTTCGGCATCGACGCCGACGATGCGGCGGTACAGCGCCAGGAATTCGTGGGCGTTGGCGGTGCGCCAGCTTTGCGGGCCGCGCCCATGCAGGCTTTGTTGCGCCCACCAGGCCAGCCAGGCGAGCAGGGCTGGCGCCAGTTGCACGGCCTGGCCACCGCATGTCACCTGCCGCGCGGGCAGGTCGATGCGCAGCAGCGGCGGCGCCAGGCTGCGCTGGATGGCGGCCACGGTGTCGTTGAAGCTGGCCTGGCCGTCGAGCAATGCCTTGGGCTGCCCGTGGCGCAGCCGAACGACGGGGATGCGCGCCAGGGTGATGGTGGCGTCGGCGGTGTCGATGTGGTGGCCGTCGCGCGTGGCCAGGCGCCGGGGCGTGGCCGGCGGGTAGAAGAATTCGGGGTGGCTTTCGAAGGGGCTGGAGACGAGCACGTGCGACAGCTCGTCTTGCGGCCGAGCGAACAGCGAAAAGGCGTAACCCAGGTAAAAGCCCATGGTCTTGCGGCCCCCTGCGATGGAGACGTGCAGCGTGGCCTGTGCATCGCGCGTGAACTGGGCCATCAGGGCGGTGATGGTGTCGGCGGCGCTGGCGTTTTCTTCGGGCGTGCGGATGTCGGCCAACGGCCGGCCTTGGGCATCGCGGATGAGGTGGATGTGGCTTTCGTCGAACGCGGGGCGGCCCAGTTGCGGGTAGTCGGCCAACAGGGCGTGGAACTGCCCGCCATCGGGGTGCAGCAGCGCGGTGCGGGCCAGCCGGGCGCCGCTTTCGGTGGTGAGCAGGTGGATTTCGGTAGGGATGAAGGGCGGCCCGCCCGTGCCCGGCGCCACGCCCAGGGCGTAGAGGGTTTCGGTGAGGATTTGGGGGGAGAGGCCGGTGACGGCGAGGAGGATGCGGCGGGGGTGCATGGTGCTTATTGGCCGGGCTGCACCCAGCGTTTGAGGCGGCCCGCCAGGTCGGCAATCTGCCGGCCTGCGACCACCTCAATGTTGAGTGCACGGGCCAGCTTCTGCTCGGGTTCGCGCAATTCGCGGTAGCTCACCAACATGCCGCGGGTGCCGTAGCCACCGATGCGGCGGCAGTTTTCCGCCAACTTGAACAGGGTGTCATTGGCTTTGGGCGGCGCGGCCCGGTCGCTGTTGCCCTGGGGCTTGTCGATGCGGGCCGTCTTGCACTCGATGACGAACAGGCGATTGCGTGCCATGAAGGCGATGTCGAGTTCGTTGCGGGTCTGGGTGGCTTGGTCTTGCACTTCCAACCCCATGGCTTTGTCGCGGATGTTCAGCGAGCCGGTCACCTCATGCACGGCCTGGATGACGTGCAACTCGAGCCAGCCGCCTTTGACGAAGTCGCGCATGGCTTCGCTGGCAAATTGGATGCGGTCGCCCTTCAAGGTCAGCGCCTGAGCGCGTTCGAAGTCGCGCAGCAAGACATCCAGGCTGCGGCTGTCGAGCTGTCTGGCGTCGAGTTGCACGCTGAGGTTTCGGTGCTCTTCGGCGTTTTGCGCCAGCCAGTTGAGGTCAGCGAGCGCATCTTTCAGGCTGTCCACCTGTTGCGTCAGGTTTTGCTTAAGGGTTTGCTGCGCAGCCGTGGCCTGGGGGCGAGCGGGCTTTTGAGTCAATTCAAAGCCATAGCTGCGCAAGTAGTGGCGCAGCTTGAGTTGTTGCGCGAGGGGCTGCGCGGGGGGTGCATCCTTGCCCAGCCAGACCACACGGTCGGTGTCGGCGTCCACATAGAACATGCGCCAGCTGCTGGCTTGAGCGACAGACTGGGCAGCAATCGACATGAGTTTGGTGCCGCCCGTGATGTTCAGGGCGACTTCGTCGCTCGCGATCTCGGCAGCAAGGTCGAGCAGCTCGTTCTCGGTCTGCTGGAAATCATGCTCGTTGCCCAGTGTGCAGACGCTGACCTGGATGGCACTTTCTTTGAAGACGCTCGTCAGGTGTTCGGCCCGGCGCTGCATCTTCGTGCTGACGACCAGCACGACTTTCTGGGGTTTCAGTTGCGCGTCGAGCGCGGGCAGCAGATTGGCTGCGGCTTGTTCGGAGACGAGGCAAACGTGGGTCTTCATGGCGATGGCATCAAGGTTGACGAATTTCGAACGGCGTCAGCGTAGCGCCCAGATCGGCCAGTTCCGCAGCGCTGAGTTCGCGGCCACGCGCACCTTCTTGCATGTTCAGCACGAGGTGCCAGTAGTCCGCCCCGCGCCCGCACACCTGCGCCGCCAGATGGACGGGCAGGGTGCCAATTACCAGATCGCCGGACTGCACGTCGGTGAGTTCGAGGTGCGGCACATGGCGGTCGAAGGCGGGGCCGTGCTGGCGCATCCATTCCAGGGCGCCGGGGTGGCGGCTGACGAACCAGGTGGTCATGAAACGCTTGCGTGTTGAGGTGCTGCGATTGTCGGCAGTCGGGCGGCGGTCAGAGCGCGGGCAAGCTTGCCGTTGATCGGCGGCCATCGATGAGCGTTGGACTGATAAAAGACTATATTCGGTCTTCTTCACTCACGGAGGCACCCATGCGTTACTCATCCCACGTCAAGCCGATCAGCTACCTGAAGGCGAACGCGGCCGAAGTTCTGTCGCTTCTGACTGAGCAGCGCGAGCCAATGGTGATTACCCAAAATGGCGAAGCCAAGGCCGTCTTGCAAGACGTGGCCTCCTTTGAAGAGACCCAGGCCACCCTGGCGATGCTGAAGATTCTGGCGCTGGGCCATCAAGATGTGGTGGCGGGCCGGCTCAAGCCGCTGGCCGAGGTTGTGGACCGCTTGCGCGCCAAGCGAGTGCCCGCCTGATGGCCGGGGGCCGCCCGGCCACTTACCCGGTGCTGCTGACGCCGGGCGCGGAGCAGGACCTGGAGGCCCTCCATGACTACATCTGCGAGGCCGATAGCGTGGGCAGCGCCGACCACGTCCTGGACGCACTGATGCGCACCGCACAGAGCCTGTCGAGCTTTCCCGAGCGCGGCAGCTACCCGAAAGAGTTGCTGGCGCTGGGCATCAAGGAATACCGGCAGACCTTCTTCAAGCCCTACCGGGTGATCTACCGCGTGGTGGACGGCCAGGTCGTCATCTACCTGATTGCCGACGGGCGCCGAGACATGCAGGCCCTGCTGGCGCGCCGCTTACTCGGCGCTTCATCGGTAGCCACCCAGGTGCAGCAGGTAGACGTTCAGGGTTGGTGATCGTGCACCGACAACGGCGGCGTGCTGGCGTGACTTAACAGGCGGAAGGTGGCTTGATCGGCTGATTTGAGCAGTGCTTCCCGCTCAGCGCTGGGCAGGAAGGCATGGACGAACGATTGCCGTATCAACGCCAGGGCTTCCCATTGGCTGAGCCCCTGTTCGCACATGCGTGCGGCAGCAAGGTACTCGTCAGCCAGCGTGGTGCGAGAGATACCAGGGTTGTCGGTGCATAGGGCGACGGGCAGCCCACGATCAAGAAATTTGCGCAATGGGTAGTCTGGGTGACCGGCGCTGGCGGTGACCAGCGGATCGCGGAAGCCGACGACCTCTCGGTTGGAGGTGGGGCAAAGCTCCAGGCAGGTGCCTCGGTCGCGAAACCGTGCCAGCAAAGCGGCATGGTCTGCCAAGGTGAGCCCGTGGCCAATACGGTCGGCATGCAGGTGGTAGGCCGCTTGCCAGATGTTCTCGGCGCTTTCGCCCTCGCCTGCATGGATGGTGATCGGCAGACATTCGGCAAAGGCGCTGCTGAATGCCGGGGCCAGTTGTGTCGGGTTATTGGTGCCTTCGTCGCCCGCGAGGTCCAGGCCCAGCAGAAAGCCTGCAAGGTGTTCTTGGGCCTGCACAGCTTGCTCCACGGTTCGCTGCATTTTCTCTGGATAGCGGCGATCCAGAATCCAAATGAAGCCGATACGCACCATGGGGCCCGAGTCGCTGAGTTCAGTCGCGGGTTGCGGCGGGGCGACGGCGGCATCTGCGTTCTTCAGCGCTTGGCGCAACTCCACCAGAAACTCAGCCGGCGCGTTTTCGCGGTACTTGTGCGGGCTGCCGCGCAACTCCAGGTAACTCAGCCCTTCGGCGCGCGCTTGCTCGACGATGGCTTTTGCGTAGGCATTGATGGCTGCGGGATGGCTCAACAGCGCGGAACCGCTGAGCTCTCCCGGCCGTTCATACGCTGCAAAGCCTCGGGTGCCGGACTTGAGCCCCACGCGCGGCTCGGTCACGGCGAACAGGTTGTGCTGTAGCTGTATTTCGCTGGCGTGCAGTAGCAGGGCTGCCGACCGTTCAGCACGTTGCAAGCCAGATGCCGCCAGGCGCTCGGGCCAGTTCCATGGCCATTCGGGGCTGTCCAGCAAGGCCTGGACGCAGTGCAGGCCTTGCCGGCGTTGCTGGGGTGTCATCTGCACCCAGATCGCCTGGGCGACCTGGCGTTGCATGGGCAGGTCGAGGCAGCCGCCGATGTGACGATGCAGGTCCGCCTTGGGCAATGTCTGAAGCCATTGGCGGTGCTGGCTGCCCAACGGGGTTTGACGCAAGGCTTGAATCTGGCCGGGCGTCAATCGATACAGGCTGCGCCAGTTCTCGTGGCGCTCTTGCGCTGCAATCTGTGCCAGAAAGTTGCCCATCAAGTCTGAACTTTGCCGCTGGCGCTCTTGCAGTTCCTTGAACAGCGCATCGTTTTCGGGCGGCATTTGCCAAGCCAGCGTCTCGTTCGGTTCAGGTTCGGGCAGAGGAAAGTGCTGGCTATGGACGGTGCGACCATCGAGCGCCAGATCGAGCAGTTCGCTGTGCTGCCCAGTACCAGCGACCAACGGCATGATGGCTTTGGCCAGCTCTGCAGGCAGTGGGCTGGAGAACAACCGGGGCTGCTTGGCGCGCTCTTCAGTGCTGCGGCCCAGCAATTCGGAGGGCAGGGGTTCTGGGCCTACAACATGCAGCAGGGCGTGGGCGCCAAAGATGCCGCCGGCGGTTTGCAGGTCTGCGCTCATGGTTTTGCGCCCGCCTGCCAGCGACAGAACCAGTTGCCCGCCGGGGTCGCCAGCGGCAATTCGTTCGCTGGCCAGCAAGGTGGCACGCAGCGTCAACTCCCGGATATGGGCGCATTCGTGTTGAGAAGCCAATTGGCTGGTGCCGGCGGCGGTCCAGATCCGCAACGGCAGGGGCTCGGCAATGGCGTGCCACCAGAGCCGCAATTGCTCCAGGCTCCTGCGGGTTTGGTCGCCTTCCGTGGTACAGATCCAAAGCTCGTCGGGCGGCTGCAAGTCGTGGTGTTGGCGCAAGCTGTCGAGCAGGGCGCGTTGCGGGTGATGCGCGTACAGGTCCACCTGGTTCGGCGCGATCCAGCCAAGAATTTCAGGAATGACGGCCCAGCTTGCGCCAAGCGTGCACAGCAGAATGTTCATGAGGTTTCAGCGACTGGCGGGGTTGAGCACATACCCGCCCAGCCCGAAGCTGGCGTTCTTGCCGACGTGCAGCCATTGGCCCAGGTGCAGCAACCCCGCGAACGGGGCCAGGTCGCCACGCAGTTGCACGCGGCCCAGCAGGCCACCGAATTTCATTTCTTGCTGCTGGCGCTGCGAAAAGCGCCCCCAGTCGAACCAGCGCAGGTCTTGCGGCACCAGTTCGACGGCGGCGGCTTGGGCGCTGAGGGTGGCAAAGTCTTGCTGCGGCGCGGCGTTGCCCAAGTGCACGTCTTGCAGCAATTGGTAGCGGCGCGCCAGGGCAATGAGCAGGTCGCGTGCGCTGAATTGCTTCGCCCGCGCGGGTTTGCCGTGCACCTGCAGGCGCAGCGGGGTGTGAAAGTGCAGTGTGGCCTGCACGCCAAGGGCTGCGGCCGGTGGCAAATGCTTATTCAAATTTAATAGCGGCATGCCCTTGTTGCATAAGGGTTGGTGGCCTATTTCATTCACAACTGCTTGCAATGTGCAGGGCGCGCGTTCCGGGCCCAGCCCGGTGCGCAGCGCGCGTTCGCAGGCTTGCAGCACGATGGGCAACATGCCGAGTGCGCGGCCCATGAGCACCAGGCCAAAGCCAAAGGTCTGCCCCACCTGCAGCCGCTGCGCACCGATCGCGGGCGGTTCGATCACCAGCGGCTGGGGCATGCGGCTGAACTTTTGCAGGGTGTGCGCCGTAAGGGGCGGGCTGGCGAGGAGCTGGCAATAGGGGCAGGTGGCATGCAGCGCGCAGGGCTGGCCGTCGGTGTGCGGCAGCGGCGCCAGCGCCAGTAGCGCGTGACCCAGCGCGCCGTGCAGCATGGAACCGGCGTAGGGCGGCAGGTGCAGGGGCGCGTTGGCGCGCACGGTGAGGTGCAGGCGGGCGATGGGCAGGAGTAGCGGCTGGGTCATGGGCCTTTGAGTGCGCCGAGTTTGAGTTTCTTGCGCTCGTCTTTGATGTCCACGCGCACCAGCTTGGGCAGCCAGTCTTCGATGGCCTGGGCGGCGGCGCGTTTTTCCTCCGCGCTCCAGTCGGTGGCCTCGTGCGCGGCCTTGGCCAGGTCGCGCGCCTTGGCGTGGAAGGCGCCGTTGGGGTTTTCCTTGAACGTGGGGTATTGCTCGTGCTTGATTCGCAGTTCGGCCACGAAGGTTTCAATGCGCTGCAGCGCGGGCGAGAGGCTGGCTCTGTGCGCGGCTTGGGTGGCGGCTTGGCGGGTCTCTTCGCGGCGACGGCTGGCGCGTTCGTCTGCCTGCATGGCCCCGTAGCCCACAGCGGTCTTGGCGCCAAAGCCCAGCCATTCAAAGGCGTGCGCGAAGGCAGCGGTCAGCAGAGTCCGCCAGCGGTCGCCGTGGGCCAAGTCTGGCGCCAGGCGCGTGAGGTGCGCCAAGTCGCATTGGACGTGGAAGGCAAAGCCGGTGCCGGGCGGCAGGGTCAGGAAGCTGATGGGGGTTGGCTGGCCGCTGTCGTGTGGGGTGTCGTCTTTCTGGTAATAGTGACTCTGGTGCGGGGTCATGATGTCCACGGCTAAGCTGTCGCCGGGTATTTGCGGCAGGGCATCCCAGAAGCTGAGTGCGCCGCGCACGTGGTTGCTGTCGCCGCTCTCGGTTTCACGGCCAAAGAGCACGTCGATCACCGAGAGTTCGATGCGCCCCATCAGGTGGATTTTTTCGGCATCCCACCCGTGCGTCTCGCCCCATTCGCCGCTGGCCAGTTCGCGTGCAGCCTGACGCAGCACGCCCTTGACGCCGCTGCCCGGCAGGTAAGGCAGGCCGTAGGGATTGAGGAAGGCAAAGCCGTTTTCCAATGGATGCTCGTTGCCCAGGCCCGTGGTGAAGGGCGCAGTGGCGATGGCGTCGAGAGTGAGCACATCGGTGCAGGTGCTGGCCTGGTGGGTTTGGCGGGCGGCCAGTGCCTGCATGGCCGTTTTGTCGCCCGCAGTGAGCTTGCAGGCTTGTTGCAGGGCGGAAGTTTTGTTTTCCACCTTGATGGCGCGTTCTTCGCGCGCCTGGCCGCGCACGGCGTAGTCGGTGTCGGCGGTGTTCCACAGCAGTTCGCCCGTGCGCCGGTCGATGCCCCACAAGGGCAGGAACATGCCAAAGCGCAGCCCGGGCGAGGCGTTGCTGAAATCTTTGCCCAGGTAGGCGGGGGTGGCGGAAACCGGCATGTCAGTCCTTGGCCTTGCGCGCTGCCGCCATCTGGCGCAACCACTTGAGCCAGGCGAAGGCTTCGGCGTTGATGGCCTGATAGGTGGCGGGTTGGGCCTGCATCAGTGCCAGCATGAAGACGGCGAAGTCAGCGCTTTTGAAGGTTTGCCCAAAGCGCCCGGCCAGCCAAGTGCGAAGGTGGGTGGCGACCTCGCCCATATGACGGGTGCTTTCTTTCTGGCCTTTTTCATGGCAGAAGGCCAGCACTTGCATTAGCCCGCTGTTCATGATGAGCGCGGGCAGGGCCTTGGCGGCGTTGACGTGCTCCTTGGTGTATTTCTCACTGGCGATCCAGGCGTTGTGCGCGCGCTTTTGTTCGAGGGTGGAGGCTTGGCTCATGGTGTCAGCCCTCCACCTTGGCGATGACCAGGCCGCGCCCGGTGGTGGCGTCGCCACCGATTTGCAGTAGCTTGCCGTCGATCACAGGCCGGATTTTGCTGAACACCTCGTCGGCTTCGAAGTTGCCTTCGCGCTTGCGGGTCTTGCTGGCCAGGAGCGGCGCGATCAGCAGGGATTCGGGTGGCAGGTTCTCGGTGTAGAACAGGCCGCCGTCGCTGGCTGTTCCGGTTTCAGGGTCGATGCGCACGTGCGGTTCGACCAGCATGGCATTCTTGGCGAAGTAGCCGAAGTCGGTGTCCGACAGCAGCACCAGATCGGTTTTGAGCTTGTCGGCAAAGAACTGGTAGGCCGCATCCGCAGGCAGGGCACGCTGTGCGATGTCCGTAGCGATTTGCGCCAATTCGTTCGAGGCTTTGGCGCCGTATTCAAAGGCTTCGAGGTGCAGTTTGTCGCCTGAGAGAAGCGCCGGATTGATGAACAGGCAGGCGCCATCGACCACCTTCACGTCGGGCCATTGGACAGCGCTGCCGGTGAGCGCCAGCAGGCGCCGCGCGCGCGCCAGGGCCTGCGGACATGT
>Ga0075163_10005125_pt1 | contig 17519 bp, 12 predicted proteins | sample JI1023141ADNA_FD_71478 | JGI IMG/M metagenome (GOLD analysis project Ga0075163, IMG submission 71478) | Wastewater effluent complex algal communities from Wisconsin, to seasonally profile nutrient transformation and Carbon sequestration -... | ecosystem: Engineered > WWTP > Effluent > Algae...
CCGCGAACGCGCGGCGGATGCGCTGCATCGTGGCCAGATCCACTTCCACGCCGCTCAGAAAATTCACGTAGAGCGCATCGAGATTGGCGTCCCGCAGAATGGGTTCAAGTTCTTCCCACGTCCACGGCGGTACGCCGCCACTCATGGTTTCGACGCGTTCGGCGTTCGAGTAATAGCGAAGTTCGGAGCGATTGTTCATCTCCGGCACCTCCCGCAGTTCGGCGTCGCGAGCCACCCGACGCAGTCCCGCGAGATACGCGCGTGCGTCCGCAGCGACATCCGCGCCGACTTTGATGAGCGGCACGATCTCCCAGTTCGCAGTGAGGGCCGCATCGAGCCCGCTCAGCGCATAGGCAATGCCGCCCCACCCTTCCGACCAGGCCGTGGAGGGTGGAGCGCCGTAAATGCGGTCTTTGACAAGCGTGCCCAGCACGCCGACGCGAAAGGTTTCGGGCATGCGGGTAAGATAGGCGCTGCGCGGACGCTCCGCCGCCGCTACTGCAGTGCCTTCACGCCCAGCGTGTACCGCGCGATCCACTCGTATTCGCGCTTCATGCGATCAAGCTGGTGGTAGTACTCCGACAACCCGTGCCCTTCGCGGGGATAGAACACCAACTCGGTGGTTTTGCCGCGATTCTTGAGCGCGCGATAGAACTCCATCGGCTGCCCGATCGGGACGCGTTCATCGTTGCCACCGTGCAGAATCAGCAGTGGTGTGGTGACCCGGTCGCTGTAGCTGATGGCGGACCGTTCGAGATAAAACTTGATCGATGGATTCACCAGCGAGCCGTCATACTGGGGCATGCCGTTGAAGAACGTATCGATGTATCCGGGGATGTCGGTGGTGCTGGCCATCGACAGCAGCGACGGCAAACCGGCGCCCATCATGGCTGCCTTGAAACGTCCGGTTTGTGACACCACCCACGAGGTCATGTAACCGCCATAACTCCATCCCTCGAAGGCCATACGCGTGGAGTCCACGATGCCGCGTCGGATGAGCTCATCGACGCCTGTCATGATGTCGCGATAGTCGCCGCCACCCCAGTCAGGGATGTTGCCGCGCATCCACTTCTCGCCGTAGCCGGTCGAGCCGCGCGGATTGGGATAGAACACCGCCCACCCTTGCGCCGCCCAGCTCTGGCCCGGGCCCGCGCCCCCCTTGAAGCCATTCGTATGGGCCGACGTGGGACCGCCATGCGCCGACACGATCAGCGGCACCTTGCTACCAGCAGTGTAGCCCACCGGCGTGAGCAACACCCCTTCAACAGGCGACCCGTCCTTGCTCTTCCACGTCACCACATCGGACGCGCCCAGCGCCACGTCGGCGAGCCACGGATTCGTGTTGGTGATACGGGTCGGTGCGGCCATCGACGCATCCTGCGTATACACTTCGGCGGGCCACGACGGCGTATCGAAGATGAACGCCATCTTCTGCCCATCACGACTGGCCGAGGCACCGGCCACCACCACATCCGTGGTCAGCTTCCGGTAGCGGCGCGTGGCGATCGTGTAGCCGTAGAGACTTTGCCACACGCGATCACTTGCGCTGAACCACAACTGCGACCCATCAAACGACCAGCGCGGCTGCCCCACGCTCACATCGAACGAGGGGTGCGCGTGATCGGTACGCGTGCGCGTGGCCACATCCCACGTCACCAGATGAGCATTGCGAATGGTGCGCGGCATGATGCCGTCTTTGTAGGCCTTCCAGTCATGTCCGTTGGTGGTGAAGGCCAGCTGCTTCCCATCCGGCGAAAACTGCGGCGTGCTCTCGACGTCGTGCGTCGTGGTGATGGCGTCCACCGTCCCGGTGGCGATCCGTACCAGATAGGCGTCGCGGCGTTCATCGCGGATCAGCGTAGTTGGCGATGCGTCGAAGGCCAGCGTGCTGCCGTCGGGCGACCACGAGGGCGCGCCGCGCACGGTGAATGCACCGCTGGTCACTTTGGTGGCCTGTTTTGTGGCGACGTCGACAACCCACAGATGATTGAGACGCAGATCGCCCTCATACACCTTCGGATCGTCGCGGCGTCGGAGCCGCGCCTCGGCCTCACGGGTCAGCGTATCCGGGGTGAGATACGCGATGCGCGTGCCGTCGGGCGACCACGCGTAGGCCACGATACCATCGCGCGCGTGTGTCAGTTGCCACGCCTCGCCGCCATCGGCATAGAGCAGCCAGATCTGCGGCCGCGGTCCGTCGTCACCGGTCGCCGCGCCTCGCGCGCTGACAAACGATATGCGACCACCGTCGGGCGACCATTGCGGCTGTGATTCGCCACGCTCGCTCGCGGTCAGTTGTCGCGCCGCGCCGCCGGCAAAGGGCACAATCCAGACATGCGAACGGCGCTCATGACGGTCGCCCAGCGCCGTGTCCCCTCGCGCCGGCGCGGCATTGGGATGCTCCCACGCCGACACCGTGTAGAGAATGCGATCACCGGCCGGCGACAGCGCCACTCCACCCACCGCCCGAAGACGCATGATGTCGTCGCTCGACATGGGGCGCTTCGTCTGCGCCGCCAGCGGCGCGGCGAACGAGGCCACGAGTGTTACGGCGCACGCCACCCTGCGAATTACCGCGCGGGCGGGCGTGACGGTCAAGGGATTCATAGACGGGTGAAGCAACATCGAAGGCTCCGGGGCGAGGGGTCGGCACTAATATGTCGTCCATTCGGGAGGACACCACCCACGCACCGGTGGCTTCGGCCGCCCCGCGTAGCGACACCACATGGCGACGTCACGCGGCGCGGCACACTGTGACGCATGTCGCATGGCGCACTTCACAGGGCGGCCGGCCGAGACATACTTGAGCACGCGCGTGCCCGATCGGTCACCACAGTCGGATGACACGCTCGACACCTGCGCTCATTCGCGAGTGTTGCATGCCAAACACCAGGCCGGACGACACACCAGTGCAGCACGCGCGGCCACCGCGCGTGCTGATCATGAGTGTGGTGCGTTTTCTCCGCGAGGGCATGGCACATGCCCTGGAATCGGAGGGGATCACCGAGATCCTGCTCGCGTCGGCGCAGACGCCGTTGGCGCACTTGCGCTCTCCGATCCCTGATCTGGCCGTAGTGGATGTCTGCGATCACCGGATGGTGGAGCGCATGCGTCAGCTCACCACTGGCGTTCCACCGCTTCGCGTGATTGCCTTTGGCGTCGACGAGTCCGAGGATGAGATTCTCGCCTGCGCCGATGCCGGCGCGTCCGGCTATCTGGCGCGCGACTGTTCCGTACAGGATCTCGTGGCCGCGATCGACCGCGTGCGGCGCGGCGAACTGCTCTGTTCCACCCGCGTCGCGGTCGTGCTCCTTCGCGAGCACGCGGCGCACACCCAGTCGGCGTCATCGGACATGGTGACGTCCCTGACGCACCGCGAGCGTGACGTGCTGCGACACGTGCAGCGCGGGCTGGGCACCAAGGAGATTGCCGCGCTGCTCCACATCAGTCTCACCACCGTCTCCCATCACGTGCACGCCCTCCTGCACAAAGTGCACGCAAGCAGGCGCGCAGCCGCCAGCGCCGCGATGCGCGGATTTCTGGACGGTCGCCCCGACGCCCGCTAACGAATCGCGTTCGTGCGTCGCGCTTACAGCTTGGGTCGTTCCCGCAGCCACTCCGTGTTGCTCTGATACTTGTGTGCGACGGAGAGGATGAGGTCGTCGTTGTAGAGATTGCCCGCGATCTGCGTGCAGATCGGCTGCGGATTGAGTGGCGCGGGTGGCGCCGCCGGCGCTGCGGTCGAATCGCCGCGACCTCCGCGTCCTCCGGCGGCACCCGGCGCGCCCGCTCCGCCCGCGCGGCCGCCGCCGCCCGGTGCGCGCACGCCGAAGCCCATCGGCACCACGGCCACCGGATGTCCGGTCTGGGCATGCACCCCGGTATCCGCGGCGCCAACGTACACATCGATATCAGCCAGATACGCCTGCCACGCGGTGATCAACTTGTGTCGGCGTCGCTGTGACTGGAGGAAATCCATCGCCGTTGGTGTACGCCCCGGCACCCAGCGGTTGAGTTGCCCGTTGGCGGCGGCCGTCGGTGGCGCCGCGCCGCCAGCCGCCGGCGCACCACCACCACCTCCTCCTCCACCGCCACCACGCCCACCGGTGCCGCCATACGTCGTCAGCATGGTGGCCATATCGATCCCCAGCTCTTTCGCCTTCATCTGCACATACGAGTCAAACGCGGCGGCCGACTCCACATTGATCCCGCCCTGACTGCCGGCAACGGTTGGTGGATCGGCCATGTCCACCGGTTTCGCCCCGAGCGCTTTGAGCTTGTCGACAAACGCGAGGAAGACGGGATCGGGCGTCGCCGTGTTCTGTTTGCGCACACCAATACGCACCGAGGCAAGATTGATGTTGGCGTTGAAGCGAAACGGCATGGTGATGGAGCCGGGATCCTTCGCATCGGCGCCGTGAATGGCGTTGAACACCATGGCCGCATCGGCCGCCGAGCGGGTCATCGGCCCCACCCGGTCCATCGACCAGGCGAGCACCATGCCGCCATAGCGGCTCACACGGCCAAACGTTGGCCGCAGTGCGCTGATACCGCACGCGGTGGCAGGACTCACAATGGAGCCCGACGTTTCCGTGCCGATGCCAAAGGCCACGCATCCGGCTGCCGTTGCTGAACCCGGACCCGCCGACGATCCACTCGAACTCTGTGAAAGATTCCACGGGTTCTTCGTGCCGCCCCGAAACCAGTTGCCGCCCTGCGCGAACTGTCCCGTCGACAGTTTGGCAATCAACACGGCACCAGCCTCACGCAGCCGCACCACCACTTCGGCGTCTTCGTCAATGACACGATTTTCGAAGTCGGCCGCTCCCCACGTGGTCGGGGTGCCTTTCACCGCAAAGAGGTCCTTTACGCCCCACGGTAGGCCGTGCAGCGGACCTCGATACTTGCCGGCCTTCATCTCGGCGTCCATGCGTGCCGCATCGACGAGGGCTCGGTCTTCCAGAATCGTCACCGCGCACAACAGGGTCGGATTGAGTGCCTTGAGCCGATCGAGATAGATCTTGGTCAGCCGCAGCGACGTCAGTTTGCCGGCCTTGATCGCCGCGGCAAGCCGATGCGCGGGGAGAAATGCAATCTCCTCGTCGGTCGACGGGAGCGCCGCGGTGCCCCACGGCGCGAGGTGAAACGCGCCTGGCGTCGTTGCATTCCACGCAAAGGGTTGGCGCGCGAATGCGGCCACACCCTTCTCGCGATACGTCTTCTCGAGCAGGACACCCACTCCACCCGGATACGGCTGAAACGTCCACGACACCGGTTCCATGTTGTCGAGCGGTACCGGCGGCACCGCAGGCTGTGCGGCCTGTCCGGGCGCCGGTGGCTGTGCAAGTGCCTTCGCACCAAATCCAAACGTGGTGGCCGCCGCGGTCACGAGCGAGACAAACACGAACTGTCGTCGATCGACATCGCTGGCGAATTCCATCGTCCCGGCCTGCTGCACCGCGTCGAGTTCCGCTTGCTCCAACAGGTCCAGTTCGTTGTACAGCGTCATGAAGGCGTCTCCGGGGGGCACAGGAAGGAACGGGCGGAGACAAAGAGACTGTCGCGATCGCCGCTCCGCCAGAGACGAGAGGTGGGCCCGGCCGATTCGGCGGCCGTGCCCCCAAACGACGATCGCCGGCCCAGGAGGGCCGGCGATCGTATCACGCACACAATGTTCGATGGTCAATACGTGATGCTCAAAGCACCCTGAGCGACCCGCTTAGAAAGAACTGAAGATGTGTGCGTCGTCGTCGAACGGAATGAGTTCCTCCGCCCCGGAGACGCCCGCGCCAACCGGTACACGCGCGGCGCGCGCCGATGTGTGCGAGTGGGTCGCGCTCACACGGTTCTTCGGCGAAGGACGCGACGCGGCGGATACCGGTCGGGCCTTTTGCCCCCCCGCCGTTGCCCGTGCCTGCCCGGCCCGTGACGTGTTTGCATTGTGCGCCAACTGGAATGTCCCGACGGTGTCCTCCAGCATCCGCGCCTGACTCGACAGCTCCTCGGCGGCACTGGCCGACTCTTCGGCATTCGAGGCCACCTGCTGCGTCACACCGTTCAGTTGTTCCACGGCCGTGTTGATTTGCAGCACACCCTGCGCCTGCTGATCGGCAGCCGCAGAGATATCCGCGATCACGTTGGCCACGCGCTCAACCTGCGTGTTGATCTCGGTCAGACTCTTGAGCACTTCGTCGTTGAGCGACACACCGCGCGCCACATCTTCGATGCTCTTTTCAATCAGCGCGGCGGTGTCACGTGACGCATCAGCCGACCGGAGCGCAAGCGCCCGGACTTCGTCGGCCACGACCGCAAATCCGCGCCCGGCATCACCGGCGCGAGCGGCTTCGACGGCCGCATTGAGCGCCAGCAGATTGGTCTGAAAGGCAATCTCCTCGATCGTCTTGACGATCTTGGCCGTCTGCTGGCTGCCGAGGCGAATGTCCGATACCGCATCGGTCAGCCGCTGCATCCGCGCCGTGCCTTCGCTGGCGTGAGCGCGCGTGGCATCAGCCAGCGTTTTCGCTTCTTTCGCATTGCCGGCGGTCTCCCGCGCCATGCTCGCAAACTCGGTCGTGCTCGACGCCACTTCCTCGAGACTCGCCGCCTGCTCACTGGCGCCATCGGCCAGCGACTGGCTGCCGCTGGTGATCTGCCCGCTGGCCGCTGCCACCTGCTCGGCGGCTGCCGCCACCTGCGCCAGCGTATTCTCGATGTTTTCAATCGCCCGGTTGATGGCACCCTTCATGGCATCGAACTCACCGCGATAGCTGCCGGTCATGCGGAGTCGCAAGTCGCGTTCGGCAACCGCGGCCAGCACACTCTGCGCCTCCGTCAGTGGGCCCTCAACCGCGTCGAGTGTGCCGTTCATCCCCGCAACCAAGTCGCGGAAGGCACCATCGTACTTGGTCTCATCAGCGCGATCGGAGAGACGGCCGTCCTGCGCGGCCACCGCCAGCTGCTGTGTTTCGGTCAGCAACTTGGCGACAGTCTGCTGTGTCGTGAGAAACGCCGTCACGGCTTCGCGCGTGTTGGCAATCATGTTGTCCACCGTGCGGGCGATCTCACCGATCTCATCGGCGTCAGTGGAGTGGATCGGATTGGTCACGGGCACCACGCCGACGGTGACGTCGCCACGCGACATGGCGCTCAACGCCGTCAGCAGGCCGGTGATGCAATGTGACTGAAGCGAAAGCGCGCGGTCTCGCACGGTCGCCGTCGCACGAGCGATGATGTTGCCGGCGAAGACTGCCACGGTCATGCCGAGAACCAGGCACGCGAGGATGGCCGCGATAATCGCGTAGCGCGCCTGTGCGAAGAGTGTGTTGCCGAGTGCGCTGACTTTTGCCGCTTCGTCGTGGTTGTACTGCACCAACCGGTCGAGCGACGCGTTGACCGCGACAAACCGCTCGCGGGTCTCGCCGGCCATGAGGGTACGGGCATTGGTGAGGTCCCCCGCTCCGACATAGTCAGCGACGCGTTTCGCGCTGGCGAGATACCCGGCAAGCACCTCTTGATAGGCCTTAAACAAGGCCGTGTCGCTGGCAAGAATCATCGTCTCCGCGTACGACTGATTCGCCTTGTCTAGATCGACCAGCGCTTTCTCGATGCGCTGATCGACATCGCGCTGTTCCGCCTCGCCCGACACAACGATGTCGTTGTATTCCAGCACGCGCAGATTGGCGATCGCGCTCTTCACAGCGCCGATACGCTCAATGCCCGGGACCCAATCACGCATGATGGCCGTCGACTGCTCATTGACGGCGCCCATCCGCTCGATGGAGAACACCCCCATCGCCGCGGTTCCAGCCAAGACGACACCCACGGCCGTCATGATTTTGGTGCGAATCTTCAGATCTGCGAACCAGCGTGTCATGTAGTGCACCCATCATCGAGTGAAGGACGCGTTGCCGCCGAGTGATGGCAATCGCACGAGAGGCGCTCACACGGCGCACACAGACGCATGTTTTGCACAGAAGCTGCGAAACCGTACGTCTGCTCTCGATCCCAAAAGCATCGGCACGTTGGTGATCTTCTTTACTGTTACGTTCTCGGCGCGCTCTGAGAACGCGATGAGAGACACCGGCATCACGACGTGTCGTGTGCCAGCTCGGTGACTGGGAGAACGCGACTGGCGGCGCATGTGACAGACCACGCCCCAGCGAGCAATTCCGAGACGCGTGGACAAGACGCAGGGCGTTGAGAAGGGAAAATTGCGGGAAGTTGCTGCAAAATTGCGCCAGCTTGCCAGTTCTTTTGGACCCAGCGCTGGACGTGCCCCATTGACTACGTGGGTATTTGGTTTAATTAACTAGTTAATTCAACAAACACCATCATGCCCGATCTGCCGTCGCCTCACCGAAAGCGCCGAGGCACCAAGTCCTCGCTGAACGACACGCCGCACGCGGAAACAACCGCCGCGCCCCTCGTGGCCGACGGCGACACCGAATCCCGCATTCTCGAAGCGGCGCGGCGCGTATTTATCCGGCGAGGCACCGCAGGCGCCCGGATGCAGGAAATTGCGGCCGAAGCCGGCGTCAATCAGGCGCTGGTGCACTACTACTTCGGCTCGAAGAACGCCTTGGCAGAGCGGGTGTTTCTCGACGCGGCCGCCGGTGTGTTTCGCGCCTTGGCTCCGGTGCCGGACCCCACCGCGACCCTTGAGCAGACGCTCGAGCGCTTTGTCGCCGGCTATATCGACGCCGTGCGGCGCACGCCGTTTGTGCCGGCGTATCTGTTGGCCGAATCGCATCAGCATCCCGAGCGGCTCAATGCCCTCATGCAGAAGGCGGTGGGATTCATTCCGGCCACCTTGGCCGCACTCACGCTCAGCCGCGTGGAAGGCATGATCGCGCAGCGGGTCGCTGCCGGCATGATGCGCCCGATGTCCGCACGGCAATTCCTCGTCAACGTCATGTCGCTGGTGGTCTTTCCGTTCGTCGGCCGCCCGGTGCTGATGATGGCATTCGGCTTCTCGGACGAATCGTTCGACGAATTCCTCGATGAGCGGCGCCGTGAGCTCCCCGGCTTCATCCTCAACGCGCTCCGGCCATGAACACGGCGCTCCGGCACCTCACGACGGTCGCGGCACTCGCCGGCGGTCTGCTCGCATCACCACTCGCCGCACAAACCGTCGCACAAACCGTCGCACAAACCGTCGCACAAAGCGTCGCACGATCCGCGCGCGCGGCGGATACGCTCTACCTCGACGAACTCCAGCGCGCCGCCGAGTCGGTTGATCGGCGTGCCGCGCAAGTCGAGCTGCTGTCGCAACAGGCCGCGCTCAGGCTCAAGACCATTCAGAGTGAGCGTCGTCCTACGCTCGCGGCCATTGGCACGGCGCAATACCTGTCCGATGTCACGTCGGTCGGAGCGGTGCTTCCGAACGGTGCCGGCATTCCGGCACCGTACCATGAGCAGTTCGACAGCTACCTCACGATCCGCCAGCCGTTGGTGGACCCGACGCGCCGCGAGCGAGTGGCCGTCGAACAGGCCAGCCTCGCCGAGTCGCAGGCACGCGTCCGCACCGCCCTGTGGCAGCAGCGCGCCGTCGTCAACGAGGCGTTCTTCGGCGTCCTGCTGCGTGAAGCGCAACGGGCATCACTCTCCGCCGCAGTCGATGAGCTCCTCGCGCGCCGCACGGTGGCCGTCACGCGGGTCTCGGCTGGAGCGGCACTGCAGTCGGAGGTGTCGTTGCTCGACGCCGAGCTGATGCGACGGCGGCAAACAATGGCCGAGCTGGATATCGAACGCGCGGCCGCGCGCGAGGTGTTGGCAGCATTGACCGGCCGCTCCATTCCCGAAACCAGTATCCTCGCACTGCGAGCGACTGACGGCGCCGCCGACAGTGCCGAAGAGCGTGCCACGCTGCCATCGCCGACGACGCTCGACTCGCTGCGTGCGCGACCGGAGTACGCGCAGTTTGCCCGGACGCGCGATGCCATCGACGCACGGCGTGACGCCGTGCGCGCACAAGACAAGGTGCGGGTCAACGCCTTTGCACGCACCGGCTACGGCCGACCGGGGCTCAACCAATTGGGACGCGGCTTCGACAGCTACTGGAACGCTGGCGTGCAAATGGAGTGGTCGCCGTTCAACTGGGGACGGACGCGCCGTGAACAGGAGGTCCAGGCGGTGCAGGCCGAACTCGTGTCGGCCGATGAATCCGCGTTCACGGAATCCCTGCGACGGGCCGCCATCACCGAGTACGCACGCTTCTCGGCGATCGCCCGATCGCTGGCCGATGACGACACGATCATCGCGCTGCGCCAGCAGGTCGTGCGCGAGTCGGCGCTGCGATATGACGCGGGCGAACTCACCATGCCGGAATTCATTGCCCGCTCCACGGAGTTGTTGTCTGCTACACTCGACCGCGATACCCGGCGCGTGCGCCTGCGCGAGGCACGCGTCCGTTATCTCACTACCATCGGACGCGAGGTCCGCTGATGTCTGTCCTGATGCTCCCGCACCGCGTGTTCGCCGGTGCCGCGTTGGCGGCCAGCCTGTCGCTGCTGGCGTCGTGCACGAAAGCCACACCCGCCGACGCGTACGGCAATTTTGAAGCGGAAGAAGTCGTCGTCGCGGCGGAAACGGCCGGGCAACTGCAGTCGTTCGCGCCCACCGAAGGACAGACGCTCTCGGTACGCGAGGTGGTCGCGCAGCTCGACACCATCCAGATCGCACTCGAACGTCAGCAGCTCGCAGCACAGCGCGCGAGTCTGGTGGCGCATCGTGGCGAAGTGCAGGAGCAGTTGCGCACTGTCGAAACGCAGCATGCCATTGCCCAGCGCACGCGGGCGCGCATCGACCTGCTGTTCGCGAAGCAAGCGGCCACGGCGCAGCAGCGTGACCAGACCGAACGTGACGAACGGGCCTCAATGGGACAGGTGACGGCATCACGCCTGAGCATCACTCGTGTCGCGGCCGACATCGCCGCCATCGACGCGCGGCTCGCCGCCGTCAGCGACCGACTGCGGCGCACCTCGATCGCCAATCCGGTGGGCGGGACCGTTCTGGCCACCTATGCGCGCGCCGGTGAAATGATCCAGCCGGGTCAGCCGCTCTACCGAATTGCGAGTCTCGATACGCTGACACTGCGCGCCTATGTCACCGGCGCGCAGCTGCCAACCGTCAAACTCGGGCAAGCGGTGGACGTGCACATCGAGGGATCGGCTGATTCGTTGCAGCGCTGGCGCGGGACGGTGAGTTGGGTGTCGGCACGTGCCGAATTCACCCCGACACCGGTGCAGACGCGCGAAGCCCGCAGCGATCTCGTGTACGCCATCAAAGTGCGAGTCGCCAATCCCCAGGGGGTGCTCAAGATCGGCATGCCCGCCGACATCACCTGGCAGGCGCCGTGAGTGCACCCGCGATCGTCGTGCAGGGCGTGACGAAAACGTTCGGCGAGACGCCGGCGCTGCGCGGCGTGTCGCTCAGCGTGGCGGCGGGCGAGCTGTTTGGTCTCGTCGGCCCCGACGGCGCGGGCAAGAGCACCATGTTTCGCGTGCTCACCACCTTGCTCGTACCCGATGCCGGGAGCGCGACCGTCATGGGTCACGATGTCGTTCGCGATCTGTGGGCGATTCGCAGTCTGGTCGGCTACATGCCCGGCCGCTTTGCGCTCTATGCCGACCTCAGTGTCGAAGAGAATCTGCGATTCTTCGCGTCGGTGTTCGGAACCTCCATCGAAGCAGGCTACGACCTGATCGCGCCGATCTATCGCCAGATCGAACCCTTTCGCGACCGGCGTGCCGGCGCGCTGTCCGGCGGGATGAAACAGAAGCTCGCCCTCTCCTGCGCGCTGGTGCATCGACCACAGCTGCTGTTGCTCGACGAACCCACCACAGGCGTCGATGCCGTGTCCCGCCGCGAATTCTGGGACCTGCTCGATGAGTTGCGCGCGTCGGGGCTGACGATCGTCGCGTCCACACCCTACATGGACGAAGCGTCGCGCTGTGATCGCATTGGACTGATGCAGGACGGCCGCGTCCTGGCCATCGATGCGCCCGCCGCCATCGGTGCGCAGTTTCCCCGCGCACTCTTCGCCGTGCACGGGGGACCGCGTGCGCGCATGATCGCCGAGCTGCGCCGCTATCCGTTTGTGGCCTCGGCTTATCCCTTCGGCGAAACGGTCCACTTCAGCGATCGCCGTCTTGCCGAGTCGCCGGACACGATCAGGCGGGAGCTCGCGGACTACCTGGCAGTGGCCGACTTGCAGGAGGTCCGCGTTGCGCCGATCGCACCGGGCATCGAGGACACGTTCATGGAGCTGATGGGTGAGAGCCCGTCGGTGGCAGCGTGAACACGCCGGCGATTGTCGCGCGCAATCTGACACGCCGCTTTGGAACGTTCACGGCCGTCGATCACATCAGCTTCGAGGTGCAGTCGGGCGAAGTGTTTGGATTTCTCGGCGCCAACGGCGCGGGCAAAACAACGGCCATTCGGATGCTGACGGGCCTGCTGGCTCCATCGGAAGGCGAAGCCACCGTCGCCGGATACGATATTCGCACGGCCGCCGATCGCGTTCGTGAGCGCATCGGGTACATGAGTCAGCGGTTCTCGCTCTACGACGACCTGACGGTACGCGAGAACATCCGGCTATATGGCGGCATCTATGGGCTGCAGGATGACGAGATCGCGCGCCGCAGCGAGGTGATGTTGGGTGAGCTGGAATTCACGCCGCCCGTTACGGCCATGGTGCGCGCACTGCCATTGGGCTGGAAGCAGAAACTCGCGTTCTCCGTGGCACTGTTGCATCAGCCGGCCGTGGTGTTTCTCGATGAACCCACGGGAGGCGTGGATCCGATCACGCGCCGCCAGTTCTGGGAGCTGATCTATCGTGCGGCAGCGAAAGGCACGACCGTGTTCGTCACGACGCACTATCTCGACGAAGCCGAGTATTGTGACCGATTGTCCATCATGGTGGATGGCAAGGTGGCCGCCTTGGGTACGCCCGCGGCACTCAAGGCCGAGTTCTCGGTTGCCTCGCTGGATGACGTCTTTGTTACACTGGCACGCGGCACGGCATCGTCCGGCGAGCGTTCACCATGAGCGCGCGACCGGCACTGCTGGCCTTCATGCGAAAGGAAGTGCGTCACCTGCTGCGCGACCGGCAGACGCTGGCCATTCTGCTGCTGCTCCCGATCGCCCAATTGTTGTTGTTTGGTTTCGCGGTGCGCACGGACATTCACGCCGTCCGCGTCGCGGTCGTCGCACCGGCGTCGGATGCAGCATCGGCCGCGCTCCGCACCCGCTTTGCCAACAGCGGCCGTTTTCAGCTGCTGCCCGCGGTGCCGCACGCGGATTCTCTTGAATCCCTGCTGCGACGCGGACAGTTGGATGTCGGCGTGGTGCTGCCGCCGCGCCTCGCTGACCGACTCACGGCGGGAGAGGCGACACGTGTGCTGGTGGTCTCTGATGCCATCGACCCCAACACCGGCACGACCATGCAGACCTATGCCATCGCGATTCTCCGCGACTGGCAGGATGCACTCGGGGCGGCGCGCGGCGCCGTACGCATCGAAACGCGACTGCGCATGCGCTTCAATCCCACACTGGAAAGCGTCAACCTGTTTGTGCCGGGACTCATTGCGCTGATCCTCACGATGGTCACATCGCTGATGACCGCCATTTCGTTGTCGCGCGAGAAGGAACGCGGCACGTTTGAAGTGTTGCTCGTGTCACCGCTGCATCCGTGGCAGATCATCGTCGGCAAGGTGCTCCCGTATCTCGCGTTGGCGATGGCCAATGTCGTGAGCGTGCTGTTGGCGGCGTGGCTGGTGTTCCACGTGCCGTTCCAGGGAAGCGTGTCACTGCTCCTCTCCGCCAGCATGCTCTTCGCCCTGGTCGGACTGGCCTTTGGGGTCCTCATCGCCGCCATCACCAACTCGCAACTGGCCGCGATGCTCGCGGCACTCGGCGGCACGATGCTCCCCAATACCATGCTCTCGGGATTGATCTTCCCCGTCACGAGCATGCCGTTGCCGCTGCAGCTGCTCACCAACATCGTGCCGGCGCGGTGGTTCATCGAGATCGTGCGCGGCATCATGCTCAAGGGGGTCGGCCTGTCCGTGTTGTGGCCGCAACTGCTGATCCTGTCCGTCATGCTGGCGGTGCTGCTCACCTTGGCCATTCGCCGCACCAACGTGAGGCTCGCCTGATGCTTCGGGTGCTGCGCGTCCTCCTCCACAAGGAGTTTTTGCAGATCAGCCGCGACAAGGTGATCATGCGCATGCTGTTTGTCGTGCCCATGATCCAGCTGATCGTGCTTGGGAATACCGCCACCTTCGAGGTGAAGACGTCGGCGTTGTGGGTGGTGGACCAGGATCGCTCAACGGTCTCGCGAGGGCTGCTCGACCGGTTCACGGCCAGCGGCCGTTTCGATATTGCGGGATACACCGCCACCATGCGCCCGGGTGACGACGCGCTGCTCAACGGTTCGGCGAACGCCATTCTGGTGATTCCGCCAGCCTTCGCGCGTGACCTCGAGCGGGATCATCGCTCGACTGTGCAGTTGGTACTGAATGCGGAGAACGGCTCGCAGGCGGGCGTGCTGCAGGCGTACGCGGCGGAGATCATCGCGCGCTACAGCACGGTGCTCGGCAGTGTCGCGCCGCAGGCTCGGGCGGCGGCCATCGCCGGTGGCAGCGCAGGGATGCGTGCCGCGCCCGTCATCGAGATTGCCACGCGCGGCCGCTACAATCCGTCGCTCGAATACAAACGCTTCATGATTCCCGGCATCCTCGTGCAGCTGATCACGATCGTCGGCACGTTGATGACGGCACTCAACATCGTGCGGGAGAAAGAGGCGGGCACGCTCGATCAGCTCAATGTCACGCCCATTCGCCCGTCGGTCTTTCTGGCGGCGAAACTCATTCCACTGTGGGTGATCGGTCTCATCGAGTTCACGATGGGGTTGCTGGTGGCCGTTCTGGTGTTTGACGTGCCGGTCGTGGGCAGTCTGGCCGTGGTGTACGCGGGCGCGGCGCTCTTTCTGGTCGCGGCGCTTGGCGTCGGACTCTGGGTTTCGACGGTGTCGGACACCCAGCAACAGGCGCTGTTTGTCACGTTCTCCATTCTCATGGTGTACGTGTTGATGAGCGGCCTGTTTACGCCGGTGCGCGCGATGCCGTCCTGGGTGCAGACGGTGGCGCAGATCAATCCGATGATGCACTTCATTGCCCTCGTACGGGCGGTCCTGCTCAAGGGCGCCGGCTTCGCCGATGTGTGGCGTCAACTCGTGGCGCTCGCCGTCATCGGCATCACGATCCTTTCGCTCTCGGTCGGCGTGTACCGCAAGCGCGCCTCGTAAACACGCCGACGGGACCCTAACGAGCCGCTTCCACCCGCCGCGCAACATCCAGAAGCATCTCGTCGTTGCCGCGTGCGGCGATCAGTGACAGTCCCAGCGGACAGCCGTGCAGACTCGCCATGGGCAGACTGACTTGGGGCAACCCGCCCAGTCCGGCTGTGCAGAGCAAGGCCAAGGCGCGCTCGCGAAACGCGACGGTTTGATCGCCCGGGAGTCCGCAGAATGGCGCGATGTCCGGCATCGTTGGCAGCAGCAACACGGCGTTGTCGACGAGCAGCGCATCCAGCCGCGCCCGAATGTCGTCGCGCGCCACCGTCATGCGGGCGATCTCGTCCGCGTTGCTCGTGGCGACGGCCGCAAATCGTGGCGCAATCTGCGGACCAAAGGTCGGGCGTACCCGTGTGATCCAGTCACGATGGGTCGCCCAGATGTCGCCGAACTGCAGCACGCGAAACACCTCGAACCACGCATTCAAGCCTTCATGACTCAGTGTGACGGGTTCGGCGGTACCCAGCAGCGACGTCACCCGTTCGACGGCCGGGTGCAGCGCCTGCGCGACGTGTGGCATCGTCGACGCAAAGGCATCGGTGGCGACGAGCACACGTCCGGGTCGCGCGACCTGATACCCAGCATCGCGCGAGAACAACACGGCGCCCACACGCGCCAACAGTGCGGCGTCGCGCGCAAACCAGCCGCACGTATCGAACATCGGCGCCAGCGGGCACGCCCCGTCGAGCGGGATGCGACCGTAGGTGGGACGGATCCCGTAGATGCCACAAAAGCTTGCCGGGCCGCGCACTGATCCTCCGGTGTCACTGCCGATCGCGAAATCGACCAATCGGCCAGCCACCGCCGCGGCGGAGCCACTCGATGAACCTCCCGGAACCCGCCCGGGCGCGGCGACGTTTCGCGGGGTGCCATAATGCGCGTTTTCACCGGTCAGGCTGAACGCCATTTCTTCGGTGTGGGTCTTCCCCACCATCGTCGCACCGGCGGCCAGCAGTCGCGTCGCGACTGACGCCGTGGCCGTGGCCGGTTCGTGCGTCGCCAGCCAATCGGGGCTGCCAAAACCCGTCCGATGCCCGGCGACGTCGTAGAGGTCCTTGAGCCCGAACGTCAGCCCCGCCAACGGGCCCGAATCCGCGCCTGCCAGCGCCACGTGGGTGTGCCGGCAGAAGGCGTTCAGCGCATCGTGATCAAGAATGCTCATGAGGTGTGGACGGACGGTTCGGAACGGATGGCGTTTGGACAATCTGCACGAACCCGCTGCCGCCCACTACGCACCAGTGGTCCATCGGCGCTTGCCGTCACGCGCGGGGGTGTGCAAACTGCGTGGTTCGACCCCGCGACCCGCCGCGACCCTGCCCTTCGGTCCCGTTGCACGGCCATGCCCGCTTCCCGCACCGCCACTTGCCCCACGTGCAGCGCTGTCGTCATCGATGGCGACAAATTCTGCGCGCAGTGCGGTTCCATGGTCGGTGGCGGACCGGTCATCTGCAAAACCTGCAACACGCCCGTCGTCGACGGCGACAAGTTCTGCGCCCAGTGTGGCACGCCCGTCAGCGGGGTCAGTGCATCGATGCTGGCGGGTCCCGGTGCGACGCGCACACCCGAGAGCCATCGCGCCACCGGTGAATCGGCGTGGGATCTGGTGCTGGGTCATCTCCGTGAGATGACGATCGGCGAATTCGAGATCGGACGTGAACTCGGCCGCGGCGGGATGGCCGCGGTGTTTCTCGCGCACGACGTCTCCCTCAACCGGCGCGTGGCGATCAAGGTCATGGCGCCCGGACTGATGATGGGCGACGACATGATCGAGCGATTCCGGCGAGAGGCGATCACGATCGCCAATCTCCAGCACGCCAACATCGTCACCGTGCACGCCGTCCGGCAGCGCGAGAATCTGCACTTTTTCGTCATGCAGTTTGTCGAGGGACGTTCGCTCGACGAGATCCTGCGCGAACAGGGCAAATTGCCGGTGGACCTGGTGCGTCCCATCGTCCATCAGGTGGGCTCGGCACTCGCCTACGCGCATCGCCGAGGCGTCATTCACCGCGACGTCAAACCCGGCAATATCCTGTTCAGCGGCGACGGTGACGCGCTCGTGACCGACTTCGGCATCGCGAAGGTGGCGGAAAGCCCCACGCAGACGCAGACCGGCATGATCGTGGGCACGCCCATGTACATGAGTCCAGAGCAGTGCATGGCCACC
>Ga0075163_10005126_pt1 | contig 17518 bp, 12 predicted proteins | sample JI1023141ADNA_FD_71478 | JGI IMG/M metagenome (GOLD analysis project Ga0075163, IMG submission 71478) | Wastewater effluent complex algal communities from Wisconsin, to seasonally profile nutrient transformation and Carbon sequestration -... | ecosystem: Engineered > WWTP > Effluent > Algae...
GGTGACGAACGTGACGTCGCTGTTCTCGGGATCGGCGGCGGCGGCGCAGCAGCACTCCTCGGCGGGCGGCGTGGCCTCGGCGTTGGCGGGCGCGGCGGGGGCCGACTTGCCGCCGCATGCGGCGGCGAGGAGCGCGGACAACACGAACAGGTGGAGGTGACGCATCGGCCGACGATACCTCCGGAGCCGGCGGCGACGCCGCTCACCGATCAATACGCCGCGCGCGGGCTGGCCAGGTGGCCGCCGTCGACCGCGACCAGGCGGTAGAAGGTGCCGGCGCCGCGGTGGGCGAACTGGCCACGGGCGGCGAGTTCGGCGTCGAGCTCGTCCTGGCGGACCTCCTCGCGCTCGAGCCAGCCGGTGGCCTCGACCAGGCCGCGGTGGGCGCCGCGGTCGTCGACGTCGACGCCGAGCAAGGTCGGGCGGCGGGTGGCGTGCAGCGGGCCGCGCAGCGTGACCAGGTCGCCCACGGCGGCCGGCACGTCAGCGGCGTCGACGATCGTGCGGGCGGGGCGCGCGCGCAGCGGCCCGTCGACCCGCGGCACCTGCGCCGCGGCGTAACCGCCGATGCCGTAGCAGCGCGCCGCGGGCGGTGGCGGCGTGGCCGCGTAGCGGACCAGCACGTGATCGCCGGCGTCGAACACCGCCGCCAGCGTCGGCGGATCCATCGTGTCGCCGCGGGTGACGACGATCAGCATGTCGCGGTCGAAGTCGATCGGCGGGCGGGCGCGCAGCGGATCGGTCGACGGCGGGGCCGGCTGGCGCTGCTGGATCCGGTGGGGCGGCAACGTCGCGATCAGCGCGTCGTAGGCGGCCGCGTCGCGGATCGCGCGCGCGGTCGGCGCGGCGCCGTCGCCGAGGTGGATCTGCCCGAGCCAGCGCGCGGCGATGGGGAGGCTCCGCATGGCCCGACGGTAGCGCGCCAGCGGTGACTCCGGTGCCGACATAGGCTCGGCGGTGACGGCGCAGGCGCGCGTCGACGCGCAGCGATCCCGTGGCGGCACCAGGCGTCGGGGCGTGCATCGCGGCGAAGATCTCGACCGGCGACATCGGCTGCAGCACGCGGCAACCCCGTGTGCACGTGCGCCGGCATCGACGAGCCGCGAGTCAGCCGCGCGCCAGGCCGTGGCGATCGAGCAGGCGGTAGAGCTGGGTGCGGTGCAGGCCCAGCGCGCGGGCGGCAGCGGAGACGTTGCCGCCGGCGGTCGTCATCGCGGCCACCAGCGCGTCCTTGTCGAGCTCGCGCGGCGCCGGCCGGGCCGCCTCGTCGGCCGGCGCGCCGAAGCCCTGGCCGGCGTCGTCGGCGAGGTGCTCGAGCCGGACCTCGGCGGCGCCGGCGGCCAGCGCGGCGGTCGCGGCGGCGCGCACCTCGTGCAAGAGCTCGCGGACGTTGCCGGGCCACGGTCGCAGGCACAGCGCCTCGAGCAGCCGCGGGTGCAGCGCCAACGTCGGTCCGACGCCGCCGATCGCGCGCGCGGCCAGCACCGGGATCTCGTCCTTGCGCTGACGTAGCGCTGGGACGTGGGCGACCGGCTTGGTCAGCCGGTAGTACAGGTCCTCGCGGAAGCGTCCGGCGGCGACCGCCGCGCGCAGCTCGCGGTGCGTCGCGGCGACCAGCCCGCAGTCGACCGGGACCCCGCGGGTCGCGCCCACCGGCCACACCTCGCGGGTCTCGAGCACGCGCAAGAGCTTGGCCTGCAGCGCCAGGTCGAGCTCGCCCAGCTCGTCGAGGAACAGCGTGCCGCCGTGGGCCGCCGACACGTAGCCCGGGGCGTCGTCGGCGCCTGAGTACGCGCCCTTCTTCGAACCGAACAGCACGCGCTCCGCGATCGCCTCGGGGATCGCCGCGCAGTTGACCGGCACGAACGGCCCGCCCGCGCGTGGCCCCGCCTGGTGGTAGGCGCGGGCCAGGCGCTCCTTGCCGGTGCCGCTCTCGCCGAGGATCAGCAGCGTCGGCGAGGTCGCGGCGCGGCGGATCGTGTCGTCGGTGAGCCGCGAGCGCAGCCCGATCACCACGCCGCGCTCGACCGCGACGCCGTCGTCGACCGCGGCGGCGCCGTCGGCGACCAGCCAGAACAGCGTGGCGCCGATGCGCACCAGCGCGCCGTCGGCGGCGGCGCCCTCGCCCTCGACCTTGCGACCGTCGACGAACGTGCCGTTGTGGCTGCCCAGGTCGCGGACCCGCCAGCCATCGCCGGCCCACCGCACCTCGGCGTGGATCCGCGACGCGCGGCCGTCGTCGAGCTCGAGCTTGCCGGTGGCGGTGGCCAGCTCGCGCCCGAGCGTGGCCTTGCCGGCGCGGTCGGTCGCCACCACCCGCACCAGCGGCTTGCCGCCGCAGGCGATCAACAGCACCACCGGGCGCATCGTCGGCCCGCCCACCACCGACGAGGCGTCGGTCAACGTCTGGCTCACGGCGCGAGTCTACTCCAGCGCCGTCCGTGGTGTCGTCACGGTGTCAGCGCCGCCGCCGCGCGATGGCCGCGTGCGCGCGCCGTCGCGCGGTCGCGATGGCACGCCGCTTGATGAAGCACCGCCGCGTCGCAACCGCGACCGCCCCGGCGCTGGCGCCGAGCACGGGGACGCGATCTGGCGCTGGAGTCGATCATGGACCGCAACAAGCTCTCCCCGCACTTCGTCTGGTTGTTCGCGCTGGTCGCCGTCGTCGGCGGCCTCGGCATCTCGTTCGTCACCGCCAAGGCCGGCTGGAAGGTGAGCGCGGCCGCGTTCTTCGGCTTCGTCGGGTTGATGGCCTTCCTGGGCGGCTACCTGACGCGCGCCACCGCGCTGCAGGCGGTCTTGCCGTTCGTGCTCGCGTCGGGCGCGCTCGGCGCCGTCTACTACGCGATCGTGAAGTCGGTGATGAGCGCCGCCGCCAACTCCGTGGGCGCCGCCGGCCGCGCCGATCGCGCCGCCGCGACGATGGGGGCGATCGCCGCATTCTTGATCATCGTCGACGCGCTCGCCGCCTCGGTCGGCGGCGCGATCTTCGGCATCAAGCTCAGGGCGGTGAAGGCGCCGGGCGAGCTGATCCGCCGGCCGGCTTGAGCGGGTGCTCCGCGAGCCAGGCCCGGGCATCGGCGGCGTCGCCGTCGAGGCCGGTCCGCGCGGTGGCGTCGGCCACCTCGGTCATGAGCGCCCGGGCGCGGGCGCGGTCGACGCCGCTCACCCACAGCGCGTCGGCCAGCTCGGACTGGGCGGCGAACACCGCCGCGGCGTCATGCCCGGCGGCGCGCAGCGCGGTGATCACCGCCTCGAACTCCGGGATGGCCTCGCGCGCACGTCCGGCCTCGAGCAGGAACTCGGCGCGGACCTGCCGGACGCTGATGTGGCGCGGGTTGCCCGCCGACCTCCACAGCGCCTCGGCCTCGGCCAGGAGCGGCTCGGCGGCGGCGACGTCGCCCTGTTGACCGAGGAAGCTGCCGAAGTTGAACAGCACCACGCCGAGCGCGTCGTCCTCGGGGCGGAGCACCTTGCGCGCCATCGCCAAGGCGTCGGCGAAGGCCGCGCGGGCGAGGTCGACGTGGTCGAGTTGACGGTGCAGCTGCGCGAGCGAAGCGCGCGCGTTGACCGCGGTCTTGCTGTCGGGGCGTTCGCGATCGATCACGCGCAGCGCGTGCTCGATCAGCGGCAAGCCCTCGGCGGCGCGATGCCGCTGGTGCGCCAGCTGAGCCTCGATGATCTCGATCCCCGCGAGCTCGAGGTTGTCGTCGCCGACCACCCGGCGGGTGATCGCGCGGGCGCGGCCCAGCAGCGTGGCGGCTTCGTCGAGGCGGCCGGCCCGGCGCCGGGTCATCGCCAGCCCCTCGAGCGCGTCGACGGTCGAGTACGTGCCGGCCCCGGCCCAGGCCTCCGCGGCGGTGAGCCAGCGCTCGGCCCAGGTCTGCGCGGCGTCGAGGTCCGACAGCGCCAGCGCGGCCCGCGCTGCGCAGGCCGCGCCGGAGACCCGGAGCCCCTCGGCCCCGCGCGAGCGCGCCGTGTCGAACACCTGGGCACACTCGGTCAGCGAGTCGTGGTAGTGCGCCTCGCCGTACGCGGCCGTGGCGCGCGCCAGCCCCAGCAGCTCGCGCTCGGCGTCGGAGGTCAGCCGCTGGGTCAGCGCCTCGGCCAGCGGCAGCAGGGTGGCGATCTTCGCGACGTCGGGTAGGCCGCCAGCGACCCGCAGCGCCCCGATGTAGGCCCGGGCGGCGATGGCGTCGGCGCGCCCCGCGATCGCTTGCTGCGCGGCTTGCTCGTACACGGCGATCGTGGTGGGCGCGCCGCGTTGCTCCAGGACGTGCGCCATCGAGTAGCCGACCTCGGCGAGCAGGGGCGCGTAGCCGAGCTGCGCCGCGGTCGCGCTGACTTCGGTCAGCGCGCGCTCGGCCTCGGCCAGTCGCTCGGCATCGACCAGCGCATGGGCGCGGCCGATCGCCACCCGCGCCGCGCTGATCGCGGTCAGCTGATCGGCGGGTGGCGGGGCGACGCCGGCGGTGAGCTGCGACGTGCAATCCCCGGGGTCCGGCAGCCCCGCGATCACCTCGACCGCGTGGAGGATCGTGCCGCGGTCGCCGCCGAGCAGCATCCCGACCGCGTCGCGCGTGACGACGAGGTTGCCGTCGAGGCAACTCAGGGCGAGCGCGTTGGCCTCGGCGCTGCGCGCGCCGGTCGCGTGGGTGGCTTCGCAGGTCGCCAGCCGCGTGGCGCGCCAGCGCTCGGCGTGGCGCGCCAGCAGCGAGGCCACCTGATCAGCGGCCGCGCTCGCCCCCGGAACGCCGCTGTCGACGATCACCGCGCGCAACGCCTCGCGCTGCCCGGGCCAGGTGTCGTGGACCGCGCCGGCACCGGCGCGACAGGTCGCCAGCGGCGTGGCGCCACCGCTGGTCAACCCCAGCGTGAGCGCGACCGCCCCGCCGATGCCGAACGCGCCGGCGCCGGCGGCGATCCACCCGCCGTAGCCGCGCGGCGCGATCGCGGCCGCCAGCTCGTCCATCGACTCCCAGCGCGCCGCGGGGTCGCAGCGCAGGCCGCGGCGCAGCGCGCGCACCACCCGGGCCGGCACGCCGCGGCGGCGGGGCGGCTCGACGACGCGGTCGGCGCGCATCGCCACCAGCGCGGTGTCGTGCTGCCAGCGCCCGACCGCGAACGGGTGGCACCCGAACAGCGCCTCCCACAGCGAGACGCACAGGCTGTATTGATCGGCGCGCGCGGTGGCCGGCTCGCCGGCGTGCTGCTCGGGCGCCATGTACAGCGGCGTGCCCATCACCGCGCCGGCGCGCGTCATCTCGGCCGACAGCAGGCTGCGATCGTCGGCGGGCGCGTCGTCGTCGTCGCCGGCGCCCCGGGCCAGGCCGAAGTCGCCGACGTAGACCCGCCCGGCCTGGTCGACCAGCAGGTTCGACGGCTTGACGTCGCGGTGGATGATGCCGGCGGCGTGGGCCGCGGCGAGCCCGCGACACGCGTCGAGGAACAGCGCGATGATCGCGGCCGGCGGCGGCGTCGCGCGCGCCAGGTGACGGTCGAGCGTGGTGCCGTCGACGAGCTGCATCGCCACGTAGACGCTCTCGGCGGCGACGCCGACGTCGTAGACCGCGACCACGTTGGGATGATCGAGCCGGGCCAGCGCCTGGGCCTCGCGGCGCAGGCGGACCTCGAGGTGGGCGCGGCGCTCGGCGTCGAGCGGCGGCAGCACCTTGAGCGCGACCTTGCGATCGAGCGCAGGGTCGTGCGCGGCCCACACCACGCCCATGCCGCCGGCGCCGAGGCGCCGCTCGATGCGATAGCGGCCGATCGTCCGTCCGACCCAGTCCTCGCTCGCGGTGGCGCTGGCGCCGACGTGGGCCGCGACCGTCGGCGCCAGCGGATCACTGGGGTCGAGCGCGGCGCCGGTGTCGGTGACCGTCCTGGGCACGGTCGCGTCGAGGGCGGCCGCCGCCACGGTGTCGTCGTTGCCAGCGTCGCGGACCTCGTCGGCGCCCCTCGTCATGGTCGCGACGATATCCCAGCCGCGCGACACGTGACGTCACCGTGTCGCCCCGTGACCGCGACGCCCCCACGCGCGCGTGCCGCGCGGCGCGGGTCACGCTGGCCATCGCCTTGCAAACGCCTCGGCGCGGAGGTTCCGATGATCCGCACCAGCACCAGCACGACCAGCATCTACACCAAGACCACCGCGATGATCCTGTGCGCCGCGCTCGCCACCGCGGCCGGCTGCAAGGGCGACAAGGCCAAGGCCGACGGCGCCGGCGGCAAGCCGGCGAAGGCCAACGCCGGCGCGGCCGCGTACGCCGCGCTCACCGCCGATCCCGAGCCCGCGGCGATCACGCCGGCCGACACCGCGCCGTTCGACGCCGTGAAGTTCCGGCAGCTCGCGACGCGCGACAAGAGCGGTTGGCCGACCTACGACGTCTACAACCTCGGCACCAAGGCCATCAAGTACGTCGCGATCACCGGCTACGCCTACGACAAGGACGGCAAGCAGGTCGCGCGCTCGTCGCCGCCGCTGTCGTGGAACGGCGACATCGCCCCCGGCGCCAAGACCGACTGGGCGATCAAGCTCGACGACTGGGGCGAGAAGCCGATCCCCGCGAGCGCGGTCACGTTCCAGGTGTGCTTCGACAGCATCAAGCGCGACGGCGACGCCGACGCGATCAGCGAGCTGGCGCGCTGCCCGCCGGAGCGGCCGCTGGCGAAGTGATCAGCCGGCCGGCGTCGAGCACCAGCTCGCGCTGCGCGACCTGCGCGCGCACCGCGGGATCGTGGGTGGCGATCAGCACGCCGGCGCCGGCGGCGGCCGCGGCGGCCAGGAGCGCCGCCATCGCGGCGAGCGCGTCGACGTCGAGGCCGTTGTCGGGCTCGTCGAGCACCAGCGCCGGCGGCGCGCCGATCAGCGCTGCGGCCAGGCACGCGCGGCGGCGCTGCCCGAGCGACATGCGCTCGAAGCGGCGATCGGCGATGGCCGCGAGGTCGAGCGCCGCGGCGACCGCCGCCGGCACGTCGGCGCCGCCGCGCAGCCCGCCGACCAGCGCCCACAGCTCGGCGGCGGTGAGGTGCCCGGGCGGATCGGCGCCCTCGGGCACGTAGCCGACGCGGCGCCGCGTCCCCGAGGTCGCGCCGGCGATCGCCACCCAGCCGCGATCGATCGCCAGCGCGCCGGCGATCATCGCCAGCGTCGTCGACTTGCCGGCGCCGTTGCCGCCGACCAGCGCGACGATCTCGCCGGGCGCGATCGCGAAGCTGACCTCGTCGACGACCCAGCGATCGCCGCGGCGCTTGCCGAGCCCGCGCACCTCGATCGCGGCGGTCATCGCGCGCGGCCCCCGACCGCCAGCGCGCCGCCCGCCACCACCACCGCCGCGACGCCGAGCAGCGACAGCACGCCGATCGCGATCACCGCCGCAAGCGCGACGCCGCCGGCGCCGCCGGCCAGCGTCTGCCCCGGGTGCGGCGCGGCGATCGCCTTCCGCGCGACCGCGGTCATCGCCAGGCCGATGCCGCCGCCGATGATGAGCGCCACCGTCGCGATCGCCGCGACGTGGGCCGCCGGCGGCGTCGCGATCGCGATCGTCGCGGCCGCGACCACCGCGCCCAGGAGCGCGCCGGCCAGCACCAGCACCGCCGCGCGCGCCCCGGCGATCGCGCCGCGCGGCGTCGCCGCCGCGGCCACCCAGGCGCGCAGGCGCAGGTCATCCTCGACGACGGCGGTGCCCACCGCGACCAGGCCGCACGCGACCGCCACCGCGGCCACCGCCGCCACCAGCGCCGCCGCCGGCAGCGCCGCCACCGCCGCGCTCTCCACCATCGCCGCGGCCAGCGCGCCGCCGAGCACCGCCAGCCCGAGCGCGAACAGCAGCGAGCCGCCGCGGCGCCGCGCGATCGCGCGGCCGTGGACGCCGAGCAGCGCCGCCACCGGCCCGCGCCACCGCGGCCGCCGCGGCGTCCGGGTCCAGCGCGCCATCGCGAGCGCGATCGCCAGCGACGCCAGCGCCAGGCCCAGCCAGGTCAGCGCCCCGATCGCGCCGCGCGCCGCGACCGCCACCGCCGCCCACGGCGCGTGGATCGCCAGGCCGCACGCCAGCCGGGCCAGCGCCTCGAGCGGCGGCGCGCCCGGCAGCGATCGCAACAGCTCGCACCCCGGCGCGCCGACGATCGCGCGCGCCGCCGGGGTCAACAGCACCAGCCAGCCGCACGCCACCACCGCGATCACCCGCGGCGCGCCGGCCGCCAGCGCCGCGACGTCGCGGGGGGCCAGGCCGTTGCCGCCGAAGATCGCGCCACCGACGATCGCGGCACCCAGCCACGCCGGCATCGCGCGCCCCAGCCCAGCCCGCCCCAGCGTCGCCAGCCACACCCGGCCGGCGCGGGCCCAGGCCCAGGCGGACGGCGCGGCGAGCTGCATCGGCGCGACCATACAGCTTGACCCGCCCGGGCGCTGGCCCTATGTCTCCACGGCTGTGCACTTCATCGACGAGGCGACGATCCAGGTCAAGGCCGGCGACGGCGGCAACGGCTCGTCGGCGATGCGCCGCGAGGACAACGTCCCGCTGGGCGGCCCGGCGGGCGGCGACGGCGGCGACGGCGCCAGCGTCATCTTCCGCGCCGACGGCCAGCTCGGGTCGCTGCTCGACTTCCGCTACAAGCGCCACTACAAGGGCGAGCGCGGCGAGCACGGCCGGCCCAAGGATCAGTACGGCGCCGCGGCCGACGATCTGGTGCTGCGGGTGCCGGTCGGCACCGTCATCTACGACGCCGACACCGGCGAGCTGATCGCCGACCTCGCCACCGACGGCGCGCGCGCGGTGGTCGCGCAGGGCGGCAAGGGCGGCCGCGGCAACATCCACTTCAAGACCCCGTGGAACCAGGCGCCGCGCACCGCCGAGCCGGGCACGCCGGGCCAGGAGCGCACGCTGCGCCTCGAGCTCAAGCTGCTCGCCGACGTCGGCCTGCTCGGCTACCCCAACGTCGGCAAGTCGACGTTCATCTCGCGGGTGTCGCGGGCCCGGCCCAAGATCGCCGACTATCCGTTCACGACGCTGGCGCCCAACCTCGGCGTCGTCCGGCTCTCGGACGAACGCAGCCTGATCATCGCCGACATCCCCGGGCTGATCGAGGGCGCGGCCGAGGGCGCCGGGCTCGGCCACCAGTTCCTGCGCCACGTCGAGCGCTGTCGCGCGCTGTTGCACATCCTCGACGACACCTACACCGCCGGGCCGGATCGCGAGCCGCTCAAGGACTTCGACGTCATCAACGCCGAGCTGGCCCGCTACGCGCCGCACCTCGCCGACAAGCCGCAGCTGGTCGTGCTCAACAAGCTCGACGCCGGCACCACCCACGGCTCGATCGACGAGCTGACCGCGCAGTTCGCGGCCCGCGGCATCACGCTGCACACGATGTCGGCCGCCACCGGCGAGGGCGTCGACGCGGTGATCGCGAAGCTGTGGGACCTGGTCCACCCGCGGCCGGCGTGACCGCGCCGCCGCGTCGGATCGTGATATCCACGAGGCGTGCCGCGGTTCGAGCAGCGCGCGATCGGTCGGTTCTGGGAGGTCGAGGTCGACGACCGCGTCGTCACGACCTGCGCCGGCGCCATCGGCGGTGACCGGCCCAAGCCCGCCACCGTCGAGCATGTCGACGCCGACGCGGCCTACTTCGCCGCCACCTCGGCGATCCGCAAGCAGCGCCGCCGCGGCTTCGTCGACGCCGGCCCGTCCCAGGTGCTCGCCGGCGCCGAGGCGTGGACCGGCGCCGGCTCGACGATCTTGCTCGACGAGTTCTTCGAGCGCGGCGACGATCGGTTCGGCGCCGAGCTGCGCCGCACGACCGCGGCCGCCAAGCTCGGCGCGCTGGCCGCGCGCTGGTACCGCGATCCGCGGCCGTGGGCGCGGGCCCAGCTCCTGGCCTACCTCGACGACGGCTGCGATCGGCCGCACCACAAGCAGCTGGTCAAGCAGCTGTTCAAGCTGGCCGAGGCCGCGGGCGACGATCTCGCCATGGCCGGGTTCCTGGTCGCGTTCGATCGCCTGACCCGGCGCTCGCTGGTCGCGGTCAGCCGCTACGACTGGCAGACCCGCGTCACCGCCACCACCCACGTGCTGCGCGAGGACGCCAGCGTGATCAACCGGCTGGTCCGTGCCGGGCGGCCCACGCTCGACAGCCCGGTGTTCTCGCGGGTGACCCGCCGCTACCTCGCGCGCCGCGCCGCGCGCTACTTCCGGTACCTCGGCCACCGCGACCCGGCCCGCTACCGCGCCGCGATGCTGGTCGCGCTGGCGCGCTACACCGACGCCGCGCTCGGCACCACCACCCGGCTGCTCGACGCCTGGGGCCTGGCGCACGCGCTCTACGGCGGCTCGCCGGTGCTGGTCCACGATCCGCGCGGCCTGCGCCTCGCGCCGGACCGGCGCCTCGACGAGCTGGCCCCGGCGCCGCAGATCCCGGCCGCGTGGCAGGGCGCGTTCGCCGACGTCTGGCGCCTGCTGCTCGACGCGCGCAGCCGCGCGGTCCGGGCGTGGGCGCTGGCCTGGCTGCGCGCGCACCACGCCGCCGAGCTGGCCGCGCTGCCGTTCGCCGACGTCGCGACGCTGTTGCGCTCGCCGCACGCCGACGTCGCCGCGCTCGGCGTCGAGCGGCTGGCGCACACCCGCGGCCTCGAGACCGTCCCGCTCGCGACCTGGCTCGAGCTGCTCGGGCTCGGCGATCTCGACGTGGTCGCCGCGGTGGTCGCGGTGGTCGAGCGGGTCGTGACGCCGGCCCGGACCACGCTCGCGCAGTGCCTCGACCTGGCCGGCGCGCCGATCGCGGCGGTCGCCGAGCTGGGCCTCGCGTGGGCCCGGACCAAGCCGATCGCCACCGTCGACGATCTGCACCTGATCGCGCGCCTGGCCCGGGCCCGGGTCGCCACCGTCCGCGCCGCCGGCGCCGCGTGGGCGCTCGAGCTCGCCGCCGCGCACCCCGCGGTCGATCACACCTTCGTCCGCGACCTGTGCGACGCGCCGTTCGCCGAGGTCCGCGCGCCGGCGCTGGCGGTCGCCGCCGCCGACCCGCGGTTCGCCGCGGTGCCGGCGCTGTGGTTCGCGCTCACCGAGTCGCCGTACGACGACGTCCGCGCCGCGGTGCTGGCCCACGCCACGCGCTGGCACGCGACCGCCACGCCGGCGACGCTGCAGTGGGTGTGGTCGGCCGCCATCCTCGCGGTCCACCGCGGCAGCAAGACCAAGGCCGGCGTGCCGCGCGCGATCGCCGACCGCGTCGTCGCGCACCCCGACGAGGCCGATCAGCTGCTGCCGATGCTGGCGCTGGCGCTGCACAGCGTCCGCGCGCCCGAGCGCGCCGCGGCGCTCACGGCGCTGGCCCGCGCGCTCCACCGCGATCCGGCCCTGGCCGCCCGTGCCCGCGTCCACCTGCCGACGCTGTCGGTCAGCGCCGAGGTGATCCGGTGAGGGTCGACCTCCGCTACCACGGCGGCTCGGGGCTGTGCGACCTGCCCGGCGGCGCCGGCCTGCGCTTCGCCACCAACGTCGCGCGCCTGCCGGTCGCGTTCGACGGCGAGCTGGTCGATCCGCTGCGCTTCCGCGAGGCGGTCAGCGCGCTGCACGAGATCGTCGTCGGCGATCTGCGCTTCCAGCCGCGCGACAAGCGCGCGTACCAGGCGTGGCTGGCGCGCCAGGCCGCCGACGAGGCCGCGCTGCGCGCCGCCGCCACCGCGCGCGGTGAGGCCGCCGCGCTGGCCCGGGGACCCGGCGGTCCGCCGCCGCCCGGCCTCGAGGCCGACTTCCGCCGCCAGCACGACCTGTACTGGACCGCGCGCCGCGCCTGGGCCGTCGAGCTCAGCCGCAACGACCCGGCGATGTTCCGCGCGCTGGTGCCGTGCGACCCGGTCGTGACCGTCGCGCCCGACGTCGTCACGTTCGAGTGCTTCAGCAAGGACGAGTCGGCCTACGGTTGCCTGTCGGTCGATCGCGACGGCTTCCGCCCCACCGCCGAGGTCGCGCTCGGCACCACCAACGTCGACTACTCGCTCGCGCTCTACGAGCACTTCCAGACCATCCGCACCTACCGGCCGACCCGGCTGCAGGTCGACCCCGGCGGCGTCGCGGCGGCGGTCGGCGCCGCGCCCGCGCTGCGCGAGGAGAAGATCGACCTGCCGCCGTCGTGGCTGCGCGGGTTCGGCCAGCTGCAGGCGGCGATGGCCTTGCCGGCGCGCCACGTCGAGCTGTCGACCGACGTCGTCTACTCGCTGCTCGCGTACCTGCGCCGCCACCGCGAGCGCACCGGGCCGCGCGCGCTGCGGTTCGTGCTCGCGCCGGGCCAGCCGGTGCAGGTCGTGATCGAGCCGTGGGGCGTCACGCTCACGTCGCGCGGCGCGCCGTACGCCGGCGACCGCGCCGAGGAGATCAAGGTGTGGGGCCGGCGGCGGCTGCTGGCGTTCGCGCGCACGTTGCCGCTGGCCGAGCGCTACGACGTGCGCCTGCTCGGCACCGGCCTGCCGAGCGTGTGGATCGCGCGCATGGGCGGGCTGCGCCTGACCCTGGCGCTGTCGGGCTGGACCGCCAACGACTGGGCCCGCGGCTCCAACCTCGATGGCCACTTCGCCCGCTACACCGCCCACGCCAGCGCCGTCGACGCCGTGGCCCGCACGCTGGCCGCGCGCCACGTCGCGCCGCTGACGGCGCTCACCGCCGCGGTGCCCGAGCCTGGCGAGACCGTGCTGGCCGCGCTGTTCGAGCTGGCGCGCCGCGGCCAGGTCGCCTTCGACTACGCGATCGACGCCTACCGCTGGCGGCCGATCCTCGACGCGCCGGTGACCGACGCGATGCTCGGCCCCGAGCCCGAGGAGACCGTCGCTGGTCGCCGGCTCGCCGCCAGCGTCACCGTCGAGCGCCGCGAGCCGCTCGGCGACGGTCGGCGCGCGCTGGTCGCCAAGGTCGGCGGCACCTCGTGCGAGGCGGTGCTCGACGCCGACGATCGCCTCGGCCGCGCCCGCTGCACCTGCTCCTACTTCCATCGCTTCCGCCTGCGCGCGGGGCCGTGCCGCCACCTGCTGGCGCTGCGCCTCCACGCCACGGCCCCCGACGATCGCGCGCTGCCGGCGGCGCGCGTCGTCGCGTCCAACCCCCGGCGGTCGACCTGATGTATCGTCCCTCGCACCTCCCGTCCTGCAAGGAGATCCGCGCGCACGAGCCCACTATGCTGCGGCGTTCCGCCGTGGCGGGACTTGCTCCACCATTGCTCACCCACGCCCGATTTTCTTTTGGGCCCTATGCGGTGCTAGCGCTCCTCACCGAGACGACCACGAGAGTCTTGGGAGCCGCTAGCACCGCCGGGCCCTCGGTGATCGGTCGCGGTCCTGCGCACGAAGTCGAGCGAGCGGATCTCCTTGGAGGGCGGGAGGCACGGCACTGACATGGGGTTCTGGGACAAGGTCAAGCGGTTCTTCGGTGGCGCTCGCGATGACGTCCGGGAACCGGACGCTGCCGCGGCGGCGCCAGCGGCGATCCCGCCGCTCACGACCCCGCCGCCGCCGGCCACGTCGCCCACGCTCGTGACCTCCGCGTTCGCGGCGCCGTCGACGACGGCGCGCCCCGCGCCCGCGCGCGCCACCCCGGCGCCCGCGCCGACGTCGACCGACGACGGCGCGCGCTTCCGCAACCCCGCCATCCTCGGCCTGTCCGCCGACGAGCTGCGCAAGCGCGCGCTGCGCATCAACCCGTACCGGACCCCGTGGATCGGCCGGGTCGACACCATCCCGCCGCAGTCCGACGAGCGCACCGCGATCATCGATCGCGGCCTGATCCTGCGCGGGCTCCTGACCGCCGCGCAGATCGAGGAGATCCACCGCATCGGCGACCTGTGGCTCGCCCACCACGAGGCGATGCGCCTCGCCGCCGCCGCCGGCGCCGCGTCGGGCGAGGCCGCGGTCGCCGCCGAGCGCGCCCGCCGCGCCGAGGCCAAGCGCGCCAAGCAAGCCGCGGCCGCCGCCCGCGCCGCCGCCCGCGCCGCCGCCGTCGCCGAGCGCCGCGCCACCGACATCATCTTCGTCGGCCGTGGCCTGTCCGCCGGCCTCGCCGATCGCCGCAGCCACGTCGAGCAGCTCGCCGCCGCCGGCCTGCCGGTGCTGGCGACGCCCGCCGATCTCGCCGCCGCGCTCGGCCTGACCGTGCCGCGCCTGCGCTGGCTGTGCTTCCACGCCGACGCGCCCGCGAAGACCCACTACACGTACTTCACGATCCCCAAGCGTTCGGGCGGCACCCGCAAGCTCGCCGCACCGCACCGGCAGCTCGCCGCGGCCCAGCGGTGGATCTTCGATCAGCTCCTCGCGAAGCTGCCGATCACCGACGCCGCCCACGGCTTCGTCCCCGGGCGCTCGACCGTCACCAACGCCCGGCCCCACGTCGGCCAGCGCCTCGTCATCAACCTCGACCTCGCCGACTTCTTCCCGTCGATCACCTTCCCGCGCGTCCGCGGCCTGTTCGCGTCGCTCGGCTACTCGCCGGCGGTCGCGACGCTCCTGGCCATGCTCACCACCGAGGCGCCGCGGGTCGAGGTCGAGTTCGCCGGCCGCACCCACTACGCCGCCACCGGGCCGCGCGCGCTGCCGCAGGGCGCGTGCACCAGCCCGACGCTGGCCAACTTGGTCGCGCGCAAGCTCGACCGCCGCCTCGCCGGCGCCACCCGCAAGCTCGGCTGGGCCTACACCCGCTACGCCGACGACCTGACGTTCTCGGCGCCGTCCGCCGGCTCGGCCCAGGTCGCGCTGATCTTCGCGCGGGTCCGCGCGATCGTCGCCGACGAGGGCTTCGCGATCAACGAGGCCAAGGGGCGGGTCCAGCGCGGCGGCCGCCACACCGTCACCGGCATCGTCGTCAACGATCGCCTCGGCGTCCCGCGCGAGCAGGTGCGCCGGGTCCGCGCCATCCTCCACGGCGCGCGCGCCACCGGCCTCGCCGCGCAGAACCGCGCCGGCCATCCCGACTTCCGCGCCTGGCTGCAGGGCACCATCGCGTACATCGCGATGGTCGACCCCGCGCGCGGCGCCGCCTTCCAGGCCGAGCTCGACGCGCTCCCCTGATCGCCCGCACCCGATCGCCGGACGCGGCCCCGCGCGTCGGTATCGGCCGTGACGCGCCTCACCCACGCCTCACCCGCAGTCCGCAGAAATCTCTCGGGATTTCAGACTTCTGCAAGATCGTGACGGGGGTCAAAGGCGGGGGCGCGGCAGTTTGATCCGCTCCCTCCGGGGTGTTACAACTGCTCTATTCCACTCGAATTTGGCCGACCCGTCCCGCGGCCATCGTGGACCGGTTCGCCGGTGCGGAGCCCCATGCGTCAAACCCAGATCTCCCGCCGCGGTCTCGACCGCACCTCCGTGACGATCCTCGCGCTGGCCCTCGCGGCCGGCTCCGTCGCTGCGCAGCCCGGCGCGACGCCGACCACCGGGACCACGACGCCCAAGCCGCCGACCACGGCGCTGCCCGGCGCGACCGGCACGCCGACGACGACCGGCACGCCGACGACGACCGGCACGCCGACGACGACCGGCACGCCGACGACGACCGGCACGCCCGCGACCGGCACGCCCGCGACCGGCGCCCCGACCGGTGCCACGCCGACCGACCCCACCGATCCCAACCAGACCGCGACAGCCGACACCGTCGATCCCGAGTCGATGCCGGTCAACCTGCGGCTGCGCCGCCTCGAGCAGCGCGTCCAGGCCTTGAAGGAGCGCGCCTGGCGCGCCAAGGCCCGCACCACGCAGCTCAAGGAGGCCGTCATCGGCGGCGGCGTCGGCGCCCAGGCCACGCTGGTCCACGAGAACAAGATGGGCAGCTCGTTCCGGCTGATCCGCCTGGTCTACGCCCTCGACGGCACCCAGGTGTTCGCGCGGTCCGAGGACACCAGCCCGAACCTCTACAAGACCAAGTCGTTCGACATCCTGACCGGCCCGATCTCGCCGGGCAGCCACTCGATCAGCGCGCTCGCGGTGTACCGCGGCCACGGCTACGGCGTGTTCAAGTACCTCAACAAGTACACGTTCACCGTCCGCGCCAGCCACACGTTCACCGCCGCCGAGGGCAAGGCCACCCGCATCGAGGCGTCGGGCTTCGAGAAGGGCGGCCGCACCACGCCGCTCGAGAAGCGCCCCGCGATCGACTTCAAGGTGACCGCCGGGACCGGGGAGAAGTAGCCCATGGCGTCCGGTTCGCGCGCCGCGCTCGCCGCGGCGCTCGTCACATGCGTCGCGGGCTCGGCCCGCGCCGACGTGCTCGACGACATCGGCAAGAAGCTGGTGACCGTCGAGGGCGAGGCGCGCGAGCTCGGCTCGGGCATCAAGAAGCCGACCGGCCAGCCGAAGAAGGACGACGTCCTGTCGCGCCGGCTGATCGACGCCCAGGTGGCGTTCGGCGTCGGCAACTACGACAACGCCGCGCTGCTGCTCTACGACTACGTCGCGCAGGCCACCCGCGGCCGCGACTACGACACCGCGCTCTACTACCTCGGCGAGTCGCTGTTCCAGAAGAAGGATCGCGTCGCCTCGCGCACCTACTTCACCCAGCTGGTGAAGGAGCTGCCGTCGAGCAAGTACTACCAGCAGTCGCTCGAGCGGCTGATCGAGCTGTCGCTGATCCTCGGCGACACCGACGGCGTCGATGGCTGGCTGGCCGATCTGGATCGCGTGCCGTCGGACAAGCGCCGGCCGTCGGTGCCCTACGTCCGCGGCAAGTACGCGTTCGCGCAGAACGACTTCGCCGGCGCCGAGGGCTGGTTCAAGCAGGTGCCGGCCGACTCCGAGTACGGCTTCCAGGCCCAGTACTACCTCGGCACCGCCTACGTCGGCATGAAGGAGCTCGGCAAGGCCACCCAGGCCATGGCCGCGCTGCTCGACCGCGAGCCCAAGACCGACGACGACGCCCGGGTCAAGGAGCTGGCCCAGCTCGCGCTCGGCCGCCTGTACTACGAGCGCGATCAGCCCACCAAGGCCATCGACAGCTACCTGCTCATCGACCGCAAGAGCGACCTGTTCCCCGACGCCCTCTACGAGGTGGCGTGGGTCTACGTGAAGTCGCAGCAGTACGACAAGGCGCTGCGCGCGCTCGAGCTGCTCGCGCTCGCCGACCCGACCTCGCAGCGGCTGCCGACGGTGCGCATCCTCGAGGGCAACCTCCGCGTGCGCAAGGCCCAGGGCATCCACGAGAAGGTGCTGGCCGGCCTCGACACCGGCAGCGCCAGCGGCACCGAGGAGTACGCCAAGGCCACCAAGCTGTTCGGCGAGACCCACGAGCTGTACGCGCCGCCGCACGACGAGCTGGCCAAGATCATCGCCGCCAACGAGGACCCGCAGGCGTTCCTGGCGCAGATCACCGGTCGCGCCTCGGAGACCTTCCACACCAACTCGACGATGCCCGAGATCGCCGCGGCGTGGATCCGCGACGAGCCCAACGTCAACCGGGTGATGACCGTCGAGACCGACCTCGGCGACATCCAGGACGAGATCAACGAGGCCGAGCGCACCATCCAGCGGCTCGACGCCGTGCTCGGCTCG
>Ga0075163_10005127_pt1 | contig 17517 bp, 11 predicted proteins | sample JI1023141ADNA_FD_71478 | JGI IMG/M metagenome (GOLD analysis project Ga0075163, IMG submission 71478) | Wastewater effluent complex algal communities from Wisconsin, to seasonally profile nutrient transformation and Carbon sequestration -... | ecosystem: Engineered > WWTP > Effluent > Algae...
AGTGGGGGATTAGAAGCACAAATGTTGAGTTTAACACAAATGCCAAATAGAAGTACAAATGTTGAATTTACAACTTCTGCCCCCATTGCGTTCAAACCCTTGTTATGCCCTAGTGCCTTTTCTCGTCTGTTCATTTCGATTACTTTTTGTTTGTCGTTGTGCGTTGGCTTGGAAGCTCTTTTGCATTTTTAGGGTTGGTTTGTGTGTTGGCAAAAATGCAAATGTGCTACCAAAAGCGTTGGCTTATGGCTTTATTTGTTGGATTTTTCGCAGTTGTAAGTTTTTTTGTCTGTAATAGCTTGCATTTTAATTGCTACTTCTATATTTCTATTTGTAATTTAAAACTTCATTCTTTGTATTCTTACTGCATTTAATATTGCTAATAATGCTACGCCTACATCTGCAAAAACGGCTTCCCACATTGTAGCTAAACCACCTGCACCAAGTATAAGTACAATTACTTTTACCGCAAATGCCAAAATGATATTTTGCCAAACAATTTTTTTGGTTTGTTTGCCTATATTTATTGCCATCGGTATTTTGCTCGGCATATCGTCTTGTATCACTACATCGGCTGTTTCAATAGTTGCATCGCTTCCTAAACCACCCATTGCAATTCCTACATCACTCAATGATACTACTGGTGCATCGTTTACGCCATCACCTACAAAACATACGGTTTCGTTTTTGGCTTTAAGTTCTTTTACTTTGTTTACTTTGTCTTCGGGTAATAAATCGCCAAAAGCGTTAATTATTCCTAGTTTATCAGCAACAAATTTTACGACTGTACTTTTATCACCACTTAGCATTGTTGTTTTTACATTCAATGCTTTGAGTTTGTCTATGGTAAGGTGTGCATCTAATTTGATACTATCTGCAATGGTTAGATAACCTACAAATTTTTCATTGTAAGCAATGGCTATTAAGGTGTAAACTATTGTAGTTGGGTCAATATCATAAGCAATATTGAATTTATCCATTAGCTTAAAATTGCCTACTAATAATTGTTTCCCGTTTACATTTGCCGTTAGTCCGTGTCCTGTTATTTCTTCAACATTTTCTAATTTAATATTGCTATCAACATTTCCTACATAGTTATGAATGGCTGTTGCAACTGGGTGGGTACTTTGACTTTCTAAAGCATTAACCATTTGAAGGATTTCATTTTTATTAAATTCAGGTTTTAATACTACTTCCTGCACCTTAAAAACACCTTCGGTCATTGTACCCGTTTTATCCATTACTACATTTTGTATGTTTGCAATAATGTCTAAAAAGTTACTGCCTTTAAATAAAATACCATTTTTAGAAGCTGCACCTATACCACCAAAATAACCTAATGGAATACTGATAACCAATGCACAAGGACAAGAGATAACCAAGAAAACTAAAGCTCTGTAAAGCCATTGACTAAAAATATAATTTTCTACAAAGAAGTAAGGTAGTACTGTAATGAGTAAAGCAAGAAGTACAACTATTGGTGTATATATTTTTGCGAATTTTCTAATAAATAATTCGGTTGGTGCTTTTTGTGCTGTGGCGTTTTGTACTAATTCTAAAATTTTACTCAACTTACTATCAGTGTATGCTGTTGTAACTTTTACTTGTGCTACTGTGTTTAGGTTTATCATTCCTGCTAATACCGTTTCGCCTTTGGCTTTGGTGTCTGGTTTGCTTTCGCCTGTAAGTGCTGCTGTGTTAAATGAAGCATTGTCGCTTAATAGTTCTCCATCTAATCCCAATTTTTCTCCTGCTTTAAGTTGAATAATATTACCTATTTGTACCGTTTCTGCTTTAATAGTTTTGGCTTGGTTGTTTTCTAAAATGGTTACTTCATCAGGTCGTTGGTCAAGTAATGTTTTAATATTGGCTTTGGCTCTTTTTACGGCTAATGTTTGAAATACTTCGCCTACTGCATAAAATAGCATTACAGCTACTGCTTCGGGATATTCGCCTATGGCAAATGCTCCAATAGTGGCAATACTCATTAATAAAAATTCTGAAAATACTTCTCCTTTGCCTATGCTCTGAATTGCTTCTTTCAATACTGGTAAGCCCACTGGTGCATAAGCTACTATATACCAAATAATACGAACCCAACCTCTAAACCAAGATTGAGGAAACCAATTATCAAAAGCAATAGCAATGAGTAACAAAACCAAACTTATTATGGCTGGTAAAAACATTTTGAAAGTACTATCGCTACCACTTGAATGGTCGTGTCCGTCATCGTCTGAATGTTCGCTATGCTTGGGTTCATCTGCTTCACAGCAACCTACTTCTTTATGTTCTTTTTTTAATTGCTTATTGGCAATAAGATTTATTTTTTCTTCTTGTGTGCAACAAAGTTGTTTGCCTTGTGCATCGTATTTATGAATGTGTTGCATAATATTATATTAATCTTCTTGTTTTTTGTTTGTAATTGATATAAACTTGACCGTGTTGCTTTTGTAAAAACTGTTCTTCTAACCTAATTTGAATTTGAATGACTATGTAAGTGGTAATCGTTAAGCAAAACATTAACGCATTTGGAATTACAAAAAATAAGCCCAATACACTTACAATCATTCCTAAAAAAATAGGATTTCTACTTATTGAAAAAATGCCTTTTGTAATTAATTCAGTTTTATTGATTTCATCTATACCAATACGCCAACTATCACTCATTTGATATTGAGCTATACATATCCAAACTAAAGAAATGTGAATTATTACAATACCTATAATTAGAATTAATGGATCTTCCAAATAAAGAATGGGACTTAGGTAATAATAAAGGCTTTGTGAAAATGAAAACAATAAGACTGTACCAAATAAAAGACAAATGAGTATTTTCATTATCAATCCAATATAATCGTGTGCATTATCAGCTTTGCCAAATGTAATTGGATTTATACCTGTTTTCTTATAGGTACGATAAGTTGGAATTAGAAATGCTACTGATAAATAAAGTAGTAAGTAAATAGGTAAATAAATTTTTAACCAATACATAATTTTATATTTTAATGTTCGTGTCCTCCTGTGTTTGATAATTTTGCATTGATAAAGAAAGCACCTTTTGATACTACTTTAGCATCCTTTGGTATTTCATTAATAAATGTAATAGAAGTATAACCCATATTAGAAACACCTTTTGCCACCTCTATTTTTTCAAAATTAGTGTGTTTTTTAGGTTCTGTTTCCTTGCCCTTTTCTGCTTTGCTATGGTCGTGTCCTTCTTCACCCTCTTTGTGGTGTTCTTCGGGTTCTTTGTTGGTAACTATAAAAATATAATATTTGCCATCGGCTTCTACAATTGCATCAGTTGGTACTGCTGGGGTTGTTACATTATTTAAGCTAACAATACCTGTAATATTCATACCATCTATTAACCCTGTTTTATTGCCTTTTACATTGCAATGTACTGGTATGGTTTTGCTGTCGTTTTCAAAGGCATTACCAATACTAAATACAATTGCATCGTTTTCAGTAGTGGGGTTGTTGGTTAGTGTAAAATGAATGGTTTGCCCAACTTTTAGCATCGGCAAATCTTTTTCAAATATATTCAAATCTAAATGTAAAGAGCCGTTATCTACAATTTCTGCTACTGGCGAAGACACATCTACATAGCTACCAATTTTAGCAAATACATTGCTTACAGTGCCACCTATAGGACTTGTAACCACTAAAGCAGATTGTAAATTACTGTTTGAAACATTGTTAGGATTGATACCCATTAATTGAATTTGCTGTTGTAATGAAGCTCTACGAGTTCTTAATGTTTTTAATTCAGCATCGGCACTTTGTAAGTTTTTCTTTGCTCCTGCATTTCCCTCGTTAAGTTCTTTTTGCCGTGCTAATTCTTGCTCTGCAAAAATAATTTTACTGGCTATGGTTAAATATTCTTCTTGTAATTGAATAAATTGTGGATTGGCAATAGTGGCTATTACTTGCCCTTTACGAACATAAGAACCAATTTGAACATTTAGGGATTTGATAACGCCACCATACAAAGAAGTGGCATTGCCTTTATTGTTGTTTGGTACTTTTAAGTTTCCATTGGCTTTTATGGTAGCTGTTAGTTCTTTCATTTCTACACTAACATAAGTAATGCCTACTGTTTTTATTTGTTCGTCTGTTAATGAAGCAATGGTACTTGGGGCTTCTTCGTGGTGTTCTTCAGTTTTGGCTTCGGTTTTTGTTTCGGTTGTGCCGTGATTATGGCCATCGCCCTCTTTGTGATTGTGGCAAGCTGTGAGTATCATAGATAGTATGACTACAGCACTTATTTTAATATTTATATTGAATGACATATTTTGAATTATTTATTTATTATTGAATTAATGTTTACTACTGTTTGATTGATTTGTTGAATGGCTTGCAAATATTTTAATTGTATATCCGTTGCTGTTTGCAAAGCATACAAATACTCTACATAACTTATATCTCCTGTACGGTAGCCTAATTGGGCTGCTTTAACAATTTCGTCTGCATTAGGTAGTGCTTGGGTTTTATAGTAATTGTATTGCTGTACATCTTGCTGGTATTGTGCTAAGGCATTTTGCAGTTGTGTATTCAGTAATTTGGTTTGATACTCTGCTTGTATTTGTAAACTTTGTTTTTGATATTCCAAGCTATTAATTTTTGCTTTGGTAGCTCCAAAAGTTAGTGGTATAGCAATTCCAATATTTACTACATTAAATCTATTACCTGAACCAAAGTATTTATCTACTCCATTTATAGTTTGTATGCCTATTAATGATTGATTGGAATATCCAATTTTGAAATCAGGTAAACCCTGTGCTTTTTCTACTTTTTTGGTTTGTTCTGCTATTTGCATATTTTGATAAATAGCTTGTAACATTGGGTGGTTTGCAATGGCATTGGTATCTATTAAACTATTTACTTGTAAAGGCGTATATGTATTATTTGAAGGAATTACAATACTATCTTTTATGCCTATTATAGTTTGTAAACTTTGATACGCATTTTGTAAATAAACTTGGTTTTGCTGTGCTAATAATTTTATCTCACCTTTTTTAGCTTCGGCAGTGCTAATTTCAATTTTCTTGGTATCACCTGTTTTGTATCGCAAATTTGCAACTCCTATAAACTCGTTGTATAAGCTATCTAAACTCAATAATTTTTGTTTGTTGTATTGTAAATATTCTATTTGATAATATAAACTACGAACCTGATTTTTGATTTCGTAAACAGTTAGTAGTTGTTGTATTTGCTTCGCTTTTACTTCGTCAATTATCAGTTCATTTTTTGCTCCAAACAAAGTAGGAAAAGGTATTGTTTGCGAAAGCTGAAAAGCATTGTCAAACTTAATGCTATTGTATTGCCCAAGCTGTGTATTAAAATCTAATTTGGGTAATTCATTGGCTGTTTTTTTCAAACTTTCAGTTGCTTGAATATCTATACCACTTGCCTTTATTGATTGGTTGCTTTGAATTGCCAAATTAATTGCTTCTTCTATTGTAAGTTGCTTAACAGTTTGAGCATTTGTATTTATAGCAAACATTAATAATAGTATTGTTGTTGCTGTTGTTATATGTTTCATTTTGGGTTTTCTCTTTAGTGAAATTTTGGTATTAAAAATGATATACAATAATGGTAATACAAATAGCGTAAGGAATGTGGCTGTTATTAAACCACCAATTACAACAGTGGCTAATGGCTTTTGTACTTCTGCACCTGCACTACTGCTTAATGCCATTGGTAAAAATCCTAAACTGGCTACTGTGGCTGTCATCAATACTGGTCGCAACCTAATTTTTGTACCCTCAATAACTCTATCTAAAATATTAGCCCATCCTTCTTTTTCTAATTGGTTGAATGTGCCTATTAAAACAATGCCATTTAATACTGCTACTCCAAACAAAGCAATAAATCCAATACCTGCACTAATGCTAAATGGCATACCACGAAGCAATAATGCAAATACGCCACCTATGGCACTCATTGGTATTGCAGTGAAAATTAAACTGGCTTGTTTGAAACTACGAAAAGTAAAATAGAGCAACATAAAAATGAGTAACAAAGAAACTGGGACGGCAATCATTAATCTTTTACTGGCTTGTTGTAGGTTTTCAAAAGTGCCTCCATAAGTAAAGTAATAACCTGAAGGTAGTTTTACTTGTGTGCTTAATTTTTGTTGTATTTCAGTAACAACACTTTGTACATCTCTATCTTTTACATTAAAGCCAATTACAATTCTTCGCTTACCTGCTTCACGGCTTATTTGTGCTGGACCTACTTTGAAATTGACATTGGCAACTTGTGAAAGTGGAATTTGATTGCCTGTACTGGTTGGTATCATTAAATTATTTACATCGTCAATACTGCTTCTGTAAGTGCTATCTAACCGAACTACTAAGTCAAATTTTCTTTCATTTTCAAAAACTACACCCGTACTCTTACCTGCAAATGCTGTGCTTACAATATCATTTACATCTTCTACGGATAAGCCATAATTTGCTAATCGCAATCTGTCGTAGGTTACATTTATTTGTGGTAAGCCGTTTACTCTTTCTACTTGTGGGGTTGTAGCACCTTGTACAGAGAGGATTACACTGTTTACCTTATTGGCATAGCTTGATAAGGTATCCATATTTTCACCAAATATTTTTACTGCTACATCTTGGCGAATGCCTGTCATTAGCTCATTAAAACGCATTTGAATAGGTTGATTTTTTTCAAAAAATATACCTGGTATGGCTTCCAACTTTTCCATAATTTCATCTGCTAATTCATTATATGATTTATCAGTTTTCCAATCCTTTTGTGGTTTTAGAATTATCATCATATCAGTAGCTTCGGGTGGCATAGGGTCGGTAGGCACTTCAGCACTTCCTGTTTTACCTACTACCATTTTCACCTCATCAAATTGCTTGATTATTCTTGAAGCCTGCATAGAAGTTTCAATACTTTGGCTCAACGAACTACCTTGTGGTAGAATACAATGAAAAGCAAAGTCGCCTTCGGCAAGAGTGGGAATAAATTCGCCTCCCATACGACTAAACACAATTAATGAAACAACGAACAATGCTACTGTGCCACCTACTAACCAATATTTTATTTGTATGGCTTTTTGTAATAAAGGTTGATAAATGCCTTGAAAAAAATCCATCATTTTATCGCTAAAATTCTTTTTGTGGCTTATCAACTTAGGTAAGAATAAAGCACACATCATAGGAATATAAGTAAGCGATAAAATTAATGCTCCAAAAATGGCAAAGCCCACCGTTTGAGCCATAGGGCGAAACATTTTGCCCTCTATACCTATTAATGTTAGAATTGGGATATATACAATTAGTATTATGATTTCTCCAAAAGCTGCACTACTACGAATTTTGGAAGCAGATACAAATACTTCTTCGTCCATTTCGGACTGAGTAAGTTTGTTAATTGATTTTCGTAATCCCAAATGGTGTAAAGTTGCTTCTACAATAATTACTGCTCCATCTACTATTAAACCAAAATCTATTGCACCCAAACTCATTAAATTAGCACTTACACCAAATACATTCATTAAGCCCAATGCAAAAAGCATAGACAAAGGAATGGCAGAAGCTACAATAAGTCCTGCTCTAAAATTGCCTAAAAAGAGAACTAAAACAAATATTACAATTAAAGCTCCTTCTATTAAATTTTTTTCTACTGTGCTTATGGCTCTTTTTACTAAATCGGTTCTGTCCAAATAAGGTTCTATTACAATATCATCAGGTAGTGATTTTTGAATAGTAGGTAGTTTCTCTTTTATACGATTTACCACTTCATTACTATTTTCTCCTTTTAGCATCATTACTACACCACCTACGGCATCTACTTCACCATTAAAGGTTAATGCTCCATAGCGTACGGCATTGCCAAAACGAACTTCGGCAACATCTTTTATAAATATGGGTACTGCTCCTATGTTTTTAACAGCGATATTTTGTACATCTTCTATTGAAGTAACCAAACCAATGCCACGAATGAAATAAGCATTTGGCTTTTTGTCAATGTATGCACCCCCTGTATTTTGATTGTTTTTTTCTAAGGCAGTAAATATATCTGGAATGCTTACACCCATTGCTTTTAGCCGATTTGGATTTACTGAAACTTCGTATTGTTTGAGTTCGCCACCAAAACTATTGACTTCGGCAATACCTGCTGTTCCATTTAATTGTCTTGCTACTATCCAATCTTGCATAGTACGCAAATCTTTGGCATTGTATTTATACTCACTCCCTTTTTTTGGGTGAATAATGTATTGATACACTTCGCCAAGCCCTGTGCTTACAGGTGCAAGCTCTGGTGTGCCTATTCCTTTGGGTATGTCTTCTTCGGCTTCCTTTATTTTTTCGTTTATAAGTTGCCTTGCAAAATATATATCTACTTCGTCTTTGAACACTACTGTAATAACCGATAATCCAAAACGAGAAATACTTCGGACTTCTTCAATATTGGGAATATTGGCTATACTTTGCTCAATAGGAAAAGTTACTAATTGCTCTACTTCCTGCCCTGCCAATGTAGGACAAGAAGTAAATATTTGTACCTGATTGTTGGTAATATCGGGTACGGCATCTATGGGTAGTTTGGTAGCACTCCAAACGCCCCAAATTATGAGTAACAAAGTCATTATACCAATGACTATTTTGTTTTTTATACTGAATTTTATTATTTGATCTAACACTTTTTTTAATTATTAATGGTTAATTGTTAATGATAAATTGCTAAACGCAATTACCAAAATGAAAAAACTCATTAATGATTAACGATACCATTTGCAGTATGCAAACAACTAAAAAGTAAATGAAGATTTACGACAAGATACTAATCGTTAATCACTAACAATTAGACATTATTTTAGGGGGTTGCCAAATAGAACCAAAGAAATTGGAAATGAAAGAGAAGTTACGGATAGTTACTTTTTCAGAGATATGAAAAACAGTTGGGTTTTTGATTTGAAAAGGCGCAAAATCTAATGCGATAACCGAGGCACTACAACAAGTACAAGTGCAAAAGGGTGTGCAATTATCGTCTTGGTCTTGGTGGTGGTCGTGGTTTTGGGTAAGTTCTATTTTGTTACTATTATCATTGCAATCATTATGTACATCGCTACAAGGTACTGCACTAAGTACCAAAATGTAGATAGCCATAAAAAATGCAAATATTTTCATTGGGGCAAAGATAGTATAAAAATTGAAAAATGTATCATTTTAAATATGGGTGGTGGGTGGGCTTGGTGCGTTGAGGGTAAAATTAAATGTGGTGCAAAAGCTTTGGCTTTGTGTGTTAGTTTGCACCTCTTTTAATTTTACGAAGCGTTGGCTTTTCTGTCATCGATTTTGTCTGTCTGTCAATGTTCGTAGGGTGTCTCTTGGCATTGGGCATAACGGTCGGCAGCTAAGCCATCGTTTCAATGTGGCTTAGGTGCTGTTATCTGTATTTTTTTAAATTCATTTCTTCCATTTTCAGTGAGGTAAGGGTAGAAATGTTGTATGAGAAGGTACGAATATTTGTTAATCTTTTCTTCGTTAGACAAATTATCATAAATCGAAGATGATTCCAACCAATGGTCACTATAAATTTTAATCCGAACTATTAAATCATCGAATTCACCATCAAATTCTTCAGATCGTATAAGATCACTAGCAATCATGTCTTCAATAGCCTTTTTGTACATCATGTAGCGCACTTTTTCTACCTGTCTCAAGACCTCTTTTACTTTGGGAAAAGTTTTGCAGATATATTGAAGTTCATGAAAGAAGAATCGAAAGTCATAAACGATGGTAAAACCTGTTATCGCTGTTGAATAAAGTGATTGTAGAGGAGATTCATTTTGAACCAAATTTTTATTAAGTTCTATAGCTTTTTGAAGTAATAATTCATGCAGTCCAAGAATAATTTCTTCTTGTGTTGAAAAGTGATAAATTAAATTGCTGTGACTGATTCCAACATCTTTGGATAGTTGCCTTATGGAAACATTACTAACGCCGTCACGGTTGTATATCTCCAGTGCTTTATTTAATATTTTTTGCTTTGTCTTGTTCATTTAGTCCAAATGGTCTAAAAAATTAGTACATTTGGTCTAAAGTTAGATATTTATACTATGAAAAGAAAACAAGCTCCTCAAATCACAAACTCAAGTTGGTTTCCCGACTCGCTTACTAGATGTGTGCACGAGTTTATGACATGGTTCGTGAATAAGGTAAAAGCAGCTCAACCTTTCATGCCTGTAATTGAAGAAGGATTGCAACAAGCTGACAGAATTGTTGTCATCGACAAAAAGTGTGGAGCTGGATTTGAGACTGTTGATCGATTGATAGACGATAAAATAAAAAGGGTATTTGTTAATGCTGAGAATTTTACGGCGTCTGAAGAAGGATTGTATTTGAGTGTCAATTCTTTTCATCAGTTTTCAGTGGATGAAGCAAAAGATATATTGAAGCAAATCTCTCAGAATAAACAACCCGTGGTAATTGTGGAAGGAAATAATGACAGCCTTTGGCAAGTATTTGGAATGACCGTGATTGTTCCATTGACAGTTCTTCTTACAGCACCTTTTGTTAAACCCTTTCGCTTTGAAAGGATAATTTTTACCTACCTCATACCGGTTTTACCCTTTGTTACTTTTTTCGATGGTTTCATGGCGCTTTTCAAATTATATGCGCCTAAAGATCTAGATGAGTTGACTGCTTCCATTAGCACAGAGGGGTATTCTTGGAGATCCGGTAAGTTAGATAATGGGCGAGGAGGAAAGATTATTTACCTGATTGGGTATCCAGTCGGGTAATTACAGATAACGGTTTCGGGCTTTGCGTTCGGGCGGATTTTCGGAGCACAAAACTTCAATTTACTACTAAAGTTCATTAGAAGCACTCAGCTTCAAGTTTACACGTCAGCCCGCCTGACGCAAAACCCGTGTTAGCAAACGTTAATTTATTATAACCTTCTCTGTTTTTTGTCCATCTTTTGTCTCAATTAAAAGAAAATATACACCTGATTTGATTGCTGGTAACTCTATTGAATATTCATTTTGGTTTATTTTTAATTGAACAAAAACAAGCTGTCCTATTGAATTCATCATCCTTATGCTTAACAACGGTGAATTACAAGAAATAAACAAATTTTGTCCTTCGTTAGGGTTGGGATATATTTTAAGTGATCCATTGTTCAAGGAAGTTTCGCTGATAGAAGTCGATAATGTAGAGAAACTAAAATCTAATAGTTTTAAACCTCCTGGGTCGGCAAAAAATGGTGTAAATGGTGGAATGTGAAATGGTGTATGAATGAAACTTAAAATAATTTTATCATTCCACACATCCAAACCATGTGTTGCAAGTGTGTCATTTAAGTTTACAAACTCACCAACCTTGGAAACGGTCAATGGGTTAGTTATATCAAATGCAAATAATTCCGATTGTCCTGCCGTGACAAACAGCAGGCTGTCGTTATTTGAAAGTATTACTTCGTTTGTGTGTAAATTGGCTCCACTCCAATTGGTATTGTTGCACCCCCAAGGATTAAACCATTGCACAGAAGTAAAAGGGATTGAACTTATGTCAAGCACTTCAAGCCCGCAATAATCTACTGATACAAATGCATAATTCCCTTTTATTGCAATATCATTATAAGCAGCAGCAGCCGTTGAATTTAAGGAACTGTTTATGTATTTATATACTTCAACTGGGTTAGTTTTGTTTGTAACATCAATAGCACGCAAACCACCTCTGTCAAAACATACATATAGCGTGTCATTTTTATATTTAAGTCCCCTTGCGTTGTGAGCATTTGTTGAGGGTGCTGGAAAATTTAAGTCTAATTGCAAATGTGATTTGAATGTTATATTATTTTCGTCTGATACATCCAGTATAATCACACCATCAGTCATGGTCGATAAATACGCATAATTTCCATATACAATTAAGTGTGATATTCCATGGTCGAATTGGGTACTATCCCATATGTCTTTAATAACTGGAGAAGTTGGATTGGTGATATCAACAATTGCTAATCCTGATGATGTATTTGTATTCACTTGAAAATCTCCAATGCCAACAAATAATGAATTCCCTTTTTGCTCAATGGTTGATACGTCTAAGTTGTTAAAATTTGCAATACTCCAATTAAGTACCGGATTAATAATGGAAGGGTTAGATATATCATAGATTCCTAAACCTGATTCCATATTTGCTGAATAAACATGGTTCATGCCGTTTCGCTTGTCAAACAGCGATGTATAGGATGACTTTATCGGAAGAGATGGAAATAGATGAACTGCTTGCTCTGTAAAAGTCACGGTATCTATTTGAGAATACGACTCAATAGAAATCACAGTTAATAATGCAATAATTATTCTTTTCATTTATTTTTCTTTTTAATGTTTGCTAACGTTTTGGCGCTTGGCGCAGTGGCGGATTTCGGAGCACTAAACTGTAAATACACCACAAAAGTTGATGCGAGGTAGAATGTTCAATTAACCACGACACCCGACATTGAGCCAAACGCCTGTTAGCACTCGTTTTTCTCATCTTCGGTTAAAATAAAAGTCCGCAGTTAAAGAAGTTGATTCCCAAGGAATTTGCTCTTCTTTTGATTTTGTCATAACAGATTTTCTGACTCGTTGAAAAAGTTGTGTCACTGTTACGTTTTCCGTTTTTATCTCGGCAATTAATTCACCTGTATAAAGTCCATTTTTCCCGTCTCCATCAGATGCTGTCTTACCCGGAGAAGTTGAATAAGCTATTAATGAACCTTTAGGGGCATCCATTACTGCAAAACCACGCTGTGATAAATCCCTTCCCCAATTCCTTTCAAATGGATTGTTTCTACAAGCGTCAAGAATAACTAAGTTTACTGAGGTTTTAGCACCTTCCATATGACTTAATAATCTGTCCACTTGAACACAGTCATATTCAACAGTCCTTTCATTTTTAAGATTTGCGTCAACTGGAATTAAATAGTTCAAACCTTTAACTTGAACACCGTGACCCGCAAAATAGAAAAGTCCAACATCATATTTTTCAAGTTCCGTTCCAAAGTCGTCAATGGCAATTTTTAGTTCTTTAAGTGTTGGATTTATTATAAACATTACGTCAAATCCTAATGATTCAAGACATTCTTTTATTCCGTTTGCATCATTAATTGGATTGGCTAAATGACCCGCATACTCATAATCCGTGCATCCAACTACAAGCCCAAGTTTTCTCTGTTTTATTGGTTCTGATTCTGCTTTAGCTTCTGAACTTTTCTTTTCTCTATAGCCGAATATTACCTTGCCTGCAATTTGTGATTTTTCGTAGAATTCTACTCCGCTTGCTTCTAAATTTCTGTTGTATATCTCCAAAAGTTGACTTATTCCTTCGTTATCAGTCCTTGAAACGGGATTAATTGTCAATGAAAGAAATTTCAAAAATGTTTCTTCATCACAATGTAATAAGTTAAATCTTCTGTCTGTGAAAACCCAATCGTCTTCCCAATCAAAATTTAAGACACGGTGTTTATGTATATCGTCATAAGCATTATTGTATCTTGAGTCATATGATGGTAATTTTGAAAGGTCAAAAAGTCTGTTTAAAAAATCAGGCTCTTCAAGTCTTCCTGACCAAGATATTTTGTTTAGAGTAATCTCATCGAAAATGGCTTGTCTAACTACAATGGATATTTTCATTTCAAGTTCGTTTGATGTGTCAATTTTTGGATTCCACGAAATACTTCTGATATGCATTCCAAGTGCTGTGGCAACTTCCATCAATTGAGTTTCTATTATTTCTGTTTCCTTTACAAAGTCGGATTTTAGTTTCAAAAAGTATTTTCCTGGAACGCCTATTTGAGCATCCATTAAATCTGTCATTCTGTCTCCTGCAAGTTCAAATAAGGTGTCAACGTATATTAAATCAACACTGCATTCAGCAATTAGTCTTGCTGATTCTTGTTCACCTACATCTAAAAGCCATTTATGTAATTCTCTTTGCATATCGTCTTTTTAAAATGAGTGCTAACGGTTTGGCTACCCGACGTGACAACGATAGGAGTCATGTACGTGGTAGCTTGTGTTATGGCTTGTGATTCAATAATTTACCTAGTTGATTGAAAGCAGCCCTCATATAACCATATTTTTGTATTATTTTTGCTATCATGACGCGTTAATGATCTCTGTCCAGTACAATCGCCGAGATATACTCCTTTTTCTCCATAGGGTATTGAGACGTGTATTATTTCAATTAAATACCTCCCTTCTTTTCTATCAATAATTTTTCCTTCATAATATCCTCCTGAATAATCTGAGGCACTTTTCACGATTTCAAAAAACCTATATTTATAATTAAACATTTCTTCATCATCCAATCTTAGGTTTACTTCATTTATATCCTTACCATAGAAAAAATCATTATAAAAGTAACCAATTTTTGTTCCAAATTTATCAGTTCTCTTGCCAATAAACCAATTTGTCCATTTACCTTCATATACAATAGAGTCACGATAATTATCAAAGTACCACAATTTCCCTTCCGTGTAATAACTTTGCCCAGTACTAATCATTTCCATATTACCAATATACTTTACAGTCAGTTCCCCATCATCGTTATAGCTCTCTGAAGTTACTTTTCCAATTTCGAAACCATTTTTGAAGTAGCCAGTAACTATATCTTTATATAAAGTTTTTGTAGATGCCCTTATATAAGTTCCATATCCCTCACAGAATCCATTTACACATGAACCGGTAAATGAAAAATTCCATTCCCTTTCTGACCAACTTGACCCATTACATACTCTCGGTTGAGAATATAAGATCGAAACAAATAACTGCAAAAAAATAAAAAATTTAAATTTCATGATATTGTTTAATTATTGTTGACAAATTAATTTAGAATCATACTCCTTAACTCATATTGAAATAAATTTATGCTTAGATTCTTCTATTTCATGAGCCATAACTTGTTTATACCTACACCAAATTTATATTTTTATTGCGGTTTTTCATAATTCTCGTTTTTTCTTTTTAACATATCCAATGGACTAATGACCTTTTCAATGCTCGCAGTTGTAATGTGGGTGTAAATCATTGTCGTCTTGATATCTTTATGTCCCAATAATTCTTTAATATACGGCAGTTGCGTCCCCGCATCCACCAAATGCGTAGCATAACAATGCCGGAGTGTGTGCGGGGTTACCCTCTTATTGATCTTGGCCTTTTGGGCTGCTTGCTTGACTACCTCCTGTACTGATCTTTCTGAATATTGCGATACCTGATCTTGACCTTCAAAGAGCCAATGCTGAGGTTTGTATTCATGGGCGTAGGTGGATAGCATGAGTTTAAATTCCTGGCTCATGGTGATATATCGGTCTTTTTTGCCTTTTCCGGCTTTGATATAGAGCTGATTCCTATCCCACAAGATGTCTTCCAATCGCAAATGAAGAACTTCGTTTAATCTCAGGCCATGTCCATACAGGGCGTATAAGAGGGTGGTGTGTTTAAGGTTTTCTGTGGCTCGGAGCATTCGATCTACTTCTTCCACACTCAGTACTTTGGGCAAAAGCATTGCTTTTCTCGGGCGTTTTATCCGCTCTATTTTAAAATCAGGTAGGTAAATTACTTTTTCATAGTAAAATTTGATGGCATTGATGGTAGTGTTGATCAAAGATTCAGAAACTTTTTCCTGGCTGATTTTGGCTATGTAGTCATTGACCTCTGCTTCTGTAATGGCGTCACACGTTTTGGGTAGCATGGCTTTGGCAAATTTCATAAACTTGCCGTGGTACTCTTTTATGGTGTTGTTGCTGTATCTTTCCCTCATCAACACATTCAGATAGTCAGTGGCAAATGGCAAAAGCACCTCTGGTGTTTTATGTAGTAAATATTCCCTTAGCTCTTTGTAGTTGACGGTCTTGGCTTTTGCATTTCCTGGTTGAATTTTGTTGATAACCATTGTTTTTAAGGCAGTGTAATGGTCTATGATCCGCTCGATAAGTTTGTCGTCGTAGGGCAGTACCCAAAACTTCTTGTCTGAATGGTATTTTCTTTCAGGAATGTATTTGACAAAATCAACATCTACACCGGTACCACTGAGCTGGAGCAGTATTTGGTCTGGATATTCAGGACTTTTATAAAGCATGCATTTGGGGGGATTTTCCACTGCAGCAATTTGGGTCTTCCAGACTTCGAATTGATTTTGTGAAATGAAATTCAACTCTTGATGCAAAAATTCCAAATGATTCACCTTGGCTTCCACCACCCAGTTTTGATATCGCACATTCCAATAGGTCTTGGGTAGACTCTTTAATTTTGCAATTTCTTCTACCGTTAACTTGCCGGTTATGAGTAAATAAGGATGTTTGTATCGGATGTTCAGTTCTTTTTTGTCTGCTGCCTCATGATTACACCGCGAAGGCACATCAGCTTGGTTTGTTTCGGTATTTTCACTTAACGGCGTGTTTGGACCAGTGGTTCCGAATTCTGAAATCTGATAACTTAACCCTGTTTTTAAAAATGCATGCCAGGCTGGTTTGCTATAGGGCAGGTACCAGGCTTTGTGGGTATTACTGTAATGTACCCCTTCCATTTTTTTGATGGTTTCTACGATGTCGGCATTGTAGTCAAATAGCAAAAATATCTGCCAATTCCCCTTATGCATTTTTTTGGTTATCTGAATCATTGGATCAAGAATGATTAACAAATATCCCGGTATTATGAGCCCAAAAACAAGAGAAGGGTTGTAAAAAATGAATAGGTTTGTCAACATAATCGTAAGCCAACCGTTATCATACTAATATTGACCCACAACACCCCGTTTTTAACGCCCTAAAGTACCTATGCTATGAAAAAATGCAAAATGTGCCCCACCATGTTTTATGGCAGATCCGACAAAATATTTTGTTCTGCTAAATGTAAAACCGCTTATCACGAAAAACTCAATAAAGTTACAAATGAAGCAACTGCTAAAATAGATAAGATCCTGCACCGCAACAGATCCATCTTGCTTGAAATTTTGGGCAAAAAAGGCACATACAAAAAGGTTCACAGAAGACAACTCGATGCCAAAAAATTCAATTGGCACCACATCACTTCCTTTCACATCAACACACAAAACAAGGTGGTTCATTACGTTTACGACTTCTCCTGGGTGCTTTTCTCAGATCAGGAAGTATTGGTGACCAGAAAACCATTTGAATAGCTCTGAATCCCTTCGTAAAAACCATTACATCTTTCCCTCCACTTCAAACATTTGCAAACGGCTTCGCCGTCCTTAGGTCGCAGACCCTTGGCAATGGACAAAAAATATTGTTTCGAAATTGCTCAATCCAGCCCTCAATAGCCATATATTATTTTGTAAAAAGAATTGCGAACAGGATTATGCAACATTCTGTACAAATTTAAACTATTTCCTACTTGAATGCAAGTTTTGGTTTCAGTTTTTTTGGACAAGCCTCGGTGTATATCACCTTTGTCTTTTGCAATGAATTTATAGGGTGACATTTCTTTAATGGCTTGCTCGTTGCCGTGCAAACCCTTGCACGGTTCCTCGTGAGTTAGCAAATTTA